>FWWM01010905.1_pt1 | contig 15842 bp, 15 predicted proteins | sample 2228351 | NCBI WGS metagenome assembly FWWM01 (sample SAMEA103939774, study PRJEB20133) | metagenome | reverse complement strand
AGCGGGTTAATTCAATCCGGCTTCAATGAGGTCGCGCACAGCGCCAGACCCACCGTGAGCGCTGCGCGACCTCACAGAACCCTCCAGATTCCCACCGAACGTGATCTGTGATTCATATGTGGACGCCCCCTTGGCAATGGCATTTTGTCGGGACGGGTTTGATCGGTTGCTTTCATATGTCCGGCCTGTTTGTGCGGCGTCGTGATGGCCGCTGGCCCTGATGGAAATCCGCCGGTGAGGTCCCTAAACAGGCTGGCGCGCGTTGAAGCGCATTGAATCAGACGGGTTGGTCTCACCATTGGCTCGATCGTTACTCATCATCGACTGCCGTTACCATTTCGGGTGACCTGGGGTGATCAGGTCAAATTGGCGTAAGGGTGATAGGCCTCCTTGCGGGTCAGCACGACCCAAGCAATCCGGGCGAGTTTGTTAGCAAGGGCCACCGAGACGAGCCGGAAGGGCTTTTTCTCGGAGAGTGTCCTGATCCAGTCCGCCATCGGAGTTGGCTTATCCTTGACGTGGCGCATGACTGCGGTGGCTCCGACGACGAGCAATCGGCGCAAGTATCGGTCACCCTGCTTGGAGATGCCGCCAAGTCTGGTTTTTCCCCCGGTTGAGTGTTGTTGCGGTGTCAGACCGAGCCAGGCGGCGAACTGCCTGCCTGAAGAGAACTGCTCGGCATCCGTAACGGTTGCAGCTATTGCTGTTGCCGTGATGATGCCGAGGCCGGGGATCGCGGCAAGTCGGCGACTGGCCTCACTTTCGGTATGCCAAGTGGCAAGCTGCTGATCCAGTTCCGCAATCTCGGCGCTGACGACCATGATCTGGCGGATCAATATTTCCAATGCCGCACGGGCGTAGGATGGCAGGGCATTCGTGTCAGCCATCACCTGCTCGGCCAGCTTGGCGAGGTTGCTAATGCCGGGGTTGGCAACGTGGCCCAACTCAGCAAGATGCGCTCGCAGGGCGTTGGCGAGCATGGTCCGTTGCCGTACGAGAAGGGATCGGGCGCGATGGGTCATAAGAATGCCCTGCTGCTCGATCGTCTTGACCGGCACGAACCGCATGGTTGGCCGCTGCACGGCTTCGCAGATCGCTTCGGCATCTAGCGCATCGCTCTTGCCCCGCTTTACGTAAGCCTTGACGTACGATGGCGGTATCAGGCGGACTTCGTGGCCCATCGCTGCAAGCGTGCGAGCCCAGTAATGAGCGGTTCCGCAAGCCTCCACCGCTATCAGGCAAGGTGGCAGCTTCGAGAAGAAAGGTAGCATCTGCTTGCGGTGCAGCTTCTTTACCAGCACCGTGGTGCCGCTCTCGTCGATGCCATGTGCCTGGAATACGCTCTTCGCTAGATCGAGCCCAATCGTCGTGATCGTCATTGCAAACGCTCCTCTTCCTCTCGGTTGACCGACCGGCAGCATAGCAACTGTCGATCGGTGCGGAGGCGTCCACATCATCAGGGAGCCAGCTTTTGTGGAGGCTGGCGATGGACGCAGAATGGCGGAGCGAACTGGAGACGTGGCTTTCGCCGTTCGCCGCGGCGTTACGGAACCAGACGCGCCGACGGATGTGTCCGGCTTATATTGCGGGGCTGATTGGCCCCGGAGATCGCAAGAGTGTGCAGCCGATGGCGGCACGGGATGACGAGGTCAGCTACGACCGGCTTCATCACTTCGTTGGCAGCGGCGTCTGGGACGAAGCTCCGCTGGAGGCGGCGCTGCTTGCTGAGGGCGACCGGCAGGTTGGGGGCGATAATGCTTGGCTGATCATCGACGATACGGCCTTGCTCAAGAAGGGTCGGCACTCGGTTGGCGTGGCACCGCAGTATGCCTCGGCGCTTGGGAAGAACGCCAACTGCCAGACGCTGGTGTCGGTGACGCTGGCAGCGCGCGAGGTGCCAGTTATGGTGGGCTTGCGCCTGTTCCTGCCGGAGAGTTGGACGAGTGATGCGGTCCGCTTGGATCGCGCCGAGTTTCGGAGGAGTTGCGGCCTTACCGGACCAAGCCCGAGATCGCGCTCGCTGAGATCGACAGGGTCCGCGCTGCCGGTGTTCGCTTCGGCTGTGTCCTGGCCGATGCCGGATACGGTCTCTCTGCACACTTCCGGCAGGGACTGAGCGAGCGCGGCCTCGCCTGGGCTGTTGGCATCCCGTTCAAACAGAAGGTTTACCCCGCCGATGTCAGCATGGTTTTCCCCGTCGCCAATCGCGGGCGCCCGAGAAAAAACGCGATACCCGACATAACTTCGATCTCTGCGCAGGCGATGCTTGAGGCGGTACGATGGCGCAAGGTCAGTTGGCGGCGCGGCACCAAAGGAAAACTCTCGGCCCGCTTCGCCGCTGTTCGCGTGCGTGTAGCAGACGGGCGACCGCAGCGTATCCACGATATGGGCGCTCAGCACTTACCAGGCGAGGAAGTCTGGCTCGTCGGCGAACATCGCTCTACCGGCGAGCGCAAGTACTACCTCTCCAACTTGCCCACCGACACGCCGATCAAGCAACTGGCCGGCGCCATCAAAGCGCGCTGGGTCTGCGAGCAGGCCCATCAGCAACTCAAGGAAGAGCTCGGCCTCGACCACTTCGAGGGACGGTCATGGAAAGGCCTGCACCGACACGCACTGATGTCCATGATCGCGCTCGCCTTCCTCCAGTCACTTCGGCTCAAGCAGGCCAAAGGGGGGAAAAAGAATCTCGGGTCCGCGGCCGAAGCCCAGCCTGCCAGCGATCAGACAAGCCATCTCTGACTGACCCACCAGACCGCCGGACAAACCATGCCCGCACTGCGGGCATCGACCTACCAACCCTCAAAACCAAAATCTGCCAAAGTAGTGCTAATCTTGATCCCGGTCGACGGCTGCAAACCGGCCTCAGGCTGGCAGACACGGGACAGCAAACATGCGCATGCCCGTCTAGCAATCAGCCGAGCGCAGCCCCGTGCGCGACCTCGACCTCGCCAGCGGTGAAGGTGATGGCGCCATAGGGCGCGCCAAATTTGGCGATGTCAGTCATCATGACCGCAGCATGCTTCGGTTCTCGATACGCGTCCGAGAGATCCTGTAGCGACGCGAAACCGACATCTGCGCACATGCCCATGAACCGGTTAGTGAGCATGCGCAGGCCGGGGGTCGGTACGCCGTAGATCGCGCGGTAGCGCAGCATATACGCCATGAACTCTTCGAACTGGCTGAAGAAATCGAGATGTTCATACACCCAATAATCTTGCGCGGCTTCAAGCTGCAGGTCGGGGCGGGGCTGGCCCGCCACGATGCGCTTGATGGTCATGCCGGGCTTGTCGAACGCATCGACGACATGGCCGATCCAACTGGCGCACGACTGCACGTCCACCAGCCCCGACACAATCTCCTGAACTGCCGGATCGGCGGCGATCGCATTGGCGGTCACCACCGCCGCCGGCAGCGTGTCGAACCACATTTCCGAAACGCCATCGAAATCGTCACATGCGATCCAGAGGAATTCTTCGGGGATATGCTCCAGCGGCTTATTCAGCACGAACGAGCGCACCGATCGCTCGAACTGCGGGTTCGCGCGGATCGCCGCGCTCAGGTCCGTGGTCCAGCTTTCGACGAAAGTCGCCCGGTTGAGGGCCCGGGCGCGCCGGAGAAAGATCGTCAAACGAAACATGTTACCTCCAACCTCGTTCTGCGCGGATAGAGCTGCGCGTCATTTGGCCGCCTGCGACAAGCTTTGGATGTCATTTACAGCAGCCTGCACCACTGCGGCATTATGCCGACACGCCATTTCCTGCATGCCGAACTGGATCGTGTCGACCGCGCCCGATTTCATGACTGTCTGCTGCCGGGTGCAGGCATTGTTGTCCTCAATCAGCGTGTCCCGGTTGAAGGCCATCGTGTAGTGCTGAGCGAATTCCTGGCGCAAGCTGGCGGGAGGCGTGAAATAATAGTGCGCCTCCCAATCTGTCTCGTCGACCGAAACCGGCCAGAAGCGGTGCAGCCAGCAACCGTTCGCACCCGCATTGAGCTGCATATGGGGAAAGATCGCCATATTGTCCGATCCCCAGATCGCGGGATCGCCGCGATCGATCCTATCGTCGCCACGAAAGCCGGATACAATCGCGTCGCTCAGCCCCGAACTGCCGGCGGCAGCGACCAACTGCGCCGACGACAGGAAAGAGAATTTCTGGACCGGACGGTTGTCCGACAACTCGAACGTCGGGTTGATGGCCGTCGACCAGGTCCGATGCGGGCCGAGCGACTCCCAGAAAAGCGGATGGCAGAACGGGTTGTTGCTTGACGAGACCATGCCGCTCACCGTGCGCATATGCAACGCGCGAATATGATAGGATTCGCTTTGTGACTCGATCAACAGCTTCCAGTTGCTGTTAATCCGTGAGCGCATCCGCGCATGGTGCGCAAAGCGTTTGAACGGCAGATCCCGGAACCGCGCCGAAACTGGTGCCATGAACGCCTCCAGCGACTGTGCCGGGTTCGGGTCGAGGTTCACATAGACAAAATTCTCCCAGACGCCGATGGCGATTGGCCGCAGGCCGGATTGCCCTGCATCCAGCCCGGGGAAGCATTCGGCATCGGGGACCGATTTCAGGCCACCGTCGGGACCATAGGTCCAGGCATGATAAGGACAGGAGAATCGCGAGCCGTTGCCCTTCTCCCCCCAGACCAATTGCATACCGCGATGGCGGCAGATGTTGTGGAACGCGCGCAAGGTGCCTTGCGCATCGCGTGAGATCAGGACCGACGTGTTGCGGCAAGCGACATTGCGAACAATCCAGTCACCGGGATTGGCGACGTCGGCTACGTCGGCGATATTGAGCCAGATGCATCCGAACATCTCGGCTTCCTGCGCGAAGTGCTCGCCGTCGGTGTAGGCGGCGACCGGCACATGGCCATGATCCATAATTTCGCCGTCGGGCTGGATCGGACCAGTGCCCAGATCGAAACTGGAAAGGCTGAAGTGAGGTACGGGCATCGGCATGCCATTGTCTCCAATCGAGCAGCGCAGTTAACGGAAGCGCGCGTCCATATCCTGCCAGAACATGTCGGCGACTTCCGACACATGCGCGAAATGCGCGCGAATTCCGCCGTCCACCGAGATGATCTGACCGTTGATGTAGCGCCCGTCGTCGGACGCGAGCATCGCCACGACGCCCGCGATATCCTCGGGCGAGCCAATCCGCGGGCTGAGGACATGGCGCATGAGCGTATCAAGGCGCGCCTGGTCGTTCGACTCCCGCGCGGCCTTGGTCAGAACGATGCCGGGCGACACCACGTTGCACCGCAACCCCTGCTTGCCATACTGGGTTGCCGTATACATCGTCAGGTTGTTGATCGCGGCCTTCGACGCGCCGTAGGCGGGTCGATACAGGTCGCCGGTCAGGGACGCGCCAGAGCTTGTGTTGATGATCGAGCCATCGCCGGACGCGAGGAGAGCCGGGAGCGCGTATTTGGTCGCGAGCATCGTTCCGCGCGTATTGGCGCGAAAGATGCTGTCCCACAGATCGGCCTCCATGAACTCGATTGCCACGTCGTTGTCCAAGTGCGCGGTCCGCATGTCTGCGGCATTGTTGTGGAGAATGCGCACGCCGCCGAAATGATCGGTCGCTGTCGCGACTAGCTGGCGGATGCTGTCCTCGTCGTTGAGGTCCATCGCCACCGCAATGGCGCGGCCCGCCTCCGCTTCGATCTCGCCCGCGACTTTTTCGGCTCCCACCTTGTTGATGTCGGCAACGACGACGGCAGCGCCCTCGCTCGCCAGGCGTTTGGCAGTCCCTTCGCCTATGCCGGATGCAGCCCCGGTAACGATAGCCGTTCGGCCTTCCAGTCTGCGCAACGCACTCTCCTAGTCTGAACTATTTTACAATTTCACCACAGTATGGCGCTTCGCCATCGTAGTTCCAACGCAGACGATGCATTTCGCCGCTTTATCTTTGGAAACACTATCTAACGGTCAGAGGTGCGACGACGACCACGATCTTAATGCAACACGACCCGTTCACCGCCGTTCACACGGATGTTGGCGCCCGTCATATAGCCCGCTTCCTCGCTCGCGACGAAGGCTATGGTGGCCGCGATCTCCTCGGCACGCCCCATGCGACCCACGCTGTTGGGCCATTTCTCGGCGACCAAGCGCCGCTCGATCACCTCGAGATCAGTGTCGGTCCATCCCTCGCCAGCCGCGATCGGACGGAGATTGGACGCCATGGTTTCGGTCAGCACCGCGCCGGGGCTGACCATGTTCACGGTGATGCCTGTATTGGAGAGAACCTGACTCAGATTGACCATGACGTTGGCAAGCGCCGCCTTCGACGGGCCGTAGGTCGGAAACTCGATCGTCGGCGAGAAGAAGGACGTACTCCCGATCAGGATAACCCGCCCGTGGCCCCGCGCCTTCATCCCGGGAACGAAGAATTGAAGCAGCCGCACCGTCCCGCCGACATTGTAGCCATAGTTCTTCAGCCATTCATCGACCGGCGTGCCGAGCCAATCCGCGGCAAAGGGCTGCGCCTCGCCAGCGTTGCAGACGAGAATGTCCACGCCGCCGAACTCCGCGTTCACCGTCTCCTCCACGCGCGCCATATCCTCGGCGCTGTCGACCGCGCCGAGCGCGATGATCGCATGACCGCCCTGCGCCCGGATCCCGTCCCGCACAAGCTCCGCCCGTTCGCGATTGCGACCGTGGATGCACACCGACGCCCCGCTCGCGGCGAGCAGGCGCGCCGTTGCGGCACCGATCCCGCTTGTGCTTCCGCTGATGAACGCGCGCTTTCCGCTAAAATCGAATGTCATCGAACGCATAACGTCAAGCCTCGCTATGCGATGCGCCGACTTCGGCTGAGACATGTGCCACGAGCGGCTCGTCGCTAGTAAGATAGTGGTCAACTGCTTTTGCGAAAAAGCGGAGCAATGCTTCGTTCTCGCCAAAAACCTGATGGGGTCGGGCGCGCATCGCAAAACCGCGCTGCTGCTGTTCCACCAGCGAGAAATCCTCGGTGAGAATGTCTCGGGCATTTGCCGTAGCGTAGGAGGCGGCGAACTCCTCGCGCAAGGTGGCTGGCGGCGCTTCCGAGCAATTGCGGACCTCGACCAGCGTTCGGTCAGGCGCGAGCGGCCAGAACAGCATCCAGAGATACCCGCCACCCAGCGGCTGGAGACAGATGTTCGGGAAGATCGTGATGGTCTCGACGCCGAAGTTCGGAATACCGATCCGGTTGATCGCCGGGTGCGTCGCGAAATCGAGTTCGTCGTCCGTCGCTTCACGCGGCAACACCGATGGACGCATCTGATCGAGCACGAATGCAACCGTCGGCTTAGAGGGCCGCCAGTCAAAATTGCGTTCGCTCGTCAGCGTGCTGTGCGGGCCGAAAATGCGAATGTCGTAGAAATTGAATAGCGGGTTGGCCTTGGTCACGATCTGCGGCGTAAGCGTGCGGGCATGCGCTGTCGTGATATGATAGCCTTCACTGAAGGTGTGCATGCACGCCTTCCAGTTCGATGCGACCTCGTAGCGCGCGACCACGCTGAAAGTGTAACGATCGAAAGGAAGCGTGCCGTGCAGAGTTCCGAGGCCGCCGAGAAAATCCTGCAGTGACTGAAACGGCTCGCGAGCGAAATTCACGAAGATGAACCCGTTCCAGATGTCGAGCGGGACCGAAACCAGGCCGGTGGCGGCCTTGTCGACACATGGGAACTGCTCCTGCGCCGGCACGGCGCGCAGCGCGCCATCGGCCCCGTACAGCCAGCTATGATAGGGACAGCGGAAGGTCAGCGAGGAACCGCGCTTCTCGTGCACCACCGGAACGCCGCGATGCGCGCAGCTATTGTAGAATGCGCGGATCACGCCATCCTTGCCACGCACGACGATGAGTTCCGCCTTTAGCGTGGGGACATCGCGAAGAAAGAAATCGCCGGCATTCGGGATGTCCTCGACCCGCCCGACCATCAGCCACAGCCGACGATATATCCGCTCGACTTCGGCAGCATAGATTGCGGGCGAAACGTGGCTCTCGACCGTGGCCGTCGGGCAGTTCAGGCCAAGCTGCCGGGCGCTCGTCCAATATTTTGAATAATCGTTCATGATGTCCGTCCGTTCAGCAGAGCATGGCGCCGTCAACCATCACTTCCGCACCCGAGACATAGCTCGCCTCGTCAGAGGCAAGAAAGGTCACCACACGGGCGCACTCCTCGGAAGTTCCGGCCCGGCCGATAGGGATCAGATCCTTCGCATTGTCCCGCACCGACTGCACAAGCGACGGTGTGTCGATCGCACCGGGGAATACGGTGTTCACACGGATATTGAATTGCGCGAGATCCTTTGCGCCAAGACGAGTCATGCCGCGAACCGCCCATTTGGAGGTTCCAACCGGGAAATAGCCGGCAAGGCTGGTCGTCGCGAGGCCCGACGAGATGTTGACGATGGCGCCGCCCCCCTTCTCACGCATCGAAGGCACCACCGCCCGGATACCGAAGAAACTCCCCATGAAGTTGATCTCCATGATGCGTCGCATGTAGTCGGTCTCGATTTCGTGAATGCAACCATAGGCGCCAACACCGCCATTGTTGATGAGCACGGTCGGCGGACCGAAGCGCTCACGCGCGACCCGCACTACCTCGGTCCAACCCTGCTCGTCGGAGACGTCATGCCGCAGGAACAGCGCCGACGCGCCAATATCCGCAGCGACGTTCTCCCCCTGCTCCGCATCAATGTCGGTGAGGATGACCTTGCCGCCCTCCGCTGCGATGATGCGAGCCTCCATCTCGCCCATGCCGCTCGATGCACCCGTTACGATGGCGACCTTTTCCGTGAAGCGATCCACGCACTGCCTCTCCCCTGAATGGACGCCAAACGTACTCACAGGCTGCAGCCCTGTCCAATTGTCACTTAGTATACAGTTTCCAATTTTACAGAAACACGGCACAATTCCGCACCGAAGGTCTCGGAACACACTAACTGCCGATGGATTCAACGGGGAGACTGCTGACGCAAGCACCGGGAGGCCGTCAACGCAAAGCTGAAATCACAGGATTAGGGTCCAAACCCAATCAGTCTCTTGAAAATTGGCGTGCACATCGATTCAGGGGGTCTCCGCTGAGGCAGGAGGCTCTGAGAATGTCGCGTTCGTTGTTCTGGTTGTCGGATGAAGCATGGGCAGCGATCGAGCCGCACTTGCCGACGAAACCAGCCCGGGGCACGACGGGTCGATGATCGCACAGTGATCTCTGGCATCATTCACATGCTCAAGTGCGGTGGCCGCTGGGCCGATTGTCCTTCGGAATACGGCCCTTCGACGACGATCTACAATCGCTGGAACCGTTGGAGCCGCCGGGGCATCTGGACGCGCATCCTGGCGGCGCTAACGGAGGAAGGCTGGATCGCGGAGACCGGCCAGATCGATAGCAGCTACATCAAGACCCACCGCAGCGCCGGTGGCGCAAACGTATGGCCCGCCCCGTCGGCAAGCGGTTTGCATCAGATGATCTAAGCAGTCTGCGAAAACGTATCCGGCCTTTCGGTGCATTGCCGTTGGCCAAGATGGAGATCCGCGCGTCCTGGCCCTCATAAAGGGGCCGGCATCGAAGTGCCATTTTGCGCCATAGGGTTCCAAGACACCGGTCGACTGTCAGGCCATCTTCTTCTCACCTCCCGCAGACATCATCCAGCGGATGCCAAGGGCACCGGCCGATCTCGTTCACGCCGCCAGCAATGTGGGTTCGTAGGTCCGTCCATGGCGTAGAAGTGCCCAGACGATCCGCGCCATTTTGGCCGCGAGAGCGACGACGACGGTGTTTTGATGCGCCCGCGAGAGTAGGCCGCGCACCCAGGCGCCCAGACGTGTATCGCTCTTGCTCATCGTCGGCAGCGACGAACGTGCACCCTGGATAAGGATCTTACGCAGGTATCGGCTGCCGCGTTTGGTAATGCCGAGCAACCGAGGCTTGCCGCCGGTGGTGGCCTGACGCGGGACCAGGCCCAACCATGCAGCAAGATCGCGACCACGCGCAAAGGTCCGGGCATCGCCGACGGCAGCGACCAGTGCAGTCGCGTTGAGGGCGCCAATGCCGGGAATGGTCAGCAGGCGCTGCGTTCGTTCGTCGGTCCGCGCTGCTTGCGCGAACTCGGCGTCGAGGTCCGCAATCCTCTCGTCGAGCGCTACCCAGCGGGCGCGCATGTCGGTGACGAGCCGGTGAATGCGAAACCCCAGAACGGGTTCTTGGGCTTCGAGGATTTCGCCGAGCCGAACCGCGAGCTTCGCACGCCCTTGCGGGACGATGTGCCCGCGCTCGAGCAGCAGACTCCTGATCTGGTTCATCAGTGAGGTCCGCTCGCCGACGAGCTGGTCGCGAATCCGGTGCAGTGTCTGCATGTCCAGCTGCTCCTGGCTCTTCAGTTCCACGAACCGCATGGTCGGCCGTGTCGCCGCCTCTGCGATAGCTTCGGCATCGCGATCGTCGTTCTTCTGGGCCTTCACGTATGGACGGACATATTCCGGCGACATCAACCGGACGGTATGTCCATGCGCTGCCAGCGCACGGCCCATATGGTGGGCACCGCAACAGGCCTCCATCGCCACAACGCATGGCGCGAGTGACGCTGCAAAGGTAATGACCGTCTCACGTCGCATACGCCTGCGAACCACAACCCTACCGGTGCCGTCCAGACCCACCACGCTGCAGCTGTTCTTGCCGAGGTCAATCCCCAGAACCGAAATTTCCATGACCTTCTCCTTCCTCAAACGATCCGATGTCGGTTAAACAACAACGGTTCGGTTAAGGGGCGGGCCATCCATAAAGGGGGGCGCGGGCCAAGGCCATTGGCATCTCGCGTGGTGGCCGGACAACGAAGATCCACGCCATTGTCGATGTCCTCGGGCGACCACTCCGTCTCGTCCTGACGCCTGGCAACACATCCGATGTGAAGGGTGCCGACTTGTTGCTTGGCGAAACAATTGGAATGAAGCGGGTTATCGCCGACCGTGGCTACGACGCGAACCGCATCAGGGCCGCCTTGCGCGAGCAGGGCACGATCCCGGTGATCCCCGGACGGCGCAACCGCAAACGCCCGATCCAGTATGACGAACGCCGTTACAAGGATCGCTGGCGGGTCGAGGCCATGTTCTGCCGCCTCAAGGACTTCCGCCGCATCGCCCCCCGTTACGACAAGCTCGCAAGGAACTTTCCGTCAGCTATAAGCCTCGCTGCCGTCGTGGCTTTCTGGCTGTGAACGAGTCTGGACCCTAGAAAATTTGCAGATTGGTTCTGAACGCCCGACAGGAACATGGTCGGCCCAACGATATGCGCGGAGTGACGGCCGTGAACCAGTCGCATCGAAACCCCTTGATGAGTAAGTTAGGAACTGGCTGGCACTCATTGTGACGTGCCCTTCGCTGATCCAGCGGTCACAATGAGTGTCCGCCGGTTTGATATTCGTGACGGGATGGGATGGAAGAGAAGAGCCAGATTCAGGCGCTGGATCGCGAGTAGCCGGTTTCACCCATGGTCCCGGGCGTACCCGACGGGCGCACCCATACCGACCGTCTGCAGTGGCACGACGTCGCTGTTCGCCGCCCTCGACGTTACCATGAGCGCCGTGATTGGAAGGCTATAACTGTCGATGGAACACTTCGGCGACGAGCAGCGTGGCGCTCAGTTCACCGATGCCTGCCAGCTTCGTCAGCATCGCTACCTTCGCACGATCACGAAAAACTGATGCAGGATCGAGGAGCGTGTCGCGTCGCTCGGCTTCCAAACCCTTGATCTGCTCCAGGACAAGGTGCAGCCGTTCGAACTCACGAGTGATCTCGGCCTTGATAAAGCGGCCGAGCAATCGGCCATCGCCGGTCTTCAACGTATCGAGATGTTCACGCCAGCTGCCACCCCACAATCCCTTGATGCTGCGGATACCGTGCAGAGACGACAGGCCGCGTATCCGATTTACGTGTCGTGTTCGTTCGGACGCGAGCAGGGTGCGTTCGCGATTGATGCGCTTAACATCTTCTGCCTCGGGCGAAGGGATCGGCACCACGCGGCAAACGCTCGGGTCCCCCGCCACATAGGCGCGCAAAGTGAAGGTCATCGCCTCGACGTCAATCCGATCGGTCTTGGTGCGCCGTCCGCGCCGTGAGATCAGGAAGCTCGACGCGTCGAGCACAAAGACATCAAGACCGCGGTCGCGAAGGAAGCGGGCGAGCCAAAATCCATCATAGCCCGCCTCGAAGCAGATCTTGAGATCGACCGCCTCGCCGAACTCCTTCTTCAGCCGCGCCTCGATCTTGTTGAGACACTCCATCAGCCGCTCGGTGTCACCGCCAGGAACGGCACCGACGGCGACCTTCGTTCCCTTGGGGGAAGCGCGCCAATTACCCAGCGCGAGCGGCTCAGTTCGATAGCGACAGTGCAGATCAGGCGTACTTCGGTCATGATCGGTCTCCGGCTTCGCGCCGGAGCACCCAGCGCCCGTCCGAGTCGGACCTGCATAGGATCTACAACGAGGTACGACCACGCAGCGCAATCGGAAAAAACACAAATATTGCTCATGTCGGCATCAGCGGCACATGGTCCGCCCTGTCATCAGCACGCTGGGAAATCGCCAGCATGGCGATCCAGAAACGGGGTATAGCCCAAGGGCATCGTTGCCGTGAACCCGTTCGTGTTGGTGGGCCCAGATGGTCATTCATCAAACCGTAGGCCGATCGCCCCTCACCGAGATACAGCCCGTTTGTGATGTGGAAGTTTATAAACATCTTAAAAAGATTGCAATTGCAATAATTCTGTCGAACTGCCAGTGTCAAGAAAATTAGAAATTCCAAATCTCTTTGGATCAAGTATATCTTATATAGATCTGTATCGACGGAGGATTGAATTGGATAACTTGAGAGTTAAATCCGACATACCTGCGCACGTGGCGCCTAATCTGGTTTTTGACTTTGATCTTTACAATTTCGATGCCCTAAATGGGGAATACCAGATTGCGCTCAAACGAGCGCTGCGTGCTCCTGGGGTGCCCGAAGTATTCTGGAGTCCGCGTAACGGCGGTCATTGGGTTTTGACGCGAGCGGCAGACATTTCCGTGGTCCTAAGCGACTTCGCGCATTTTTCCTCGCACCAAGTTACGCTTCCGAAGCAGCCACCGGACGCGGTGGTCACGAAGCCTCTCCAGGTCGATCCCCCCGATCACGTCAAGTACCGACAGATCCTCGCGCCAGGCCTATCGCCGAGCGTCGTAATGCGGCTTGGAGACTCTGTCCGGTCCCTGGCCATTAAGCTCATCGAAGGATTCAAAGCGCGAGGATCTTGCGAATTCATCAGCGAATTCGCGGAACATCTCCCAGTTGTTACATTCATGCAACTGCTCAATCTTCCGGAATCGGAGCGGGTATTCCTCAGCAAAACTGCCGAAGTCGCAGTGCACGGAACCGATGCCGAGAAGATCGTCAGCAGACGACAAATGGCCGAGTATGGCGTTCGCAAGGTCCAGGAGCGGCGCGCAAATCCGGGCGGTGACCTGATTAGCACCATAGGGAAGGCCAGTATCGACGGTGAGCCCCTTGACGACGAGACCATCGCCGGGATGGTTCAACTGCTGCTGCTGGCCGGCCTCGACACTGTCAGTTCAATGATGGGCTTTTTCGCCGTGTTTATGGCCAGAAATCCGGCGCATCGACAGCAGCTGATCGACAATCCATCGATGATCCCGGGCGCTGTGGAGGAATTGTTACGCCGTTACGGTATCGGTATGATAAGTCGCGAAGTTGTCGAAGACTTCGAATTTAGCGGTGTCGCGATGCGCCGCGGCGATATGGTGCTGGTGCCGACGCCCTTGGACGGTCTCGACGATCAGAAATTCGCAGATTCGGAGCAGGTGGATTTCACCCGCAAGGTTATCAACCACGGGACATTCGGTTTCGGTTCGCACCGCTGCATGGGGGCCATGCTCGCCCGCATCGAGTTGCGTATCTTTCTTGAGGAATGGCTTCGGCTTATTCCAGATTTCCAGATCGATCCAGCCTCGCGCGTCGAGGTGTCCTCGGGGGCAACAGTGGCTGTCACCCGGTTGCCGCTGGTCTGGAATCCGACCTGACGCAGAGCTATGGGATATAAATGCAGGACAGAGACGGTATGGATCCAGTAAAAACTGGATTTTTAACAGATCACATTCCCGAAGTGAGAAGCATTAGAGAACTATGAATTTTGCGGTGTGCTGCTTCTACGGGGTGATATGATCCTAGTACCGATGTGTCTCGATGATCTCGACTAAGCCAAATGCGAAAATCCTAAGTTCGCTTATTGCTGCAAGGTAAACAACCACTGTCATTCAGATGGGACGATTTTTGTGTTATGGAAGCGATTCTAGCCCAGCCTAACTGCGGATATTCATCGAGCGATGGCTACTAATGATCCCGAATTTCCGGATCGAAGCCGGCTCCCCGACTCACGCGATGTCGACGCCCGTTCTTTGCGTCAGTCATCTACTCTGGTTTACAATGTGGTTTGACCTGAAGTGATCGAGGACATCACTGATTCCTGAGCGTAATAACGGTCTACTATTTGTCGCGCAATAAATAGATGATTGCACTTTTTGATTCTTACTGAGGTCCAAAAAAGGAAATAGTGTTGACTGACTTCATTAAATGGCAGTGCTACTTTTGCGGATACTTATACGATGAAGCGCTAGGCGATCCAGAAGAGGGTATCCCGCCAGGGACGCGCTGGGTTAGCGTGCCTGATGATTGGCATTGTCCGGACTGCGGTGTCTCCAAGTCGGACTTCTACATGGTGGAAGTGGATTGATGCGTAGCACCATTATGAAACCTGTGCGGGTGGGTGTAGAGCATTGGTATTGGACCAGTTTTCTATCTGCGATGGCGAGATTCGCGTTGACGCTATCGTTCTGATTGGATTAGCTGCAGCCTTCATTCCTGGATGATCGGCCCCCGCCGAGTGGTCCGGTTTGATTGTTAGTGCATTGTTGCCTCCGGCGCCATGGTCGGCCGTAGGTGGACCGAAGCGTAACCGGAGGGCGACCATGGCGGCGTCGCCGTGTCCGGGGCCGGTGCCAATATGGCTCATCACCGGCCTTGGCTTTCAGCTGTTCGCGGCCCCCGATCTTGCTTAGGTCGGCTATGTGGCATCATCCATCAAAATACATGGGCGGACAGTGGAGGGCAATAGAGCGGATTTCGATCAGTCTGGATCATATCCGCACGAGCTGAAGTAGTTGGCGCATTCGCTCGGCTGGAAGATATCGACGAGCCTGCCGATGAGGTCCCAGAGGCCATTCACGGTTCGTTCGCCTATCTTCCTGAGCATGGCCTTGAGCTTGGAGAAGGCTTTTTCAATGGGATTGAAGTCGGGGCTGTAGGGCGGGAGAAAGCGCAAGGTTGCGCCTGCCGCTTCGATCCGTTCGCGCACCGATGCGCGCTTGTGGCTCGACAGGTTGTCCATGATGACGACATCGCCGGGCCGCAATTCGGGCACGAGCACCTGGGTGACATAGGCTTCGAACCAGTCGCCGTTGATCGGACCGTCCAGCACCATCGGCGCGACCATGCCGGTCATGCGAAATCCGGCAACCAGCGTGGTCGTCTTGCGATGGCCGTGCGGAAAGCCCATCCGCAGGCGCTCGCCCCTGGAGCAGCGGCCATGGCTGCGGGTCATGTTGGTCGCTGTCCAGGTTTCGTCGATGAATACGAGCCGCTCGGGATCAAGGTCGAGCTGGCCATCGAACCAGTTATGCCGCTGGCTCAGGACGTCGGGGCGGTCCTGCTCGATTGCATGGCCAGTCTTTATGGGATGGCCCGCCCCTTTTCCCCGGCATCGGATATGATGCTGGTGCTTGAAGAGGAAAGGAGCGG
>FWWM01010904.1_pt1 | contig 15842 bp, 14 predicted proteins | sample 2228351 | NCBI WGS metagenome assembly FWWM01 (sample SAMEA103939774, study PRJEB20133) | metagenome | reverse complement strand
CAACCCCATCTCCGCCAACAGCATCAACGAACTGTCAACATCAGGGATGAACGCCCTCGGCAACTCCACCCGTGGCATCTGGCTGGATGCCCGAAGCACTGCGACCATTCTCGGCCACAACCCCTCCATCTACGGGGGCGAGGGTTCATCCACTGCTTACGGCATTCTGGCGGAGAACCAGTCCGTAGTGAACATCGGTGACCCTGCGAATCCACCCGGCGCTTCCAACAACATCAACGGCGGCGGGTGTGTCCTCGGCGGCACCTTTGATTCCTACGGCATCAAGTCCTCCTCCGGCTCTGTCGTGAACTCCTGGTTCAACACCATCAACGGCGGGTGCGGCACCAATTCCTCCAGCGGCTTCGCGATTGATCCGGCGACGGGTAATTCGGACGGCGATAACATCAACGGCGGCGGGACGCCCGGCGTCACGGCCATCTCTCGGGGTGTCTGGTGCGACGGCGCGGCCTCTTCCGGCTCCATAACCAATGGCACGATTGACGGCGGCAACGGCAATGTCGCCATCGCCAAGGTGTTAACCAACGGCTGCGTCCTCACCGAATCGGGTAACACCTACACCGCCGGCGGGCAGAATTCCTACGGGATGTGGGTGGAAAACTGCCCCTCCGGGTATGTGATTGAGAACCACGATGGGACTACCGACGGCATCCTTTACGGCGGCGACCCCACCGGGCCTTCCCCCACCACCTCCACAGGCTTGAAACTCAAAAACTGCGATGCCGAAGTCCGCTACAATGTGATAGACGGCGGCTCTGGTGAGTCCGCCACCGGCATTGATGTGGACCCGAGTAACCCCTGGATTCATAACAACACGATTTACGGGTCGCAGTCCGCTAACACCACCGTTTCTGCGACCGGTGTGGCTTATCGCGACGGGTCCGGCGGCACCCTCGGTGGCGCTTCCGCGAGCGACTCCAATGATGTGTCCGGCGCGGTCGGCTCCGCTAATCCCTCCTCCTCCACCGGAGTGCTCATAGACAACTCCGTGCCCACCGTCCAGAACAACGCGACGACGATCAGCGGCGGGCAAGGAAGCCAGACCACCGGCATAGAAATCACCAATGGCGCCGACCCCATCATCAAGGATAACACCATTAACGGCGGGATTGCCACAACAGGAAGCCGGGGCATCTTCAGCGACTCCGCAGGGTGGGACGATGACAACCCCGGCGACTCCGCCGATGACACCGCAGGCAACACGATTAGCGGGGGCACCTGCACCGGCGCCGGCTGCACTTCCTACGGCATCTATCTTCTCGCGGGCACGCCCACCATCGGACCCAGCAATAACATCGACGGCGGCACAGGAGTTGACACCGTGGGCATCTATGTGTTCGGAACTGCCAACCCGACCATCACGGGCAACGCCGCAATCACTGGAGGAACAGCAACATCCGACAGCGTGGGTGTTTTTGGGGACGCTGTCTTCTGGACGGGTGCCGTCACGGGCAACACGATTGACGGCGGCACCTGCGCCGGCTGCACTTCCTACGGCATCTATCTTCTCGTGGGCACACCCACCATCGGAGGACCCATTGCTACCGACGGAAATACGATTACAGCAGGGACAAGCGCAAACGCCTTTGGTGTCCGGATGTATTCCACACCGTCGGATTTCCGTAACAACAGCATCAGCGGCGGTTTGGGCGGGGGTTTTGATGTGGATGACTTGCGGGTTCTGGGCTGGGGATGCGTCAATGCCGCGGGGACGACGACCACGGGGGCGCCGGGCTCCACCAGCCCCGATGATTCTACCGCAGACATCGGCGACAACGATGGGGGAGCCACGGACGGCGATGTGGATGGTTCCTTCACCTTCGGCACCGAAATCCGCATCAACAACACAGGAAACTGCCTCACCGGGATAGACAGCGGCGCCTGATGTAGGGCTCGGCGTAAAAACAAAGGGGGACTAAAGCGCCCCTATTTTATGGTTGAAACTCGCTGAGTTCTTTGCACATGCAGTAAGCCGGGGGCTCCAATTTGTCCTTAAATACCACGAGCGTGAAACAATCCTCTCCAATCGCAGAAGGTGCAAGAATGGCGTGGAAGCCCAGCCGCCGTGCTTCTCGGGTGAGGTCAAGGCATCTTTCTATCTCCAAAGAAAACTTTCCCACCACCTGTGGTGGCAAATCTTTGACTCTACCATACACTTGTAGGCACATTCCGCACTGCTGGAAAGATAAAGAACACCAAACTCTCCCTTCGGATTATATCGCCAAGAATGGTTTCCTCTCTTTATGCAATCCTCACCATGATTATTTTACCATAGTATTTACAATTGCCAATACAAATTAGGTGGAAGGGCGACACTCATCATTTGGTTTTTTCCAGAATTACGGTCTTGTTAGAGAATAACGAGGCGAATTTTTCTGCATCTTTGCGACTTCCCACGATGTCGCCCCAGTGATGGGGGATGACGGTGGCAGGCTTGAAGGTATTCGCTATCTGTGCCGCCTGTTCCGCCGTCATCACATATACGCCGGAAACCGGAAGAAGTGCAATATCAATATCGGTCAATCGCCCCATCTCCGGAGTGGCATCCGTGTCCCCCGCGTGATAAATCCGTTTTCCCCCGATATTGACCACATATCCCACCCATTGAGACTTTTTAGGATGAAAGTCTTTATCCAGATTATATGCCGGAACCGCCTGCACTTGCACATCGCCAATCTGCAGAAAATCTCCAGGCCGGACCTGCCGCACATCTCCAGGCAAGCCCTGGCAATCCGGCGTTGCTACAATCACCGTGTTCTCTTTCGCCACCTTTTGCACATCTTCTACGGAAAAATGGTCAAAATGCGAATGCGTAATCAGAATGATGTCCGCCTTATCTCCACCTGCAATCTTCCACGGGTCAAAATAGAGGACTTTTCCTCCGAGTTTCACTCTGAAAGACGCATGTCCCAGCCATTCAATTCCTTCCACTTTTTCCATCATTCATCGCCTCCCAACCGATTAATATTATAAAAGCCAGCGTCCTATACATTTGCATAGAAGGTGTGGACAACTGCATCCAGCATTTTGCCGGTCGGCTCATTGCTTCCATTACCGGCAGTATGCCCAACTGGGTCCCCTAGGCGTTTGCGCTCTCGACTGCGTTAGCGAGCGGTAACTTCCTCCAGGCACGGCTGGCTAATCCCCACTACATCAAGCGAATCGTTGTGAAATGATTTATTCGGTGGCAATATGCTATGGTTGCGCAGATGTGCTTCAGGATTCGCTGACCGAGGTTGCTCCTGAAGCCAATCGCACAGGAACTCAGGTTTTCACGCTGGACACCCCTGTTCTTGCATCCAGTGTGATGGTTTTCTTTTCTTTCCACGACCAGGTCCTTCGGCAAGAACAACTCCGCGTCCTCGGTCATCATTTTGAAATCGGCTATGGATATCACTGCGATTGTTCAGCGCATCCGGGAGTTTTATCGGGAGCACACCGTGACAGAGCCTGTGTCCATTGAAAAAACCGTCCGGGATGCCGTGGTGGTGGACTTGGGAATGCTGGAGATGGATGGCAGAGCTGTGGCACGGGCGGTAAAGTCAATTTCCCCGAAAACACGGGTTCTTCTTCTCACTGGCTGGGGGCGCACTTCCGAAATTATGGCGACTATACCTGGCGAAGTAGATGCCCTTGTAGAGAAGCCAGTACAGGAAAAAGTGCTCCTCCGTGCTCTGTCCCATGTAATTGCTCCGCCTGAATAGCACGAGCCACTTCCTCTATATGAGAAAGGTTGCTCAATTTCTGCCATTGATTTAAGATACAATGCGGGTAGGGGAAATGAAATACCGGGTGAAGTGTGGGAAGGAAAATGTAGAGGTGGAAGTGCCAGAAGGTCTGGAAGTGACCGTATGCCGGGGAAATTTCCCTTCACCGGTCTGCGAGCCGGAGTCTGAGGTAGAGAAATCTCTCAAAAAACCGATAGAAAGCCCTTCTTTTGAAGAAATCTTTGGCAAGAAAAAGCAGGTGGTCATCGTGGTGAATGACCACACTCGGCCTGTGCCAAATGAACTTCTCCTCACTCCGATACTTTCTGCTCTGCACCGATTGGGCATTCCGGAATCCCGCATCCATATCCTGGTGGCAACAGGTGGACATCGCCCCTCCACGCCGGAAGAGATTACGCTTTTTCTCGGAAAACATATTGCAAAAAATTATCCTATTCTGATTCACGATGCCTGGGATGAAAATGCGCACATTACGGTCGGAACATTCCCCGATGGTTCTCCCATCCGTATTGAGAGGCGGTATGTGGAGGCAGAGGGCAAAATCACCATTGGGCTGATTGAGCCGCATTTAATGGCAGGTTTTTCTGGCGGAAGAAAAGTGGTCTGCCCGGGTTTAGCAGATGTGGAAACACTGAAATGTGTTCACAGCCCGGAACTACTGGACCATCCCAATGCTTCTCCGGGTATCTTAGCGGGAAATCCGGTACACGAATATTGTCTGCTCGCAGAAAAATTTGCCGGGTGTGATTTTTCCCTTTCTGTGGTTCTGGATGACCATCGGAGGATACTGGGAGTTTTTTCCGGGCATCCGCTTCACTCTTTTCTCGCAGGATGCCAATATGTATCGGAATTTGCCTCTGCTCCGGTGCCTTATCCGGCAGACCTAACAATTACCTCTTCTGCTGGGCATCCTCTGGATACGACTTTCTATCAGGCAATCAAGGGGCTGGTTGCTCCACTGCCCATTCTCCGCCAGGACGGTTTCATCGCGCTTGCCGCATCCCTTTCAGAAGGATTGGGCTCGCCCCATTTCGTGGAAATTTATCAGCAGGTGCAAAGTTTGCAGGATTTTTACCTGCAGATCACCCGAGACAAAAGATTCTGGAAAGACCAGTGGCAGGTGCAGGAGCAGGTGAAAGTAGCACGGAAAGCGAAAATTTATGTCTATTCCCCTTTCCTGTCGCCCGCTACCCTTCTTCAAGCATTTGTCACCCCCCTCACCTCTGTGCAAGAAGCCATCCGGTTTTATCAGAACAATGTTTCCCGCTCTTTTCATCTCGCTATTCTGCCAGACGGTCCTTATGTGCTCCCATATCTAACTTCAGGGAGCAAGTGAAATGGAAAGCAGGGAAAAGAGGAAGCAAAAATTTTATCCGCCCATGCGAATTCCCTGGGTGATACATCTGTTGACCGTTCTGCATCCCATTTTGATGCGCGCGATTTTCCGGATAGAGCGAGTGGAAATTTCCAGAGAAGACCTCGCTTTGCTGAAACAATTTTCTGCGTATCGGGGAATTTTGGTTTCCAATCATGCGACCATAGCCGAGCCGGCAGTGATGTTTGTGGTCACTCGCCGCCTTCCGGGAATTTATTACTTTTTGGCAGCAAGGGATGTATTTGAAGAAGTTTCCCCCTTTTTGCGTTTCTGGATTCATGGCGCCGGCGCATATTCGGTAGACCGCGGCGCTTACGACCGGGAGAGTATCCGCAACACTGTGGAACTGTTCACTTCGCCAAAACCCTGCCAGATTGTGATGTTTCCCGAAGGCGTCACTTATTATCAGAACGATACTTTGTTGAATTTTATGCCCGGCGCTGTTCACCTTGGGTTTCTTGCGCTGGAAAAATGGAAAAAACAGGGTGCTCTTCCCCCTTTCTTCTTGTTTCCCATCGCCGTCAAATACTGCCTCACCCGTGACCATCGCAGGAATTTGGATGAGGGTCTGAAAAAAATGGAACAGGCACTATCCATTCCTGTCCATCACGGTATTACTCGGGAGCAGTTGATTCAGCGTTTGCTCTTCATAGGCGAGGCTGTGCTACTACGAATAGAGTCCGAATACTTATATACCGTAGATGCGGGCTGGTCTATCAACCAACGAATTCAGGCTTTGAAGGAATGGCTGTTGCAGAAAGTGGAGGAAAAATTGGGCTTGTCCCCGATGCAAGCAGATGTGGTGGACCGCTATCGCAGGCTTTTATATCCGGTGAACCGCATTCTGTATGAGGATGGAGCCGGCTTGCCGCCTCTATCTATCCAGGAAAGGCAATTTATTATCAAAGCGATGCGCCGCCTCTCCAATTTTCTGGTGATTTATGAAGGATATGTCCGCGAGCATCCCACGCAGGAGCGGTTTGTGGATACTTTACACCGACTCGAACGCGAAGTTTTTGGCTCCTTTGTCACAAAAATCTGGCGTCGCGCCTTCGTCCGCGTGGGTAAACCTTTGGATTTAACTTCTTTTCTGCCGGACTACATTACCCACAGAACAGAAACTATGACCCGCATTACCCGGGAGATGGAACAGCGGGTCTCCGAACTCCTCGCCTCCCTGAAAGTCCATCAAACCCCTCTGTAACGCATGGTATAGTTAAGATAAAGGGGGAAGGGTGGAGCCAGAAGTTCAGTTAGTGAATGCCTTCACTGCGCCGGTGAAGACCTCGCTGGCAGCGGCGAAAACCTGCTATTCCGCTTCGGGCATCGTTTCCTCTGATGATGTTCTGGTGGATGAGAAAAGCAAGGAACTGGCAAAAGACCTTCTTCAGGCTGGTCATCATACGGTCTATCAGCACGCTCATTTCCAGTTCGCCATCTCTTCCATTTCCCGCGCATGCGTCTGGTCTTTCCTTCATTCCCACCCCTTTTATAATTCCGAGCAGGTCAGCCAGCGATATGTGAAGGTGAAGCCAGGGAATTTCTCCGTTCCCCAGCTTTCTGCTTCTGATGAACGATTGTTTCGCGAATGTGTGGAAAAACAGATGGATGCATATCACTCCATCATCGGTCTGCTGACGCCGCTAACCACATCGGAATATCGCCAGTTATTTCCGCATCGCCACCTAAAAGATGCTCGGTGGAAAAGGCAACCGGAGCGAAAAGCGATGGAAATTGCTCGCTATCTCCTTCCCATCGCCACACACACCCATCTGGTTCATACCATCAATGCAATCACTCTCTTCCGCTACTACCGCCTCTGCCATCAATGGGACACCTCCTATGAGCAAAAAATTCTGGTTCGGCGAATGGTGGAAGAAGCGATGCGATTTGACCCGGATTTGGAACACCTGCTCTCCGAACCTATCTCTCTTGAAGAGACCCTGGAATATCAATTTTTTACTTCCCTGTTTCCACTTTCTTCTACAGCACTCAATGCTCGCCTTTTGCAGAGTTTCCGTGAAGAGTTTGACCAGAGTTTGCAGGGTAAGACCTCTTTGCTGATTGCATACAAACCGGAAAAAGAAAAACTGGTGGCTGATGCCATCCGAGAAGTTCTGGGATTGCCGGAAAATGCGCTTTCGGATGAGGAGGCAATGGAGGGAATCATAGACCCGGCGAAGAATCCTTATCTCGGCTCATCTTTAGAAATGGGCAATATGTCCAAGTTGATGCGGGTTCTGGTTCATCCATCCTATACTTTTCGCAAAAGATTGAGTCATACGGCGGACAGCCAGGACCAAAGGCATCGGATGACGCCAGCATCCCGCCCGGTGCTGATACTGCATTTTGATGAAACGCCGGACTATATTCTTCCACCTTTGATTGCGATGAATGAATCTGCGGAAAAGCGGTTCAGGGAAACGATGGAATATGTGTGGGAAACCATCGGGAAATTACTGAAAGCCGGGGAAAGCAGGGAATCGGTGCAATATCTTCTTCCCAATGCGTTTCCCATTCGTTTCACGGAATCTGCGGATTTTCTGAACCTTCGGCATAAATTGGTTCAACGGCTGTGCATCAATGCGCAGGAAGAAATCTGGAGGGCTTCGTGGGAAGAAGCGATTCAGATTCAAGAAGTGCATCCCCGACTGGGAAAGTTTCTGCTTGCGCCCTGCGGCGTTCGCCAGCAAGCAAAAATTGCCCCTTTCTGCCCGGAAGGCAAACGATACTGCGGAATCCCGTTATGGAAATTTCCCCTTCAGCAGTATCGCAGGACGCTGTGAAATTTCCCCTTCTTTCGTCTTGCGTGAAATCTCTAAAAATCGGGGCGATGTGCTTGTTCTTTCTGGCGACAAGTCATTGCGAGGCAAAATCTGCCCCACAACCTCCTTCTCCGAACGGTACTCCTTGCAAAGAGGAAAAGCCCAACACGGAAATTCCCGACATTGCACTTCAGGAAGTTGCCTCCGGGCTAATCTTCCCCGTCCACATCACCCATTCTAACGACGGTAAAGATAGGTTGTTCATCGTTGAACAACAAGGCGTTATCCGGATTTTGGAAAAGGGGAAATTGCTTGCCGAGCCTTTTCTGGATATTCGCGACCGGGTGAAGGCAGGAGGGGAAATGGGGCTTCTCAGTGTTGCCTTTCATCCCCAATTTTCGAGAAATCGTAGGTTTTTCGTCAATTATACTTCCAGCGCTGGAGGATTGCATACCGTAATTTCCGAATTTCGCCTCAGCGCGAAAGACCCGAACCGAGCAGACCCGGACCTGGAAAATCTCCTGCTCACCTTCCATCAACCCTATTCCAATCACAATGGCGGTTTAATGTTGTTTGGTCCTGATGGTTATCTATATATCGGCACAGGAGATGGAGGAAGCGCCAATGACCCGCACAACAACGGCCAGAATCTGCAAACCTTGCTGGGCAAAATCCTCCGCATTGATGTGAATAGAACAGAAAACGGGAATAGGTATGCGATTCCTCCTGATAACCCTTTCGTAAACAGCCTGAATGTGAGAAAAGAAATCTGGGCTTATGGATTGCGCAACCCCTGGCGTTTTTCCTTTGATGCACTCTCGGGCATTCTGTATGCCGCAGATGTTGGTCAAAACCATCGGGAAGAAATTGACATCATACAGAAGGGAAAAAACTATGGCTGGCGGGTTATGGAAGGAACAATCTGCACTCCCGGAGTGAATCCGAATTGTGACCCCACCGGCTTTGAACCTCCTATCCTGGATTATGGGCGGGATGATGGAATTTCCGTCACCGGCGGATTTGTCTACCGCGGCCGGGCAATTCCAAAACTCTGCGGAGTGTATCTGTACGGCGACTACGGCTCCGGAAGAATCTGGGGCTTACGATGGGACGCCACAAACAAAAAAATCCTCCTGCATCGCCTTTTACTGAAAACCAACCTTTCCATCAGCACCTTTGGCACGGATGAACAGCACGAACTCTATGTAGCCGACCACATTGGGGGAAAAATCTACCGCATCATCCCAAAATCCCGCTAACACCCGGGGCGCAGTGTTGGGTAAGAATGTTCCACCTCCTGATGCTGGCATTCCCGGCAGTCAGCGCTTGATTTTTTTGTTTTTTCTGGTATAGTATAAGTGTAGCAACGATAAGGAGGTTGCAGGAATGGAGTCCAATCGTTTACGCGGTCGAGTGAAGTGGTTCGACGCCAAAAAAGGGTATGGATTCATTTCCACGCCCGACCAGAAGGATTACTTCGTCCACTATTCCGCTGTGCAATCCAAAGGCTTCCGAACCCTCAGAGAGGGCGAAGAAGTGGAATTTGAATACGAAGTAACCCAGAAGGGGTTGTCCGCCACCAAGGTTTATCCGCTCAAAGAAGAGGGTTAGTCCCCGACCCAATTTTCAGTTCCACATAGCGAGCGGCTTTGAAAATGCCCCGGGAGAAGTAGTGTCAGCCGAAGGCTGATGGGGAGCGTCTCCCGTAGTGAGCAGTGATGGGTTTTGGGGGATAATAATTGGGAGCATATGATAAAAATAGCATCGGTGAAAATGAAGGAGGTGGGGAAAAAATGAAAATTGCGAAACTCATAACGGGAATTGTAGTATTTTTGCTCTTTGCAGGAGCTGGTGAGGAGCAGAAAAAGGAGGAGGGATTGTGGGACCCGCAGGCGGAGGTAGAGAATAAGGCAGTGCCTGCCATCAGTGCGGGGGATGGAGTCCGCATCGGTATGATGGTTGTTTCCGGGGTAAAGGAGCAGGTGGAAAAGGTGAAGGCTGTGGCGGTGCTGGAGGGAGATTTCAAAGATGTTGCCCGGTATCGGATTTTGATTCCGGTATCTATGGAGGATGTGCTGAAAAATATTAACCGCGTACCACACACCGCAGTGACTGGCGTGGTGGACATCAAAATTTCCCGCGATACAGGTGTGAAGAGGGGATTTCCCGCATTTTTCCTCAAAATCCGACTGGGAGAAATTGCCGGAGGTGCAGCAATTTATCTGCTGGTGAAGGAATATGGTGAGGCAATCAATAAAGCGATCAATGAGGTGCTGTTGAATAAAAAAATGGAAGTGAAAATGGCGACCAGGGTGGTGCCGATTGTTTCTGGTGGCAAGGGCTTATTCGTCGGCGCGGCACAGGTCACCGGAGCAAAAAGCCTGGTGGAGCAGGTAAAAGCCGTGGCGCAGATTGAGACCACATTGGGCAAAGTCCGGGCAAAGGGGTTGGTTCCCATTCGTGCGATGAAATTTGACAAGGATGCCCTGGTGAAGGGTGTCGGAGTCTCCGCCCTCATTGATGCCCGTCTAACCAAATTGTTTTAATATCCCAGTGCATATCTTCCGATTTTCCATTCGGTGGAGCAATGCTCTAAATTTTGAGAATTTGCATGCGCTCAAAATGTGCTGGAAAATACCGCAGAGCCACTGCTGATTACCAGGAAGGAGGAAAATTCTCCACCGGATTGAATCGCAACCAATTGAGCAAGGAACTGACCGAACTTTTTGATGAAGGTGGTGGGAAAACTCTCCGGCTATCAAGATGTCACCATCTTTTTTGCTAACGGAGATTGCCAGGGTGGTGCCCTTTCCGTCCTCTGTGCTTGCGACCTCCGGTTCTGCGTGCCCGACGCCAGATTCTCCACCCCTTCCGGTCTCTTCAACCGCCCATATCTCCCTAAGGCTCTTCAGGTGATTCAACGGGCAATCGGGCTCTCGCGCACTCAAGCCCTCATCTATCTCGCTCAGGAAATCCCTGCATCTCTTGCGGTGGTAATCGGCCTCATTCACGAAACCGCACAAAATTTTGAGGAAGTCCTCTCCCGCATTTCCCGGATTCAAAACGGATTTGATGCAATTCGCCTGATGAAGAAGCATTCCCTTTTCTGGATTATGCCTTGAAAATGGGTTAAAAAAATGTAGGAAAAATGGGCGATAATCCGGTTGAGGGTAATCTTGTTGGCATTTTTTCAGACAACCTGAATATGGAATTCTATGGTATAAAAATACTTGGTGTTGCAACAAACTCCCATACGACCAACTTTTTATTCAAAGATGAAAATATTGAAATTGTGGAAATTGTTCCAAGGGTTTTCCTTCAACGAGATATTCTGCTTTCCCGTAGGCTCACATCCGGATTCTGCAGACGATGCGATAAGGATTTCCGAAGGCACAGTCTCGCCTTATCGGGTGCGCAATGGATAAAGTAAGAACAAGGTTTTTCGCTCAAAGTGGGAGAAAAGCCTGAGGGGATGCGGGATTTTCAGAAAACGGCTTTAGAGAATTTGAGCATGGGGAAATCCAGCCTCATCCTTGCCCCCACCGGCTTAGGCAAAACCCGCGCCGCCCTTTTCCCCTTCATCCCTTCAAGGGCAATATACCTGCTCTCTTCCAAGAAAAGAGCAAATAGGAGGTTGAGAGAATGGGAAGATGGTTATTTGAAGATGAATCTGTTCAGCGGATAGGCCATTATCTGCAGTTAATCATTGCAGGAGAAATGGCGTATGATCTGGCGGATAAATTGGCACGTGCTCGTTCTATTGACCGAGTCATTGAAGTTCTCCGTGCGGCACTGCGTTTACGGGATAAAACACTCAAAACGATAGAAGATAAAGTCTCAGATGAAAAGAAGAAGCAATGGCTCCAGAGTTGGGCAAATCTTCAAGAGCAGACCATCCAAGAGTTTGCTCATCTCATCCAAGACCGAAGCGAAAAGGATATCCGGCTGTCAGCCCATTATCTGGCAAGCCTTGCTTTAGCCTTTAACCCGCAAATTAGGGACTTTTTAGGGAGGTGATGCAAAATGTTTGTGAGGTTTACTGGTAGGGTGTTGATTAACGCCGCATCCCTTAATGCTCAAGGGGGTGAGGGCACGAATTACATCCCCGTGACTCGTGTTCCTGTAGTTTTTCGTCTCGATGAGCGTTATCAAATCGCAGAGATACCTGCTGTATCCGGAAATATGGTCAAGCACTACCACTTTGCCAATTTCGTTCAGACTTTTCGGGAAAAGGAATCTTTCAAAAATAGTTTTTCCTTAACAGCCGATGCCTTCCGGGGATACATTGCGTATCGGTTTGGTCGTGGAGTAGAAGCTAAGAAGGCTGATTCTGAGACTTCCGCCGTTGACCTTTCGAGTGAGGATGAAATCATTAAGAATTTTGCGGATGCCGACATTCATGGGTATCTTGCTCCAGATACACAAAATCGCAGGGAATCGCTCTGCAAGTTCTCTTTCCTGCTCCCTGTGGAAGAAATAGTCGAGCAAGTAGAAGCCACCTCCGTGATTCATAACCGTGTCATCGTGAAGGAAGATGGAACCATTGATCGCGAGGGAATGATGCCCTTCCGTCGAGAATATGCCTCTGCTCCCTTTGGCTTTCTGATGGTTCTGGACCTCGCCTATGTAGGGAAATGCCTCTCCAATCTCCGTGCTGATAACTGCCTTGATTCCAACGAATGGGAAGAGAGAGTCACATCAGCGATATATGCCGTCCAGGAAGTGCTTTTGGGCAATGTGGGAGCCAGCCGTTCCCGTGCCTTTCCTGCCATTAAGGTAGAGGAATTAATCGCTGTGGAAAGCGATAATCCTATTCCTGCCCCAGTGCACGGTTTCTATAAGGACTATAGCTCACAAACAGCCCAAATTTTCAAATCTTATACCAACATCGGTCCTAAGAATAACTCCGTTTGGATAGGGCTATACGGCAGAGATGAAAAAATCCTGAATCGGCTTAAGGAAGCTTTCGGAGGGATGGGCCAAAAGGAATCGGCAGAAAAAGAGGAAAAACCGAGAAATCATCCTAAAGTGGAAGCTCTTCAGAATTTGGGGGAGATTTTCTCCAAATTGGCGGAACATGTGAAAAAGTCTAACCATAAGCCCGCTAAAGGAGGGCAAGGAACTGAAAAGACCGTCAAAAAATGAAAGTCCTTGCTATAAGAGCCCGTGCCCCTCTCCTTTCCAGTCGGAGTTCACCACCGGATATCCTCCCATTCCAAGTAGCCGTTATCCCGCCTTTACCCCTTCCACCGACCCTCATAGGTGCTTTTTTACGGGCCTTCTGTCGCCTTTTCCCTCCCGATTCTGCCCTTAATGTGGACGAATCAGCCGAACTTCTACTGCGGGATTTTTTAAATGCCGGCTTCTGGGCAACTTGCGGCTTTATTTCCGAGTTCTCATCCTTGGCAAAAGCATCTGTTCTTCTAAAAAGGGCCAGAACTTTGGAAGAGAAAAGCACGGTTGAGGTCACTCACATTGATATAACTTCGCGGACTTTAAAAGTAAAATCAGGAAAGGGCAAAGAAACCGAAGTGAGAATTTCAGATAAAATTAGAGTCATTAAAAAGCCTGAAAGAATTTTTTTAGAAATGGAGGAACTTAAAATCGGATACAAGATTCAGCTAATTAACATAGAAGATTCCGATGCCATGATTCGCGAATACAGTTTCCTTCCCCACTGGGTCCTTTTCTTTCTTCTACCAGAGGAGCTATGCTCTTCCAAGAGATTAAACGAGGATGACCTAAAACGAATCAGTTTTCTTATCGATCGCGTAGGAGACACGGAATCCTTGATAACTCCAGTGCAGGTAGAAATATACGATTCTGGTCCTTCTACCAATTCTGAGGCACCTCTGAACACAGTCACACCACAGGACTTCTTTGAAAAATTTCCTACAGAGGGTGTTTTATGGAGGGGTCTCGGAGCAACCACTTTTCATACGACTGCCCGGCGTTCCAAAAAAAAGAAAGAAAAAAAGGAGAAGAGTAGAGATTATTTCCTTCCGCTGACTCTACGTTCCGCGAAAGGCTATGAATGGTATGACCTGCAACCTCTTGCTTCCTATCAGATTAAGCCAGACTGTCAGCTATTTACTCTCTCCATCTTTGGTATGGATGTGACCATGGTCTATAAACCCGTATCTTAATGATTTCGATGAATTGGGATGACCTTCTCCAAAAGGCCATTGGAAAATCTCCTTATAACTACCAAAAAAAGGTTTTCGAGGAGGTTTGGACTGAACTCAGTCAAAACGGTGGTCTAAAGGTCATTGAGGCACCTACAGCCTCCGGAAAAACCGAAGCAGTAGTCATCCCCTTCCTCAGGCAATTTATGGAGAAAGATTTTCGTTTAGCCCCTCGTATGGTCTATGTCCTTCCTACCCATTCTTTAATTCACTTCCAAAAAGAGCGAATCCTTAAACTCATCTCCCATCTCAATATTCAAGATAAAATCCCAGAGGATGCTGTTCGGGTTGACCATGGCCTTTCTCATATCCCTACACCAATGTTCTTTGGAAGGATTATTCTCACTACTTGGGATTCTTTTCTCTATGCCCTGGCTGCCCAAAGAACCATTGGTGATCGTTTGACGCTTCCTGCCGGGAATATCGCTTCTTCTTATATCATTTTTGACGAGGTTCAGATGTATCAGGACTGGACGGCTTATGTGCCTCACCTAATGGGGTATATTCTGAAGATGCTTCAAGCCACCGGAACTTCTGTGGTAGTGATGTCTGCTACTTTGCCCACTAAACTGAAAGAGCTTCTTGGTTTGCATCAAAAACCCGTTGAACCTGAAAATGAGGATTTAAGAAATTTCTCACGAGGTAAAGTTGAAATATCTGCTCAGAGTTGCTCCATAGAAGAATTCCTCCAGAAGAACTCTAATCTCATCCAAGAAACGATTACAAAGGGCGAAAAAGTATTGATTGTGGTTAATCGGGTCGCCCGGGCTCAAAGTCTTTATAATTTGCTTCAAAAAGGAGACAATGACATTTTGCTTCTTCACTCGAGATTCGTTGCGAAAGATAGGGAAGAACGAGAAAAGAGACTACACTCCAAGGACAGGAATTTCACAATTTTGATCGCTACTCAAGTAGTGGAGGCTGGATTAGACTTGTCCTCGGTTACTCTCGGTTTGATGGACCTGGCTCCTCCTGATGCCCTCTTTCAGCGTATCGGACGCATAGCCAGAAGGAAAGAAGAAGAAGGCAAAGTTTATCTATTCCCGCCACAATCCAACGATGAGATGGACTTAACTCCATATATCCCCTTTTCCCATCTTCTTGAGGAAGTAAAAACTGACCCCGGATTTCAATGGCTTTCCGGGAATGCAGAACTTCTGAAGATGTACTATTCCAAGCTTCTCCAAGATACCTCTTCACTTCGTGAAATTCTCCAATTACCAGCACCGGAGTCCACTCGGAAATGGCTGGATAAGTTCTATAATGACTTTCATTTCCTCTTGAAGGAGGACATTGATGGCCAGAAAGAAACAGCGGACGAATCAAGATAAAGAAAAAAAGGAAGGTAGCAAGGAGGAAAGGCTGAAGAAAATCAGAAATAAGTTAAATAAGATTCAGCAAATCCGAGCCTCCACTTTTGCCTATTTCTCTGAATTATCGCTTTTTTCAGCTCCCCCTGAGTTTTCAGTTTCTGCCCGCCCTGACCCTTATGTCTTTGCAGTCTATATTCCTCCTGGGCATCAACTCTGGTATGAACTTTTCGGCATTGCTCCCAAATCGGAGGGTGTAGTTTTTAATACCCAAGAAATTTCGGAGAAACCAGTGATGTTAGATACTGATGAAAAGAAAAAATCATTCGATGACCTTCTGCACCATTATACCTTTCGGCTACCTCTAAGTTTCGCTTGGTCCAGATTGAAGGATGAACAAGGCAAATTTAAGATTCTAACATTTCGCAGAGATAAAGAAACAAAGGATATTTCTATCAAAC
>FWWM01002926.1_pt1 | contig 15857 bp, 9 predicted proteins | sample 2228351 | NCBI WGS metagenome assembly FWWM01 (sample SAMEA103939774, study PRJEB20133) | metagenome | reverse complement strand
CGGTTGGTCCTTGGGCAGCCATTGACCCGTGGGGTCGTGATAGGCAGTGCCCATCCGCCAAATGGCTTTGGCGACCATGTTGTGACTGACATAAACCTCGCCCGCTTCCTTGTAGCGCATGTGGCAGTATTGGCAAGTGGGGGCTTTGTAGTCCTTGCCCGGGACAGCCTCTGCCAGTTTGACGGAATAGTCAGGGTGGGCTGCTTCGCACACATGCCCGTGCTTGCTGGTCGCCCACGCTTCGTAATCGGGATGGTCGGGTCCCATGTGGCACGCTTCGCAGGCTTTCGGGTGCCGCGCCACTTTGGGGTCAAAGGAGTGACGAGTGTGGCAGGAATCGCAACCGCGCACCTCGGTGTTGTGGCACGAGTCGCAGCCGATCTGGAGTTGGCGGGAATTGGTGGCATACCACGGCACCGCGATGTTGGAAATCCAACCCGCTGCGTGGGATGGGCGCCCAGGCGGGAACGGGGGACTGTTGACCGTTAGTTCGCTCATCATCTCCGTCCACTGGCGAGCGTGGCAAACAGCGCAAGTGCGAGCCGTAGGCAGCGTGATGCCGGGCTCTTTCTCCCCCGACTTTGTCGCTCCCGGCTTAACATGGCAGTCAATGCAGGAAACTCGGTAACCCTTCCGCTGCTCATCCCAAAGGGGACTTTTGCGCCCCACTAACCCATCCAAATTCACCCCTAATTCGCGGATGACCGCTGGTCCGTAGCGCTTGGCAACATCGCGGATGCCAGGCACCTTCTCCACAAACCACTCTGGGATGCCCGCTTCCTTGAAGAACTCGTCCACCTTGCCCCACGCCAACAGTTTGCTCTGACGAATGTAGCCTTCAAAAACCTCCTTTCGTGCCGTTGCATGGCGGGAGTTCAGCCATTGGTGATAGAACCCGTAACCAGCCGTTTGGGAATCTGCGTGACAACTCTCGCAACGCTGACGCGTTTCGTTCGCGTGCGGGGTGTCCAGTTGGGTTACCGTGTTCAACCAATCATAGTAGTCCTCAGGGACAAGGTAGCCCTGATGGTGGATGGGTGGGAAATACCAAGTGTCGTTGGTGAAAAGCGGGAGCGGATAAGCGTTGCCTTTGAACGGCAGGTAACTCTTTCGGTAGTTCCCTGGTGTTGGCTTAGTTGGTGGTTCCGTTTTGCCTTCCGGGGTTCCCGTTGTCGGGTCAAGCGGGGGCGTTGTTTCCTTTATCCAAGTGTAACGCTCCCACCCGTCCTCATCTTCTTGCTGCTGCGATAAGACGAAGGAATCCACCCAACACGCTGCCAACACTGCGAAGAGCGCTAAAGCCACGATTTTGCCCACAGTGGGCACTCGCCGCGTCATAGCGCCTGCACCTCCTTTGAGTCTTTTCTCTGCGGCTCGGGACGGTGCATCCTGCCTGAAAAGCCAACACAACGGCGGAGGGCATGCCATCTTTGCTATGAGCGACCTTCCGCCTTTTTCACGACTCGCTCTAAGATCCGCTGCTCCTTCTCCCGCTGAGAAGGAGTGAGGTTTGCCATGAGTTTGTCCAGCACTGCCTTCCTGCGCTTTGCCGTGTCGTAAACGAGAAACTCCCAGATTTGCTTCGCCTCTTGCGGCTTGATGCCCGAACCAGGCTTTCGCATCATCCGCTTGACATACACCTCCCACTCAGAGGGGATCAGTGTGACATTAATGGGGCGGGCAAGGGTGTGGCAGCGGCTGCACCGCTTGCTGAAAAGTTCGTTGTAGATGCGCTGCATCTCCTTTGGGTAAGTCGCTAACACCTTTCCGTCAATCTTGTCTGGTCCCCTGTCGGCTGCAATGAAGGCTTTGAGGGTGTAACCACACTTAGTGCAACTGGCGCGCTCGGAGCCGTCAGGGCGAAACTTGGTTTGCACATGCCTGCACCGAGGGCACTTGACTGTTTCCTTGCTCGCCGCCTGCCTTTGCGGTGCGGGACCCGCTGAAGGGCAGTCATACGAAGCAACTATTAGCAAGGCGCAAAGTCCTAACATCGTCAGTCCCGTGACCGAGACCGTCCAGCGGAAGAGACCCATCGCACGCATCCTTCTCTCACCTCTCTGACGAGTCCATAAGTGGGAAAGGGGCGCCGCAACGCGCAAGTCGGTTCCCCTTCCTCTTGCTCGGCAATCGCAATTTCGCAGTTTTTGTTCCGAATGCTTCCTCAAGTTTGCTTTTCCCGCTGAGTTAGTGCTGTCAGGGAAAAGGAGAAAAAGGTGTCGGGGAAAGCCCTATTGAGCGTTAGAGGAAAACCCTACACCCACCAATTTCGGCTGGAGCAGCAACCCTACGCTGCCGTCAAACGCGTAGCGCGCAACTCATTAAGTTCTTGTGTGGTTAGGCGCTCAGGAACCTGCCCTTGCCCTCAGCTTGAGTTTTGCCGATTAAAAATCGGTGCTCATGGTCAGCGTCGCCGACGACGGGCTAAAGCGCCGAGAGCATGGAGCACAGAGCAAGGAGTGTGGAATTTTTTCGTCCCGCGTCCCCCGTCCCACGCCCCATTTTGGGAGTGGTTACTGACGCCAACATGAGCGTCTGTTTGGGCAGGCGAAAGGGCTTGAAAAGGGCACGGCTTCCTTATCGCACAAAGAGTTCGGTTTTGCTGACAGCGGCAAAATCTTTTGCGGGTGACGGGAAAATGGCAACGCAGCAGGAGCGTTTGAAGCGGGCGTTGGGAGTGTTGCTCACACGGTTGCCCTTTTACGGCGCTTTAGCCCTGCGGTTGGAGCATCGGGTGCTGACCGCTTCGGAATCCCAAAGGCTTCGCCTTTCCTCGGCAGCGACGGACGGCAAACGGGTGTTTTACCGCGCGCAATTTCTGCAGCGCCTTTCTGAAGGGGACTTGGTGTTTCTTATCGCCCACGAAACCCTCCATGCTGCCCTCTCCCATCCCTTGCGCGGGGCAGATAAGGAAGACGCAACGGCGTGGAACATCGCTGCCGACGACACGGTCAACCGCTTGTTGCATCCCGATTTTGAGCGAGTGCCGCAATTCGCCGTTTTCGTCAATTCGCTTCATTTCGGCATCGCGGAAACCGAATGGGAACGGATGGCAACGGAAGCCAAGTATGCGCTGCTGGCAAAACATCGGGAAGCAGGGGAAGGGGGCGAAGTTCCGCAAAAGCAAAAGCGTCAAGGGCGAGCGGGCAAATCTGCCAGCGCTTCTTCTCCAACGGAGGCCTGTCGGCAAGCCTGCGACTCCCTTCCGCCTGCGCCCGATGCGCCGATGCCAGAGCAATGGCAGCAGTGGTTGAAGGAAGCAGCGGAGTTCGCCGAAAGCGTGCAAGGGCATGGTTCCGTGCCCGCATGGGTGGACGAGTGGATTGTCGCCAGCGGGCAAGCAAAAGTTCCGTGGCAAAAAGTGCTCCGCCAATTCGTCCAGCAGCGGGTGATCAGCCACTGGAACTATCCCCCTTCCCGCCGCTACCAATCCGTTGCCCTGCTGCCCAAACCGCAGCGGGAGCGCTACGGCATCTTGGGCATCGCCATTGACACTTCCGGCTCCATCTCTTCAGAGCAGTTGCGCCAGTTTTGGCGTGAGGTGTTGGCAATTCGCGCCGATTACCCGCGCTTGACCATTCGGTTGGTCACCTGTGATGTAGCGGTGACCAACGACGAAGTGTTCCCGCCGTTCGTGCCCTTGCCCGAGGCGCGGGAGTTGACGGGGCGCGGGGGGACGGATTTTCGTCCCGCTTTTGAGCGGTTCCAGCAGCTGCCAGTGCCTGAAGCCGTCGTTTACTTGACCGACGGGATGGGCGACTACCCTTCGGCACCACCACCCTATCCTGTCTTGTGGGTGCTGAGCCGACCGCACCCGAACTGGCGGGAAATCCTCCCCTTCGGCACCGCCATCGTGTTGGAGCAACCGAGCGAGTTGGAAAACGAGTGAGTGTTTCAAACGCCTCGCAAGCACTCATCAGTTTTTGGAGAACGCCGACCGCAAGCGACGATTTCAGTCGGCGAAGCAACTGACGAAAGCCAGTAGCATGTTCGCCAAGGCGGCATTTTGTTGAACACTCTTGTCGGAAATATCGGGTTTTCCCTGACAGCACATGGCGTTGCAACCCTTACAATTACCCACGAGGTGATGCGTATGGCGGATAGCAAAACGGCGCTGCGTCCGTGCCAAGAGGTTGCCCGCGCCATCGCGGAAGCCTTGGCAGCGATGGATAACCAACCCAGCGAAGAGTTGGTGCTCAAGCGCAATTACATTGAGCGCCTGAAGCGAGAGAAAAACCCAGAGCGCATCGTGGACGAACTGCCCCAATTGGCACAATGCGATTACCAAGCCATTCCTGAGGAGGATATCGTGCGGTTGCACTGGTGGGGCATTTTCCACGACAAGCCCAAAGTTGGTTACTTCTGCTTGCGCATCAAGTGCCCTGGTGGCATCGTGCAGCCTGCGCAGTTGCGGGGCGTCGGCGAACTGGCGGTCCGCTATGGGCAAAACTATGTGGAGTTGACGACCCGCCAAAACTTTCAACTGCACCATGTCCACTTGACGCAACTGCCCGAGGTGTTTGACCGCATTCAAGCGTTGGGGTTGACGACGAAAGGCGGTTGCGGCGACACGGTGCGCAATATCACGGGTTGCCCTGTCGCAGGGCTTGACTCCCACGAACTCTTTGACCCCACGCCCATCATTGTGGAGGCAGCACAATTGTTTGACACGACCCCTGAATACAGCGATTTGCCCCGCAAGCACAAAATCACCATCAGCGCCTGCCCCTTCTGGTGCACTGCACCGGAAATCAACTGCGTTGCGCTGGTCGGCGCGGAGAAAGATGGGCGCAAGGGCTTCACCGTGTTGGTCGGCGGCGGGTTAGCGTCCACGCCTCGCTTGGCGAAACCGCTGGGAGTGTTCATTGAACCGCAGGACGCCATCCCCCTCATGGTTGCCATCTTGGAACTGTGGCGGACGAACAAGCGCTACCGCGTCTCACGGGTCAAAGCCCGCTTCAAGTTCATGGTGGACGACTACGGCTCTGAACGCATCCGTCAAATGATTGAGCAAGCGCTGGGTCGCAAGTTGGAGGACTACCCCACAACGCCTCGCCCCATCGGCTACACCAATCACATGGGCATCCACGAGCAAAAGAGCAGTGAGTCGCAGGATGGGGAGCGTCGGTTTTACATCGGCGTCCCCGTGTTGGCAGGGCAAATGAAGGGCACCGACCTCATCCCTTTGGCAGATTGGCTGGAAAGTTTTGGCGGCGAATTTCGCATCACGCGCCAGCAAAACTTCATCCTGACCCATGTTCCCGAAAGTCGGTTGGACGACACTCTTGCTTTGCTGCGGGAGTTGGGCTATTCGCCTTTCGCTTGTCCCTTGATCGCCAACAGCATCGCGTGCACGGGCGACCCCTTCTGCAACTACGCGGTGACAAACGCCAAAGCGCACTTGCGGGTGCTCGTTGAGCACTTGCGTTCGGTTTTCGGCGACGATATCTGGCAGCAGGTGCGGTTGACAGTGCACATGGACGGTTGCCCTCATGCGTGCGCGCAGCACTGGGTTGGCGATATCGGGCTGCAAGGGACAGCAGCGACGCTGCCCGACGGCACCAAGCAAGAAGGCTTTGACATCATCTTGGGTGGCGGACTGGGTGAGTTGCCCCGCATCGGGCGACAGGTTTTGCGGCGCGTTCCTGCCGAGGAGGTCAAGGTCGTCGTTGAGCGGCTGGTGCGAGCGTTCTTGCAGGAGCGCCGTGACGGCGAAACCTTCCAACAGTGGTGCCTGCGGGTCGGCGACGAACACCTCAAAGCCGTTGCCACCGGTCCTGCGACCGTGGCGGTATAGCGTCGGCGCTGCTGAAAAAACAGGCTCATTTGCCTTCGTTTTGTCCCCTTGCCAACTTCTGCCCGAACCTGCCCGCAAGTTAGCCGGCAGCAACTGCCCTGAGCGTCTTCCCAAACGCCTCGCGGAGGAGTTACGCAATGGCAACCATCGCGATGTAGCGACCAAAGCATCAATAGCAATTGGCGCCCCTGTTGTTGCCCCCTCATTAAGGCATTGAGAGGCGAAGACTGGCGAGTGCTAAAGGGAGCGGCTGAGGCGTTGGCAAAAATTGGAGCCCTGTTGTTGAGCCTCTCATTTAGGCACTGAGGGACAAGCAACTGCGCTTTGGAGCAACCAAGCGAGTTGGAAAACGCGTGAAGCGTTTTCAACTCTCTACAAAGCGGTTTTCGTCACGCATTGGGTCATACCAATCGCGCAAGGGGGGCTGCCCCGGTTCCTGAAGCCAAGTCTGTTCAAACTTGTGCCACTTTGCGTGTCCGTCCACGAACACATAGTTGGAGCCACCAACATGGCGGGTGATGGCGAGGGTGGTTGGCACACCCCTCTCTTCGTCCCACAGCAGCATGTTCTTCATCGGGTCCGCTATCCGCGGCGGGTTGCCCCAATACATCGGCATGAAGTGGTCGCCCCTGATGAGGGTGCCAAATTTGCTGTTTCGTTCCGCCAACTCAGCAGACCAAATGCATTGAGACGGGCGGCGGACGCTTGCAAGGGACATGGGACGAGGTGCCATCGGGTCTCCGTAAGGCGGGTGGAACGGGTCAAAGTAGGCGTTGAAACCGTAGGAAGTCAAGCGAGGGTTTTGCGGGTCGTTCCAAGCGGGGCTGACATCCGACGGGCAACGATGGAGCAAGCGGGTCGTCGTATAGGGTTGCACCAAGTCCACCCAACTGTTGCCCGTCGGTCCGTGCATCCACATCATCCGAACGGTCGGCATCGTCTCGTCCCAGTCTTGGGTGTAAAACTGCACCGCAAGACCCAACTGGCGTGAGTTGGATAGGCACTGAGTCTGGCGAGCCTTCTCCCGCACCTGGCTGAACACGGGGAACAGGATGGCTGCCAGAATGGCGATCACCGCCATCACGACCAACAGTTCCACCAGCGTGAAGCCTCGCTTCATGTGGCATCCTCCTTGCGCGAATTTTTCAGTGTTCGCTGTGCGGGCGAACTTCGCGCGCTTGCGTTTCCAGTAATTCGTCAAAGCGCAGCACTTTGCCCTTAACGCTGCTTGCTAAGCGTCGGGCATCTTCTTCGCTCCCGACGGCAGCAAAGTTGAAGCCCATGGGGCTGTGGATTTGCTCGCTGTGGACGAACCACGCTTGCTGTGCGTCCAGCCACTCATCCCTGTCGTAGCGGCGCACCCAGATGCGGTGGATTTGGGCTTTGTGAGCGGCGGAGTCTTTCAGCAAGCAACCGATATCGTCGTATTTGCGGGTTTCGCCGTTTTGAAGTGTCAGTGCTGCTGCAAACTGTTGGTCGCTGATGAGCATGTTGCAGTGGGCACAAGGTTCTTCGCCCCAACGAACTTTCGGTGGCTGGTTCAAATCCGCCTTGCACCCTATCAACAGGCATAGCAAACCGATGGCAATTAGCCAGTCCCGCATTTGGCTCCACTCCCAAGGGCTGCCGTGCTCTTACGGGCGGCGCCGAAAGAGCAGCAACGCAATGCCCATCGGCACGAGAACCCAGAGAGCCAGCAGCACTGTTAGGAAGGGCAGCAGCCCCTTGCCGAACACTTCGGCAGCGAGCATGCCCGTTGCCCCCAGCAGTTCTAAGTTGCCTTGCAACGCATGGAGCACAGCAATGCGGAAGACCTGAGCGGGGTTGAGCAGTGCCAACCAGAGGAGCCATTGAGGCGGGAGGCGCAGCACAATGGCAGCCCCCAACAACCCCAAGTCGCTGAGCAAGACAACCGCAAGCCACAAAAACAGCGCCCAACTGACAGATGCGTTGCTTTTGGGGGCGACAACGGAAAGCAACACGCCGATGCTCAAGTGCGCCCAACCCAGCAGAAGGGTGAAGAGCCAAAGCAGCAAGTAACTGCCCAGTTGCTCCGTCGTGGCGGAAAAAGCGATGACAAGGGCGCTAAGCCCAAAGCCGAGGGTCACGGCTGCTGCCAGAGCGCCTGCCAAACCACACCATTTGCCCAGCAGCATTTCAATGGGTGTGAGGGGTTGAGTGAGCAGCGTTTCCAGCGTCCCTTGCTCTCGTTCCGTAGCGACGCTCAAAGCCCCCAATAGCAACCCCATCAGCGGGACGAGCAGCAAAACGAGGTTGACCAAACTGGCAGTGGTTCGCCCAAACCCGGCGACGGTGAGCGTCCCCGCACTCAAAAAACCCGACGCGCTGAACGCCAACGCCAAACCCGCAAACACTATCGTGAAAATGACAAACCATCGGTGCCGCTTAGCATCGTCCAAATCTTTGTGCGCAACCGTTGCAATGGCAATGAAGTCAAGCCCTTGCATTTTTGCTTATCCCTCCAACTCAAAGTCAGTGATAGGGATGCCCGCGCCAATGAGGAGGCGCAACGGCTCGGCTTTACGGTCGTTGGGCACGGTGACCAAAAGCGTGTTGCCATTTAGCGATGATGCGAAACCGTGCTGACGCAGCACGGCAGCCGCTGTTGAGCGGTGAGGTTCTGCCACGAACAGTTTCAGCGTAACCTGCGTTTGGAGCATATCGGCTAATTCCTGCGGTATCCCGCTGGCGACGAGGTTTCCGTTGTCCAACGCTATCACTCGGTCGGCAAGGCGGCACACTTCGTCGGGGCGATGGGTGCAAAGGACAATCGTTTTGCCCCGCTGCTTCAAGCGCTCCACGAAGGACCAAACTTCCGAGCGGGTGCGGACATCCAAATTGGCGGTCGGTTCGTCTAACAGCAAAATGGGCGGGTCGGAGAGCAGGGCTAATGCAAATGCCACCCGCTGGCGCATGCCACCTGACAAACTGCCGATAGGGAGATCGGCGATTTCCCTCAACCGCCATTCGTCCATCAACGCAGCGATGGGTTCTGCAGGGACGCGGCGCAAGCGACCGTAAAAGTGGAGTGTCTCGGCAACCGTCCAATCGTTGGGCAAGCGGATATCTTGCGGCAGGTAGCCGACCAAGCGGCGGACCGCTTTCCCGTCAACGCGCGGGTCATAGCCCCTCACTTGCACAGTGCCCTCAAACGCTAACACACCCAGCAGGCAGCGTAACAGCGTCGTTTTGCCCGCACCGTTTGGTCCCCACAGCGCCACCGTTTCCCCGTTGGCAACGGTGAAACTGACATCGTTGAGGGCAATGACGCTTCCAAAGCGTTTGGTCAGGTGGGCTACAACGATGGCGTTGGCGCAGGCACTCGCTTGCGCTACTTCCCCAGTTGCTTTCCCTTTCCGAGAGTTGGAAGGGTGCAAACGCAACAAAAAGACTGCCCAAAGGCTCATAGCGATGCCCGCAACAACCCAAGCCAGCGAAAAAGGTGAGCCCTGAACTTTGATGCGCGGCGGAAGGGGCGCAATGCGTGGTGCCTCGTCTACTAATTGGGGCTGTGGGGCAAAGACAGGGAAACAACGAGCAGCAAAGTCAATGGCATGGGCAGCGAGGCTGAAGGCGAAAAAACGGGCAGCGCTGTGCCGCTCCGTCAATTGCTCAAACCACCGAAAGGCTTTGTAAGGCACATCGCCGATGCTGTCTCTATCAGCGTCGTAGCCCACATAGTCGCTCCAAAAATTGCCCTGCCAGCGATTGGCGTGCGGGGACAGAACGCCTTCCACCACCACTTGCTCGCTGTTGTCCACGAAACTGTTAGCGGTTAGTGTGTTGGCACGAGACGACGAAAACAGCAAAACGCCAACTTCGTTGCGCGCGATGAAATTGCGCTCAAAGACGCAGGAGATTGCCCCTTCAGCGAAGACCCCGACCCGATTGGCAGCGATCAAGTTATCGGCGATTTGGGCGTGATCCATGTCCTTCAAGCCGAGACCGTAACCGCTCGGTCCGCGATTGTGCAGCAGCAAGTTGCGGCGCAACCGCAGGTGGCGGCTATACATCAAGTAAACCCCAACGGCGTTGTTCGTCAAGCGGTTGCCCTCCACGAGGGCATCGTGGCAATACATGAAGTGGATGCCGTAGCGCCCTTGGGTGACAGTGTTGTTGCGAAGGGTCAAATTTTGCGAGAACCACAAGACGACATCGCGCCCACCAACGACCTTGTTGCCGTCAAGGAGGGCACCGTTGCTGGACCAAACCTTGATGAGGTCGCCCCGACGGGGCAAGGGGAGCGGTTTGCCGTGCAATTCGTTATGGCGCACCAGCGTTTTGGGCGCACGACGCAACACAATGCCAAAAAGCACATCCTCCAGCCGATTGTTCTCCACCACGCACTCAGGTGCTTCAATGGCAATGCCTGCGTCTTCTGTCGCCAGCGTGGAACCGCTGTTGCGGATAACGAAGCCTTTCAAGACGGTGCGGGGCGCCCGCAGGGTGATGATGGTGCCCTTCCCCTCCCCGTCCAAAACGGGCTTCTTTTCGCCAACAAGCGTCAGCGACTTGTCCACGACGAAATTGCCCCGATGAACGCCCCCCTCCACGACGATGGTTGCGCCTTCTGGCGCCTCCTTGAGGGCATCCGCGAAAGTAGGGGCAGTTATCGGATGGGGAACAGTTGGGGCGACGATGCGGATGGATGGAACGACAGCAAAAGTTTGCTGAACAAAGATAGCGAGGAGCAAAGCAACGAGGCTGACGGGGAGGGGCTCTCGCTCCCTGAGGGGTTGACGGCGGGGGCAAAAGCGCCAACGCACCCCCGCACCAACAAGCGCCAATAGCGCCGCAAGGAGCGCAAGGGCGAAGCCAAAGTGGAAAGTGGCGATGGCTTGAAACTGTCCGATTTTGCCCGTGCCCATTAGAGGCGGGACGAAAGGCGGGATGCGAAGTGGCGCTTTAGGGTCAAGGTGCGTCCCGTAATGCCATAGCCACCAATACAAGTCCAACGCAAACACGATAGGGAACACCGCAGCGGGCAGAATCAGGAGCCACATGAAGCGGCATGGCACAAAGGCAGCAATGAGCAAGAGCGCGGCGATCACCGAAATAGCAGGCAGGGCTATCGCCCGCTCCCATTGCGCTGCTTGGGCTATCGGCTTCATGCCGATGTAGTGATTGAGCAAGTCCAACTCCCGCACATCGCCCTCCAAGCGGTAAGGGAAAACGGTCAAGCACAACCCCTTTGGATACTGCGGAGCGATCACCCGCACCTGCCAATAGGGCAACGCACAGGAGACGGCAAGCAGCAAGGCGCTAAGCACCAAACCGATGCGTCCCATCCGTTCACCTGTAATGCCTTTCACCGTTGTTGCGAACCCCCTCCTGTCAACTGCCGAACTGCCGATCGCCGACCTAACGAACTGCCACCTCGCCGGCTGCCGACTTGCCCACCTGCCGAAACGCTAAAATCACGGCTCCACGAGCAAGTAGCCCATCATCTCCAAGTGCAAGGCAGAGCAGAACTCGTGGCAGTAGAAGGGGAAGACACCGGGCGTGTCGGCGACGAAATCTATGGTGACCGTCTCACCAGGTTCAATGGAGGCGCTGATGTTGTAAGGACCGATGGCGAAGCCGTGAACAGCGTCTTTGGTGGTCTCCACATTGGTGATGTGCAGGATAACGCGGTCGCCCCGCTTGACGCGGATGCGCTCGGGGTTGAAGTGGCTGCGGATGGCGGTCATGAACACCTCCACCGTTTTGCCCTTTCGGACGATGCGCCCTTCCGTCGTGGCTTTCGGGTGTTTTGTCTGCGTCAGCGGGTTCCAACCGACTTCGGGGTAAATCTCCCACGCCTTGAGTTTGTCCGCCTTGATGATTTGGGCATAGTGGGGTTCGCCGATGCCGATGGGCATGGTGTAAAAGACGCGCCCCGTTTCGCCTGGTTTGCTGATGTCAATCAGTTGGAAAGTCTGGGGCAGCAAGGGACCGACGCCAACAAAGTTGTCAATGGACCACTTGTTCAGCCCCACCAGCCATTTGCCGTGCGGGTTCACCGTGTCGCCGTGAGCGGCGGCGATGTGCCCCACATTGTAGCGAACGGGAATTTTCTGCACCAGCGTCCACGGTTTTTCGGGGGCTTTGAACTTGCAGTCACCCATGGTCCAACGAGCGACGGCGCTGTCCAAGAAGAGACTGGTGTAAGCGTAGCCTTGGTTGTCCCACTGGGTGTGCAGCGGACCCATCCCCAGTTCCACTTGCGCTTCCTTGACAGCATCAAAGCGCAAGATGGGCACACCGTAAGGGTCGCGCCCCTCAAAGTCCTTGCGCTTGATGGCGTCCAAGATTTTCTGCATGGAGTAAACGGTCGCATGCGGGTCCAACTTCCCGCCCACAACGATGTGGTTGCCGCAGGGGCAGACATCCACGCCGTGCGGGCTCTTCGGCTCAGGAGCGAAGAAGAGAATCCCTTCGTCCACCGCCACCTTCAGCGGAATGACCTTCAGCCCATTGACAGTAGTGGCTTTGCCTGCTTTCACCAACTCTTCGGCTTTCTTCCAGTTGACAATGTGCAGGTAGTCCATGTCCCTTTGGGAGACGCCCTCTTCAAAGGGTGGTTTGCCTTCTTCAATGCCGCCCGTCGCCATCTCGGCATTGAACGAGTTGCAGAAGACCCAACCGTAACTGACGCCCTTGCCAGCGTCGGCAAGGTCTTGCCAGTAAGGTGGCAGTTCAACAGCGAAAGATTGCTCAGGAACAATGCGCCCCCGCTTGCGGTCAAACTTCCAGAAAGTCATGTGACCCCGATAATCTTCCTTGTAGCGCTCAATGGGAGCGTAGCGACCACCCAACGGTGCCGCGTATTGCGAGGTTTCCACCACATACTCAGTGTTGGGCGTTACGAAAGCGGCGCCGTGATTGGAAGGACCCAACGGGTTTTTGATGATTTGCTTCACCTCAAAGTCCCGCAGATCAATGACAGCGAGTCGAGCGGAGGCTTTGTCACCGATGAACAGAAACTCCCCGTCGTAATCGCCTTCCGTTTCGCTAAGCGCCGGGTGATGGGTGTCGCCCCACGCGATGACTTTACCGTTGACTTTGACGCCGTTGAAGGGGTTACGCCCATCCAACAAGCCTGCGGTGAACACCGATTCTCGGACTCCGTAGCCCTGACCCTGCCACGGTTCGGGGGTAAAGACGCTGATCACCTTTAGCAACCGCATGGAGGGGATGCCGATGACCAATACCTGCCCGCTGTGTCCCCCAGAGGAGAACATGACATACTCGTCGTGCTGCCCTGTCGGCACATAAGTTGCCAACGCACCGATCACATCGTCAGGGGTCAATTTGCGAGCACGGACCAGTTCCATTGCCTCGGCAGGCAAACCGGCTACAGGGGGGCGTCCCACAGGGGGACGCTCTACAGAGGGGCGTTCCGCAGCGCGCCTACCCAGCAAGTAACCGACGGCGATAGCAACTACGGCAACTGCTGCCAACGCTACCCACAATTGCCACTGCCGTTGCATGGCTTTTCCCCCCTTCAGAATTTACGCTCCGAAAAGCAAAATAGCAGGGCAACAAACAATCGCTATCAGGGAAAACCCTAAAGACGTGTCGGGACAAATCCCCAATGACTTGGGGGCGAGGGAAGTGTCTGACACCGAACCGAACACTCCGCATAAGATGCCGAGTTTTTGCGGTAAAGCACGCAGTTGCAGGGCGCAAACCGAAGCCGTTGATGAAGCGCTCGCCTTTGTTGACAATTCACTTTCCTGCACCCTAAAATTGACAAGGTGTTTGCCATGCCACGAACTCTTGCGATGACCGTCCACTGCGGTGAAGGGGGGCACGAAGTTTCCATCACCGTGACCGACGAGGGCGCGGTGAGCGTTTTTTTCCCCTTGCCAACTTCTGCCCGAACCCGCCCGCAAGTTAGCCGGCAGCAACTGCCTTGAGCGTCTTCCCAAACGCCTCGTGGAGGAGTTACGCAACGGCAACCATCGCGATGTAGCGACCAAAGCATTAATAGCAATCGGAGCCCCCGCTGTTGCCCCCCCTCATTGAGGCGTTGAGAGACAAGCGAGTGCGTGAGGCAGCAATTAAGGCGTTAGTAGCAATCGGGACGCCTGCTGTTGACCCTGCGATGAAAAAGTTCACTTTGCTCCGCCTGAGTGGACTTTCGCTTTTGATGCGACGGGGCAAGGCATTTTGTTTTTGGACGAGTTGACGACGGCGCCACCTTCGGTTCAAGCCGCCCTTTTGCGGGTCATCTTGGAGCGGAAGGTGGGCTTTCGGGCATTGCCCAAAGGGGTGCGGGTCGTCGCCGCTGCTAACCCGCCCGATGTTGTGACAGGCGGTTGGGAACTTTCGCCCCCGCTGCGCAACCGTTTCGTCCACATCCGTTGGGAACTTTTAGGGCAGGACTATTTGCAAGCCCTCACAGATGGTTTTGCACGCCCTGAACTGCCTGCTATTGACCCTGATGCCCATAGGGAAGCGAGCAGTTATTGGCAGATGATCGTTGCCGCTTTCCTGCGGCGCAGCCCAGACCTTGCCCGCACTCCGCCGTCGGACGAAGAGCACGCTTTTGCTTCGCCCCGCACTTGGGATTACGCCATCGCCCTGTTGGCATCGTGCGATTTGTTGGGTAAAGCCCCTAAACCAGGACAGGAGGGTGAGGAAGTCTGTTTGCGGTTGGTGGAAGGGTGCATCGGGCGAGGGGTCGCTACCGCTTTCGCTCAATTTTTGCTGCAACTGAGAGTGCCCGACCCCGACGAAGTGTTGGACGGAAAGGTGTCGGTGAATGTCGCACGGTTGCGCGATGACGAACTGTATGTCCTTTTCTCCACGATGGCAGCAGGGTTAGTGCGGCGGCAACAACAGGATGGCTTTGTTGATGCGATGCTGACTTTCCTTAAACTGGCGGAACGCGTCGCTGTTGACGGCAAGACCGATGCGATTTTCGTTCCCCTGCGACAAGTGGCAAGAGGGCAATTATTGACTCACGCCGTCCTAAAAGCGCAGCAAAGGGGAAAGTCGGAAGAGTTGCAACGCGTAGCGAGGCGCACTTTTGAAGAAACGCCCCTGAAAAAATTCGTGAGCGTGTTGGTTCCTCGCGCTTCCTGACCAGCGGGCGAACAAGACGATTGTAGGGGTTTCCGTTCTGACCGCAAAATTCAAACTGACAAAGAGGGCGTGAGGCTGCTATGGAGCATCAGGAAGTGGAACTGCTTTTGCGAATGGCGCGAGCATATGCAGCGGAAAAGTTGCCTTGGTTTGCCCCCGCGTTGTATGCGGCGCGGTTGATCATTACGGAGGCGTGCCCTTTCCCTGCTGGCATTGACGACGGGATGCGAGTTTACTTCAACCCCCATTGGGTCTTGCAGCGACGACAACAGGGTGGGGAACAAGACGCTGTCAGAGAGTTGGCGTGGCTTTGGGTGCACGAAATTTGCCACCGGCTGCGGGAGCACAGCGAGCGAGCGAAAGAAAAACGCGCAGAGCCTTTCCTGTGGAACATCGTGGCAGACTTGGAAATCAACGATGCGGAGTGGGAGGGTTTAAAGCCACCACAAGGCACTTTGCTGCCACAAAACTTCCGCTTGCCCAACGGCAAATTGGCGGAATTCTACTACGATGCGCTGTTGAAAAAGGGCAAATCCCGCCAGTTTATGAAGGCATGGGACGAGGGCAGCGGGGTGCATGGGCAAAAGCGGGAATGGGAACTGCCTGACGATGCGGAGCAAGCCCCTTCAGTGACAACATGGGAGCAAGCAGTGATTCGGCGAGCGGTTGCAGAGGAAATCGTGGCGCATCACAACAAAAGCCGAGGGATAATTCCTGCGGGTTGGTTGCGGTGGGCGGAGGAAGTTTTGACGCCCAAAGTGGATTGGCGGGAGATTTTGAAGCGGAAGGTCCGAGGCGCTATCACCATTGGGACAGGGCAACGGGTGGACTACTCCTTTGCCCGTCCCCATCGGCGGGCGGAAGTTTACGACCCCGTGCTGCCACCGTCTTTGTCTGGCGATTTCATCCCGCGCGTCACCTGCGTCGTGGACACTTCGGGGTCAATCAGCGAGGGAGAGTTGGCGCA
>FWWM01010900.1_pt1 | contig 15859 bp, 13 predicted proteins | sample 2228351 | NCBI WGS metagenome assembly FWWM01 (sample SAMEA103939774, study PRJEB20133) | metagenome | reverse complement strand
ACCATGGCCACCGACAGCCAGGCGGTGAGGATGAGGGAGCTGGCCCAGGTGGGGTCGTTCCAGTTGGCGGCGAAGTTGTCCAGCCCCACCCAGGTGCTCTGACCCACCACCATGTAGTTCTGGAACGCCATGACCATCCCGCGCAAAAGCGGGTAGTAGGCCCAGACGGCGATGGAGACGACGGCGGGCAGCATGAACGTCCATGCCACGGCGTGGACCTTCCATCCCGTGCGCGCCGCGATGCGCGAGCCGGCGGTGTCGGCCGCCTGCGCCGCCAGCAGCCGCACCTGTCGCACGCCCACCACCTACACGATTCACCCTCTTACTCATCATTTTATCTCAAATCAGGCGGCGCAGTGGGCCGGCTTTGCGGCCAGCATCCTGCGGGCCGGCGAGTACTACCTGGCCTATGCCCGCCGTCATGCCGACGACTGGGCCGCCCTGGCCCGCCGCCAGGATCACCTGTTGCAAGCCATGCAGCTCTGCGCCAGCCTGGGGCCGGATGGCCAGCGCCTAGTCGTCGAGTGCGCCCGGCTGCTTCACACCTACATGGTTCGCCGTGGCTACCTGGTCACCTGGCAGCCCTACCTGGACCTGGCGCTGCACGCCGCCGCCGGCCTGGGGGACGAGGCGGCCCAGGCCGACCTGTGGAATCGGATGGGGGTGCTTCAGGGGAGCCTGGGGGACCTGGACGCTGCCCTGGCCTTCCACCGCCGGGCGGCCGAGACCTTTCGCCGCCTGGGGGACGACCTCAACCTGGCCCGCTCGCTGCGCTGGCAGGGCAACATCCACTACGCCCGGCCTGACCGGCCCGCAGCCCTGGCCTGCTACGAGCAGGCACGCGACCTCCTGGCCCGTCTCGACGATCCCCACGAATTGAGTTATATCTACAATAACATAGCCAATGTCTACTTTAACGAGGGGGATTGGATCCAGGCGTTGGCCTATTACGAGCGGGCGCTGGCACCCCTCGACCCGGAACGCGACCGGCAGCACGTCACGATGCTGCTCGACAATATCGGCCTGCTGCGTTGGGAGATGGGTTCCTGGCGGCGGGCTGTGGACGACCTGGTGCGGGCGCTGCCCCTGCAGCAGGCGGCCGGCGATCGGGTGGGGCAGGCCAACAGCCATCACTACCTCTGCCTGGCCTATGCCGACCTGGAAGAATGGGAACAGGCCCTGGCTCACGGCCGCCAGGCGCTGGCTTTGCGCCGGACATTGGGTTCGGCCGAGGGCCTGGCCGACCTGTATACCGACCTGGCGACAGTCTACCTGCGCTGGGGTGATGAGCAAAGCGCACAAAGCTACCTGAAACTGGCCGAACCGCTCTGGCAAGAGATGAACCGGCCGGCAGGGCTGGCCCGTGTCTGGCTGGGCCGGGGAGACCTGTACAGTCGGAGTGGCGCGTGGCCCCAGGCTCAGGCGGCCTACGAGGAAGCGTTGGCCCTGTTGGCGCCCGGCGTAGACCGGCCCCGACGCTTCACCGCGTTGTTAGGCCTGGCGAACGCCCGGCTCCAGGCCCGCGACCGGCCGGCGGCGCAGGCGTTGCTGCCCCAGATCGAGTCGCTGGCCGACGAACTGGCCCGCCCTGACCTGCAAGTTCGGGCCTTGTGGCTCCGGGCTGAACTGGACCCCCTGGCAGCCCGTCACGCCCTGGAAGAAGCCCTGGCTCTATGCCGCTCCGCCAACGGAGACAATGACCGGCTCAACCGACTCTATGCCGAGACACGAGCACGGTTGAACGCCTGGGAACGCTGCTGAAATAGCTCGACAGTCCCGCCCGCACAGTCGCAGGTCAGGGCCACTGCCTCGATTTCCACCCGACCGCCCAACACCGTCGAGCGGGCCGGTGGGTTTTCGGAAAGGGCCGTGGGTTCCTCGCCGTGGAGCCCGCGGAAATCCTGCCGACCGCCCTTTTCGTCTGCGGGGGCAGAGGGTACGTCCGCCTCTGGAACGCATCAGCGCAGCCGGTGACCGCCCGGATAGAGGCCGGTCCGGAGATGGCGCTCTATCCGGTCAGCCTTCGCCTGGAGCGCACCGGGCACCCGCTTTCCGGCGGCGTTCCCCTGCCGCCGTGGGGTGTGCAGACGGTGGAGATCCGGTGAATGTCCCCCCGGTCATGCCACCTCGTCCGGCCTCACCTCACGCCCGGTGGCAGCGGATTGAAGGGCCGCCAGTGCAAACTGGAGCACCGCCTTGCCGGTTGGGCCGTCCAGCCGGGGCTGTCCGCCAGCCTTGAGCTTTTCGATACAATCCTGCGTGGCGGCGATGAAACTATCGTGCCACTCCACCCCTTCGACCGGGATGGGGGTGGTCTTGCCATCCTTGAAAAGCATCAGCTCGGGCAGGTCAACGGTCTTGGCGGTATAGCGGTTGATGAACAGAATCCCCTTCTCGCCTATGACCTCGACGCGGTCGTCATCGGCATAGTAGAGCGAGTGGATGCGCATCCGAGGGGTATGCTCAATATCCAGAACACCGTAGCGGCGCGGCGACTTGTACTGAAACATAATGACTGCCGGGGCATCAATGTTGACCAGCCCCGCCGCCTGCGAGACGGGCGTCCTGTCAATCCAGGCATAGACGCGCTCGACCGGCCCTCCCAGGAAATAGGCGATGGAAAACAGGTGATACCCGTGGTCAAAGACCAACGGTCCGCCGCCGCACTGCTTTTCATTAAAGCGCCATAGCCAGGCCGAAAGGGGCACATCCCAGGCGGTATCGGCCGTCCCGGTGGAAACATGCAGGCGCACGGCGCGCACCTCGCCGATCTCCCCGGCTTCGATCATCTGCCGGGCGCGCACAGCCGGGGCATAATAGACAAAGTTCTCGTACACGCGCAGCATGACGCCAGCCCGCTTGGCCGCCGCGATCATCTCATCGGCCTCGGCAGCCGAAAGGGCCATCGGCTTCTGGACCGAGATATGCTTGCCGGCCTGGGCAGCCTGGACGGTCATCGGGCTGTGCAGGTGATGGGGAATGAGTAGCTCCACCAAGTCCACATCCTTGTCCTCCAGCACCTGCCGATAATCGGTATAGACCCTGTCCACGCCCCACTCTTTGGCCTTTTTTTCGGCGCGGCCGCGGTGTGTATCACACACGGCGACAATTTTCGCATCCTGGCGGCCACGGTACCCCATCTCGTGCAGGTCGGAAATTCGACCACAGCCGACAATAGCCACCCCGATCGGTTTCATCGTCCACCTCCCTGGCCCTGTGCCGGGTCACCACCGCCCGCGGCAGCAGCATCCATAGCCTCCAACCTGGCGCGCACCCGGGTGTGGCTCTCGCGGGTGATCGGATACCTGAACAGCAGCGGCAAAGAGGCAAAAATGATCCCGGCCGGGATCAGCCCAAAGAACAGGCGGATGCCCAACAAGGCATGGGGTGTCTGTTCGACGTTCGGCACATATCCAAAGCCGGTCAAGATCCAGCCCACCGCGGCCAGCGCCAGCGCCTCCGAAATCTTGGTCGCCAGCCCCCAGACGCCGTAATACATGCCGCTGCGCTGCTGACCGGTCTCCAGGCGGTCATAGTCGGCCACATCGGCCACCATCGCCCAGGGAAAGATCCACTGCGCCGAAAAGCCAAAGCCTGCCAGGGCAGCAATCAGGTAAACAAGGTTGGTGGGTTGATGCGGCAGAAAGAAGGTCAGCATCACGGCGGCGCTGCCGATCAACATCCCCAGGCCATAAGCCGGACCCTTGTTCATTCTACGGCCAAGCCACTGCCAGAACGGCAGCGAGATGGTGACACAGATGAGCATCAGCCCCATCACCAGCGAGGTCTGTTCTTTCATCAACAGGTGATATTCGATATAGTACGCCATCAAAATTTTGATGAACGCAAAAGAAATATTGATGACCAGGTAGGTGCCGCATAACCAGACAAACGGTTTGTTTTTCATCGCCACCAGGAGCGACTTGAAGGGCGACGGTTCCGGCTGAGAAACAACCACATCCTTCCGCTCCCGAATGCCGGCCGCACAGATGAGCAGCGCCGCAGCGGCCAAAGCTCCGTATAGGATGCCAATAAAGGCATATCCCGTCCGCTGCAAGGCAAACAGCCCGACGATGGCCGGGGTGAGGGCTGCACCGAGCAGATAAGCAGGGACGGCCATGACCATCCGATAGGTTGTCAGGCTGGAACGCTCGTCATAATCGTTGGTCAGCTCGGAGGTCAGGGCATAGTAGGGGACGTTGGTCAATGTCCAGAGGGTGTCGAACAGGATAAAGGTAGCTGCAATCCAGACAAAGGTCCAGAGCCGATCCACCGTTGGCACAAACCAAAGCAGGGCGATGGCAATGCCCAGGGGGATTGCGCCCAGGATCATAAAGACCCGCCGTTTGCCCAAGCGGGATTTTGTCTTGTCGGTCATCCAGCCAAAGAGGGGATCGTTGACCGCGTCCCAAATCTTGCCGATGAGCAGGGCATTGCCGGCCAACGCCGGCAGGACCAAAGCGCCATCGGTGTAGAACTTCATCAAAAAGAACTGAATGGCCGAATTGATCACCGCATTGCCGAGGTCGCCGATGCCGTAAAAGAACTTGGTCTTTTTGGAGAGTTTATCTGCCTTGATCTGCATTTCTACTTTTCTCCGAGTAGTTAATTTTGAGGGTTGCACCCTGATCTGCCTGGGTGACAATTTGCCTGTACAGATTCAAAAAGCCGGCAGCATCGGCGGGAACAGGCGGCCGCCAACGCGCCCGACGACGGTCCAACTCCTGGTCGGAAACCAGCAGATTCAGAGAGCGGCGGGGGATATCTATTTCGATCAGATCGCCGTTTTCGACCAGGGCGATGGGGCCGCCCACAAAAGCCTCTGGGGCAACATGCCCAATGCACGGGCCGCGCGTTGCGCCTGAAAACCGCCCGTCGGTGATCATGGCGACTGATTCATTCAAGCCCATGCCGGTCAGCATGGCAGCCGGGATAGATAGCTCGCGCATACCTGGGCCGCCACGCGGCCCCTCGTTGCGGATGACCAACACGTCGCCCGGCCGGATTTGTTGGGCCGAAAGCGAGGTTTCCAGGTCCTGTTCCGATTCAAAGACGCGGGCCGGCCCTGTATGCCGCAACATGCTCGCCGCTACTGCGCTCTGCTTGACCACAGAGCCCCTTGGAGCCAGGTTGCCACGCAGGATCGCCAGAGCGCCTTCTGGAGCAAGAGGATCGTCCAGCGGATGAAGCACGTCCGGCCTCAAGTTTTCTGCAGTTGCGGCGCGGGCGCGGATGGTCTCTCCCGTAACGGTTGGGAGGTCAAGGTTCAGAAGAGGGGTCAGGAGGTGCAGTACGGCCGGAATGCCGCCGGCCCTGTCCAGATCGATCAGGGTGAAGGGGCTGGCCGGACGAAAGGTGGCAATGAGGGGGGTCTGGCGGCTGAGATCGTCAAAAACATCCAGCCCCAGATCGATCCCGGCCTCCCCGGCGATGGCAGGAATGTGCAACGCCGCATTGGTCGAACCACCGAGCGCCAGGACAACCCGAATGGCATTTTCCAAAGCCGGACGGGTCAACATCTGCCGCGCAGTCAGATTCTGTTCCACCAATTTGACGATCTGCCGACCGCTGGACAGGCACAGTTCCTGCCGGTCTGGATGGAGGGCAGGCAAGGTAGCGCAGCGGGGCAGCGTCAGGCCGAGCGCCTCCGTAACACAGTTCATCGTGCTGGCGGTGCCCATGAAATTGCAGGCACCTGGGCCAGGGCAGGCGCAGCTTTCGATGGCATAAAACTCGGCGTCGGTGATCTTGCCGGCCTGGAGTTTTCCCATGCCCTCTTTGACATCGCTGGTCATCACCTCCCGATCCCCGATCTTGCCCGAAGCCATTGGCCCGCCGGTGACGAACAGGGTCGGAAGGTCCAGGCGAGCGGCAGCCATCAGCATGCCCGGCACGATCTTGTCGCAGCTACAAAGCATCACCAGCCCATCGAAACAGTTGGCCCCGACCATCAACTCCACAGATGCTGCAATCACATCGCGCAGCGGGAGGATATAATGCATCCCCTTGCCCTGGGCAATGCCATCGCAGGGCGCAACCGTGTTGAACTCAACGGGGGTCCCGCCCGCCTGCCGGACGCCTTGCTTGACCCACTCGGCCATGTGGCGCAGATGGAAATGGCCGGGATTGGCCTCGCTCCAGGAATTGGCAATGCCGATCAAGGGCCTGGTAAAATCGGAATCCTGATATCCCATTGCCCGGTACAAGGCGCGCGGATAAGCCCCGTGCAGCCCCTCGAAAATTCCCCGCCCGATCATAGGCCAACCTCATGCCGCAGCTTTTGCGTCTCCTCGCACCAGTTGCCGACGTTCCAGCGCCCATAGACGCCCATCCCGCCCAGTGGGTCGTCTCCAAAGTAAACCGGCAGGTGGATGAGCGACAGGCCAGGATGCCGACCGGCCTCTTGCAACGCTGCCTGGAGAGATTGGGGGGTGCGCCCACCATCTAGCGCCAGCACGCCGGGAACCGCCCGCGCCCAGGCCCGGTAATCCACCTGAAGTGTATTCCAGGTGGCAAAAGCAGCCCCATACTGCGCCTCCTGAAGGCCGGTAATCGCCCCCATCCGCCCGTTATCGAGCAGGAGGATGCAACCACGCGCGCCATATTCGGCGCCGTCAATCAGGATTTGGGGGTTCATGGTGAACGAGCCATCGCCGGTCACAGCCAGGCCGTAGAACGGGTTCGACGCCACGCCTGTCGCCAGGAGGGCAGAAACAGCAAAGCCCATGTAACTGGCCCCGGTTTCGGTCCAGGTCTGGCCGGGGCGATCGTCCTCGACCATCTGAAAGCCGTTGGCCTGCACATCCCCGGCGTCAAAGAAGCAGACCGCCCCCCGCGCTTTGGCCCAGTCGGTGGCGATCTTGATCGCCGCCGGCTGAGTCAGCACCGGGCCGCCCCAATATTCGTCCGGCAGGACGGGGTTGAGGATGCGTTGCTGCTTGAGCGCCTGCCAGGCCAGTTTTTTCTCGGCGCAAGCCTCGAGCCAGGCTCTTTTGCTGCCGCCAAGGGGCCCCAGTTCCTGATTCAAGCGGGCCAGCGTCAAGCGCACATCTCCCAGCAACGCCAGCGTATGGCGATAGTGAATGGCATCGTCCAGATCGGCATTGATGTTGATGACCCGTTTGACGTTCGGATAGCCGGTGCGCGAGCAATCCGACTGGCAGACAGCCCGCGTCCCAACGGCGATCAGTAGATCGGCATGTTCCATCGCATAGTTGCCGCACAACGACCCTTTTGATCCACCGACGGTCATGTTTTGCGGATGAGAATAGGGGATGCAGCCGGTGGCAATCGGCGTATGGACCAACACGCCACCAGAGCGTTCGAGCAGGGCCATCAGCTCTGGGCCGGCATTGCGGCCCCCACCGCCGACCTTGACGACGATCCGCTCCGCTTCTCTGATCCAGCGGGCGGCCTGGGCGTAATCCCCTTCCGCCGCGCCCAGGGCGACCGGGCAGGGTTCCGGCAGCTCCTCCAGGTTAAAGTCCGACAGCCAGGCTGCCTGCGTGTTCATCGGCAGCAGGAGATAGAAAGGGCCGGCGCGATAGGGATGGTCCACCGCCGCCATGCCACGTGTCAGAGCGGTGGCAAGCGACAGCGGCGTGTGCAGACAATAGGCGCGCCCCATCGTCGCTGCAAGCTGCAAGAACAGCCCCTGCTCATGCTTGGGGATCTGCTGCATGTTCGGGCCCTCATCCTCAGTCGTCTCGTCGCCAAAAAGGTACCAGACGCCGATCCCGTCGGAGGCGGGGACGAGGGAAGCGGCCAGGGCTTGCAGCGCGCCCGGCCCGATCGAGGTGACCACGGCTGCCTTCTCGCCGGTCACCCAGCGGAGAGCAGCGGCGGCGTGTGAGGCTTCGATCTCGCTGCGCACGGCATAGGCCCGCACCAACCCGGCCTGTTGATAGACGCGCAGCACCTCGCCCACTTCGGTGGAGCCGTGCCCCAAGACCATAAAATAGATGCGCACCCCCTGGCGGAGCAGGCCAAGCACGAGCACCTCGGAAAGGGTCAGGTCCAGGCGCGAAGGCAGGGCGCCGGCCTGGAACAAGCTGGCGTGCTCGGCCCGCTGACGGGTCAGTTCAACGTGAGATGGTTTGCACAAGGTTGGCATCTTGTCTTCTACCCTCTTTTCTGCAACGCCAGGTAAATCTTTTCCGCCGAAAGCGGCAGGTCATAAAAACGCACGCCCAGGGCATCATACAAGGCGTTGGCGATGGCCGGCGCGGTCGGCACCATCACATGCTCACCCACACCCCGCGCCCCCCACGGCCCATCCTCCAGCGGCGTCTCCACAAAGTCGCCGTGGATTTCACCGGGGATGTCCATGGCCGTGGCGATGCGATAGTCCACCAGGTTGGGGTTCAGCGGCCGGCCCTTCTCGTCGAATTTTAGCCCCTCGAAGGCCGAGCTCAGGCCGTGGACCGCGCCCCCCTCGATCTGGGTTCGGATCAGGTCGGGATTGATGGCCTTGCCCACATCGTAGGCGCTGGCGATCTTTAGGATCTCAACCTGCCCGGTCTCGGTGTCCACCTCCAGGTCCACCGCCTGAGCGCCGACGGTATAGTGCACCACCGCCCGGGTGCCCTGCCCGGTCTCGAAATCCAGGTTGGTGACATAGGTCGGCATAAAGTGGCCCTGACCAACGATGGGGCCGCCTGTCCAACCCTCGAAATTCTCGTTAGGCAGGCCATAGATCACCATCCCCTGGAGCGGCTGCTCCTCTTCGGTGCGGTAGGAAAAGACCACGCCGTCCTTGATGTCCAGGTCCTCCGGTTTTTCGCCCCAGCGGCGGGCGACGATCTCCAGGATCTGGCGTTTGGCATCCAGGGCCGCAGCCCGGACGGCGTTGCCGGTGGACCAGGTGATGCGGCTGGCGACTGTTTGCCACTCGTAGGGGCTGTAGCGGGTGTCCACCGGCACCGAGACGCGCACCCACTCGTAGGGCACCCCCAACGCCTGGGCGGCGATCTGGGCCAGCACGGTAAAGGCCCCCTGGCCCAGGTCTTGCGCCCCGATGGAGACCTGGACGGTGGCATCCTCGTTAAAGCGCACGATGGCCGCGCTACCGGGGTTGGGGGGCATGGCCGGCGCTTTCCACATGATGGCCAGGCCCTTGCCCCGTTTTTTGTGGGGAGCGGACGGGCGAGGGCCGCCCTCATCCCTACGCCAGCCGATGGCCGCCGTGACTTTGTCTATGCAGGCCACCAGGTCTATCGGCGGCATCTCCATGCCGGTGAGGATCTGCTGGCCCGATTTGACGCAGTTGCGGCGGCGGAACTCGGCCGGGTCCATGCCGATCTTTTCGGCCAGTTGGTCTATGATCTGCTCGATGCCCCAGTGGATCTCGGGCATGCCAAAGCCGCGCATGGCGCTGCCGATCGGCTGGTTGGTGTAGACGCAGTAGGAATCGCCCTTGACGTTGGGGATCAGGTACGGGCCGGTGCAGGAGTAGCCGGCGGCGCGGGCGATGTTGACGCCATAGTCGTTGTACGCCCCGCCCCCAAAGTAGTAGGCCGTCTCCATGGCCAGCAGGTTGCCTTCGGCGTCGCAGCCGATCTTGATGTGGGCCACCAGGCTCTGGCGCACCGTCGTGCCGATAAACTCTTCCTCGCGCGTCATCCGCAGCTTGACCGGATGCCCCTTGACGGCGCGGGCCATGGCCACGGCGCAGGCCTCCATCGAGATGCCAGCCTTGCCCCCAAACCCGCCGCCGATGTAAGGCGAGATGACGCGCAGATTGCCGTGGGGAATGCCCAGGCTCTGGGCGATCAGGTCGCGCTGGGCAAAGGGCGACTGGGAGCAGGTCCACAGCGTCACCTCCTCCGACGGGTCCCAGCGGGCCACGGCCACATGCGGCTCGATGGGCACATGCTGAATCTGCGGCAGGCGGAAGGTGCCCTCGACGACCGCCGCGCAGCGGGGCCAGGCCGCTTCGACATCGCCCCGGCGCAGCTTAAAGTGTTCCGAGATGTTGGTGCCCGGCTGGGGGAAGATAAAGTTGGCCACCTTGTACTTGCCCAAGTCAGGATGGATCAGCGGCGCGCCGGGCTGAGCGCCCAGCTCCGGGTCAAAGATGGCCGGCAGCTCCTCATATTCCACCTCGACGAGCTGCGCCGCCTCCACGGCCACCTCTTCGCTCGTCGCCACCACCCCGGCCACCGGCTCGCCAACGTAGCGGACGCGGTCGCGGGCAAAGATGGGCCGGTCAATCAGGTACAGGCCGATGTTGTTGGGCGTGTCGGCTCCGGTGACGACTGCCTTGACGCCGGGCAGGGCCAGCGCCCGGCCGGCCTCCACGCGCCGGATCAGGGCATGGGCATAGGGGCTGCGCACCAATCGCCCGTAATACAACCCCGGCCCAAACTGCAGATCATCGGCATAGATCGCCGCGCCGGTGACCTTTTCGTAGGCATCTATACGGGGGACGCTCTTGCCCACCGGGTCTGAGGTCAGGGTCGCCATGTCACGCTCCTCCTTCCGCTGCCGCCTGGATGGCCTCGATAATGCGCACATAGCCGGTGCAGCGGCACAGGTTGCCGACTAGCGCCTCCTTGATCTCCGCCTCGGTCGGATGGGGGTTGCGTTGCAGCAGCCCCGTAGCCGACATCAACACGCCTGGCGTGCAAAAGCCGCACTGGACCGCGTTGTGCTCGACAAAGGCCTGTTGCAGGGGGCCAAGTTTGCCCTCCGGGGCCAGGCCCTCGACCGTCGTCACCTCCCGCCCGTCGGCCTCCACGGCCAGCACCAGGCAGGAGTTGACCGGCTCACCATCGAGTAGCACGGTGCAGGCCCCGCACTCGCCCGCCTCGCAGCCATTTTTGGTGCCGGTCAGGGCCAGCTTGTCGCGGAGCATCTGCAGCAGGGTCATGTTCGAGGGCACCTCCAGGCGCTCCGCCGCGCCGTTGACAGTTACGGTAATCGAATGGTAGGCCATTTTTGTCTCCTCATCAACTACAGACCCGGCGGGGTTGGGACGCCTGCCAGGTCTTTGGTATCGAGCCAGGCCAGGATGCGGTCCGCCACCGCCTGCCAGCCGTCCTCCAGCATCATGTCGTGAGCCATGTCGAAAAACTCGGCCTGGGTGCCATAGGCCCGCGCCGTGGATTCGACGTCGGCGACGGAGATGAACGTGTCGCGGCGCGCGCCCAGAACGAGCATTGGCGTACGGACCCGCTTCGGGCGAGGCAGATTGAAAATCACCAGGTCCAGGTAGGCGCGGTAGGCCTCATTCTGCAACCGGCCATGGTAGGCCCGGACCTGCGCCTCGGGCATTGACGCCGAGAAAAAGCCCTCCCGCGCCAGCTCGGGCGTAGCGACGACAGGCCACATGCTGAATTTCAGAATGACTTGCAGGAAGACCAGCGGATGCCGCCTCGCAAAGCGCAGGGTGGCGCCCAGCAAGCCCCTGGGCGGAGCCGCCCCCAGCAGGACAGCCGCCGGCGCCCGGTGCGATTCCAGGTACTTTTGCACGATCCCGCCGCCCATCGAGTGGCCGATCAGCACCGGCAGCGACGGCAACTGGCTGGCCACCTGGGCCACATCGGCCACGTAATCAGCAATAGAAGTCCAGCGGAACCGTTTGTTCCCCTCGCTGGCGCCGTGGCCGCGCAGGCTCAGGGCGTGGACGGCGTAGCCATGTTGGGCAAAGTAAGGCAGGAAATACTCGTCCCAACACCAGGCCCCGTGCCACATGCCGTGCACGAACAGGATCGGCGTCAGCCGCGCCTGACCCTGGGGCTCTCGGGAGATGACTTCAAGTTGCACGGAAACCTCCTCCAGACCCTAAAGGTCGGCCCACACGGCACGCAGCCCACGCAGCGTCAACGTGCGGACCATAGCCCGCTGGTACTCGGCTGTGCCGCGCACATCGGTGATAGGCCGGGCAGCAGCCATGGCCAGCTCGGCGGCCCGGGCAAAGGTTTCCTCGCCGGGTGGATGGGCTGCCAGGAACGCTTCCGCTTCGGTGGCGCGGATAGGGGTCGGCGCGACCGAGCCCAGACCGATGCGCACACCATAGCCCGAGGGGGCGCCATCGGCCACGCCGACGAGAGCCAGGTCCCCCGCCCGGCAGCGGCCCAGCTTGAGATAGCGGCCAACAGCACCGGCGGGCGGGGGAGGAAAGCGGATGGCCATCATCAGCTCGTCGGGTTGGAGTACCGTCTGGCCGGGGCAGAGGAAAAAGTCACGGGCTGGCACCACGCGCTGACCGGCAGCGCCATACAGCACCAGGTTGGCCTCCAGCACCAGGGTTGCCGGTGCGGTGTCAGCGCAGGGGGAAGCGTTGCACAGGTTTCCACCCACCGTAGCCCGGTTGCGCACCTGGTAGGAGGCGACCGAGCGGGCCGCCTCGGCCAGCAGCCCATAGTGGGCCACCACGTCCGGGTGGCGGGCCAGCTCGTTCATCGTCACCGCCGCGCCGACGATCAGCCCGACCGCCGGATCGAACACGATGTCGTGCATACCGGGCAGGCCCTTGACATCCACCACGACGCGCGGCCGGAGCTTGCCGTCGCGCAGGTTGGGGAACAGGTCGGTGCCGCCCATCAGCAACCGCGCTGCCGGGCCATGCTCCCGCAGGAGAGCGATCACTTCGTCGGGCGATTGGGCCCGCACATAGTCAAAACCGGGTAAACCGGGTCTGGCAAACATTTCTCTAGCTCCCTTCCGGACTGCCTTTGAACCAAAGGGACGGGATAGATGCAGCCTTCCCGTCCCGACCTCTTTTTGTTTGCGCTGCGCTGTCAGGTGTGAACAAGCTCCCGGCGCAGAAACTCGTTCAAAAACGTGTCCGGCCGGACGCCTTGCGTGGCAGCAAGTTGCTTCACAACCTGATAGACAGCATCGTCCAACAACACAGCGAAACGGCGATCCTGAATGTTGACCTTAAGCTTAACGTCCTCCATGTCATCCCAGTATTCGGCCGCCGAGTGCGTGTCCCAGAATTCACCGGCTTCTTCCAGAGTGCTGAACTCTTGCGGAATTGGATCTTTTTTACATTTTTTCATACTCTCGTCTCTCCCCTGCATCCATATCACGAGCGCTGATCACAATAGCCTCGTTCGGCTTCTTGTAGATGAAAAAAACAGACAGATAGCGACCAGCATCGGTCTGGCCGAGAGCCAGATAGACATCTTCACCTTTGACATGGCCTCGTTTGACACGCCGTACCCGCCTCCGATTCCGCAGCGTCTCCTCTGCCTTGTGCAAATCAACTCCGTGCTTGTCCCAGAGCTTCTCAACAAACTTGTGATACCAGATGATGCGGACGATGTTCATGTAATCTACTCCAAGGAACAGCTCGTATTATACCCCAACTCGAGGATTTTCGCCAAGACATCAACGACAAGTCTGCGTCACACGCCTCCCCGCTCTCGAAGATTTGCCACCTCTCGGCAGGTAGGTCGGGGTCGCTGCCCGACCTTCTGTGCCCACGAACGCGGCTAGCAAAGCCACGCTACGGGTAGATCGGGTTTGCTACCCGACCTTCACACACACCCCTGCGCCCGGAGGTTTGCCACCTCGTCGGCCGAATAGCCCAGCAGAGCGACCAGCACCTCCTCTGTATGCTCCCCCAGGCGTGGCGGCGGGCGGCGCACCACCGCCGGCGTCGCCGATAGTTTGTACGGAAAGCCGGGAAAGCGCACCGTGCCCACCGTCGGATGCTCCACCGACAGCACCATATCCCGCGCCTGGGCCTGCGGATGGGCAAAAACATCGGGGATGGAGTTGATCGGCCCACAGGGCAGCCCGGCCTTCTCGAACATGGCCAGCCACTCGGCGGCGTCGCGGGTCTGGAACGCGGCATCGAGGATTGGGCGCAGTGCCGCCCGGTTGGACACCCGGGCGTTGTTATTGGCAAAGCGCGGGTCCTCCTTTAGCTCTGGATGGCCGATCGCCTCGCACAGGATGGCCCATTGCCGCTCGTTGGCCACGGCCAGGGCAAACCAGCGGTCGCGGGCCGGAAAGGCTTCGTAGGGGGTGATGTTGGGATGGGCGTTGCCCAGCCGCCGAGGCGCTTCCCCGCCGACCAGGTAGTTGGAGGCGACGTTGGTCAGCAGCGCCGCCGCCGTGTCCAGCAGCGACAGGTCCACCCACTGCCCCTCGCCGGTCTGGTCGCGGGCGCGGATCGCAGCCAGCACCGCCGTCGCGGCAAACATGCCGGCGGTGATGTCCACGATAGGGATGCCCAGCCGGTAGGGCGGGCCTTCCTCCGGGCCGGTGATGCCCATCAGCCCGCCCTCGGCCTGGATGACAAAGTCGTAGCCGGGGCGGTTGGCGTAGGGACCGGTACGGCCGTAGCCGCTGATGGAGCAGTAGACCAGGCGTGGGTTCACGGCCCGCAGGTCCGGGTAGCCCAGGCCCATCTCCTCCAGGGTGCCGGTGCGAAAGTTCTCGATCAGCACATCGGACCTCGCGGCCAGACGGCGAATGATCTCCTGCCCCTCGGCCGCTTTCAGGTTGACAGTGAGGCTCCGCTTGTTGCGGTTGGCCGACAGAAAATAGGCCGATTCGCCCGGATAGGGGCCATAGGGCTGCCCGACGAAAGGGGGTCCCCAGCCCCGGCTTTCATCGCCACGGCCCGGTTGCTCGACCTTGATCACATCGGCCCCCAGGTCGCCCAGCATCATCGTACAGTAGGGACCGGCCAGGGCGCGGGTCAGGTCCAACACACGGATGCCTTCAAGTGGTTGCATCATGCCTCTTCCTCCTGGGACAATTGTGGTTCGATGGGCAGGCAAACCTTTGCAAGGGAGGAACGTTTTTAGAAGCGTTTCGTCAGCCGGTTGATCCTCTCCACATGCTCCGGATTGTACCCATCGCCAAAGCGTGTCTTGGGCAGCGCCGCCTTGTGGGCCATCAGCTCTTCATACTCGGCATCGTCCACCATGGCCACGCAGCGGCCGATGGACGATTCGCCATCCACAAACCGCCACGGGAAGAAGCCGATCGTCGCCCGCCGGTTGCAGAGCAGGTCTATGTCGCCACCCAGGCACTCGGCGTGGATGATGTGGTGAGGGAACATCTCGATGTGCATTAGCTGGTACTTGTCGGGCGTGAACCGCTCCTCCAACGAGGTGCCGTACATGGCGCGGAACAGCCGGTCGGCCTCGGCAGCCTGGCGTGGCATCCAGGTGCGGATGATGGTGTTCATCGGATGGTCGGCACTGCCGCAGTCCACCCCAATCCACTTGATTTTCTTTTCTTTGGCCCACAGGGCCAAGTCGCGGTCGGGGCCGGGATGCTGCACCATGTAGCGGATCTCGTCGGCGTAGGGTTGGTCCCAGCCAAAGTGGTGATAGCCGGTGTGGATGATCAGGATGTCGCCCTGGCGGACCTCGACCCGCTCCTCGATCATCTCGGGCGTATAGATCTGATAGTCGCCCGTCGCGTCCGACAGGTCCACCACCACACCCGGCCCGACCAAAAAGCCGTTCAGCTCCAGGGCAGCGATGTCCTTCCCGGCAGTGAAAAAGTGGATCTCGCCATCCAGGTGGGTGCCCAGATGGTTGGAATGGGTCAAGAGCTGCCCATTGGCCCCGTTCGGGGCAAGCCGCTTGAAATACTTGACCTGCAACGGTTCATAGGTGGGCCACGGCGGCGTGCCGATGCCCAGAGGGATGGTCAAATCTATCAGTTTCATGGTCTGATCCTCCTAAAAGATAACTGTGGTGCGGTTTTAACCGCCCGGCTGAGCAGAGTGTAGAGCAACTCCTGTGGAGTTGCCCTACACCGAGGACGCCCCAACCGACGGCGCAGGTGGTCGGTCGGCGCAGTAGGGATACCCCTTGCGGGTATCCAATACCCCTTGCGGGTATCCAATACCCCTTGCGGGTATCCAATACCCCTTGCGGGTATC
>FWWM01010896.1_pt1 | contig 15865 bp, 10 predicted proteins | sample 2228351 | NCBI WGS metagenome assembly FWWM01 (sample SAMEA103939774, study PRJEB20133) | metagenome | reverse complement strand
CTTCCCGGGGGCGCGGCGGGCCTTGGCCTAAGACCGTTGGCCGCCATCCCGGCCGCGGCCCGCCGGCGCAGGCCGATCCCGGGGTGCTCCCCGTGGCGTATAATTTTTGTCCGCCCGCTGGCTGAGAGCCCGTCCTGGGCGTGCACCATTTGGGAGCGAGATTTGATGACGAATTGCTACGGCCGGATGTCGCCGGCCGATCCCTGGGCGTCCGCCGCGTCCAATGGGGCCATCGACTGGTCTCGATTTGCGGAGCATATCCGGCGGCATCGGCATTTTCTGCTTACCACGCATATTCGGCCGGATTGCGATGCGCTGGGCAGCACGCTGGCCATGGCGGCGGTGCTCGAGCACCTGGGCAAGCAGGTGAGGATCGTTACGGCTTTCGACGTGCCACGGGTGTTCCGGTTCCTCGACCCGCAGGGGCGTTTCCAGCGCTATGGGCGCGATGTCTCGCTGGCCGATCTGGCGGGCATCGAGGCCCTGGTGGTGTTGGATACCAGCGCGTGGGCGCAGTTGGGGGAGATGGGCGAGGTGATCCGCGCGCTGGGGGCGGTCAAACTGGTCTTGGACCACCATGTTACCTCGGATGACCTGGGCGCCGAGTTGTTTCGCGACGTGCAGGCCGAAGCGACGGGGCGGCTGGTGTTCGAGGCCGCCGAACATCTCGGCGTCCCCCTGAATGCCCAGATGGCCACCTGCCTGTTCGCTGCGGTGGCCACCGATACGGGATGGTTCCGGTTCGCCTCGGCCAGCAGCCGCACGTACCGCCTGGCTTCGGCGCTGATCGAGGCGGGCGCCGTGCCCGCCCGGCTGTACCAGGCGCTGTACGAGAACGACAGTGCGGGTCGGCTGCGGTTGATCGGTCGCGCCATGGCCCGGGTGCAACTGGACTGCGGCGGCCGGCTGATCCACACCTATCTGTCGCAGGCCGACTTCGCCGAGTCCGGGGCGGTCCCTTCCGATAGCGAAGATATCATCAACATGACGATGAGCGTGGGGGGCACCGAGGTGGCGGTGATGTTTGTCGAGCAGCCTGGGGGCGGGTTCAAAGTCAGTTTTCGCAGCCGGTCGGCCGTCGATTGCAGCGCCGTGGCCGCACGTTTTGGCGGCGGCGGGCACCGGGCCGCTGCCGGGGCGTTTCTGGCCGAGCCGCTGGAGTCGGCCCGGCACAAGGTCCTTGACGCGGTGCGCGCGGCGATGAAATAATAGGCCGTCTTCCTCCCCGCACCTCTGTCCCGCCTAGCGAGGGTCTGCAACCATGACGGAACCTTCCCCGCGCGGTCCCATCGGCTGGGGTTGCTGCGGCGCGTCGCCGCCGGCCGAGTCACGCCGCGGATTTCTGGCCCGGCTGGTCGCCCTGGTCCTCGGGGCAGCCGCGTATCTGACGCCCGTCGTAGCCGCACTGGCCACCTTCCTCAACCCGTTGCGGCAGAAAGGGCAGGCCGGACAGTTCATCCGCCTGGCTTCGCTGGAAACGCTCGACAGCACCCCGCGCAAGGTGGCGGTCATCATGGACCGCACCGACGCCTGGAACCTGTATCCCAAGCAGCCGGTCGGCGCAGTTTGGCTCCGCAAAGTGGGCCCGAAGGAGGTCAAGGCCCTGCATGTGGTTTGTCCCCATGCCGGCTGTTTTGTGGACTATGATCCGGCGGCCGGGCAGTTCGTGTGCCCCTGCCACCTGGCGCATTTCGATTTGGACGGCAAGCGTCTAGAGGCCGACTCTTCCAGTCCCCGCGACCTCGACACCCTGGAGGTCGATTACGAAACGCAAGACGGCGTCACCTACGTGCGCGTGAAGTTCCAGAACTTCCGCATCGGCACGCCGGAAAAGATCGAAGCCTGAGACGGCCTCTCTCCAAGCGAATCCCCGTCGAGGAATGCCCCGATGCACCCCTGGAAGGCCTGGTTGGACGAGCGAACCGGTATCGCCACGTGGTGGCAAGCGTATCGCCAGCGGACCGCCCCGGTGCGCTGCCGCACCCTGGCCAGTTGGCCCAGCGTGATCGCGTTTTTGTTCTTCCTGGAGGCCGTCACCGGGCTGGTGCTGTGGATGTATTACAGCCCCAGCGCCCAGACCGCCTGGGAAAGCGTGTACTATCTTCAATACGAAGTGCTGGGCGGCGGGCTGGTGCGGGCCATGCACTACCACGGTGGCCAGGTCCTACTGGCGGTCCTGGGCATCTATGTGCTCCATATGCTCTACCGCTGGGCGTACCGGGCGCCGCGGGAAGTGGTCTTCTGGCTGGCGGTGCTTTTGGTGCTGGTGGCCCTGGGCGTGCTGTTGACCGGCGATCTTCTGGCCTGGTCACAGCGAAGTTATTGGAGCACCAACGTGCGAACCAATTTCCTCCTGTTGATCCCGGTTCTTGGCGACGCCCTGAGACGCCTGGCCATCGGGGGCCCGGAGATGGGCCACCTCACGCTCACCCGCTTTTTCGCCTTGCACGCCGGATTGTTGAGCGCCCTGTTTGCGGCCCTGGTGTGGCTGCACGCCCGGGCGCTCCGGCGCGCGGAAGAGGCCGAGCTGGCGGCGGGCCGGCCCGGCACGCCCCTTTGGCCCGGCCAGACCGCCTTCAATGCCCTGGCCTCGGCCGTGGCCCTGGCCGTGGTGCTGGCCCTGGCAGCCACCGGCGTGGAACTGGGCTCGCCGCGCGACCCGGTCGATGCCTATGCCGCCGCCCGGCCCGATTGGTACTTCATCGGCGTGTACCAGTTGGCCAACTATTTCCCCGGCTCGTTGAAGCTCATCCCCATTTTCGTCATCCCCGGCTTGATCGTCCTTCTGTACCTGGCGATGCCCTTGATCGGCCGGACGCTGGCCGGTCATGTATGCAACCTGCTGGCCGCCTTCGGGCTGCTGGCCGCCGCGGTGGTCCTCTCTGCCATCGCCCTTTTGCACGACCGCGCCAACGAGGCCCATCAGGCTTCGCTCCGCGCCGAGGCTGAAGCGGCCCAGCGCGTCCGCCAGCTCATCCAGGCCCAGGGCATTCCCCCCACCGGCGCCCTGGCCCTGCTGTGGGATGACCCCAAAACGCAAGGCCCCAAGCTTTTCAAACAGCACTGCGCAAGCTGCCACGACTACAACGGCGGGCCAGCCCCCATCCTGGCCGAAAAACCCTCGGCCCCCGACCTGTTCGACTTTGCCAGCGTCGCCTGGCTGACCGGCTTTTTGGACCGCAAACAACTGACCTTCAATCCGCCCCCCGAGGAACTCAGCCCCACGAATCGCCCCAAGTACTTCGGCAATACGAAATTCAAGGACGGCAAGATGGCCGCATTCCTCAAAGACGACCTGCCCGAGATCCTCAAGGACATCGAGGACGGGCCGGCCCAGTTCCAAAAGCTCATCGAGGCTTTGGCGGCCGAGGCTTCGGCCAAGCCCGGCCATAAACCCCCGGAAGAGATCCTCTTTTTGTTCGAGGACTTCACCTGCACCTCCAGCGGCTGCCACCACTTTCACGGGCAGGGGCAGTTGGGCACCGCGCCCGACCTGACCGGCTATGGCTCGCGCGAGTGGTTGATCGGGATCATTCGCGACCCAGCACACAAACGTTTCTACGGTGCGCGGAACGACCGCATGCCCGCCTATGCCCCACCCGACCGGCCCGACCAGCAGGTCCTCACGCCCCGGCAGGTGGAGATGCTGGCCGATTGGCTTCGCGGCCAGTGGTACGAGCCGGCCGCCGTGGCCCAATAGCCATGCCCAAGTGGACCCCCGTCGCTCCCCCAACGGCCATGAAGTGCTTGTGCCTGGCGGTGTGTGCTCTGGGGCTTGTTGCGGCAATCGATGCCCCGGTACCGGCCCAGGTCCAGGTCACGCGCAAGTATCGCGAGCAACTCCTGGCTCCCTTGCCAGCTCAGGCCGAGTGGCGGGCCACGCTCCGCATCAGCCCCGATCTGCGGCATGTGGCTTATATCAAGCCGGCGGGGGATCGCCAGCAGGTCGTGCTCGACGGCAAGGAGCAGTCCCCCTACGACCGCGTGGTCGAAGTGGTGTTCAGCCCCGACGGCAAGCGCCTGGCCTACCCGGCCCGCAAGAACGACACGTGGTTGGTCGTGGCCGACGGCCGCGAACTTGGCCCCTACCCGCGCGTGGGCTTGCCGGTCTTCAGCCCCGATAGCACCCGGCTGGCCTTTGTGGCCCTGTTGCCCGACGGCAAACGCACGGTGGTGCTCGACGGCAACCAACGCCCGAGCTGCGACGAGGTGTTCGAAGGCTGGGTGGTCTTCAGCCCCGATAGCCAGCACCTGGCCTACGGGGCCCGCAAAGGCCCGGCATGGTTCGTCGTGCGCGGCGAACAAGAATTCGGGCCCTTCGAGTTCCTCGGCTCCACCACAGGCTTTCACTTTAGCGGCGACAGCCGGCACCTGGCCTTCGCCGCCCTCCAGGCCGGCAAGTGGCACGTGGTGCTGGACGGTCGGGCCCTGGAAGCCCACGACAACCTCGGCGAACTGGCCCTCACCCGCGACGCCCGGCGTCTGGCCTATGCCGCCCAACACGGCAACGTGTGGCAAGTCGTGGCCGATGGCGAGCCCCAAGCCCCCTTCCAAGCGATCGCCGAGGGGACACTTCGCTTCAGCCCCGATGGCTCGCGGCTGGTCTATGCCGCACAAACCGGCACCGGTTGGTGTGTGGTGCTCGACGGGAAGCCCGGGCCCGCCTACGAGTCTATCGGTCAAATCCTTTTCAGCCCCGATGGCCGGTCGCTGGCTTACGTGGCCAAGAGCGGCGGCTTTGAAACGGTGGTCCGCGACGGCCGGCCCCAGCGGCCCTTCGAGCGCATCGGGGACGGAACCCTGGTTTTCAGCCCGGGGGGCAAGCGGCTGGCGTACATCGCCCGCAGCGGCCGGGCCACCTTCGTTGTCACCGACGGCAAGCGCAAGCCCCGCTACGACATGGCAGGCTATCTGACCTTCACCCCTGATGGCCGCGATCCCGTATATGCCGCCGTCAAAGACGGCAAGACCTTTACCGTGGTCGAGGACCGGCAATCAGCCCATTTTTACGAGGAAATCTGGATGCCGCCGGGCACGCCGCTGATGTTTGTCGGCCCCACGCGGTTCCGCTACCTGGGCGTGCGGCAAGAACGACTTTACCTGGTCGAGGAGGAGCTGTGACCGCGCCGGGCGCAAGGAACGGATGCCAGCGGGGTCGAGAACCCGCGAGGACCACCGTTGGCCGGCGATGGCGTTATGACCTTCCGGGGCCCTGGCTGGCCGTACGCCAGGCCCGTCCGCTTGGGCCTACACTTCCCAGCCCTCGCGATTCTGGCGGAACCGCAGGGCGTTGGCCTCGGCCGAGTTGGTGAACTCCATCTTCTCCGAATTCCAGCGGAGCTTGCCTTCCACGCGCACGGCAATGGTGCCCAAGAGGATGGTCTCGGCGAAGGGCCAGGCGTTTTCAAAGCTGGCATCCGAGGCCGGCCCGCCGCGGCAGGCACGCAGGAACTGGTCGAACTCGTCGATCGGCCGCGGCAGCGTCTGCGGGGGTTCCTGGAACGCCCGCATCCGGGCCTGGGGAATGAGCCGCGGCTGCTCGGCCGAAAAGCCGGCCAGGAGCTTCCCTTCATCGCCGACCAGCAGGAGCCCTTCCTCGGGCATGCGCTGGCCGTCGGCCTCCAATTCGGCCAGCAGCGGCGGACGGAGGCCCCCGTCGTACCAGTGCAGGGTTACCGGCGGCATGTCGCCGCGGGCCGGGAACTCCCAATGGATCATCGACGCCTGGGGATACGCCACCCGATTGGTCTGTTTGTGCCAACCGTCGTATCCCACTTTCCAGAACTGGCTGCGGGTGGCCTCGACCGATACGGGGGGCCCCAGTTTCAGCATCTCGAAAATCTGGTGGAAGCTGTAGTGCCCCATGTCGCCCAGCGCCCCGGTGCCGAAATCGTACCATCCCCGGAACACCGCATGGGTGTAAGCGGGATGATAAGGCCGTAACGGGGCGGGTCCGACCCACAGGTCCCACTGGAAGCCCTCGGGGATCGGCGGCCTTTCGGCGGGATAGTGGGTCATGCCTTGGGGCCAGAAGGGGCGGCTCGACCAGTTGTGCACCTCGCGGACCCGGCCGATGGCCCCGGCCGCCAACCACTCGCAGATCCGGGGCGTGGTGGTGTTGCCCGCCGCACAGAACAGGTGCGTGGCCACCCCAGTCTGCCGGGCCGTGTCGCGCACCAAGCGGACCTCGGCCAGCACATTGGAGATCGGCTTGTGCGTGACCACGTGCTTGCCTAGCCGCATGGCGCGAATGGCGATCACGCCGTGCAGATGGTCCGGCGTCATGATATACACCGCATCCACGTCCTTCTCTTGAACCAGCAACTCCCGCACGTCGGCATACGCCCGGCAGTCCGAGGATTTGCCCGAGGGCTTTTGCCGGCCGTAATAGCGGTTGACGATCTCCTGGCCGACCTCGCGGCCGCACAACCCGCCGCGGGCGCTTTGGGCCCAGCTCGGGTCGCCCAGAAACCGGCGGACCTTTTGGTTCACCTCGTGTCGGCTCCACTCGGGATAGTCGTCGCTTTTGCGGTTGGGATCGCACACGGCGACGATGCGGACTTCGCGCTTTTCCAGTGCCGGCATGAGCTGGCGCAGGCCCTGGGTGCCGCAGCCCACATAAGCGATGTGGATTTTCTCGCTGGGAGGAACGAACCGCGGTCCCCCCAGCACTTCCCGCGGCACCAGCAGAGCCGCGCCGGCCGCCGCACCAGCCGTTTCCAGAAAGTTCCGGCGGCTCATCGCCTTTCGCTTTTCCATGACATTTCCTCTTCAACGGAATACTGATCTTGCAAACACTCGTGTCTTTAAAACATCTCGTTTTTCCGCAGGGCCCCGACCGCAGCGACGAAACGGTCCGACAGCGATCGCCAGGCCGTCGCACGGCATCAGAGCCACGGCCGCCCAACGCAGCGCTATGGTGTTCTTGCAATGCGGTTTCGGTGGCGTGTCAGCGCGGCTGCCCGGGGGGCGGGAAGTTCCGCGCCGCATCGTCCAGCACCAGAACCCAGTCGTTGCCTCGCCCAGGTTTTCCCGGTGGCTGGAAGCGGACCGGCTTGCCGGTGGGAAACTCCCCGATCGGTTGCGCCTTGCCCTCCCGCGGATCGAACCACCACGCCTTCACGCACTTGCCCGAAATCTTCCCCAGATCCATTACCACCGCCTTTCCGGTGGGCAGATAGGCCATGGCATAGGCCCCGTCGGCTGCCCGGGTCGCCCGGACATGGTCGCCACCCGTTCCAGGATTGCCCACGATGAGGGACTGGTCGGGCACGCGGCCCAGGAAGGGACGCGAAAGCAGCAGGTTCCGCACGTGCAACATATCCCAGGCCCCGGGCAGGTCCATCGCCTCGTACCAGGGGGTGCGGGCGTGGGAGATCGGCTTGCGCGAGGGGGCGTACATTTGCCAGATGTCATGGCAACCGTAGGTGTGTCCGAAAGCGCCGGCAAACAGCGCCCAATAAGCCGCTTGGCGCACGTCGTAAGCATCGAACCAATCCTGGGCTCGCCAGTTGACCGGATGGTCTTCATAACGGGGCTCGCCGTCCAAGCAGGGCTTGGGAGGGGTGCGGGCGTAATCGGCGGCGATCATCTCGTAATTCGGCAGATTCTTGCGGGCATGACCCGACTGGAGCATGTTGAACGCAAGCCAGCTATCGTGATGGAACCACTGGGACGACGACCGTCCCCCCTGCGGATGGTAGGTCATCAGGTGCCGGCCGCCATCGCCCGAGGCCAGCCCTTTGGCCAAGGCCCGCCACACCGCCTCCTTCCCGTCCGCCACCCGGTCGCCGCCGAGGATCCAGATGATGTTCGGGGCATCCCGATATCGCCGGCCCAGGAATCGCCCATAAAGCTCAGCATTGGCGGGAGTGAAAATCTCTGGACCTTCCCCCCATGCCTTGGTCACCTTGTCGCCCCAGGTGGGCAACATGCCGATATACAGTCCCTTGGCGCAAGCGGCGGCAATCACGAAGTCTACGTGGTCCCAATAGTCGTTGTTGGGCCCCTCTTTGACATCGGGCCGGGCCGGGTCCATTTGCACCAGCGGCCGGTGGCCGTAGGCGTTCGGCTCGGTGAGGCCCCCGTGCTCGGCCAGGCACACCGCCTGGATGACCGTAAACCCTTTGCCCCGCCGGTTCTCCAGGTAACGCTCCGTCTCTTCCCGATTGAGGCGGTGCAACAGCTCCCATGCCGTGTCGCCCAGGTACAACAGCGGTGTCCCGTCGGCATGTACCACGAACCGGCCATCCGACGAGACCTTCAAGTCGCCGTGGGAGAAATCCCACGCGGGCCCCCGGAGGGGTTCCTCGGCCGCAACCACTGCCGCAATCATCACGCCCAGCGCCGCGCAACCCAAACGGGTCCATAAAAGCCACGCGTTGTGCATCGAAGCGAAGTCCTTTGCCTTCGGCCGTAATCCTGCCATATCGTTTGGGGAGCCGATCTTTCTTTCCGGGCCGCATCCGCCAGCGAGCGCAGGCCGTACCCTCATCGGCCGCGCCCTCCAGCCTGGGGCCGCCGTTTTGCCCCGACGCGGCCATTATAGCTGGTCTTCAGGCGTCGTATAGCACGGCGCCGCAGGCAAGCCGGCCTCGCCAGCAACGGCATGCATCCCGGGTGCAACAACGCCCGCAAGGCAACGACATTGCTTGACGCCTCCGGCTCCCGTGACTACGATGCCCCAAGGTGGCAGCACGAAGCATCTGCCTTTTTTGACAGCGGGGAGTCTTTCAAGGGCCTGCCCGCATGGCCCTTTGCGAGTCCTCGCCCCAGCGGAATTCTCTGGACCCTTTTTTCTTCCCCCCAGGCAAGATCGCGATGGCCAGACGGCGCCGCCAGGCTACGTTGTTTGAAACGGCCGAGCCGACCAAGAGCGCGAAGCATGCCAGCCCGGAATTGAATTGGAACGCTGCGGCGAATTCTGGTGGCTCGCTTTCCAGCGCCGGCGGCGAGGCTGTGGCCGAAAGCGCTGCTCCCCCCCCAGGTGCCGCGCCTGCCTCGGAGAGTGGCCCCGGCCATCCTCCTGGCAGGACAGCGGGCGCAATGATCCAGCCGGTGCCCGGGGCGCGGCCGGCCAGTCTGCAAGGCAAGACGGTGTACGCGCTCGACGGGCATTCGCTCATCTACCAGCTCTTCCACGCCCTGCCCGAGCTGACCAGCCCGGCAGGAGAGCCGGTGGGCGCGGTGTACGGCTTCGCCCGCGACCTGCTTGCGCTTTTGGAGAAAAAACAGCCCGACTATCTCTTCTGTGCGTTTGATGTGGGCAAGACATTCCGGCACGATCTGTACCCCGAGTACAAGGCCCATCGCCCGGAAATGCCCGAGGACCTGGCCTTGCAGCTCCAGGCCATTGGCCAGCTTCTGGAGGCGCTGGGCATTCCGGCGGTGCGCTGCGAATCGTTCGAGGCGGACGACATCCTGGCCACCATCGCCCGCCAGACCGAGGCGCTGGGGGGCGAGTGTTTCCTGGTCACCGGCGACAAAGATTGCCGCCAGCTCATCACCGACCGCGTCAAACTCTACAACCTCCGCAAGGACCAGGTGTTCGACCGGCAGGCGCTTCAGGAGGAATGGGGGATTACGCCGGAGCAGGTGGTCGATTTCCAAGCCCTGGTGGGCGACTCGACCGACAACGTGCCGGGGGTCCGGGGCGTGGGGCCCAAGGCGGCCCGCGACCTGCTCCAGCAATTCGGCACGCTGGAAGGGATCTATGCCCATCTGGAAGAAGTGGCCGGCGAAAAGCGGCGGCAAAGCCTGGCCGAGGCCCGCGACCTGGTGCTTACCAGCCGGGAGCTGGTGCGGCTGAAGGCCGATGTGCCGTGCGATATTCCTTGGGAGTTGGCCGCGGTGGGCCGCTTCGACATCCAGCGCGTGCTGGAGCTGTTCCGGCAATGGGGCTTCCGCGGCATCAGCCGGCAGTTCGAGGCCCTGGCCACCCGGGTGCGGCGGGTGCAACCTCCACCCCCCGCTGCGGCGCCGCAGCCCTCGGCCTTTAGCGTGGTGGATACCCCCGAAGCGCTCGCCAGGCTGGTCGAAACGCTTGGCAAACAGCCGGCCATCTGCGTCGACTTGGAGACGCGGAGCATCGATCCCGGCCGCACCGCAGGCATGGTCTGGCCCCGCTGGGCCGAAATCGTCGGTATCGCCCTGGCCTGGAACGACCGCCAAGGGTGGTACGTGCCGGTGGCGGGACCTCCCGGCCAGCGGGTGCTCCAGTGCGCCTTGGTCCTGGAAGCCCTTCGCGGCGTGCTCGAGAACCCCGCCATCGAAAAGGTCGGCCAGAACCTCAAGTACGACATGATCGTGCTGAGGAATTACGGCATCCAGCTTGCCGGCGTGGCCTTCGACACCATGGTGGCCAGCTACCTGTTGGATGCCGGGCAGCGCAACCACAACCTGGACGACGTGGCCCGCCGGTATCTGGGGGAAGGCAAGCAGAGCATTGCCGAGTTGATCGGGACGGGCAAGCAGCAGAAGCAGATGGACGAGGTGGACGTGGCCCAGGTGGCCCAGTACGCCTGCCGCGATGCGGTGCTCCCCTTGCGGCTTCGGCCCGTGCTGGCCCAGCGCCTCGCCCAAAACCGCCTGGAGCCCCTGTTCGCCGAAGCGGAAATCCCGCTGGTCGAGGTGCTGGCCGAACTGGAATACAACGGCATCCGCATCGACTGCCCGCGCCTGGCCGAACTCAGCCGCCGCTTCGGCCAGCAGATGGCCGTGCTGGAAGAAGAAATCTACCGGCTTGCGGGCCGCCGCTTCAACATCGGCTCTCCCAAGCAGCTCCAGCAGGTTTTGTTCGACGAACTGAAGCTGCCGGTCGTGTCCCGCACCCAGACCGGGCGCAGCACCGACGCCGACGTGTTGGAAGAGCTGGCCCAAAAGCATCCCCTGCCCGCCCGAATCCTCGAATACCGCCAGTACGCCAAGCTCAAAAGCACGTATGTCGATGCCCTGCCGCAAATGGTCCACCCGCACACCGGCCGGGTCCATGCCTCGTTCCATCAAGCGGTCACGGCCACCGGCCGCCTCAGTTCCAGCGACCCCAACTTGCAGAACATCCCGGTGCGGGGCGAAGCGGGGCGGGAAATCCGGGCCGCGTTCGTCGCCGGCCAGCCCGACTGGCTCCTCCTGGCCGCCGACTACTCGCAGATCGAACTCCGGGTGCTGGCCCACTACTCGGGCGATGTGCGCCTGGGCGCGGCCTTCGCCCGCGACGAAGACATCCACGCCCAAGTGGCCTCTCAAATCTACGGCGTGCCCCTGGAGCAGGTTACCCCCGAGATGCGCCGGCAAGCCAAGGCCGTCAACTTCGGCGTGCTGTACGGCCAAAGTCCTTACGGCCTGGCCCGCGAACTGGGCATCTCCAAAGAGGAGGCCGCCCGGTTCATCGACAGCTACTTCGCAGGGTACCCGGGCATCGAAGCGTTTCTCCGGCGCGTGCTGGCCGACTGCCACCGCGACGGCTACGTCTGCACCATCCTCGGACGTCAAAGGGCCATTCGCGGGGTTCGCCCCGATGCCGGCCGCCAACGCAACCTCCCCGAGCGAACCGCCATCAACACGGTGATCCAGGGGTCTGCCGCCGATTTGATCAAACTGGCCATGGTGGCCATCCACCGCCGACTCGGTGCCCAGAAACTCCCCGCCCGAATGCTCCTCCAGATTCACGACGAACTGGTGTTCGAGGTGCAGCAGTCGGCCGTGGACGAGCTGGCTGCCCTGGTTCGGCACGAAATGTCGCAGGTCCGGCCGCTTGCCGTCCCGCTGAAGGTGGATGTCAAAGTGGGCCCCAATTGGGCCGATACGGTCAAATGGGAAAAATGATGGCCATGACCGACCTGGCCCGCAGCGACGCCACGAACTCCAAAACGGCCCACACGAGTGTCGCGCCGTCGGACCCCACCGCTCTGGGGGAGTTGCGGCAAGAACTGTGCGGCGCAGGCGTGCGAGTGATCGGCCTTTTGGGGGGTATCGGTAGTGGAAAGACCCTGGTGGCCCACCTGCTGGCCGAGCTGGGCGCCTGCGTGCTGGATGCCGACCGCGCCGGTCACGAGGTATTGGAGCTGCCTGACGTAAAACAAGCCGTCCTCGGGCGTTGGGGAAGCCGGATCCTTTTGCCGGACGGCCGGATCGACCGCCACCGCCTGGCGGAGATCGTGTTTAGCCCGTCTGGCGAGGGGGTTGCCCACCGCACATTCCTCCAGCAATTGACCCATCCTCGCATCGCCCGGCGCTTGGTGGACCAAGCCAAACGCCGGGCCCGCGAAGGTCTCCGGGTGGCGGTGCTTGATGCGCCGTTGCTTTTGGAGGCCGGTTGGGATAAGTTGTGTGATATCCTGGTGTTCGTCGAGGCGCCCCAGCCCGTGCGGCTGGCCCGCGTCCAGGCACGGGGTTGGAGCGCCGAGGAATTGGCCGACCGCGAAAGAGCCCAGGAATCGCTGGATGCCAAGCGCCGCCGCGCCGATTGGGTGATCGACAACTCCGGTTCGCCCCAACACACCCGGGCACAAATCGTGCAGTTGTGGGATCGCCTGGTCGGCCGTTAAGCGCCGCCCCAGCAATGTACCCGCCACGGACTCGGGTCTGCGCTGGCCGCCTCGTGGGGCATCGAGTTGTCACCCCACCGGCCGTCCGGCAATCGCCCGTCTGGTGCCTTTGCCCTTCGATCGAAGGGCCGGAACCGATTTTCGTTGCAACCCGCCGCCGGCGCCTTCCGATGCGCCGGCCTTTGACCTGTCAGGAGTCCCCGTCATGTCATCTGCCAAAGATACCGAATCCGCCCGCAAGTCCCGCCGCATCCCCGCCGCCCGAGGCGAACGCTCCGGCCGATCGTCCAAGTCGGCCACGCCCCCGGAAGCCGAAAAAGAGTCACGCCTCCTGCCCGACGAGAACGAGCCCCTCTCCCTGGCCGAGGAACTGGCCGAACAAGGCAACCTTCTGGACGACGACGTCGATGAGCGCTACGAGCAGATCAAACAGTCGGGCGATACCCATATCGCCGAACTCCAGAAGATGTCCATGGCCGAACTGATCGAGGAAGCCCGCAAAGAGAACCTCTCGGATATCGCCGGCATGAAACGCCAGGACCTCATCTTCCGTATCCTCAAAGAGCGCGTGAAGATGAACGGGCTGATGTACGGGGAAGGCACCTTGGAGATCCTTCCGGATGGCTTCGGCTTCCTCCGCAGCCCCGATTATCACTACCTCTCCTGCCCCGACGATATTTACGTCTCCCCCAGCCAGATCCGCCGCTTCGGGCTGAAGACCGGCGCGACCGTCTCCGGCCAGATCCGGCCGCCCAAAGAAAACGAACGCTACTTCGCCCTCTTGCGGGTGGAGGCCATCAATTACCAGGACCCCAACCTGGCTGCTACCCGCATCTCCTTCGACGACCTCACCCCGCTGCACCCCGACAAGCGGATCGTGATGGAGGCCTTTCCCGACGACCTGTCGACCCGCGTGACCGACCTCATCGTCCCGGTGGGCTTCGGCCAGCGCGGGCTGATCGTCAGTCCCCCCCGGGCGGGCAAGACCATCCTCATGCAGAAGATGGCCAAAGCCGCCCTCCACAATTACCCCGACCTCTATGTCTTCATGCTCTTGATCGACGAGCGGCCCGAAGAAGTCACCGATATGGAGCGCCAGGTCAAGGGCAAGAACTGCGAAGTGATCAGCTCCACCTTCGACGAACCGGCCGCCCGCCACATCCAGGTCTCGGAAATGGTCCTGGAAAAAGCCAAGCGCATGGTGGAATACGGCCACGACGTGCTGATCTTCCTGGATTCGATCACCCGCTTGGCCCGCGCCTGGAATGCCGAATGCCCCCACTCGGGCAAGATCCTCTCCGGCGGCGTCGATGCCAACGCCTTGCAGCGACCCAAACGCTTCTTCGGCTCCGCACGCAAGGTCGAAGAAGGGGGCTCGCTGACCATCATCGCCACCGCCCTGATCGATACCGGCAGCAAGATGGACGAAGTGATCTTCGAGGAGTTCAAGGGGACCGGCAACCTGGAAATCGTGCTCGACCGCCGCCTGGTGGACAAACGGATCTGGCCGGCCATCGATATCAACCGCAGCGGCACGCGGCGCGAAGAAATGCTTATGGACCCCGAGGAATACCGCCGCGTGTGCATCCTCCGCCGCGTGCTCAACGAAATGAACCCCCCCGAGGCCATGGAGTTCCTCCTGGCACGCCTGGCCAAAACCAAAACCAACGCCGAATTCCTCATGAGCATGAACATCATGAGGTGACCACCCCCTCCGCCCATTCGCACTCGCCCTGGGCGTGTGGTCCCCCTTTGCCTGCGAGTTCCTCCCAAGAGCCTCCAACTGCCAGTCCCTTTGCCGGAGGACGGGGCTCGTGGTCCTCCTGTGTTGGTGCAATTCCTCCTTTGGCGGGCCCAGTTATTCGCAGCTCTCGGTCCAGCGAACCGCTTGAACCCCGGAGTCCCGTCGCTCGCTTTCTGCATAGCATGATTGAGGGGGCCATATTCACCCAGATTATGGAGTGTCCGCAGGGCCCGGGGCTACGGAGGCCGGGGCGCTCCTCGGGGCCCGCAGCGGGGGGTCGCGGCCAGGACCGCGGGTTTACAACGGCGGCCAGACCGGATAAACTTTATCTGGTTGCGGCATCCTTCCCCGTTATGAGTTGCCCTGGGGAAGTTCGCTCGGCCAGGCCCCGGCACACCGGGAACCGAGCAGCACCCAACCGCCCCGGCCAAGTGGGCGGGCTGGAGCCAGGCCCAAGGACTTTGTCGCCTTCGGAGAGGTGGCTGAGTGGTCGAAAGCGTCGGTTTGCTAAACCGATGAGGGTGTAAAAGCCCTCCGCAGGTTCGAATCCTGTCCTCTCCGCTCTTCCGGCAACCAGGCTACTGAGCCGGAGCTTCTTGCAGACAAAACGGCGGGGCGTTCTCAGGGCGCTGGTTGAATGTGACTGGCTCGGCCGCATTCAAGCAGTCGCACGGGCAGGTCTGGAACCGGCGGGAGCGGGCCAGGTTTGTTTCCCCGCCCCCGCTCGACAGCGTCCCGATTCGATTGGCGTGTGGGCTCTTGCGGCGGCCGGGGATGCGGGCAGCCAACGGGTAAAGCAGGGGGCCATCGCGCTTTGGGGTGCCGGCGGGGCGGCCGAAAGGCTCGGCACTCGGATCGCGGCCAGTAGGAGGGGCTGTCCGTGCTGGTGGGCCGGACGAAGGGGAGGTCTCGTTGCTGACCGGGCAACCGACGCGTGGCCGGGCTCGGTGGGGCTGGCTCGCTGAAGCCATCGGCAACTTCGGGGGTACACGTGGGCCGAGCGCCGGTGCCGCCGCCTCTGCGCCGGTCGCGTCTGGCGGCCCCATTACGCAGCGGCGCATGGGGAGGTATGATGGTCGAGGGTTCGCGGACAGATCGTCGGGTACTCGACCGGGCGCGAGACTGCCATGACTCAGTTGCCTGCTTTTGATGAACAGGCCGAAGCGTTCCGCAAGCGATTGCAGGAGTTGGGAGAGGTGGCCGAGGGGAGCCTGGCCATGGCGGCCGATGCCTTGCACGGCCGTCGCAAATGGCCCGACTTTCCTACGCCCCAGTCGGCCGCCGAGCTGGCGGTGCGGAACATCGAACGCGAGTTGGAAGAGACGCTTCGGGCATACGACCGGCTGTTGGGGTCGCTGGAATTGCCGCCGAGGTTCTTCGTTTACTTCCTGTTGATGGAGCTTTCCAACGAGGACCAGGAGGCGGTGATGGGCATTTTGGAAAAGTACCTCTGAGTTCGATTGGCGGCCGGGGCGGCTGGGCGCAGGCGAGTCGATTGGCGTGTGGTTTGGGGAGCAAGCGGCGACTGGAAGAGGGGCAGAAAAAAGCAGGCCCGGCAAAGGGGGACCTTGCCGGG
>FWWM01010887.1_pt1 | contig 15875 bp, 14 predicted proteins | sample 2228351 | NCBI WGS metagenome assembly FWWM01 (sample SAMEA103939774, study PRJEB20133) | metagenome | reverse complement strand
AGCCGACGGCGGGAGAGGGTCGCGGCCTGGTGGCGGAGTGGACGATTCATGGCACAAACCTCCTATGCCGTCCACATGGCCGTGCGATGGGGAAAGGTGACGGCCGGCACGCGACCGGGTGGAAGAATCCTGTAAGAACTGCCGAACTCAGGAGGGCAGCAGGCCGGCGCGGCGCGCATCCTCCAAGAAGCGCTCGATGCCGAGGTCGGTCAGCGGGTGCTTCAGCATCTGTGGCAGGAGCGCCGGAGGGATGGTGGCGATGTGGGCCCCGGCGAGCGCGGCCTGGGTCACGTGCAGCGGGTGGCGGAGGCTCGCCGCCAGCACCCGCGCGCGCAACCCGTGGGTCTCGACGATCTCGACGCACTGGCGCACCAGCTCCATGCCGTCGTGCCCGACGTCATCGAGCCGACCGACGAAGGGGCTGAGGTAGGCGGCCCCGGCGAGCGCGGCGAGCAGGGCCTGGTTCGCCGAGAAGATGAGCGTGACGTTGACGCGGATCCCCTCCTGGCTGCAGCGGTGGATCGCCTCCAGCCCTTCGCCGTCGATCGGGATCTTCACGACCACGTTCGGGTGCCAGCTCGCCAGCTCGCGCGCTTCGGCGACGAGTTCATCGGCGGTGCGGGAGATGCACTCGGCGGAGATCGGCCCATCGATGACCGTGGCAATCTCCTGGATGCGCTGGCGGTAGCTGACGCCCCCTTCGCGGGCGAGCAGGCTGGGGTTGGTGGTCACACCGCTGATGACGCCGTAGCGGGCGGCGGCGCGGACCTCATCGATCGAGGCGGTATCGAGGAAGAGCTGCATGGCGGGCATCCCCGGGGGCTGGCGTTTCGCGCTCACCATGGTACGGGAGGGTAGGCCTACGCGGGCGGGCGGCCGGGCGGAGACGCACGACGGCCCCCGCCGGAGAAGCGCGCGGGGGCCGTCGTGGTGGGTGCCAGGTGTCCGCCTGAGGGGAACGCAGCAAGAGGAGGGCGTCGACCTGGTTCCTTCGGCGGCCGACCCAGGGGCCCTGGAACCCTGAGCCGTGCCACACCGCGCATATTAGGCAAAGCTAATCGCGAGTGCAAGAGGGTGCGCAGAAATTCTGTGAGCTTTTGGAACATCGTGGGAGGGCGGGAGAAGGGGAGAGCGGGAGAAGGGGAGAAGGGGAGAAGGGGTCGCCTGCTAGTTCATCACGAGGGTGCCGGGCTCGCGCATGTACACCCAGTAGACGCGCAGGGTGATGAGTCCGCCGAAGTCGTTCAGGTAGCGCGGCTGCCCGGGCAAATAGCTCAGCCAGCGGCCGCTTGCGTTGTCGTACTGCAGCACCTGGCCGTACTTGCCGGCGATGCTGCCGAGGGCCTCGGCCACGGACAGCGACTGGCCGGTGTAAACGATGTTGTTCCAGCCGGCGGCGAGCTCCACCGTCCGCCCGGCGGGCGGGTTGGGGTTGAGGGAGGCGACGTTCGCGGCGGGGGCATCGACCCAGTAGGCGTCGTACTGCTGGATGGCCGGGTAGTCGCTCACTGCGGCGGGCGCGCCGCGGATGAAGCGGCGGTAGGCGCCCCGCAGGCCATCGGCCTCGCCGAAGACCCACTTCAGGGGGTCCCACCGGTAGATGGCGCTCCACGGCATGGGCAGGCTGGTGGCCGCAGCGGGCAGCGGGCCGCCCGCCTCCAGGTGGGCGACGTTCGACCAGCCGCTCCCGAGCGTCTGCACCACGACGGAACCGGGCGGTGGTGGCACCGTGCTCACGAAGGCGCCGGAAATGCTGAGGCGCTCATCGCGGCCGCCCCAGGGGAAGGTGGGCTGGGCCGGGGTGCCGCCGATGAGGAGCTCGACGGTGGCGCCCGGGGCGCCGCAGCCGGGCTGCTCGGCGGCGCTGCGCACCTTGATCGCGAAGGTCGAGACGGGCCCCGCGGCGATGGCCGTGGTGGTGCCGCACACCGCCGTGCCCACCCGCGCCTCGATGCTGGTGCCGCCGGCCACGTCGCGCCATTCCCGCTGGGGCACTCCGGTGATGGTCATTGGCACGCGCGCCACGGCCCCGCCGATGTTGATGATGCCGCTCCCGGCCCAGTTCTGGCCGTGGGTGGCGGGCGGTGCGGGAGTGGCGGCGGCGCGGGCTGCTGCGATGTACTCCTCCGCGCCCAGGAGCGGGTTGCGCGCGACCATCAGGGCGAACATGCCGCTCACCAGCGGCGTGGCGAAGCTCGTGCCACCCTGGAAGCCCCCGTTCGGCTCGCCGATCTCCGCGTACGGGTTCGAAAGGCCGCTGTCGGTCCGGGTGGTGGAGAGCAGGCGGTTCCCCGGCGCGGCGAAGTCGATCGCCGGGCCGTAGTTGCTGTACGTGGCCCACGTCATCCCGTCGAGGTTGTTCGCCGCGCCGACGGCGATGAGGCTGGGGTACTGGGTGTAGGCTGCCGGGTAGGCGACGCCGGCCGGCCCGCCGGGTGTGTGGTTGCCCGCCGCCGCCACGACGATGACGCCCGCATCCTGGGCGAGCTGGAGTGCCGCCCGCAGGGCCGGGATATCGGCCTGCGTGTGTGGCGGGTCCGAGGCGATGCTGATGTTGATGATGCGGGCGCCCTGCCGCACCGCGTAGACGATCGCCTCCGCCACGCGCGTCATGAACCCCTCGCCCCGGCAGTCGAGCGCCTTCACCGTCAGCAGCCGCACCTGCCAGGCGACGCCGGTGACGCCGACGCCGTTATCGCCCGCCGCCCCGATGATGCCCCCCACGAGGGTGCCGTGGCTGTTCGGCATGTCATCGAGGATGGCGCCGGTGGGGGTGGAGCTGGTGTAGCCGCACATGGCCGCGCTCACCTGTGTCAGATTGATGAAGCGGCAGCCATACCGGTCGTTGATGCACCCGTTCCCGTCGCGGTCGATGCCGTCGCTGCGGTTGTCGATCGGGTTCTCCCACAGCCGGCCGGCGAACTCCGGGTGGCGCACATCGAGCCCGGAATCAATGACCGCGACGATGACCTCGCTCGACCCTGTCATCAGGTCCCACGCGGCGGGGGCGCCGATGGCGGCGAGGTACTGGGCCTGGTTCGGGCCGCTTCCCGAGCCGAGGTAGTACGGGTCGTTGGGGATGGCGGCGGCACGCACCGGCACATCGGGCACCGCGCTCAGCACGTTCGGCGCGCGGGCAAGCTCGGCGGCGTACTCGGCCGGGTCGCGGCCGGGCGGCACCGGCAGGGAGTGGAACCCCTGCTCGGCGAGGGTGGGGGGCTGCTGCCAGGCCCGCTGTTGCTGGGCGCGCAGGGCGGTATCGAACTGGACGGCGATGTAGGCGGCGGGCTCGGCCGCTTCCCCGTCGGCTGCCGCCGGCCCGGGGCCTTCCGCTGCGAAGGCGAGGATGAGCGCTCCCGCCAGTGGTGCCAGCCAGCGCAGTCGCACGGAGCCTCCTTCCGCCCGCAGGCCCTGCTAGTCGCCGATCACCCCGATGGCCGGCGTGGGGATCGGCGTGGGCTCCACGGCGGGCCGCTCGCCGAGGAGCTTGCTATCGATGAGCACCGCGAGTTCGCGCGCCTGGTCGGTCGACATGAACGGTACGGCACCGTACGTCTGCACGGAGACCACCGCGTTCCCCCGCCGGAAGATGAAACGATGGTAGACCGACGGGATATCGCTCGTCCCGACGGTCGGGCCGCCGATGCGGAAGGCGGCCGACTGGTTGGCGAGTGGGCGGGCCTCGGCGCGCTCGCTCCCGTTCACGCCGGCGAGGCGGCGCTCCAGGTACTCGTAGGCTGCCCTCGCCCCGGACGGCGATTCGAAGAGGTAGACCTCGGCCCATGCCGAGTAGCCACCCTGCAGCACCTGGGCGGCCAGCCCCTCCGGGTCGTACTGCACCTGGTGGCCATCGATGATGCGCCACTCGCGGGCGAACGTTTCGCCCTGGGCGTTCGTATCGAACCAGTAGGAGGCGGTGAACGTGGTGATGTTCATGGTGAACGTCTCGGAGGTGTTCACCCGCATCTCCGGCGGCATCTCCTCGAGCAGCGGCGTGTACTTGCTGGCAGGCAGAGAGACCGTTGGCTCCGGGCCGCCGGCGAGGCCGCTCCGGCTGGCGGGGGTGGGTTCGCGCACATCCCCAGAGACGCCGCCGGCCGCGCCGGTGTTCCCGCCATCGTCGCCCGTGGCGAGCATGAGCGTGGCGACCACCGCGGCGACGATCACCGCCAGCCCCCCGACGAGGACGATGACGGGCTGGCTGGGGCCCCGCCGCGCCATCAGTTGCCTGCCGCGGGGGTGTAGTTGCTCGTCGGCGTCGGCTCCGGCGCGTCGAGCTGGCCGAGCGCCTTGCGGTCGCTGATGAGGGCGACCTCGCGCGCGGCGTCGACCTTCATGAACGGCTCGGCCCCCTTGGTGAGGACGACACACACGAGGTTGCCGCGCTGGAAGAGGACCTGGTGGTAGACGGCGTTCACGGAGGAGCGGCCGATGGTGCCGAGCGTCATCACGTAGGCGTTGCTCTGGTTGCCCACGGGCGTCATGCTCACGGGCTGCATGCCGGGCTGCGCCGAGGCGTAGCCGTTGAAGTAGGTGTACGCCCTGCCGGCGCCCGCCGCATCGCGGAAGAGGTGGCATTCGGTGCGGATGTAGTAGGCCCCGTTGAGCACCGCCGTGTCGCGCCCTTCGGGCGAGTAGCCGGTCTGGTAGCCGCCCACGTACCCCCATTCGCCGAGGAGCTTTTCGCCCTCGGCGGGCGAGGAGAAGACGCGCGTCTGGGCGTAGGCGGCGGCATCGACGACGAGGGTGCTCGGGATGTCGGTGATCCAGTTCGTGCCCAGGTCCTCCACCCGCACGACGTACTTGCTCGCGGGCGGGTCGAGGGTCGGGCTGACGCCGGGGTTGGTGGTCTCGGCGGCGGTCGGCGCCCCCGGTGCGGTTGGGGAGCCAGCATCGCCATCGCCACACGCGGCGGCGAGGGGGAACAGGGCGGCGAGAGCACAGGCGGCGAGCGCCAGGGCGCGGGGCATACCTAACCTTCCCGGGGGCACTGCTGGTGCGAGTGTACGGGCGCCCCCGGGTTAGCGGAAGAAAAGGCTGAAAGGTTTGCGAAAGCCCGGCGGGCGGTGTCGCCGGCGGCTTGGCGCTCGGCCGGGGGCCTGCCACCGTGCCCGGCACCACCCTTTCCCGCCGACGGAGGAACGCCCGCGTGTCACATCAGCTCCCCCTGCCCGACGTGCCGCTGCCTCTGCAGCTTCGCCAGCTCGATTTCGACCGCCTCGCCCGGTACCGCGAGTGCCTCGCCTTCTACCAGGGCGATCACTGGCGGGGCCGCGCCCGCCGCGGCGAGCGCCGCCTCACCTTCAACTACGCCCGCGCCATTGTGGAGAAGGTGACGGGCTACCTGCTCGCCGGGGCGAGCGTCCAGCTCCTGCCGGGCGACGCGCCCGGCGGTGTCGCCCGCGCCCGGGCGGCCGAGCTCGCCCTGCGCCGGGTGGAGGCCGCCAACGGGCTCGGCCAGCTCGATGCCGAGACGGAGCTCGATTGCGCCGTCCTCGGCGATGGCGCCTACCGCGTGGCCTGGGATGCGGAGCGCGGCGAAGTGCGCGTGACGGCACCCGATGTGCAGGGGCTCTTCGCCTGGCGCGATGAGGCCGAGCCCGGCAGGCTCGCCGCGGTGGCCCACCGCTACCGCGCCGGCGAGGTCGAGCGGGTGGAGTACTGGACCCCGGACCGCTTCGAGCTGTGGGAGGGCTCGGAGCGTGTCGCCAGCCTCGCCAACCCGTACGGCTTCATCCCGTACGTGATCTTCCCCAACCTGCGCGAGCCGAAGCAGACGTGGGGCGCGAGCGACCTCCCGCCGCTGATGGAGGCGAACCGGGAGCTGAACCGCGCCTTCAGCCAGCTCAGCCAGGTGCTCGAGCTCTCCGGCAACCCGATCGCCGTGCTCGAGGGCGTGACCGGCTCGGAGGACATCAGCGTTGAGCCCGGCGCCATCTGGGAGGTGCCGGAAGATGCGCGGGCCTACCTGCTGGATCTGCTCCAGGGCGGCGGTGCGGCCCTCCACACGGCGTACATCGACCTGCTCTACCGCGTCATCCACGACCTGGGCGAGGCGCCGCGGACCGCCTTCGGGCACAACCCCCAGGGCCTGAGCGGCGTCGCCCTCAATACGGAGCTCGACCCCATCGCCCGCAAGGTGGAGCGGAAGCGCCGCCTCCGGGCGGCCGCCTACGAGCGGCGGGCGTGGCTGATTCTCCAGCTCCTGGCCCGGTTCGAGGGGCTGGACGTGGAGGGCCTCCGCCCGGTCATGACGTGGGGCCCGGTCCTCCCTGCGGACCGCTCGCGGCAGGTGGAGGATGCGCGCACGCTGGTGGAGGCGGGGATCCTCTCGCGGCGGACGGCGGCCGCAGGGCTCGGCATTGACGACCCGGAGGGCGAGCGGCAGCGGGTGCTCGACGAGGAGCGCGGCTGAGGCGGCGCGCTCACTCGCCGCCGAGCCCCTCCAGCAGGCGCACCAGGCGGGAGATGAGGAGCGGCTTGGCGAGGAAGGCATCGGCCGTGCCGCCGGGCGGGCGGGGGTAGGCGCTCATGAGCACGATGCGGGGCGGCGGCGAGCGCTCGGCGAGGCGGGCAGCGACCTCGGTGCCGGGCAGGTCGGCCAAGCGCACCTCGAGGAGGACAACATCGGCCGGTTCTCGCTCGAACTGGGCGAGGGCATCGGCGCCGCCCGCGGCGGTCAGCGCGCGCCAGCCGGCGCCCTCGAGGGCGAGGCGCAGCACCCGGCGAACCGCGGGATCGCCGTCCACGACGAGGATGGTCCCGCGGGGGCAGCCGGGGCGGTCCCCCGTGGCGGGCCGGCCGGGCTGCGGCCTGCTCATGCCGCCAGTGTCGGGCATGCCCCATTCCAGCCGTGCCGCGGGCCGCGCTCACGACGTTGCATCCGCATAACAACGCGGGTGCGGCCCCGGGCCCCTGCCGGCCGGCGCAGGTGACGGGCGGGTGACGGCCGGGTGGACGCCGCGACAGAACTTCGTAGGAAGTGGGTGGCAGCCGGGGAGATCCCCTTCCCGGCGGGTGGCTGCCGTGTGACGATGCGATGACCACCCGGGGACACCCTGGGGGTTCGGAGCACACGCCATGTACCCACCCCTCACCACCCTCCTCGTCGACAGCGACGAGATCGGCCGGGAGCTGATGCGCGAGCGGATCGAGCGGGCCGGCCTCTCGGTGACGCTGGAGCGCCCGGGCGGCCTCGCCGCCCAGCAGACCATCGCTGAGTCCCACCCGGACGTCATCTTCGTGGCCGTCGAGCAGCCCATCCAGCGGGCGCTGCAGGTCATCGATTTCGCCCGCGCGCTCCTGCCCGCCGCGATGCTCGTCGCCTACGCGCGGGAGTGGTCGCCCCACGTCGAGCGGCGGCTGATGCAGGCCGGCGTCAACGATTTCCTGCACGGCCGGGTCAGCCACGACCGCCTCGTGGAGGTGGCCGGGCGCGCGACCGCCCGCGCCATCCGCCGGGCCGCACCTGGCGACCCCGCCGAGCTCCCCGTCGGCCGGATCGTGACCGTCGTTGGGCAGAAGGGGGGCATCGGCAAGACGACGACGAGCACCAACCTCGCCGCGGCCATCGCGGGCCGCGGGGAGCGCTCCGTTCTGCTCATCGACCTCGATACGCGCTACGGCGATGTGGCCATCATGCTCAACGTGCAGGCCGAATACACCGTCTCCGAGGTCGCGCTCGATGAGGCCTGCCTCGACCGGGAGGTCTTCCACCGCGTGCTGCTGCAGCACGAGAGCGGCGCCTGGGTGCTCCCTGCCCCGCGCGACTACCGGAGCTGGCTGAACGTGAGCCCTGAGCGGATCCAGCGGCTCATCCGCTTCGCCGCGACCGTCTTCGACGTGGTCATCTGCGACACGCCCGGGACCTACAACGACGTCGTCGGCGCCGCCCTCGAGGTGAGCGACCGCGTCGTGGCCGTCACCAGCGCCGAGCCGGCCAGCCTGAAGAATGCGGCCCTCCTCGTGGACCACTTCCGTGCCCAGGGCCGGCCGGACGATACGGTGCTCGTGACGCTCATCCACGGGCACAATGAGCCCGGGCCGGGCCGCGCCGATGTGGAGTTCGTCATCGACCACCCGGTGAACTTCGAGATTCCGTTCGACCCGGCGGTACGGAAGGCGACGCAGCTCGGGGTGCCGGTCGTCCGCCAGCGGCCGGGATCGCCCGCCGCGCGCGTCTACGCGGCCCTCGCCGCGGCCGTGGCCGGGTATCCGCCGCCGGCGGTGCCGACCGATGTGCGGGCCCGCTTCTTCCGCATCTTCGGGCGAAAGGGCAAGGTCGCCACGCAGCGCGGGCGGGAATCCGTCGCCGTCTGAGCCGGCCGGGCCCGGCCAGCGCCCTCCCAGCACCCTCCGCCTCTCCAGGTGGCACCGCCCCGGTCACGGCCGGGGCGGTGCTGCGTCACCACGCCGGCGGGACGATGGTGACCACGTGGCCGTCGCGGTGGTAGACGCGCGGCAGCCGGCCGGAGAGGCCGGCGAGGAGGTCCCAGGCGATCGTGCCGGCGAGGCGCGCGGCCTCCGTCGCGGTGATCCGCTCGGCGCCATCGCTGCCGAGGAGGGTGACCACCGTCCCCTCGGCGGCGCCGGGCACATCGGTGACGTCGGCGAGGAACTGGTCCATGCACACCCGGCCGATCATCGGGCAGCGTTGCCCGGCGACGAGCACCTCGCCGGCGTTGGAGAGCGACCGCCGCCAGCCATCGGCGTAGCCGACCGGCACAAGCCCGGCCCGCGTGGGGCGGGTCGCGCGCCAGGTCAGCCCGTAGCTCACGCCCTCGCCCGGTGCCACCCGGGCGATGCGGGCGAGCCGGGCCCGCAGGGCCAGCACCTGGCGGAGCGCCGGCCCCGGTGTGTTCGGTGGCAGCTCGCCGTGCAGGGCGAGGCCGAGCCGCACGCCCGAGTAGCGGAACGCCTCCCGCCGCAGGGCGGTGGCCGTGTTCGCCGTGTGCCGGTACGGGATCCAGGGCAGTGCCTCGGCGGCGGCGGCGAAGCGCCGGTGCTGCACCTCGCTGAAGGAGTCGTCGGCCTCGTCGGCGTTCGCCATGTGCGTCGTCAACCCCTCCACCTCGATGCCGGGAAGGTCGCGGCAGTGGTGGGCCAGCGCAATCGCCTCCTCCAGTTCGACCCCGAAGCGGTGGAGGCCGGTATCGACCTTGATGTGCACGCGCGCCACCGTGCCGGCCTCGACCGCGGCGGCAGAGAGGGCATCGGCGAGGGCGCGGGAGTGGCAGGTGAGGGTGAGGCGGGCGCGCACCGCCTGCGTGGCATCGGCGGGGAAGGCATGGCCGAGCACGAGGATGGGGCGGGTGACGCCGGCCTGCCGGAGCAGGTAGCCCTCGTGTGGCCACACGACGGCGAAGCGGTCGACACCGGCTTCCTCGAGCGCGGGTGCCACGACGGCAGCGCCGGCGCCGTAAGCGTTCGCCTTGACGACGGCGATCAGCTCGACCGGCCCGAGGAGCGCCTTCAGCGCCCGGGCGTTGGCCGCCAGCGCGTCGAGGTCGATCTCGAGCCAGGCATTGAGCGTGGCAGTGACCTCGCTCAGCGCGTTGCGGGTGACGGGCGGGTGCGCCACGGGCCGTGTACCGGTCCTTTCCCGGGGCTCGGGAGGCCTTTGACCGGCCTCCGCCGGCACGCCTAGCATCGACGAGGTGAGGGCCGGACGCAATCGCGCGGCCTGGGGCGGGTTCGTCCTCCTCTGTACGGCGGCGATGGGCGCTGCCGCCGCGCTTGACTGGGCCGCCGAGGGCCCGACTCCCCCCGCGGCGCCGCCCCCGTCGCCGTCGGCGACCGCGCCGGCCCCGACGGTCACGCCGTCACCCGTCCCGACGCCCCCGCCCGGCTATCCCGCATCGCTCGCCGGCGCCGAGACGCTCTACCGCGAGGGCCGCTTCGCCGAGGCCCGCGCCGCCTTCGAAGCTGCTGCCCGCGAGGCTCGCGATGCCGAGACCGCCGCCGAGGCGTGGTTCGGCGCCGGCCGGGCTGCTGAAGCGGCCGGGGACCGCGATGCTGCGGCCGAGGCCTTCGCACGCGCGGCCGAGACGGCCCCCAGCGACTCGGGCGTAGCCGTCCGTGCCCGTTACCGCTGGTTGCGCGCGCTGAACGACGCCGGGCGCTTCGCCGAGGCGGCCGCCGTCCCTGTGTCCGGGCTTGCCGGGGTGATTGCCCCCTACGCGGCGGTCGAGCGGGGGCGGGCCCTCGCCGGCGCGCGCGACGCTGCGGGAGCTGCCGCCGCCTGGGAGGCTGTCGCGGCGGATGCCGCGCTCCCGGGGCCGGTCCGCGCCCGTGCTCTCGAGGGGTTGGCCGAGCTGGCGCGGGCCGCCGGCGATGCTGCCGCACTGGCTCGCTGGCTCGAGGCGCGCATTGCGCTCGACGGTCTTCCCGCTGCCCGGTACGAGCGTGCCCTGCTTGCCCGCGAGGCGGGCGACCTCGCGACGTTCGGACGGCTGCTCCGCGAGCTGCTCGCGGCCACGCCGCTCGCGCGAGAAGCCACGCTCGCGATTGGAGAGCTCGAGGCCGCCGGTGAGCCGTTCGACCAGGGGCAGGCGGGGTTCGTCCTCTACCGGCGAGGAGCGTACGCGGAGGCGGCCCGGCGACTCGCTGCTTCGGTCGACGAGCCGGGACTCGATGCCGCCACACGGACCTTCCGGGCGTACTACCTGGCGGCTTCGTACGAGGAGCTCGGCCAGGTGGACGCCGCAGTCGCCTGGTACGACATCGCCGCCAGTACGGGGACCGCGTCGCCCTTCGTGCACCGGGCGCGGTACTGGGCGGCCCGAGTGCTGGAGAACGCCGGTCGGCTGGAGGAGGCAGGGGCGCGGTACCTCGCCCTGGTGGTTGAGGGCCCCGGCGGGGAGTTCACACAGGAGGCGGCCTTCCGAGCTGGCTATGCGCGGTATATCGGAGGCGATATCTCCGGAGCGCTCGCGGCGTGGGAGCTCGCCGGCGCTGGCAGCAGCCCCCGCCTCGAGTACTGGCGCGGCCGGGCGCTCGAGCAGGTCGGCGACGCGGCCGGGGCGGAGGCGGCGTATCGCCGGGCGGTGGCGCTCGACCGGGCGGGCGAGGAAGTCGGCATCGGTGAGGCGCAGGGGTGCCGGCTCGACCGCCCGGCTGGAGCCGGCGGTTGGGCGGGTATCGCCAGCGCGTGGCGCCTGGCGGGGCCGGCGCGGCCGCTCGCCCTCACGCCGGGGCTGCCCACCACCGGGCGAACTGGCGGCTGAGGGGGCGGCGGATGGTGCTACGGGCGCGCTGCGAGCTTTCAGCGTGACCCGGACGACGGCATCGCGCCCGCGGGAGAAGAGGCCGCCCTTCTTGCCGGGGTCGATGATGTGGATATCGACGTCATCGCGGGTAGCGCCAAGGATGGCGAGGGCGTTATTGACTGCGTCGTCGACGGTTTTGCCGCTTGCTTCGGCCTGGTCCATGGGTGGGTGTCCTCAATTCTGGGGCAGATGAGATGGCGGCAGCTGCCGGTGCAGGTTCGGCGGCCGCCGGCGTCGGCAGGGGGGCCGGCGCCTTGAAGAACGGTTCGATGCCCAGCGGCTTGAAGCCGTAGATGAGGATGTTGAAGCCGATGCCGACGATGCTGTTCACGACCCAGTAGAGGGAGACGCCGCTCGGGAACTGGAGCGCGAAGAAAGCGAACATCAGCGGCAGCATCACGTTCATCATGGCCTGCTGCTGGCGGACCCGTTCATCGGTGCTGACGGTCACGGTCGTCTTCGATTGGAGGTAGGTAGTGACGCCCACGAGCACCACCATGAGGAGGTTGGGGTGGCGCAGGTCCATGCCGAGGAAGAACTCCTGCATCGGCAGGGCGTGCTGCAGGTAGGCCCAATCGTAAACGTGACTGGAGAGCTTTTCGAGGGCCTCGGGCGAGTTGGGGAGGGCGATACGGACGGCGCTGTAGAGGGCGATGAGGATGGGGAACTGGATGAGCATCGGCCCGAGGCAGCCGAGCGGGTTCACGCCGGCCTCGCGGTAGAGCTTCATCATCTCTTCCTGGCGGCGCTTCGGGTCGCTGTACTTCTTGTTGATCTCCTGCACGCGCGGCTGCACCGCCTGCATCTGGCGGGTAACGTGGAGCTGGCGGTAGGTGAGCGGGAAGGTGACCACCCGGATGAGGATAGTGAAGGCGATGATGGCGAGGCCGAAGGAATCGAAGAGCAGGTTGTTGAGGAGAACCAGGAGGTTCACCATCGGGTTGAGCAGGGCAACGGTGAAGAACTCGCCCATTAGCGCCGCACCCCGCTCACCGGCACTTCGACGACGGAGCGATTCTGCGGGTTCGCGAAGAAGAGCCGGCCCCTGGTGGTGAGGATGTAAGCACCGCCGTTGGCGGCGAGCAGGTTGGCGCGCACCGTGCCGGCGCCATCGATGGGCACCCGGTTGAGGACGGCGCCAGTCCTGGCATCGATGAAGGTCACCACGGGCCCGCGGTCGGCCACCACCAGCACATCATCCACGATGACGGGCCCCGCTTTCACGCGGTGGCCTTCGGTGGAGGCGGCCGGCCAGAGCTCCTCCGCTGGCGACTTGCTTATGTCGAGTCCATAGATGTGGCCGCCGAAATCACCGAAGTAGAGCCGGTCGCCATCGAGGGCGGGAGCGGTCCAGACCCAGTCCCTGGCGCGGAAGTCGGTGAGGACGCGCCCACTGGCGGCGTCGAGGAGGTAGACGTGGCGGTTGATGCTGGGGACGAAGAGGCGGGAATCATCGAGCGCGACGAGGTCGGCGATGGCGCCGGAGATGCGGAACGGTTCGGGCCAGGCGGGCGAGCGGTCGCTGATGCGGATGGCGTGGAGTTCGCCGTTCATCGTGGCGACGTAGAGGGTGCCGCCGATGGCAACGGGGGTGGCCCAGATACCGGAATCGAAGACGAGGGGGGTTTCCCAGCCGGGTGCGGGGGCGCCGTTGCTGGCGAGCCAGCCGTAGAGGCGACCCTCGGTGGTGCCGAAGAAGAGGATGCCATTGGCGTAGGCGAGGCCGCCGGCGATGTTCCCCTCAATGGCGGAGGCGTTGGTCTTTCCCTCCTCGGGCCACTCGGGGCGGCCGGTTTCCGCGTTGAGGGCGAAGACGCCGGCCTCGAAGGTGGCGTAGTAGACGCGGCCGTCGGCGAGGATGGGCGGGCCGTAGCTGGCGTTGGGGCGGATCTTGTCGTCGGCCTTCACGTCCTTACTGGGGAAGGTCCAGGCGGCGGTGGCGGAGCGGCCGTCGGGGGCGAGGGTGGTGCGGCTGATGTGGCCGTGGTCGCTGGTGAGGTAGAGCTGTTCGCCGTCGAGGATGGGAGGTGCCCAGCCTTCCGGGTTGGTGACGGAGACGCAGGCGGTGGCGAGGAGGGCGACGGCCACGGCGAGGGCGAGACCGGCGAGGCGGGTGCGGATCACGGGGGGATGGTAGCAGCGTTCGGGCTTACGGGGGCTGGCGTCGCTGTTCCACGTGGAACAACGAACGTTTGTTCTACTTCCTTGGGGATCGGCGGCCCCGTACCTGCCGAAAAGGCGGTGTTTCACGTGGAACAGCCCCGCGCGCCGAGGGATGCTCGCCACTGATCGGCCGATGCATACTACGCGGACCAGCCAGCCGCCGCGGTCACCAGCGCCGTGACGGGTACGCGCGTTTCACGTGCAACACCACGACTCCCCGGGGAATCGAGCCTGCCGCCGCCCTGGGCCGCCGTTCCACGTGAAACACCCGCACGATGGTACGCGCGGACCCAGGCATCTCCGAGGGCTTCCGCCACGCCCCCGCGGAAGTTCACCGATTGTTCCACGTGAAACACCCGGCCAGAACCGGACGCGAGCCATCGCATGCGGCGGGAGCGCCGACGAACGCCCAGCCCCGAGCCGTTCGTCTCCCCTCCACCCGGTGTTTCACGTGGAACGCTGGAGCGCTCGGCGTCGGGAACCGCCGGGGAGCCGATTGGGTCCTCACCCCATCGCATCGAACCAGGGTAGACGTCCCGTGCCGCTCGAGGACCCCGCGTACACCGGGCCGGAAGCTCCCCTCCACCCACGGGACGCCCGCTCGGCATGCGCGCGACGCCCGGTCCCCTTGCATCGAACCCCCACTCCAGACCTCGACCACCGGTGAACCCCACCCCTCCGTCGCCACCCCGGCCACCCTCACCCGTGCCACATTCCCGAACCTATCGCTCCTCAGTCCGGGACGGGGTCGTAGCCGCTCCCACCGAACGGCCGACAGCGCGACAGCCGTCGCAGCGCGAGCCACCCGCCCCGGAACGCGCCGTGTCGCTCCAGCGCCTCCCGCGCATACCGCGAGCACGAGGGCTCAAACCGGCAGACCGGCGGCATCACCCGCGAGAGCGTCGCCTGGTAGGCCGCCACGGCCCAGATCAGCGGCTTCGCCAGCACTCGACCAATCACGCGTCCCCTCCCCGCCCGGGTAGCCCGGCACGCGCCAGCAGCCGCCGCAGCTCCTGCTCGAGCTCGCCCACCGAAGCCCCCAGCGCGCCCTCCCGGGCAATCACCACGATATCACGCCCCACACCCACACCCCCCTGCCGACGCGCCGCCTCGCGCATCCGCCGCCGCACCCGGTTCCGATCGTGCGCCAGGGGCGCCAGCCGACGCCCCACCGCAAACCCCCACCGGTCCCGGTCGAGCCCGTTCGCCGACACCCGCACAACCAAAAGGGGACCGCGCACCGCGATCCCCTTTTGATACGCCGTATCGAATTCTGGACCCCTGCGCAGCCGGCGCGAACGGTCCATCCCGGCCTACACCACGGTCAGGCGCTTCCGGCCCTTCAATCGCCGGGCCTTCAGCACCAGCCGCCCCGCCCGCGTGGACATCCGCTTCAGGAAGCCGTGCTCCCGCTTCCGCGGGATCCGGTGGGGCTGGTACGTGCGCTTCGTCGCCATGGCTCACCTCCTGACTCCCGCGCAACCGCCCGCGGGATCTCCCACGGTAGCAACTCCCCCGCCATACGGTCGAATCACTCCCCCCACGCGAGCCCGTAATACGCATACGCCTCCACAATCACCCGGACGTAGGCATGCGTCTCCCCGAAATCGATCCCTTCCACCAGCGCGGCTGCACCAGCGGCGGCGGCGGGGGCCCAGCGCGCAGCGTTCCCGGGCCCCGCGTTGTAGGCGGCCAGCGCCAGGAGCGGATCGCCGAAACGCCGCAGCTGCAGCCCGAGGTAGTACGCCCCGAACTCGAGCGACAGCCCGGGACGGAAGAGGTCGCCCGGCGTGAACTCCCCGACCCCCAGCGCCCGCGCGATCCCCTCGCCGGTCGCCGGTATCACCTGCGTGAGCCCCAGCGCTCCCGCGGACGAGCCGGCGCGCGGGTCCCAGAGGCTCTCCGCGCGCACCAGCGCCGCCAGGAACAGGGGATCGATGCCGTGCTCCGCCGCCGCCCGCTCGAGCGCACCGGCGAAATCGACCGGGTACACCACCCGCAGCAGACCGGCCGGCGCCTCCCACGGCGCCACGCCGGCTGCCTGCCGCACCTGGATGGCGAAGCCAATCGCCAGGTGGGGCAGCCCGCACTGGTGCGCTTCCCGGGCGAGTTCGAGCAGTCGCCACGCGCCGGCGCCGGCCGCAGCAACTTCCAGGGCCGCGCGTGCCTCCCCGTCGAGCCCCGCGAGGCGAAGCTCACACGCCCCCGTCGGCGGCGCGCCCGTCCACCCTCCGCCAACCCGTTCGACGAGCCACGCCGCGATGGCATCCCAATCGATGCCACGGCGGAGGTCGCGCTCACGGTACCCGGCGGCGACCGGGACGCCCGGCAGGCCGAGGCGAGCCGCCGCCTCCTGCGCGTAGAAATCGAACCGGTCGAGCGCCACCGCCCGGCGATACGCCGCCTCCGCCCCGGCCGCGTCGCCGACCTGCTCGAGCGCCCGGC
>FWWM01010884.1_pt1 | contig 15876 bp, 14 predicted proteins | sample 2228351 | NCBI WGS metagenome assembly FWWM01 (sample SAMEA103939774, study PRJEB20133) | metagenome | reverse complement strand
TGCTGTTTGAGTGTTTCAACCATTTCGAGGGCGAAGCCAAGCGCCTGATGGCGGAAAAATTGGCGCTGCCGGCGTACGAGATGGTGCTCAAAGCGGCGCACACGTTCAACTTGCTCGATGCACGCGGGGCAATTTCGGTGACCGAACGGGCGGCATACATCGCTCGCATCCGCGCGTTGGCCCGTGCGGTGGCGCAGGCGTATTTGGAGAGCCGCGAAGCGCTGGGTTTCCCGATGCTGCCGCGGCAGGCGGCAAAAGCCCCGGCGCTGTGAGCCCAAACCGCACGCTGGCGTTGAGCAAACTGGGGCGTGTCGGGAGGTACGAAGTATAAATCAGACCAAGCCAGCGCGTTGAGTAGGGCGAAGCGACAGCGCTGGGGTGAGACAGGAACGTCGAGGATGGAACGACATACGTTATTGGTGGAATTGGTGACCGAGGAATTGCCGCCCAAGGCGCTGCCACGGCTGGGCGAGGCGTTTGGGCAAGGGGTTTATGCGCGGCTGGTCGCGGCGGGCCTTGCCGAGGAAAGCGCCGCCTGGCGCTGGTTCGCAACACCGCGGCGCCTGGCGGTGCAAGTGCCGGCGGTGGCGGCGCGCGCCGCGGGGGTGGAGCGACGGGAGCGCCTGATGCCGGAGGCGGTGGCGTTCGATGCGGCGGGCGAACCGACGCCGGCATTGACCAAACGCTTAGCCGCGAAAGGATTGACGGTCGAGACAGCAGTGCTCGAGCGCGATGAGTGGGAAGGCAAACCGTTCGTCTTTGTGCGTTTGCGCGAAGCGGGAGCAGTGCTTGAGGAGGCGCTGGCGGGCTTTGTTGCCTCGGCGCTCGAGGCGCTGCCTATCCCCAAGCGCATGCGCTGGGGGGCGGGGGAGGAAAGCTTCGTGCGGCCGGTGCATCGGCTGGTGATGCTGTGGGGCGATCGGGTGGTGCCGGGCTCGGTACTGGGGCTGACCAGCGCTCGGGAATCACTCGGGCACAGATTCCTTGGGCGCCGCACGGTGGAAGTGGTGCATGCCGACGCGTACGAGGATCAGCTGGCTGCGGAAGGGAAGGTAATGGCGGATTTTGCGCTCCGCCGCGAACGCATCTGGAGCGAGTTGCAGGCAGCCGCCGCGCAAGAGGAGCTGGTGCTGCGTCCTGACCCGGAACTCTTGGACGAAGTGACGGCGCTGGTGGAGTGGCCGGCGGTGTATGCCTGTTCCTTCGACGAAGCGTTTCTGGCAGTGCCGCCGGAGTGCTTGATCCTGACGATGCGCGCCAACCAAAAGTATTTCCCGCTTTTCACCCAAGACGGGCAGTTGAGCCACCGTTTTTTGGTGGTGTCGAACATGCGCGTTGCCGACCCCTGCCACATCGTGCAGGGCAACGAGCGGGTGGTGCGACCACGCTTGGCGGACGCGCGCTTTTTCTTCGAGCAGGATCGGAAAGTGCCGCTCGAGGAGCGCTTGCCGCGCCTTGCGGCGATCGTGTATCACAACCGCATCGGTACCCTGCGCGAGCGCGTGGCGCGGCTGGAGGCGTTGGCCGGTGAAATCGCGCGGATGCTGGGGCGCGATCCGCTCCTGCCGCAGCGCGCGGCACGACTGGCGAAGTGCGACCTGGTCAGTGAAATGGTCGGCGAGTTTCCCGAGCTGCAAGGGATCATGGGGCGCTATTACGCCGCGGCACAAGGCGAACCGCAGGAAGTGGCCGAGGCGATCGCCGAACATTACCGGCCGCGCTTTGCGGGGGATGCGCTGCCGCAGCACACCACCGGCGCGATCGTGGCGCTCGCGGACAAGCTCGATCAACTCACCGGGTTGTTTGGGATCGGGGAGACCCCTACCGGTGAGAAGGACCCTTATGGGCTACGTCGTGCCGCGTTGGGGGTGTTGCGGCTGTTGCTGGAAATCCCGTTGCCGTTGTCGCTTGAGGTGCTCATTGCGCAAGCGCTCGCGCTGCAACCCGCGGCGGTGCGGCAAGAAAGTGAAAAGCGCGGTGCGGCGGCGCAGTTGCGGGCGTTTTGCGATGAGCGGTTGCGTTTTTACTTGCGCGAGCAGGGATACGAGCCGGCGTTCGTCGATGCGGTGCTGGCGATCGCGCCAGCGCGCATCGATACCGTGCCGGCGCGGTTGGCGGCACTGCGCGCATTCGCGGGCCGCGCGGAAGCAGAGCGCCTGGCGCAAGCGCGTAAGCGTGTGGTGAACCTGCTCAAAAAAGCGCCCGAAGGTGGTATGGCGGCGGTGGACGTGGCGTTGCTGGCCGAAGCCGAGGAAAAGGCGCTCTTTCATGCCTTGCATGAAGCCGAGCCGCTGTTGGCGTCGCACCTCACCAACGAGGCGTTTGAAGCGGCTTTGCAGTTGCTGGCCACACTCGCCGATCCCATCGACGCGTTTTTCGACCGCGTGATGGTGCTGACCGAAGCGCCGTTGCTGCGCGCCAACCGCCTGGCGTTACTGCAGCGGCTCAAGGCGGCGATGGATGGGGTAGCCGATCTGTCGGTGCTCGCAGCGGCGTGAGGTGGCGGTGAAACTCATCGTGCTCGATCGTGACGGCGTGCTGGTGGAACCCCGCCAGCCGTTTCTGCGCCACCCGGACGAGCTCGTGTGGCTGCCGGGGGCGTTGGAGGCGTTGGCGTTGCTCACCCAATGGGGTTGGCGGGTGGTACTGGCGATCAACCAATCGGCGATCGGCCGTGGGTTGTTGAGTACGGACGAAATGAATGCGATCCACGAGCGTTTGCTCAAACGCGTCCTGGAAGCGGGCGGTCGCATTCACGCGATTTTTTTCTGTCCTCATGCAGCGGAAGACCGGTGCGATTGCCGCAAGCCCAAGCCGGGGCTGTTGCAAGCGATTTGCCAGCGTTTTGGGGTCGAACCGCAGCGGCTACAGGTGGTGGGTGACCGCGAGCGCGATTTGGCCGCCGCGCTGGCGGTGGGGGCGCAACCGTGGCTGGTGCGCACCGGGGCGGGAAAAACCACCGAGGGGCAGCTTGCTGCCGAGTTTGCGGCGGTGCGCGTGCGGGTGGAGGACGATTTGCTGGCGGTGGCCAAGCGTCTCATCGCCGAGGTGGATCGTCCCAAGCTTTCCTGAGCGTGCCAAGGTAACCCCATGTCTGCGTGTCAAGAACAGCCACCGATTGGCCGCTGGCCTTGCCCGCGATGGTGGGCGGCGGTGCGCTCCGCGTTTTTCCTGTTGTATCTGGCGCTGGTGACCATCCCTTACTCGTTCGTCGCGATCGCCGTGCGGCCGCTGCCGCCGATGGCGCGCTACTGGATCATCTCGCGCTGGGCGGTGGTGGTCTCGTGGGGAATACGTGGCATCCTGGGCATTCGCTGGACGTTCGAGGGCGCCCATCGCATTCCGGACACGCCTTGTGTGTTGCTGGCCAAACACCAGTCGGCGCTGGAGACGATCGTGCTGCCGGCAGAGCTGGTGCCGATGGTGTTCGTGTTCAAAAAGGAACTCCTGCGCATTCCGTTTTTCGGTTGGGGCATTGGCAGTTGTCCAATGATTCCGATCGATCGCGGCGCTGGTCAAGACGCAGTACGTCAGGTGATCACCATTGGCCTGGAGCGGCTGCGGCAAGGGTTCTATGTGATTCTTTTTCCCGAGGGCACGCGGGTGGCGCCGGGCACGACCCGTCGCTACAAGCCCGGTGGGGCGATGCTGGCGGTGCAGGCTGGTGTTGCGGTGGTGCCGATCGCGCACAACGCCGGTGACGTATGGCCACGCAACGCCTTTGTGCGTTACCCTGGGCGGGTGCATTTCATCATCGGCGAGCCGATTCCGACTGAAGGCAAAACGGCGCAGGCCGTCATCGACGAAGTGCAGGAATGGATCGAAACGACGATGCGTGCGCGTTTCCCGTGGCAGTACGACGCCACCGCGGGCATTTCCCAAGGACGGTCGCAGCCCAAACGCGACGGCGAAGACACTTTGCTCGAAGCCAGTACGAGGTGAAAGACGATGAATGAGGTAGCCGTTGCCAGCACCGAGCGCGGGCAAGAGACCCGCGAGCGCATCCTAAACGTCGCCGAAGCGCTATTTGCCGAGCATGGTTTCGAGGGGGCGTCGCTGCGCATGATCACCGCGGCGGCGGGGGTGAATCTTGCCGCGGTCAATTACCACTTCGGCAGCAAAGAAAAGCTGATTGAAGAGGTGTTTCGCCGACGACTCACCTGGCTCAATGAGGTGCGGCGCCAGCGCCTGGAAGCACTGCAGGACGAAGCGCTGCGTCTGGGCAAATCGGTGCGCCCCAGCCGCATTCTGGAAGCGTTTTTCGGCTCGCTTTTCGATTTGGCCAAGCAGCCGGGGGGAGAAACGTTTTTGCGTTTGCTTGGGCGCACGCTGACCAACCCTTCCGAGTTTGTGCGCCGCATGTTGGCTCCCGAATACGGCGACGTCCTGCCGCGCTATCTGGAGGCGCTCTACACGAGCGTCCCCGACGTGCCGCACGAAGAGATTCTGTGGCGGTTCCATTTCATGTTGGGGTCGGTCTCGTACGCGATCGCCGGCGTGGATGCCTTGCAGCTCTTTGCCGGTGAGGAAATCAAAGACCGGCAGTGGGAACATCTGCGACTGCGGTTGATGAGTTTTCTCATCGGCGGCCTCAGGGCGCCGCTACCGGAGTTTCGCGAGGCACAGTAGTCCCGTCGGGCGCCTCATTCGCCATCGGAGGTGGGGCGTTCGCCGATGATCACCGTCAAGCGCTGGCGTTTGCCCTGGCGCCAAACTTCCAGCGTCGCGCGACTTCCCGGCGCCAGCGCCGCGACCGCATCGAGCGTCTCCCGCACACTTCCCAGCCGCGTGCCGTTGATCGCCAGCAAAACGTCGCCGGGCTGAAGCCCCGCCTCCGCTGCCGGAGAGCCGGCGAGCACGGCGCTGACCAACACCCCTCGTCCTTCTGGCACGGCAAAGAGTTCTATCAGCTCTGGGGTCAAGGGCTGCAATTGCACCCCCAGCCAGCCGCGTACCACTTTGCCCTGTTCGAGCAACGCCCGCACCACCGGCAGCGCCACGGGCATCGGAATGGCAAAGCCGATGCCGATGTTGCCGCCGGTTTGCGAGTAGATCGCCGTGTTGATGCCGATAAGCCGGCCGGCGAGGTCGACCAGCGCTCCGCCGGAATTGCCCGGGTTGATCGCCGCGTCGGTCTGGATGAAGTTTTCGAACGTGGATATGCCTAGGTCGCGCCGGTTCAGCGCCGAGATGATGCCCTGGGTGACGGTCTGTCCTACCCCAAACGGGTGGCCGATCGCCAGCACCACGTCGCCGACCTGATAGCTGCCTTCCGGGGCGATTGCCAGGCTGGGATAGGGGCCAGTGTCTTGGGGTAGCTGCAAGACTGCAAGATCGGTTTCGGCATCGCGCCCGATCACCCGCGCCATCACTTCGCGGCCGTCGGCCAAGCGCGCGCGCATCGTCGCGTGGTTACTGACGACGTGGGCGTTGGTCAATACCAATCCTTCGGGGTTGAGGATCACGCCCGAGCCGATTTCTACGGCCTCTTCTTCACCACTGTCGTTTGGGGGAAAAGCGAAAGGAGGGTGGTCGGGGGGCAAGCGCTTGAGCAGTTGCTCGAACGCGCTCTCGGGTGGGGCAATCGCTACCACCGCGGCCATTCCCGTCGCGGCGGCCTGGCGCAGGCAACGCAAAGTATCGCCTGGGCACAGCGGCTCAGCAACGGTCTCGTGCTGGATCACGAGGTGCTGGGCTTGCATCCACCCCGGTGCTTTAAATTGCGCGAGCACGAAACCCACCACGGCGGCCAGCGCGACGGTGTACGCGATAATGTCGAGCCAACGGCGATAGGGATAGGAACGCATCATGCACCTGTGGCAACTGGTTGGATTGCTGAATGACTGGCTGCAGCCGCAGCAATACCGCGATTATTGCCCAAACGGCCTGCAAGTGGAAGGGCGCGAAGAAGTGCGCCGCGTGCTGACCGCAGTGACTGCAAACCGGCGGGTGATCGCCGAGGCGATCGCCCAGCATGCCGACGCGATCCTGGTGCATCACGGGTTTTTCTGGAAAGGCGAGTCGCCCGAAGTGGTGGGGGTAAAGAAACGGCGTCTGCAGCCGTTGCTGGCGGCGGACATCTCCTTGATCGCCTATCACCTGCCGCTCGATGGCCATCCGGAACTTGGCAACAACGCGCAATGGGCGCGCGCGATGGGCTGGATGGTGCTCGGGCGTTTTGGCGAGCAGAGCCTTGGGTGCGTGGGGGAGCTGCCGCAGCCGCAGACCGTAGCAGAGCTGGTGGCGGCGCTCGGTGATCGGCTGGGTTTTGCGCCGACGGTGGTGGGAAACCCCCATGCCCGTGTGCGCCGTCTGGCGTGGTGTAGCGGCGCGGCGGCGAGCTACTTTGAAGACGCGCTGCGGCAAGGTGCCGAAGCGTTTGTCACCGGCGAGCTCTCCGAACCCTACGTACATCTGGCGCGCGATGTGGGCGTGCCGCTCATTGCCGCCGGTCATCACGCCACCGAGCGTTTCGGCGTGCAGGCGCTGGCCGACCGCCTGCGTGCCGAGGGGCTGGAGGCATGGTTTTTCGATGACCCCAGTCCGGTGTGACCGGTTCAAGTCGGTAGCGATCTGAGCTGAGCAGCCACGAAGGCGCCGTGCCGACGCCTTCTGTCTAAGCCTTTATTTACTTTGAAATTTTTTACCCTTTTTTGTCCTTGCCGGCTGCGATACGGTGACGCCGATTTTTGCGTTGCAGCAAAATTTGACTTATCTCAATATCTTGTTATGATCATAAATAACATGCTGATGCTCTAATCGGCATGTGGGCGTGTCCGGTTAGGCGCGTCGAGGGTAAACAGGCATAGCAGGAGAGACCGATGACACAGTGGAGCAAGCATTATAAGCGTTGGGTGATGGCAGGGGCAGTCGCGATGTCGGCGCTGGCATTGAGCGGCTGCGGCACGATCGCAACCATCGGTAAACTGGAGGACGGCGCCGGTTCCGAGTTCATGCGTGTCTGGGACCGCTGGGTGGAGAGCGGCGGTGACATTGCCGTGACCACGACCTGGGAGCGCAAGGTCAAGGAGGGGATCACCCCAGAAGAAATTGAAGAGATCATCATGAACACGATGGTCGAGTACAACCTTAAAGCGGTGGGCAAAATGCCGCTGTCGAAGGAACTGGAAGCCCGTTCCGGTAAGAAAGAGCCCGTGCTGACCATCTGGGAATTTTGTAGCCCCACGATCGCCCGGCATATGGCCGATTTCTCCCCCCATATGACCGCTTACATGCCTTGCCGCATCGCCCTGGTGGAGCAAAAAGACGGGCTGTGGCTCTATACCCTGAACATGGACATGATGATCAAGTTGGGGCGCAAGCTGCCGCCGGAACTCAAGGTCGAAGCAATGCAGGTGCGCGACGCGATCTGGAACGCCATGGAGCGGGCCGCTACGGGGGCGTTTTGACGCGTTTGTTCTGTCTTGGGCGTTGGGCGAAAAAACCGCTGGCGATCGGAATGTGGCGGCGGTGCGACACGCGAACCGCTGTGCCCATGCCCCAAGACAGGGAATCGATATTCAAAAGAAATGGTCGATATAAACTTATGATTCCATAACTCAAGGAGAGAACAGATGCATCGTCGCGTGCTTGCGGTAGCTTTGACGGGTTTGATCGCTCCGGCCGCTTGGGCTACCAACGGGATGAACATGGAGAGCTTTGGTGCTCGCGCAGCCGGGCTGGGTGGGGCCTCGATGGCGTATGATTCGGGGAACTCGGCGGTGATGAACAACCCCGCGACCCTAGCGTTGCGCCCAGACAGTACCGAGCTGGGGCTAGGTGTGACGCGGCTGGGCCCGGATGTGGCGGCGCATACGAATATGATGGGCATGGACCTCAAGGCACAATCCGGTGGCACGGCTTATTGGATGCCGTCGTTCTCTTTGATCCGTAAGCAAGGGGAATTCGCGTACGGCGTGGCCGTGCTCGCACAGGGCGGGATGGGGACGGAATATGACGCCAATACGTTTCTCGCCCCCAGTGGCTTGCCGCAGCGCTCAGAGGTAGGGTTTGCCCGCGCGATGTTTCCACTGGCATGGAAAGTCAATGAACGCCTGGCGCTGGCCGCAGAGGTGGATTTCATTTGGGCCGGCCTGGATATGCAAATGGACATGACCGCCGGTCAGATGGCCTCGGGCATGATGGCGGGGGCGTTGTCGGCCAGTGGTTCGATGGCGCCGATGCTGGGTACGATGCCGGCCAATGGCTACGCGCGCTTTGACGTCAGCGACAAAAGCAACTGGAAGCAGCAAACGCGCGGTCATGGTTGGGCGTACAAGCTGGGGGTGCACTACAAGATCAACGACGCATGGCAAATTGGGGCGGCGTTTCACAGCAAAACGCGCGTCAAGGATTTTACCGGCAGTGGTTTGATCGCCATGGGCGTGATGGGAAGCGCTCCGACGATGGTGTTGCCGGGACGATACACCATTCGCAATTTTGAATGGCCAACGACGTTTGCGGTGGGGGCGGCATGGCAGCCGCACGAGCAGTGGATGATCGCTGCCGACGTCAAGCGCCTGAAGTGGTCGGAGACGATGAACGACTTCCGCGTCGGCTTCGCGAGCGCGATGGGAGACCTCAACGTGACGATGGCGCAGCGCTGGCGTGATCAGACCGTGTATATGATCGGCGTGGAGTATCGCCCGATGCCTGGGGTGGCGTGGCGCGTCGGTTACAACTATGCCCGTAACCCGATCAAAGAAGCCTACCTTTACCCATTGTTCCCAGCAACGGTGCAAAAGCATTTCTCGTTCGGCATCGGCATGCGGATGAGCAAGCAAGACACGTTGGCCTTTGCCATGACGTTTGCGCCAGAAGTCACGCAAACCCGTCCGGGAGATCCCTCGCTCGGTCTGCCAGCGGTGACGATGACGCATTCGCAGTTTACTTTGCGGGTCAACTGGGGGCACCGTTTCTGAGCAGTTGTGGTATAAACCCCGTCATCGTCGGATGACGGGGTGGTGGCGATGCACTACGACGTGGCCATAGTCGGCGCCGGGCCGGCAGGGTTGGCATTGGCGCTGGCGCTTACCGGCTCTAATCTCAGCGTTTGTCTTTTTGAACATCACAGCGAAATCGATCTGGCTCGGCCAGCGGCTGATGGCCGCGAAATCGCGCTCACGCACGCTTCGCGCCGCGCGCTGGAAACGCTGGGGGTGTGGGACCGGTTGCCACCTGAAGAGATCGCTGTGCTCAAAGACGCGCGGGTGTTCGATGGCCCGTCGCTGCTCGCGCTAAAACTCGAATCCTCTTATGCGCGTAAGCCGTGCCTAGGTTGGCTGGTGCCCAACCACCTCATCCGCCAAGCGCTCTATGAGGCGCTTACCGCGGCGAAGGCGGCAACGCTTGTTGCCGGGACGCGGGTGGTGCGGGTGGCACGCGAGCGCGAGTTCGTGCGGCTGTTTCTCGAGAATGGACGCGAGGCAACGGCGCGGCTCTTGGTCGCGGCAGATACGCGTTTTTCCGAAACGCGGCGCGCCTTGGGCATTCGCGCCAGCATGCTCGACTTTGGCCGCAGCATGATGCTGGTGCGTGCCGAGATCGAACAGCCGCACGAGCAAACGGCGTGGGAGTGGTTTGGTTACGGCCAGACGCTGGCCCTCCTGCCACTCAACGGGCAGCGTGCCGGGGTGGTGCTAACGCTGCCGCAGGAAGAAATGGCCCGCGTGTTGGCGTTGGACGATGCGGCGCTGTCGGCAGAATTGAGCGCACGTTTTGAAGGGCGGCTGGGAGCGGTGCGCGTCGAGGGGCTGCGGCATGTGTATCCCCTGGTGGCCGTGTATGCGCACGATTTCGTCACCCGCCGTGCGGCGCTCATCGGCGATGCCGCGGTGGGTATGCATCCGGTGACCGCGCACGGGTTCAATTTTGGGCTGGCAAGCGCGATGCGCTTGGCGCGCGAACTCAAAGCCGGCGCGGCGCGTGGGGAAGATCCGGCAACCCCCCGGCGACTGGCGGCCTACGAGCGGGCGCATCGGTTGGCGACTTGGCCGCTTTTCCAGGCGACGAATGCGATCGCGACGATGTACACGAACGATGCCGCCCCCGCCAAGGCGCTGCGGCGGGCGGCGCTTGCCGCGGCGCAGTGGCTGTGGCCGTTCAAAGCCGGGGTGGTGCGTTGGGTGACCGCTGGCTAGCCGGTCTGGACTCGCTTACGAGCGGCTCAGGCAGGTTCTCTGGCTGAGCAACGGTTCGTTCTGGCGCTCAGGCGCTAGCGAGCGGCTGGGCGTACATCCAACGACGCGACCAGGGGAGCTCGTTTGCATTTCGACCAGCGGGAAGGCACAGCACCTGGAAAATCGCCACCTCGTCATGTTCGAACGCCCAGGCGCAGCCGGCAAGATAAAGCCGCCAAATGCGCCAGATGCGTTCGGGTACCATGGTTTTTAGGATTTCGCTCTTGGCTTCGAAGCGTTCGCTCCAGCAGCGCAGCGTACGCGCATAGTGTCGGCGTAGGTTCTCGACGTCAAAAGGCTCCAGTCCTCCTTCCTGCATGGTTTGCAGCACCAGGCTGATATGCGGCAATTCGCCGTTGGGGAAGACGTAGCGGTCAATGAAGCGTCCGCCGCCGTGGGCAACTTCACCGTTATGTGGGTCGGTGGTGGTAATGCCGTGGTTCATTGCCCAGCCGTCATCCTTGAGGAGCTTGCGCATGCGGGTAAAATATTCACTCAAGTGCTTGAGGCCGACGTGCTCGAACATGCCCACGCTGACAATGCGGTCGAACTGGCCAGTGACGTCGCGGTAATCTTCCAGTCGGATCTCGACCCGTTCGGAAAGGCCAAGCGCCTGGACGCGCTCGCGTGCGTAGTCATACTGCGCTTGAGAGATCGTAATGCCCACGCATCGCGCGCCAAAGCGCTGTGCGGCACGAATCACCAGGGCGCCCCAGCCACAACCGATGTCCAATAGCGTTTGTCCGGGCTGAAGTTTCAGTTTGGTGAGAATGTGATCGATTTTTTTGCGTTGCGCGGTGGCCAAGTCCTCATCGCCGTTTTCGAAGTAGGCGCACGAATAGATCAATTCCGGGTCCAGCCATTGGGCGTAAAACTCGTTGGAGACGTCATAGTGGTACTGGATGGATTTGCGATCGAGCTCTTTGTGGTGCGTCACCATCGCAACGGCTCGCCGCATCCACTTCTCGGCGGTGGTTTAGGGATGCTCCTCGACGAGCTTGTGTCCCAGGGCAATGATGTCCGTGATCGAGCCCTCGACGTCGAGCCAGCCCTCGACGTAGGCTTCTCCCAATCGGTCGAGGGAGGGGGACAACAGCGCCGGTAGTGCCGAGGCGTCGCGGACGAAAACGCAGACCCATGGTTTTTCAAAGGTGCCGAGATCCCAGCAGTGGGGTTCGTGTCCGGGTATTGCCCAACAAACCCGCAACGGTAAATCGCTATGTTGCCTCCAGCGCCTCACCCAGGAAGCGATGAGCTCGTGCAGCGATTTCATGTTTGTCCTCCAGCGCTACTGCCCGCAGGATCGTTGTCATTGTATAACCGTTCTGAACCGTTATGCCGTGCCAAGGGTGTAAAGTGTGATCAGGACGAGGCAACGGAGCTGCCGGCCTCATTGCCGTACGCTCAGCCGGTAGCGTTTCCACGCGGCAAAAACCAGGTTGGGATATTCCATGCGTCCGAGGCTACCGTTGTATCGCCCCAGCGCGCGCACCAGATCGCCGTTTTCCCGATCCAGATAATGACGCAGGATCACGGTGCCATAGCGCAGGTTGGTGCGTAGGTGAAACAGGTTGTGTTCGGGAGTGCCGATGAGCTCGACCCAAAACGGCATCACCTGCATGTACCCCCGCGCGCCAGCGGTGGAAACGGCGTATTTGCGAAAGCCGCTTTCCACGTGAATCACCGCCAGCACCAACGTGGGATCCAGCCCTGAGCGCGCCGCTTCGTACCAGACGGCAAGAAGAAACTCACGCGCCGCGGTGTCGTCTTCGAACCGGGCAGCAACGCGCGGTAGCTGTGCGGCAACAAAACCCTGCGCTTCGGGGAAATGTTGCGCAATGAAGCCGGGTTCCGGGGGGGCGTCGGCAAGGGCGGCCGAAAGCGCTTCGCGCACCGCATCGGCAAGGGGCTCGTATTGTTGGGCCCCGGCCAGCGCCAGGGGGACAGGGGTGAGAAGAACCAGCGCGAGCGCTGTGCTCCGCAGCCATCGCCAATGGCTTGGATCAAAGGTTCGCTGCTTCATCCGGTGGCTTCGAGGCGCTTGCTGTGTCAGTCAAGCGACAACAGAAACGACGCAACGGTTGTTTGCTAACGCGTGTTTTCCTCCCGACCCGGAAACGGGCGCCTGGGGTGTTTCCTACCGCGGTTCCTTGCGGCTTGCGGCCATGCTGAATCCATGGGGTGTCGCCCCATAGCAAGCGTCTTGTCTCAGCGCGCTTTAGGGTCTGCCTTTGGCCTGCTGGATCGCCGCGGCCACCTGCGCGATCGCCTCGGGGCGCGGTAAGGTTTGACTGGCCTCGGCGCGCCGGTGCCGGACCTCGACGGCGTGGTCGGCAAGGAGCCGTTCGCTCACCACCAGCCGCCATGGCACGCCGATGAGTTCCCAGTCGGCAAACATCGCCCCCGGCCGCTCGCCGCGGTCGTCCAGGATCACGTCGATGCCGGCTTCGAGCAGCGCCTGATATACCGCTTCCGCCGCCTCTCGCACCGCAGGGGCTTTCGCCGCGCCGATCGGGCAGACTACCGCTTCGAACGGCGCGATCGCCTCGGGCCAGATGATGCCGCGCGCGTCGTGGTTTTGCTCGATCGCCGCGCCCAAAATGCGCGATACCCCAATGCCGTAGCAGCCCATCTCCATGGGTCGTTCGCGGCCCGATTCATCGAGAAACGTGCATCCCATTGCCGCCGAGTATTTGGTGCGCAGCTGGAAAATGTGTCCCACCTCGATGCCGCGGCACAGCGCCAGCACGCCTTTGCCGTCCGGGGACGGGTCACCCGCGACCACGTTGCGCAGGTCCGCGACTTCCGGTTCGGGAAAATCGCGGCCGATGTTGACCCCGATGTAATGAAAACCATCGCGGTTGGCGCCGGTGATGAAGTCGCCCATTTTTGCCACCGTCCGGTCGGCGATGATGCGCCCGGAAAACCCCACGGGTCCGAGCGATCCAGGTCCCGCGCCGAACGCGCTGCGGATCGCCGCTTCCGAGGCAAAGGTGAGGGGCGACTTTAGCCCCGCAATCTTGCTTGCCTTGATCTCGTTGAGTTCGTGATCGCCGCGCAGCAGCAGCAGCACCGGCGCGCCGTCTTCGCCCTCGACGACCACCGCTTTGACCGTGCGTTCGATCGGTACGCGCAAAAAGGCCACGAGTTCAGCGATCGTTTTGACCCCCGGCGTGGCGACCTCGGTCAGGGGCTCGCTCGGCATTGGGCGGTCGCCCACCAGAGGCAACGCTTCGGCCAGTTCTACGTTCGCGGCATAGTCGGAGGTGGGGCAATAGGCGATGGTGTCTTCGCCAGTTTCTGCGATCACATGGAATTCGTGCGAACCGGTGCCGCCAATTGCCCCGGTGTCGGCGGCCACCGCGCGGAAGTTCAACCCCAGGCGCGTGAAAATGCGCGTATAGGTATCGTACATGTTGCGGTATTCGCGCTCGAGGTCCTCAAAGCTCGAGTGAAAGGAGTAGCCGTCTTTCATGATGAATTCGCGCGCACGCATCACCCCGAAGCGCGGCCGGATCTCGTCGCGGAATTTGGTTTGGATCTGGTAAAAGTGCTTCGGCAATTGGCGGTAGCTCTTGATCTCGCGGCGCGCCAGATCGGTGATTACCTCCTCGTGGGTGGGCCCGATCACGAAGTCGCGCTCATGCCGGTCTTTAAAGCGCAGCAGTTCGGCGCCGTAGTGGTCCCACCGCCCGGATTCCTGCCACAGTTCCGCCGGTTGCACCGCCGGCATCAGCACTTCCATGGCGCCAGCGCGGTTCATTTCTTCGCGGACGATCGCTTCGACTTTGCGAAGGCTGCGTAGTCCCAGCGGCAACCAGGTGTAGATCCCGGCGGCCACTTTGCGGATGAACCCGGCGCGCAGCATCAGCTTTTGGCTGACGATTTCGGCATCGGCCGGATCTTCCTTGAGCGTGGTGAGGAAAAAGGCACTGGCTTTCATCGCAAACTCCTTGCGGCATGGCAACGGGCGAATTCTACCTGGCTTTCTTCGCTCGGTCTGAAAGCCGTTGGTGGTGCGGCAGCATGCGGCCGTTTGGCCACGTCCCTGGCTATTGCCTTTATTCAAAGCCGTAGGTGCTCAAAAGTGGCAACGACCGTTGACCAAAACCTACCGCGCAAGCGCTGCAGCCATGGCGCGTCATCGCGGGGGTCATTGCCGTGATCATCGGGTAATCGTCGCGTGTTTCGGCCTTTGCTGTTCTTTCGTCATGAAATCGTCATCCAGCACGTCTATAATTGATGCAGTGCAACAAAAAAGGACTTGCGATGAATCACGCCACTTCCTGGATCGAGAACCGTCCGTTTGACGAGATTCGCGTCGGTGATGCCGCCGAAATCACCCGTACGCTCAAATCCGAGGACGTGCATTTGTTTGCGGTGGTGTCCGGAGACCTCAATCCCACGCACGTCGACCCGGAATTTGCCCATTCGGCGCCGTTTCGTGAGATCGTCGGGCACTCGATGTGGGGGGGAGCGCTGTTTTCCGCGATTCTGGGCACGGAACTGCCGGGACCCGGCACGGTGTACGTGCGTCAGGACCTGCGCTTTCACCGCCCGATCCTGATCGGCGACACGCTGAGTGCGCGCGTGGTGGTGCGGGAAAAGTACGCGCACAACCAGCACGTGGTGTTCGAATGCACGGCGTACAACCAAGACGGTTTTTTGGTCATCGACGGCACTGCAGAAGTGCGCGCCCCCACGGAAAAGGTGCGCCGGCCGCGGGTGGATCTGCCCGAAGTCTCGTTTAGCGATAAGGAACTGCGCTATCAACACCTGATGTCGTTGGTGCGCGACTTGCCGCGCATCCGCATGGCGGTGGTGCATCCGTGCAGTGAATTCGCGCTTTTGGGGGCGATCGAGGCGTGGCGCGAAGGCTTGATCGAACCGGTGCTGGTGGGGCCACGCGCGCGCATCGAGGCGATCGCCGCGCAGTTGGAAGTGTCGCTGGAAGGGCTCGAGCGCATCGACACGCCGCACTCGCACGCTTCGGCCGAAGTGGGGGTGAGGCTGTGCCGGGAGGGCAAATGCGACGCGCTGATGAAGGGCTCGCTGCACACCGATGAACTCATGGCCGAGGTGGTGCGCAAAGACACCGGGCTACGCACCGCGCGCCGCATTTCGCATGTGTTTTTGGCCGACGTACCCACTTACCCCAAACCGCTGATGATCACCGACGCAGCGATCAACATCGCGCCGAGCTTGGAAGAGAAGGTCGACATCGTGCAAAACGCGATCGATCTGGCGCACGCGATGGGAATTGCCGAGCCGCGGGTGGCGATCCTGTCGGCGGTGGAAACGGTCAATCCGAAGATCCCCACCACCGTGGAAGCGGCCGCGCTGTGCAAGATGGCCGATCGCGGGCAGATCACGGGCGGCTTGTTGGATGGGCCGCTGGCGTTTGACAACGCCGTGTCGCTGGTGGCGGCGAAGGTCAAGGGCATCCGTTCGGCGGTGGCCGGTAACGCCGACATTTTGGTGGCGCCAGACCTGGAAGCCGGCAACATGCTCGCCAAGCAATTGGAGTACCTGGGCAACGCGCTGATGGCCGGGATCGTGCTCGGGGCGCGCGTGCCGATCGTGCTCACCAGTCGCGCCGATACCCCCGAGACGCGCATCGCCAGTTGCGCGCTGGCGCAGATCCTCGTGGCGGCCAAACGTCGCGGCTCAGCGCTTCCCTCTTGAGGGGATGGCTGAG
>FWWM01010874.1_pt1 | contig 15900 bp, 12 predicted proteins | sample 2228351 | NCBI WGS metagenome assembly FWWM01 (sample SAMEA103939774, study PRJEB20133) | metagenome | reverse complement strand
CAGGACCTGCCATCCTGCCTCCTCCAGCTCGTGGTCCCTCAGGGCTTGGGCTCTCTCGTCCCTGTGGAAGGCCGCCCCGTCGCACTCCACATCGAGCTTCCGCCCTTGATGGACGACCGCGAGGTCGAGACGGTACCGCCCGACCTCGAGGCCGACCTGGACCTCCAGCCCCGCGCCCCAGAGGGCCTCGTACAGCTGCCGCTCGAGGGGCGACCTGAACCCGCCGGCCTCCAGGTCGGCCACGTACCGGGCGAGGTCTCTCAGTACCCCGGGGGACTCGAGGCATGCCTCCCGGTCCCCTACTACGACCAACTTCCGTCGGGCCCTCGTGATGGCGACGTTCACTAGGTTCGGGTCGGAAGCGAAGGAGACGTGGTAGTCGGGCATCTGCGCACTGACGGTGGGAGAGAAGACGATCACGTCCCGCTCGTCCCCCTGGAACCTGTGGGCGGTGGCGACTACAAGGTCGTCTGCCAACTGAAGGCCCTGGTTCACCACCAGCTCCCGGATCGCCTCGGCCTGGGCACGGTAAGGAGTGACTACCCCAAGGCTAGGCCCGCCACTTCCCACCCCGACCCCGGCTTCTGCGAGCTGTTCCAGGCACCCGACCACGGCTTCTGCCTCGGGGCGGTTCAGCACGCTTCTGCCTCCGGGCCCCCTCTCGAAGGTGCCCGGGACGTGCTCCCACGAGACCGCAGGCCCCAGGGAATCGTCGGGCTCGGTCATTACGTGCAGGCGCGACCCGTAGAAGTGGTCGTTGGAGAAGGTGATGATTGCCGGATGGGAGCGGAAGTGCTGGTCGAGGAAGAGCGGCGCCTCGCCCACCCTCGAGGAGGCGAGCGAAAAGAGGCTGCGGGCCACGAACGAGAAGGTGCGGCGGTCGTCGGCGCCGAGCGAATACCGGGAGGCAATCCTGTCTTCTGCGGCCTGGGAGAGGGAGGTCACGTGGATCAACTGCTTCGGGTCCCCGATTATCAAGGCCCGCTTTGCCCTGTAAAGCAGCGGGATGGCAGAGGGGAGGTCGCACTGCGAGGCCTCGTCGATCACCACGAGGTCGAAGAGGCCCTCCCGAAGCGGCAGGTTCGTCCGGGCCGAAAGGTTGGTGAGGCCCCACACCGGGAAGGCCTCGAGCACGTAGGGGACCAGGTCCAGCAGGCGGCCCACCCGTCCGCCTCCCCCTCTGGCGAGGCGGGCGAGGCCGTCGGCGAAACTGGAAGCGCTGCGGCGGACCTCAGCAGGGGCGTGGGAGACCAGCTTCTCCCAGCCCGCGTCGAAGAGGTACCTTCCGACCCGGGACCTCTCTTGGTTGAGGGAGGCTAGCTGGTCGTTCAGTCCCCAGCTGTCGGGCAGCTGTTGGAGGTAAGACCTGGCCCAGCCTACCTGCTCTTCCTGACGGAGGACCGCATGGGCCTGGACTGCCAATTGGTAACAGTATCGGGCAGCGGCGACCTCGGGCAGCTCGGGCAGCCGGACCGCTTGGGAGACTGCCGAGCGCAGCCAACTCCAGAGCCCCTCGAGCTCAGACCGTTTCCTGCGCCAGCGCTTCCTCCGCCACGGCCAGAACGGCTTGGGCCGCAAGGCCTCCCCGACGAGGGAGACCACTGCGGTAGCAGCCTGGGCTATCTGGGTGGGGTGGACTGAGCCCGCCTGCCCTGCAAGCGCCAGTGCCTCCTTGGTCGCTGCTTCGAGGACCTGGCGATAGCGTGCCTCCTCGGCATGCAGCCTCGCTTCTGCAAGCTCCCTCCTACGCGCGGTCTCGTATATGCCGGCGAGGCGGACCTGGAGTTTGCGCCACTGTGCCAGGGCTGTTCCAACCTGAGGGGTTGCCCGGGGCCTGGCCAAGGCGGTCTGGATCGCCCGTGCTACTTCACCCCGGAACCGTGCGGCCCCGGCACGGATAGGGACTGCCTTGGCGCTCACCCCGGCCAGGCGCTCGAATACCACGTCTACGGCCTGGTTGTTCTTCGACGCGAAGAGGACACGCTCGCCCCGGGCCAGAGCGGCCGCTACGGTGTTTACCAGTACCTGGGACTTGCCCGTCCCCGGAGGCCCCGTAACCACGGTGAGGGGCGAGGACGAGGCAGACGTGATCGCCCGATCCTGGGCGAGGTTCGTAGGCAGGACGCAGGGTTGGGGTTCAGCCGGAGGAGGGCTCCCCGGCGACACGGCCCCGAAGAGCGCCCCTAGTGGCCCCCTCCGCAGCTCTTCGGCCGGCCGTCCGCAGAGCTCTTCCAGATCCTGGACCAAGTTACGGATGACGGGGCCTCTCTCGCCCGCGTAGAGGACCTCGGTGTTGGATACCGCCGGCCCCGAGTGTGCACCGGGGATACGGTCCGGCAGGGGTACAAGCGACTCAGGGGCCAGCTGGAAGTCCTCCGGTAGGAGCCCTTCTTCCCTGAGGAGCCGGGTCCACGCCTCGATGAACTCTGCGGAGCTTCGGGCCTCTTGGACCTCCTCGAGCTCCTCGAGTTCCCGGACCAGACCGACACGCTCCTCCCGGGATAGACCGAGCAGCTCCAGGGCGTAGACGTTGAGCTCCGGCAGGGCTGCCTCCGGCTTCACGCGGACCTCCCCGTAGGAGCTCGCCTTCACCTCGACGGGTAGGTAGAAGAGCGGCGAAATTACCGGCCTGGCCTCGCCTCGCCGAGAGCCCCCCTGGGCTACAGGGGGACCTTCTGCCGGCCCCCTCCGGGCGCCGCAGACGACGGGATATCCGGCGAAGACCTGTTCGGCCGCACCTCCCAAGGCCCGCTTCCTCAGCCACCGGGAAGCTACGGGCGCGTTCACCTCTACGGAAGCCTCCGTTCCAGTGAGCAGGCGCTCCTCGCCGGATCCGAGGACGACGAATGCCTGTCCCTCGGCATCCGGCGCCAGTTCCAGCTCCCGCATCTGCTCCGCTTCCAGGCAGGCGATATAGAAGCGGATGATTCTGTGCTCTCGCTCTTCGGTCCCCTGCTGCATGGGCTTGCGGCTCGGCTTCTCCGGGGCTGCCCCTCTCTACCAGGTTGGCCGGGCGACTTTCCGGTTCAGGCTGGATCTGCGATGAGCGGCGCGCCGACACGCAGGCGCTCCCTACCAAGTTAGCCGGGCGGGCTGACAGGGGAGGGGGCGGTCGACCTCGGTGTCCTGGGCGCCCGACTCGCCTACCAAGTTAGCCGGGCGGGCTGACAGGGGAGGGGGAGGGGCTGAAGCTCGGTGCCGCCCTCGGGTTCCGGAGGTGGGAAGCGCTGCTCGGGTAGGCCTCTTGCGCCCGCTAGGTGCTGGGCGCCCTCCGGCCCGGCCTGGGTGCCCCGGTGTCCTTAGTACCTACTGAGCCGGTGGTCCCAGTATCTGCACCCCGAAAGACGCCGCAGCCTCGCCGAGGGCCTGAGGGTCCGGCTCTTCGGCCGGGGGCAGACCGCTTCCCGCGGCAGGCCGGCCGACCCGGGAGAAGAAGGCCTCGAAGCCCCCAGGAGTCACCATCACCAGGATCCGAGCCATCTCGGACTCCACGGAAAATCGGTGTGGCAGGCCCCGTGGGGCGAACACGAAGTCTCCGGGCCCGGCCGCAAGCCTTTCCGCTGCTACCTCGAAGAGGACCCGGCCCTCCAAGACGTAGAAGTATTCGTCCTCCTTCTGGTGTACGTGTAGGGGAGTATTCCCTGCGCCGGTGAGGTGCTGTTCCCAGGCGCCGAGGGCTCCAGTGGTGGAGTCGGCTGTGGCGAGCACCGTCGTGCGGGTGTTGAGCGTCCAGAGAGCCTCGCCCCTGGGGGAGCTGGAGAGAAATGGAGTGGTCATGGTGGCCCCTCTCTTACACTGGTTTGGCCAGTACTGCATATGGCAGTATATCGACGGAGGGAGAGGATGTCAACAGCCGGACGCGACCTGACCCCGACGTCGTATGCGGTGCTGGGGCTATTGGCCCTGGAGCCGGGCTCTGCCTACGACCTGGTACGCAGGGCGAAAACGACGCTCAGGCACTTCTTCCCCAGGGCGGAGCGCAAGCTCTACGAGGAGCCCAAGCGCCTGGAGGCCCTGGGGCTGGTAGTCGGTCGTGAGGAGCGGACCGGCAAGCGCCTCAGGACCGTCTACCGAATCACAAAAGAGGGAAAGAGAGCGCTGAGGGAGTGGTTCACCCTCCCCGCCGCTGCACCCCAGTTCGAGTCCGAGGCAGTGCTCAAGGCGAGCTTGGGCGACCTTACCACCAAGACCCGCCTGCTGGAGGCTCTCGAGCAGGCCGAGGTCTTTGCGGTGCAAGGTCTGGCGGAGGGTCGTGCAATCGCCGAGGCGCTGCTCGATTCGCAAGGGGCCGAGGCAAGCTCGCAAGCCGGCCGCCTGCACGTAGTCGCCCTGATGTACGAGTTCGTCTTCTCGTACTTCGAGAGCATGGCGAGGTGGGCCTCCTGGGCCCGGGAAGAGGTCGCATCCTGGCCGGATACGTCCCGCTCGGACGACCTCGCCCGCACCATGGGGGTCTTCCGGCGAGCCCTGGAGAGGTCGGAGCGGATTCTCGGGCCGGCGGGCGAGCGGGGCAGAGCGAGCTCTGGCAGGGAGCGGGACGGGCCGAGGAAGCGGGCCGGGACGTGACGAACACTGAACGCGCAGTATTTGCGAGCGACTCAGCGCCGGGACCCTGATCCGCCGGCGAGTTCGAGGGGATGTGAGACAGGAGGCCTCATCCCCAGGAGACGACCTCGACCTCGCACTCGAGGCCCCTCGCCCTTGCGAGGCGACGGTCCAGGGTGAGAAGTGCTGCGCCGAGGGACTCTGCCGGAGCCACCCGAAACCGCCTCCCGCGTTCGCAACTTCTCTCCCAGCTGACCGCGGCCGGGCTGGCAGTCGATGCTGCCCCCGAAACCGCCTCCTCCATTCGGACGTGTCTCGCAGCTGACAAGCACGCCACGCAAGGTGGGCTTGCGGCTAGCGACGCCTCATGGTCTCGGCTTGCGCCGCCTCCTCCGTTCGAACCAGCAGCGCAGCGAGGGGCCTGCTGCCAAACGATAGCGGAAGCGGTGGCGCCGGGGTCTCGTGGACCCCCTGCTCACCGGGGTCGGCGCACCGGCCGTAGGCGGAAGACGGGTCGGGCGGCGACGTCCTGGGGCGCTGTCCGGGCGGTCCCGAGCAACCCTTAGGACCGGAAATCCGGACCGGAAAGCAGAGCGCGGGTCGATTGCCGGTCGCCCCTGGTCCGAGCAAGTGTCCTTGGGAGGTGGCGGGGCGGGGTAGCGTAGTGGTTGCCGAGGCCGGATGCCAGCTTCAGTTCTCCAATCGGAGTGCGAGGACATCCCCTCGGGCGCCCTTCACGAAGATGAGGTCCGGGGAGGAAGGCGAGAAGGCGAGGGCTGCCGGCGCAGAACCCAGCGGCGTGGCGTAGTGCAAGGCCCCAGTGTTGGTGTCCCACAACCTGAGAGTCCCGTCCTCGTCTGCGGACACCACCCACCGTTCGTCCGGCGAGATGCAGAAGGTCGACAAGAAGCGGGCCTCGACTCCGACTGAATAGAGGGGCTCCAGAGTACGGACGTCCCACAGCTTCACCTTGCAGTCCCAGCCTCCGGTCACCATCCAGCTCCTGTCACCAGACAGAGCAAGCGCGGTCACCTCCGTGTCGTGTGCGCGCCGTTCGCCGGCGAGGCGCCGGGACCGCAGGTCCCAGACCCGCACCTTCGAGTCGCCCGATGCAGAAAACAACCACAGGCCGTCGGGCGAGAAGGCCAGGGCGTTGACCGATTCGTCGTGGGAGGGGGAGATGGTCCAACAAGAGCCGTCCGAGGCGTCCCAGAGCGATATCGTCCCTCCTGCGTCTCCCGTGCAACAGAGGTCTCCCAAGGGGGAGAACGCCGCTGCGAGGACGGCAGGACTTCCACGTGCTGCCTGCCAGAGTTGGCGCCTTGCCGTGAGGTTCCAGAGGGCGACGCTCCCGTCCCTGCAACCGCAGAGGACCAGCGCACCGTCCGGGGAGAAGGCCAGAGACAAGACGTAGTCCCGGTGGGAAAGCGCCGGTGGGTTCTCTCTCCACGGTCCTACTTCCCAGAACTTGACCGACCCATCTGCACCCCCCGAGGCCAACGTACGACCGTCCGGTGAGAAGGCCACGGCCTGCACGTGGCCGGCGTGTGCGGCGATGGTGCAGACCTCGTTCCTCGACACCAGGTCCCACACCTTGACGGATCCGTCGGCGCAGCCTGATGCGAGGAGCCCGCCTTCGGGGGAGACGGCCAGGCAGTCGGGGTAGTCGGTGAACCCGCTCAAGGCAGCAACTTCCTTGCCTGAGGAAGTCTCGTAGATTCTCACGGTGCCGTCGGTTCCGGCTGAAGCGAAGGCCGCCCCGTCAAGAGCGAAGACCACATCGTTGACGAATCCTCTGTGTCCGGACGCAGTCTCCAGGCGGGTACCGGAGGACGCATCGAAGAGCCTGGTCCCGGAGTAGCCTCCCACCGCCAAGAGACGGCTGTCGGGCGAGAAGGCGAGTGCCTGGAGCTCGGCGTCTCTCTCGAAGCGGGAGCGAACCACCGAGCCTGAATCGGCGTCCCAGAGCAGGACCCCGGAGAACCCGCAGGCAGCTACGAAGCTGCCGTCTGGCGAGAAGGCCACGTCCTCCACGTCGTCGAAGTCCGCCCGCCAGAGTTGTCGGACTTCCTCGGCATCCCAGAAGCGTACGGTCCCGTCTTCGCCGCAGGAGGCGAGCCTGCTGGCGACCGGCGAGAAGGCGATCGACTTTACCGCCCCGTCGTGTCCGGCAAGGGTCGCCACGGCGGTCGCTTCCAGAGGCCGCCAGAGCTTTACTTCCCCGTCGGCCCCTCCGGATGCGAGCAGGTCTCGAGACCCGGCGAATGCCAGCGACCTCGCTCCACCCGAGTGCGCTGGGTGAGTAAGGACCTCTCGCCACGAAGATGTCTCCCAGAAAGTAAGCGTGCCGTCGGCGTTGGCAGCCGCAATGAGCCGACCGTCCGGGGAGAATACCAACCGATCGCTCCAGCGTCCCCGCAGCGAGGCCACCGTCTCACCGGACGTCGTGTCCCACACTAAGACTGCTCCCGATGGGGTCGCCGCCGCTATCAGGCGGCCGTCGGGGGAAACGGCGACCGAGTGAGCAGCCTCGCCACCTGTGGGCAGTACGCGGGCGAGGCGACCTGACTCTACCTCCCAGAGCTTGATCCTTCCATCGCTGCAGCCGCAGGCCAGACTGGATCCGTCGTGGGTAAAAGCCACCGATCTGACGTTGACTCCCTGGTCCCATAAAGCCCGGACGTCATCGAGCTTCGGGACGGACCTTCGGAGCGAGACGAAGCCCTTGGTCAGTGATTCTGGGCTCTGGAAGTGCGGGAGGTCGAATGGGGCGAGGAGGGTCGAACGCTCGAAGGCTTCCTCTGCGAGGCGCACCTTGTCGAGGCTTGCTTGGGCAAAGTAGGAGTCATCTAGTGGTGACAGCTTCACGGCCTTGAAGCCCCGAGCAGGCAGTCGGGGACCGGACTCTGGTCGCGCTGTTTCCGTACCTCATCCTACATCTACACCTGTCGGCACCGCCTCCCTTGTGGCGAGGTCGAAGCAGTCTTACTTCCTCGGCTCAGGATGGAGACTTCGGCTACCTCCCATCTCGGGCGGAGGGAGTCGGTTTCGGGCATGCCTTGACTGCGAGCAGGGAAAGAGGATACTGGAAAACCTGGCCCCCTCGCCCTCTGAATGCGATCCTTAGCTGAGCCCGGCACAGCGAGCCCTCCGCGCCCGCCTGCCAGGCTCATCCACCTGCCAACCCCGCCGATATAAGTTCCGAAAACCTAAAAGCCTCTTCACAAATCCTTGGCAAAAGGGTCCGACGCTGTAGGCACAAGGAGATGCCGGAATTCAAGAGGTCCTTACGATGCGAAGATTCAATTCTGTGGTGTCTGTTTTGCTCGTCCTCGGTTTGCTTGCCCTCTCCTGTGCCGATAGCCAACGAGGTCGTGTCCCTGAGCGACAAGGCCGCATCCCTGAAGAAACGACGGTGGCTTCGCCAGGGTCGGCTGTTGCGGTGCAACCCATCTTCGGCGTGGCAGGCTTTGTGCGAGATACTGTGCCCGACGCTGCTGTGATCCGCTCTCTCGGGGCCAGGGTAACCGTCCTCTGGCTTTATCCGCGTGCTGGCAGCCGGTTTGACGTCAATTACGCAATACAATTTGTCAACGGGATCGAGAGGCAGACGGGGGGGCTGGACATCTACGTACACCTCATGCCGAATGCCAGGTCGGAAGCAAGGGGGGAAAGCGGTACTGGCGATCCAGAACTGCCGGGCGGCCCAGAACTACCCGAGAGCGGAGCGGGCTTCACTGTACCTGGCGATATGGCCGCCTACCTGGCAAGCGTGGAAGAACTCGTGACAGCGCTAAAAGGAAAGGTCACCTACTACAGCATAGGCAATGAGGTCTCTGGTTTCTCCTGGAAGGGGACGCCGGAGGACTATGGCATGTTTCTGTCCCAAACCTCCCAGGCCATCAAAAGCGTCGATCCCGATGCGAAGATCCTGGACAGCGGCATGGCCGGCCTGAGCTATGCGTTTACTATCCCGGATAGTCTCTATCGAGAAGGGAAGACTGCGGACGCGATCGACTTTTTGAAAAGATACACGCGGAATCATGCTGGAGGATTCAGCCAGTTTCTGCCTGTTGACGACGAAGAGCAGTTGAAGTCGATGCTTACCCACGCAATAGCGCAGAAAACGATCGCCATGAGTGACGCCCGCTTCAAGGAGTACTGCCCTTATTACGACATTTTCCAATTGCACGACTATCAGGGCTGGCAAACGATGGAAGAAGTGTATGACTGGGTCTACGAAAAGATGCGTGCCAACAACTGCGTCAAGCCCATTCAGGCATGGGAGATCGGCTACGGGCTGGATAAGAACCTTCCCTATGACGTGAATGAGCACGCCCGCAGCGTTACCAAGATTCTGACAATCTCGGCAGCGAAAGGGGCGCAGACCATCATCTACTTCCCGTTGAGTGAGAAAGGCACATATGCCCGGGGGTTGCTGGAGCCTGACGGGACAATCGGGGCACCGGCCAAGGCGTATCAGGTGACGGTGGAGAGACTGGCCGGTGTGATGAACGCAGAGAGGCTCAATCTCGGGGAGGGGGTGTGGGCCTACAAGTTCCAGAATAGCGACAAAGAAGTCTATGTCGTATGGAGCGCTGACTCGAAAACCGTGCGCTTACCCATTGCCGCATCCCAGGTGACGCTGACAGACAAGAGCGGCAGTACGGCGACGGCAAGCCCATACGCGGTACCAGTTGAGGTGGATCCGGTCTTTGTTGAAGCCTCGTGAACGAGGCCGGCTTCTCAAGCCCTCTGGATGTCTCCGCCTGAGAGCCGCAGCACCTGCCAGCCTGCATCGCGGGGGCGGTTGCCCAGCATGCCATGGGTCCTCTCGTCCCGGCTTCGACTCGACAGACGAACAGAAGGTGATTGCTAAAGCCCTGGCGCAATGGATAGAGAAGATCGCCCATGAGAGACCCCCCACCCGGCCTAGAGCAGACAGGAGCCCCCGAATTGAAGCTCTTCACGATAGGCTTCACCGAGATCACTGCCGAGGAGTTCTCCACCAGCCTGCGCCGTGCCGCAGTGAAGAGAGTAATCGAGGTGCGGCTGAACAACAAGTCTCAGTCGCTGGATTTACGCGGCGAGAGGACCTCCGCTACCTCCTCAGTGAGATATTGGGATCGACTACGAGCACCGTCTGGGACTCGCACCTGAAAAGGAGATGCTTGACGAGTACCGGAAGTCGATGCGCGCCAAGGCGCACCAAGGCCAGCGCACTAGGATAAGGAGAGTTGGGCCAGATACGAAGAAGAGTTCCTCGAACTTATCGCTCGACGGAAAATCGAGGAGGAGCTCGACCGCACCACCGTAGACCGGGCATGCCTCCTGTGCAGCGAAGCCCTGCCCGATTTCTGCCACCGGCGTCTGGTGGCCGAGTACCTCCAGAAGCATTGGGGCGACGTGGAGGTAGAGCACCTCTGAGACGTATTTGGGGGGTGAGCGGGTTGCGTCCAGCTGGGTGCTACTGCCAGACGGCGGGAGCAGTCGGGGTTTCGGTCGCGGGTGGTAAGTTGCATGCGAGGACGTGCGAGCAGCATGTAAGAGCTGTAACGGCGCCGGCTGGGGGCGTGGCGACCGGGGGCTAGCGTGTCAGGAGAAGAGCCGGTAGCAATCTGCCCCAGATGTGCCCGGGCGAATTACCCAGTAGCAAGGCAGTGCGCCTCGTGTGGTCTGCCATTCGTGCGTGTCCTGGGTGGTACGGATCACGGGGGCCGGAATGGGCTCGGGGAAGGGGCCCAGTACTTGGAGGGTCGTGGGGAAGGAGAGGGCTGGCCGTCCGGCGCGAACATACCGCGCTCTCGCTACATTCGAGCTGACTTCTACCCCGAGGTTCCTGAGATTCCTCGCTCCGTCGGCGGCGAGGCAACGATGGGTCCGACTCGAGGTCCGGGAGGAGGTGGCACTTTCCCCCCGGTCCCCACCAGGTTCACGCCACCGGAATCCGTCGGAGCGTACAGGGCGGGAGCGGGAAACCTACTGTTGGTGTCCTCGGCTGCTGGGGTACTGGTGGGGCTCGCATTACCCTGGTACACGGTAAGTGTGGCGCCCCCTACCTTCGGCGATCGCTGGATGCCTGTGATCTCGTTGAACGGCTACCGCGCGGGTGGGTACAGGTTCATCCTCGTGGTCGTGGCGTTGGGACTCCTGGGGCTCGTCGTATTTCGGGCGGCCGATCTCGTGGTCGCCCGCTCCATAGCATTCTGGCGACTGTTGCTGGCGGGCTCGGGGCTGCTCGTGGGAGTCTCATTACTCGGCTTCGTCGTCCGCCCCGTCGAGATATTCAGGGAGATCGGACCCGGGGAGATGACGAACGACATCGGGCTGTACTTGACGCTTCTTGCGTCACTTACCGGCTTGGGTGGAGTCCTGATGGCGAAGAGCTCCGAGTAGCTCCGTCGGCGGGTCGTCACTCGCAAGCTGGGCTGCCCCCACCGCCGGCCTGGATGCAAGAAGGCGGCGATCGTTCGTACAGCCCGTGATCCCAACAGCTCTCTCCTGACCACCCTTCACCGGTCGGCCTGAGTCGTACTGGGGCGTGCTGCGTATGGGCGGGGGCACACGCTCCTGGCTAGGACGACACACCTCGGGTCCTACGCGGATGGAGGACGGCGCCTGGCCTCGGTGGTAATGCGGAGTGGGAGCAGTCCTGAGGGAAGAGCCGGCGCCCGCGCCAGCGCACGGCAGAGTCCCGAGGCACGGAGGGCACCACGTAGCGATAAGCTTGGGGAGCCCGACTGCGTCAACCGGGGACGGCCGGCTAGGGGTGCTCGCCCCTAGGCGACGCCCAGTCGGTGGCCGCGGGTCCTGGGTGGAGGCTTCGCATGTTTGGTTCCCACTGAGGGGCTGGCCGTAGTTTCCAGGAGGTGCCGTGTACACCTGTCCCAACTGCAGGGCGCAGCTCGGCAAGGGGTACTCGCAGTGTCACTATTGCGGAGCGACGATGCAACCGACCTATGCCACCGCCTGGACTCCACGCTCCCAGGATCGGCCAGCTGGGTCGACGAAGGAATCGCGAGGCTTCGCGGTCCCCTTCGTCGCAGGGCTGGTGGTGGGGTTGCTGGTGGGGAGCGGGGCGACTGCGCTGGTCCTGACGGTGCCGAGAGACGGTGGGGCTGGGAGAAGTGGAATGAGCGCCGAGTCTAGCCCCTCACCCGAGACGGTGACCACAGGTCCCGACGGCGACGGTGGTGCGGGAGCCGCCCGTGGTGCTGGCGGCGGAGCCGATGCCCCGGACCAAGCCGGAGTGGACCCGTACGAGGCAGACCGAGAAGCGATGCGACTCCTCAGGAATGCGTTGGTCGCCGCGAAGGTCTACTACGTCGATGCGATCGTGTACACCACCGATCCCTCATCTCTCTCGTCCGTAGAGCCCTCGGTTTCGTGGGTCCCCTCTGCGACCGTAGCGCCCACTACCTGCTTGGCGGCCCGTCACGAAGTCTGCGTAGCCGTAACCGATCTGGGCTCCGAGCCAGCCCAGGCGGTGGGGATGGGAACGTATTCGGCTTCGGGAACCGCCTACTACATAGGCGACATCGCGCGCGGACCCTTCGCCGGTACGTACTATGCGTGTTCCAGAGGTGGCCGACCGCTCGACATTTCCGTCTTGCCTGACAGGGTGCAGGGGTCGATTCAGCACTACAGGGGATGGGAGGAATGTTGATGCGTAATCGTGGGCGGCCAGCTCCTGCTGCAGGCGCGCCAACTGCTCCAGGCTTCGGCCTCGCCGGTTCCGCACGAGATCGGTAGTTCGTCGGCTGCGCCCCTGGTTCGCGAAGGAGAATCGTGGAAGAGTCGACTGGTTCGGAGGGCCTGCCTCCCAGGGGCAAGCGGCTCCGTCCCGAGCTTGTCGTCGCCACGGCGTTGTTCCTCGTCGTACTGGCCGTCGGCGTTGCGTCGCTCTTCTCCCTAGTGAGGGACCGGCGAGCTCGAGACGGCGGTGCGGAGATAGTTTCGACGTCGACGGTCTCGGCTCGAGACGGCGGCAGGGTGGGCCTTGACGGCCTGGTGGTCGTGGAGATCCCGCGCGGTGCCCTCTCCGAGGACACCACGGTCAGCCTGTCGAAGTTGGAAGGGCCCGACGAGGTCCCGACGCTGCCTGACTCGGCCGTGCCGGTAGGGCCGGCGATCCGCCTCGAACTGGGGCGAGCGAGCCTGCGCGGCCCGGTCACGATCCGCTTCTTCTACGACCCCGCCTCCCTGCCCGTTGGGACCGAGCCTGGAGGGGACTCCCCAGAGGGCGCGGGCGCAGGCCCCGGGGTTGGGGGGAAGGGGGGCCGGCTCGTCGTCTTCCAGCTTGGCGAGGGGGGATCGGAGTGGTCGCCACTTCCGGGCCGTAGCGAAGGTGGCCAGTTGGTCGCCTCCGCGGAGAGTCCCGGCCTCTTCAGGCTCGGTGTGATCTCACCCAGGGCACGGCCGTGCCCGATAGCTCAGGACGCTTCCTTCTGCGACTTCGTAAACGAGCTGGACGGGGCCATCAGGGCGGGCGACCTCGACAAGGTAGCATCCCTTGTAGCGTTCGAACCCCACCGGTGCAGGGGAGAGGAAGGCTTGCCCGTGGCTGCATGCGAGGGGAAGGCGCCGGGGACCGTGGTCGAGGTGGCCGATTACAGTGCGTGCGCGCCGACCGAGGGGGAGCTGCTCGACAGGGCCGTCTACGAGACGTGGGCGGCCGCCGACTTCGCCTCGGTAAGGGCGGTGGTGTACCCGCAGGCCGTCGTCGTCCGCTCCAGAGGCGCCATGGCTAGCGGGGAGGGGCCCATAACCGGCGATTACGAGTACGTGTTGGCGCTCGGGAGACGAGCTGGAGAGTGGAGGGTCGAGAAGACCTTGCTCAGGTCGGTCGGGCCCTCCGAGTGGGAGGGGCAGCTTGCCGAGCCTCTCTGTTCGGCAAGGAGCGGCCTGGTCGAGTGGCCGGCCGGCTGAGCTCCAGGCTCTTAGGGGCGCCGGCGGCGCTCGCCTTCGTAGCCGCATTAGTCCTCGGCGGGTGCGCTGGCACGAGCACCACGGGGGTGCCGGCTCCGGTCGAGTCGATGGAGCACGTCCACGGCATGGGACTGAACCCGGCCGACGGGAAGCTCTACGTCGCCACCCACCACGGGCTCTTCCGCCTGGAACCCAAGGTAGGTGCCGGGCAGGGAGGCGAAGTGCCCCACGAGCCGGTCCCCGTCGGCGATACGAAGTGGGACTTCATGGGCTTCACTGTGGTCGGACCGGACCACTTCCTCGCCTCGGGCCACCCCGACGTGCAGGGCATGCGGGCAGGCGAGCCGACCCGGCTGGGGCTCGTCGAGTCGAGGGATGCAGGCCGGACCTGGCAGCGGCTCTCCCTCGGCGGCCAGGCCGACTTCCACGCGCTGAGAGTCGTAGCCGGGCGGGTCTACGGCTACGACTCTTCGTCGGGCAGGCTCATGGTCTCGGAGGACGGAAAGGCCTGGGAAGAGCTCTCCCGGCCGGCAGTATTCGATTTCGCCGTGGACGAGGCCAGGCCCGAAAGGGTGGTAGCCACCACCAATGCAGGCCTGGTCGTCTCCTCGGACAGGGGTAGGACTTGGAGCGAGCCTCGACCTCCCGTGCTCGCCTACCTGTCCTGGAGCGAAGGCGCTTTCTGGGGCGTGAGCCCGGACGGTGTCCTCTATCGAGAGTCCGGCGATGGAGGGTGGCGGGAAGCCGGAAAGGCACCAGGCCCTGCCGTGGCGTTCCTCGCGCTCCCGGGGGCCCTGTACCTCGCGACACCGGAGGCATCCGTCCTGGTCTCTACGGACGGCGGTGCGTCGTGGACTCCGGTCTACTCCTCGGGCCAGGCCGACCGGCCGTAGTGCCGTAGTGCCGTAGTCGCCGGCTAGGTCCCACGAGCAGTTTCCTGTCTCCCAAGGGGGCTCTTCGGCTGGTGCTGCTTCGGCAACGCCGGGCCACTCCCACCCTCCAGTGTCAGATGGTGCGGGTAGCCTCACGCAGGAATGCCGATGTGCCCCATCACCGTAAGAGGTTGCACCACGCACCGCCGGAATCCTCGGCGCACGGGCACCGGGCCGGGGGACACCGAGCGAACCCGAGAGCGGAGCGAAGTGGGAGCTTGTGCGCGTACGAACGAGAAGTCCACGCCGACCTCGGTCGGCCCGTTCCGGCCGGCCTCCGGCTGGCGCGACAGGACCCTCAGCAGAGCAGAGGAGAGAGAGCTCGCCCGGCAGGTAGAAGAGGGAAGGCGAGCCGAGATGCTCCTAGAGGCGGGGGTACCGTGGTTCGACCGGCTAGAGTTGGCCGAGCTCGAGGAGGCCGTCGCCCGGGCGGAAGAAGCGAGGAGCGTCTTCGTCGAGGCAAACCAGCGATTGGTCTTCGCAGTGGCGAGGCGGTATGTGGCCTATTCGGGAATGGACCTGGCCGACCTCGCACAAGAGGGAAACTTGGGGCTGCTGAGGGCAATCGAGAGGTTCGACTACCGCAAAGGTTTCAAGTTCTCCACCTACGCTGTCTGGTGGATCAGGCAGGCAATAACGCGGGCAATCGGCGATAAGGCCTGGCCGATCAGGGTGCCGGCCCATCTGGCTGCCTTGTTCAGCAAGGTTTACCACGCGCGCTGGAAGCTCGAGAACGTGTCGGGGAAAGAACCGAACACCGGAGATCTCTCCCGCGCGACAGGCATTCCTGAGGAGCAACTGGAGCAGGTAGTCACCGCCTACGAGGCGGTCTCGGCTATGGACTCGCTCGAGGCGGTCGTCGAAGCCGAGGCGAGTGGCTCCCACGTCCCCTTCGAGGATTTGTGGGAGGACGAGGAAGTGCCGTCCAGAAGTCCGTACAGACCGGATGCCACACCGTACTGCTGGGTATGCGATCCCGAGGAAGAGGCGATTAGAGGGGTCGAGCGCGGGGAGCTGCTCCGACTCCTCGACCATCTCAGCGAGAGGGACAAGCTCGTGGTCGTGCTACGGTTCGGTCTGGACGGAAAAGGCCAGAGGACCCTTGCGGAGATCGGGCAGGTATTCGGCCTTACCCGTGAGAGAATTCGCCAGATAGAAGAGATAGCGCTGGAGAAGCTTCGGGCAATCCTTCTGGCCGGCAACGAGGACGCCTTGGAAGCTTCGCCCCAGGACCCTCTGGGGAAGGACCCGGCTGACAGGCGAACGACAGCCGTTTCAGACCCGGCAAGGCCCTGATTGGCCCAAACTTACCAGGCTGAGGTCGGGTCTGAACTCCCGACCTTTCCAGGTCAGGGGCCGCGACAGGCGTCGTCGAAGCACGGGGTAGCTAAATGCTCGAGGAATACATCCGAGCGGCGCTCGCACAGGGCAGAACCAGGGACCAGATCTACGCCGAGCTGCTGGCCTCGGGGTGGCCGCTGGGCGCCGTCGCCGA
>FWWM01010872.1_pt1 | contig 15903 bp, 14 predicted proteins | sample 2228351 | NCBI WGS metagenome assembly FWWM01 (sample SAMEA103939774, study PRJEB20133) | metagenome | reverse complement strand
TCCGCCGCCTCCATGGCCTCCTCGCTGTAGTCGATGGGCGAGCGGTAGTGGCTGGAGAGGATGAACAGGCGGATCGCCTGGGGTCGGTATCGTTGAAGGGCGTCTTTGATCCGCACCACGTTCCCCAGGCTCTTGCTCATCTTGATCCCGTTCACGGTGAGGGAGCCGGTGAGCAGCCAGTAGCGGGCGAAGGGCACCCCGTTGGCAGCCTCGGCCTGGGCGATCTCGCTCTCGTTGTGGGGGAAGAGGTTATCAATGCCCCCGCCGTGGATGTCGAAGGGTTGTCCCAGGTATTTGGTGGCCATCACCGAGCACTCGATGTGCCAGCCGGGGTAGCCCCAGCCCCATGGGCTGGGCCAGCGCAGGATGTGCTCGGGCTCCGCCCGCTTCCAGAGGGCGAAGTCGGCCGGGTGGCGCTTCTCCTCCCGCACCGGGACGCGGGCGCCTTCCTCCTGCTCCCCCAGGCGGCGGCCGGAGAGCTTGCCGTATTCCGGCCAGGATTCCACCGAGAAGTAGACCGAGCCGTTCACCTCGTAGGCGTGGCCCTTCTCGATGAGCACCTTGATCATCTCGACCATCTCGGGGATATGGCACGAGGCCCGGGGGGAGATGTCCGGCCGCACCACCCCCAGCGCGTCCATGTCCTCGAAGTAACTGCGCATGTATTTCTCCACGAGTTCCATCGGCTCGAGGCGCTCCCGGGCCGCCCCTTTGAGGATGCGGTCCTCCCCCGTGTCCAGGAGGTGCCCGACGTCGGTGATGTTCTGGACGTAGCGGACCCGGTAGCCGCGATACCGGAGGTAGCGGACGATCACGTCCATGGACACGTAGAGCTTGGCGTGGCCGAGGTGGGCGTGATCGTAGACGGTCGGCCCACACACATACATGTGGACCCGGCCCTCGCGCAGCGGGACGAAGGGCTCTTTCTGGCGGGTGAGGAAGTTATACACCACGAGGCTCATCGGTTGCGCTCCTCCAGTGGATCGTCCGGACCGGGATTTAGGTCCCTTCACGAAGAGGATCCCCCGCGCACCAGTTCCTCCGGGCGGGCGAAGATCATCCGGCCGGCGGCGGTCTGATACACCTTGGTCACCACGACGGGGATCTCCCGCCCGATGTAGCGGCGCCCCTCCTCCACCACCACCATGGTCCCGTCCTCCAGGTAGCCGACGCCCTGCCCGGGTTCCTTCCCCTCCTGGATGATGGAGAGGGTGAAGGTCTCCCCGGGCAGCAGGACGGTCCGCACCGCGTTGGCCAGCTCGTTGATGTTGAGGACGCGGACGTTCTGCAGCTCGGCCACGCGGTTGAGGTTGTAGTCGTTCGTCATGATGGGGCAGCGCAGGCGGCGGGCCAGGGCGATCAGTTTCTCGTCCACCTCCCGGCCCTCGACATCCATTTCCACGATCCGGACCGGCGTGTGGCCCTCTTTCTGCATCCGGTTCAGGATCTCCAGGCCCCGGCGGCCCCGATTGCGGCGCATGGGATCCTGGGAGTCGGCAATGTGCTGGAGCTCGTTCAGGACGAAGCGCGGCACCAGCAGCGTGGCCTGTAGGAACCCGGTGCGCGCGATGTCGGCGATCCGCCCGTCAATGATCACGCTGGTGTCCAGGAGGATGAGGTGCTCGCCCTCGCGCCCCTCGCGCAGGTGGCGGGGAAGCAGCGCCAGCAGGTCCTTGTAGCGGGTGCCCGCCACGGTGAGGCCCAGGTAGCCGAAGAACACTGCCCCCAGGGAGGGCATCACCCGCCCCAGCGGGTCCGGCAGCAGGGAGAGGGGATACGAGACCAGCCCCGCCATAATCAACCCAAGGATGAGTCCGATGGTGCCAGCGATGAGCTGCTGGAGCGGGATCGGCCGGATGATCTGGCGGATCATGGCGGCCGGGCGGACGGTGAGCCACGGCGTGAGGATCAGGCCGAGGACGGCGCCGATCAGGCTGAAGGCCAGGGCGAACTGCCACGCCGGGCGCGTGTCCAGCCCCATCCGGGCGGCATCCATCCCCAGCCGCCACCCGGCGATCCCCAGCACCAGCATGCCGAGGAGGCGAAGGAACCGCTCAAAATCCATCCGCCCTCCGGCTGGATAAGATAGGCTGCGTTCATCTTACACCGGAGGCCATGGGGAGGGCAAGGAGCGGGGCGATTGGGGGGTCCTGATCTGGGAGGGGGAACATTCCTGATAGTCCACCGGCTGCAGTTCCATGCGGGGGGCCCAGAGCCAGAACCAGACGCGGGTGCGCTGGCATACCGCCCCCTCCGGGCTCCGGTAGGCGACCGTCTGGGAGAGAGCCAAGCCGGCGCCCTCCTGCTCCCGGATCAACCACATCCGATACTGGGCCCCCCCGATCGTCCAGGAAAGATCCCCGCGCGCGGCCAGGGTCCCCAGGAGGCAGATCCCGCATCCGACCCCGACAACCGTCAGCGCGAGGAAGAGGGAGATCGCGGTCTCCAACCTGCGGCGCATCCTTCATCCCTCCGCTTCATCGCCCTGGAGGTGGACCAGGACGATCTCCGGCGGGCACATCAGCCGCATCCGCGGCATCCCTAACCCTTCCATCCCCAGCCCACGGCTGACATACATGGTGGTCCCGCCTTTCCGATAGAGGCCCATCTCGTAGCGCTTCCCGTAAATCGAAGCGGTGACCAGGGCGCCGATCAAAGGGAGGCGGATCTGCCCCCCGTGGGTGTGGCCGCACAGGTAGAGATCCACCCCCAGCGCGCTGGCCTCAGGGAAGAGATCCGGCGAGTGATAGAGCAGGACCGTGAGGGCGTCCGGGGGGATTTGGCGCATCAGCCCCCGCAGCCGCTCGCTGTCTCGCTCGGGGTCGTGGGTGCAGGTCAGGCCGATCAGGCAGATCGAAGGCCCGCGATGGGCCCGCTGCCCGAAGCGGACGACCTGGTTGTCCAGCCACGTGATGTGGGTGAAGCCGAACAGGATCCGCCGCACCACCTCCGGCGGGTCCACCAGGGGCGTCCCCGTGACCAGGTAGACCCCCAGCGGGGCGTTGAGGGCTTCCAGGAAGCGGCTGCACTGGGCCTGGGCTTGGGGGTCGTGGACGTAGCTCAGGTTCAGGAGGTCCCCGGTGAAGACGATTAGGTCGGGGTCGAGGTCCTCGACCCAGCGCAGGACCTGCTGCTCCCGCCGGGTCAGGCGCTCCAGGTGGAGGTCGGTGAGGTGCAGGAGGCGCAGCGGGGGCATCCCCCGGAGCTTCGGCGAGGCGATCACCAGTTCGGTCAGGGTGATCCGGAAGGGCTCGCGGTAGAGGGCATGGAGGAGGTTCCCGGTGAAGGCGAGGTGGCCGATCAGCGCCAGCCCGACCGCCCAGGCGAACGGCCGCAGGGGGAGGGGGCCCAGGCTCAGGAAGATGCGGAACAGGGCGAACGCGATGAAGGGGGGCTTAGGGGGGCCGAAGGAATACCCCAGGCGCGGGAGCAGGGTCAGCATCAACGCGTCGCCCCCGGCGAAGGCGAGGAACATCCCCGTGGCGCAGGCGCCGATCTCAGGGGAGCCAGAGGTTTGCCACCAGGCCCGCCCGATGACCATCCCAGCGGCCAGGGCCCCCAGGCCGATCGCGGCCCACGGGAGACGCTCCAGGTGATTCAAGGCAACCATCAGCCGGTGGAAGGGGCTCGCCTCCGTCCCCGGCCGGAACCGCCGACGGCGGGGGGGAGCCGCCGCGCGCTCACCGGCCGGCGCCGGGGGGACAATCCCCTCATGGGTTTCGGATCCAAGCCCCAAAGCGTCCAGTCCTCCCGTTCTCCGCCCGGTGGGAATACCAGTCGTCCCGATGGCAAGCGGTGCACACCCCGGCGGCGATCACCCGGGGGACGCCCAGGTGGGAGAGGTGCTGGCGCACCGCCCCGGGCAGGTCGAGGTGCCACGCGCCGTTGATCCGATGGAGGGGGAGCGCTCCCCCAAGGCGGGGCCGTAGCGCCTCCACAACCTCCGGCCCCACCGCATAACAGCATCCCCCGATCCCCGGGCCAAGGGCAGCATACAGGGTAGACGGAGGACACCCCAGGCCGGCCTCGAACGCCTCCAGGGCGGCCTCGAGGATCCCGGCCGCCAGCCCCCGCCACCCGACATGCAACAGGCCCACGGCCGGGAGGGTCGGCTCGACCAGCAGGACCGGGAGGCAGTCGGCGAAGCGCATGAACAGCGCAAGGTCCCGCTCCGCTGTGATCAGGCCGTCCACGCCCTCCAGGACCTTCCCCCGGTGGCGGCCGTCCACGCACGCCACCGCGTTCCCATGGACCAGCCACGCGGTGACGGTCTCCTCCGCCCGCAGGCCGATGGCGGCGAAGGCGCGGCGCAGGTTCTCCGCCACCGCCGCCGGATCGTCCCCGACGGAGTGGCTCAGGTTCAGGGAAGCGAACGGCGGGACGCTCACCCCTCCCCGGCGGGTGAGGAAGCCATGGGAGAGGCGGCCCCAGGGAGGATCGCGGAAGCGATAGAAGCGGATCTCCTCTCTTTGGACGCTCTCCCACCCGACCGACGGGATCATGGGGACACGTCCAACAGGACTTTCAGCACGCCCTTGCGGGCCGCGTGCTCGAAGGCCTGGGCGGCTTCGCGCAAGGGGTAGCGCGCATGGATCAGGGGCAGCACGTCCACGAGCCCCTGCCGGAGGAGGCGGAGGGCCGGCGGGAAGGGCCCGCACCGGGAGCCGATGATCATGACCTCATCCACGGCGACCATGGTCAGGTTCGCCTCCACCGTGCCGTGGTAGGTGCTCTTCAGCACAATGGTCCCCCGAGGGCGCACCCATCGGCGGGCCAGGTGGAAGCCCTCCGGCGAGCCAGTGCATTCCACCACCACATCGGCGGCGAGCCCGCGCACCGCATCGGCCTCGGCGGTGGGGATGCCGCGCCGGGCCAGGAGGTCCAGTTTATTCCGGTTCCGTCCGACGACCAGCAGATCGCACCCGGTGAGCTGCAGGACCTGGGCGACCAGCTGGCCCAGTTTGCCATCCCCCAGCACCACCACCCGGTCGGTGGGATGGATGTGGATCTGCTGGAGGATCTCCAGGGAGGCGGCGAGGGGCTCGACGAACACTGCGGCCTCGTCCGAGACCTCGGGGGGGACCTCGTGGAGGTTGGCCACCGGCAGGAGCAAATATTCGGCGAACGCCCCGTCGCGGCCGGCGATCCCGAGGGTGGTGCGATGCGGGCAATGCGTGGGGCGACCGGCGCGGCAGGTGGGGCAGATCCCGCAGGCGGCGTTGATCTCGCCGACCACCCGCTTGCCCACCCATTCCGGATGATCTGGGGCTTCCTCCACAACCCCGAGGAACTCGTGGCCGGGGACGCCCCGGAAGTTGAGGTAGCCGCGCATTAATTCCAGATCGGTATTGCAGATCCCGGCGATCTTCACCCGGATGCGGGCCTCTCCGGGGGGCGGCGAAGGCATCGGATAATCCGATCGGACCTCCAGCCCTCGATTCAGGTAGACCGCCAGCACGATGTCCTCCTCCGAGGATCTCGGGATTGCCGATCGGTTCGATTGTAGCGCAAAGAGGCGGGAAGCGAAACCGCCGAACGGGCGTTCTTCGGAAGCGCTATTCGCGGGAGGCCTCTGATGCCCCCCGCCGGGGCATAGCGCCGAGGCCCTTCGGACGGCGCAGGGAAGCCGATCCGCTGCCGTGCGACTTGAAACGATACCATCCAGGCCGGCGGGGCGCTGCCCGGCCCGGCCGTGACGGCCGTTATCCCCAGATTACCCAACCGATGCGTTAAGATTTCCCAAACCCCTTGTGCCGGTGGGGTGAATTCATATAATGGAGGCGTAGAGTGGTGTAAAGTGGAGGGGAGTGGTGGGATCGAGAGGGCGGCGGGCCGAGCGGGCGCAGCCGGTGGTTCCCCCGGGGGACCTTCCGATGTTCCTGGGGGAGTATCGGCATGGCATCGATGCGAAGGGGCGGCTGTTCCTCCCGGCGCGCTATCGTTCCTTCTTCGCGGGGGGGGCGGTGCTCACGAAGGGCATCGAGCCGTGCTTGTGTCTGTTCACGCTTGCGGAATGGCAGCGGGTGGCGGAGCGGATCCGCCAGTTGCCCCTCACCGCCCCAGAGGCGCGGGAGTGGCGCCGGTTCTTCTTCGGCGGAGCCTTCGACGTGGTTCCCGATGAGCAGGGCCGGATCCTGATCCCGGCCTCCTTGCGCGCCTACGCCGGCCTGGAAGGCCAGGCCGTCATCGTCGGGGTCCACACCTACCTGGAGATCTGGTCCCCCTCCGCCTGGCAGGAGATCCTGGAGCGCTTTCAGAACGGCCGGATTCCGCCAGAGCACTGGATGCGGCTGGAGATTTAGCGGCTGTCGCCATGCACATCCCGGTTCTGCTCCGCGAGGTGCTGGAGGGCTTGAACGTTCGACCGGGCGGGGTTTACATCGATGCCACCGTGGGCGGAGGCGGCCACGCGGCGGCCATCCTGGAGCGCTCCGCCCCCGACGGCCGGTTGTTGGGGATCGATCGGGATCCCGAGGTGCTGGAGCGGGCGCGGGAGCGCCTGCGCCCCTTCGGCGAGCGGGCGGTCCTGGTCCACGGCTCTTACGCGGAGCTCCGGCGGATCGCGGTGCGTTACGATTTCCTGGAGGTTGACGGGATCCTGTTCGATCTGGGGCTTTCCTCGTGGCAGCTGGCCGATCCCCATCGGGGGTTCAGCTTTCAGATCGAAGGCCCGCTGGACATGCGCTACGACCCCGGGCACGGGGTCCCGGCGGCGGAGATCGTGAACCGATGGCCGGAGAAGCAGCTGGCGGAGGTGATCCGCTGCTATGGAGAGGAGCGGTTCGCCCGGCGGATCGCGCGGGCCATTGTGCGGAACCGGCCGATCCGAACCACGACGGAGTTGGCCGAGTTGATCGCGCGGGTGGTGGGCCGGGGGCGGGAGGATCAACATCCGGCCACGCGGACGTTCCTGGCGTTGCGCATCGCGGTGAACGAGGAGCTCCAGGCGCTGGAACAGGCCCTCCCCCAGGCGGTCTCCCTGTTGAAGCCGGGGGGGCGGCTGGCGGTCATCGCCTTTCATTCCCTGGAGGACCGCATCGTGAAGGCGTTTTTCCAGCGGGAGTCCCGCGATTGCCTCTGCCCGCCGGAGGTCCCGGTTTGCACCTGCGGGCACCGGGCGAGCCTGCGCCTGATCACGCGCAAGCCCATCCGGCCCTCCGAGGAGGAGGTTCAGATCAACCCGCGGGCCCGCAGCGCCCGCCTGCGCATCGCGGAGCGTCTGGGATGAGCCGGCGGCGACGCATCCTGCTGGTGGTGGCGGGTGGGTTGATGTTCCTGACGGCCTTCTTCATGCTGTTCACCCTGCTCTCCACCGCGGCGGTGGAGCAGGGCCAGATCGTCCAGCATTTAAGCGAGACCCGCGCCGCTCTGGAGCGGGAGAACGCGGCCATGGAGGAGGCCATCGCCGTGGATAGCGCGGTCCCGCGCCTTCGGGAGCGGGCCCGGGCGCTGGGGTTCATCACCGGGGGGAACCCGGGCCTCTTCCTCCCCATCACCCTTCCGGCGGAAGAGGCAGGGCCATGAAAGAGCCCGCCGCGGCGTTGCGCCTGCAACCGGTGGCGGTCCCCCCGGCCCTGCTCCTCGGGCTGGTGGTGATCCGCCTGATCTATTTGTCCTTCTACGCGCCGGAGGGCGCGTTCGGCGTTCAAGCCCTGGCGCTCCGCCTGGAGGCCCGTCGGGGCCGTATCCTGGATCGGAACGGCGCCGTGTTGGCGATGGACGCGCCGCGGTATCAGGTGGTCCTGGAGTATCCGCCGATCGCCTACGGCGGGGACCCCGAGCGCCGGTCGCGATGGCTGCAGCAGGCGGATGGGCTCCTGAGCCCTCTGCTCGGCCTCTCCGTGCAGGAGGCGGCGCGGGGCTGGCCGGATACGTGGTGGCAGTTCCCGGTGGCGCGGGGGATCCCGGAGGATCTCGCCCGGGTGATCGCCCAACGGGTCGAGGAGGCCGGCCTGTGGGGCGTGCGGGTGATGCCTTACTGGAAGCGGGTGTATCCGGAGGGCTCTCTGCTGGGCCCCGTGGTGGGCTTCGTTCTCTTCGGCCCGGATGACCGCGGCGTGGAGGGGCGGCGGGGCGGGGGTGGGGTGGAGAAAGCCTATGATGCCTTCCTGAGCGGGAAGCCGGTGGTCCTCCGGGTGCCGGTGGACGCGGAAGGCCGTCCGGTGCCCCTAAAGGAAGAAGCGCTGGCGGAGCCGGAGCCGGGCGGGGAGGTGGTGCTGACGATTGATCGGACCATCCAGGCGATCGCCGCGGAGGAACTGGCCCGGGGCCTGCAGGAGAGCGGCGCCCAGCGGGGCGATGTGGTGGTGCTCCGCCCCCGCACGGGCGAGATCCTGGCGATGGTGAGCCTGCCGGCGTTCGATCCCAACCGTCCGGGGACGCTGGATCGCGACGCCCGCAATCCCGTCGTTCAAGATCTCTATGAGCCTGGCTCGGTGTTCAAGATCCTCACCATGGCCGCGGCCCTGGAGGCCGGCGTGGTCCAGCCGGAGACCCGCTATCTGGACCAGGGGTGTGTGGAGTTCGGCGGCGCGCCGATCTGCAACTGGGATTGGGACCGCTATCCGGGGGGTCGGGGGTGGCTGGACATGACGGAGTTATTGATCTACTCCCGGAACGTCGGCGCGGCCTACCTGGCCCGCCTCCTGGGGCCCGAGCGGTTCTACGCGGCGCTGCACGCCTTCGGCATCGGGGAGCCGACCGACGTGGATCTCCCCTACGAGGCGGTGATGCGGGTGCGAGCCTACGGGGATCCGGACTGGCGGGAGTCGGATCTGGGGCGCCAATCGTTCGGGCAGGCGGTCTCCGTGACCCCCCTGCAGATGGCCGTCGCAGTCTCCGCCGTGGCCAACGACGGCCTGATCATGCGCCCCTTCGTGGTCCAGGAGGTCCGGGCCCGGGAGGGGGTGCGGCGGACCGAGCCCCGGATCCGCCGCCGGGCGCTCTCGGCCCAGACGGCGCGGACGCTCCGGGAGATGCTGGCGGCGGTCATCGAGCGCGAGGCGGTCAAGGCGCGGGTGCCGGGCTATCGGATGGCGGGCAAAACCGGGACGGCTCAGATCCCCACGGCGGTGGGCTATGATCCGCATGGCACCATCGCCTCCTTTGTGGGGTTCGGCCCGGTGGAGGACCCGCAGGTGCTGATCCTGGTGAAGCTGGATCGCCCCCGGCGCTCGCCGTGGGGCTCGGAGGAGGCGGCCCCGGTGTTCGCCCGCATCGCGGCGCGGATCCTCCCCCTGCTCGGGGTCCCGCCGTCCGCCTCCAGCGGAGAGAACGGGCGCTGAGGCGCCCGCGGCGAACCGATGAGCGATCTCCGGTTGGGTGAGCGAGAGATGGCAGGGGAAAGCGGGATCCGGGTTGCGGTCGAGGGGATGACGCTGGCGGATCTGGCGGAGGCGCTGAGCGGACGCCGCCCGCCGTGGGAGACGCCCATCCGGCATGTAGCCATCGATTCCCGGGCGTGCGAGGCCGGGGATCTGTTCATCGCGCTGCCGGGGGAGCGGACCGACGGCCATCGCTATGTGGGGGACGCGTTCCGGCGCGGGGCCATCGCCGCCATCGTCCACGAGGACGTCCCGGAGGGCGCGATGACGGTGGATCTGGAGCGGGGGCCGTGGTCGGAGTCCCTGGCGTTCCCGGTGTGCTTCCGGGTCTCGCGCACGCTGGAGGCGCTCCACCGCTGGGCCGCGTGGTGGCGGGCGCGTTTCCCGGTGCGGGTGATCGGCATCACCGGGAGCGTGGGGAAGACCAGCACGAAGGAACTGACCTGGGCGATCCTCTCCCGCCGGTATGAGACCCTCAAGACCGAGGGGAACCTGAACAGCGAGATCGGGCTGCCCCTCATGCTGCTCCGGCTCACCCCGCGCCATCAGCGGGCGGTGTTGGAGATGGGGATGTATGCCCGGGGGGAGATCGCGGCCCTCTGCGCCATCGCCCGCCCGGTGGTCGGCGTGATCACAATGGTCGGCCCGGTCCATCTGGAGCGCCTGGGGAGCATGGAGGCCATCGCCGCGGCCAAGGCGGAGCTGGTCGAGGCCCTGCCGGAGGACGGGGTGGCGGTGCTCAACCGGGACGATCCGTATGTCCGGGCGATGGCCGGGCGGACGCGGGCTCGGGTCTTCTTCTACGGCCTGGACCCGGAGGCCGATCTGTGGGCCGATGAGATCGTGAGCGAGGGGCTGGAGGGGATCCGGTTCGATCTGCATTACCGGGGCGAGACGTTCCGGCGGGTTCGGGCTGCCCTGTTGGGGCGGCACAGCGTGCACACCGCCCTGCGGGCCATCGCGGTGGGGATCCTGGAGGGGTTGAGCTGGGAGGAGATCTTCGCCGGCTTGGGGGATCGGCGCGCCCAGCTGCGCCTGGTGGCCGTGCCCGGCCTGCGAGGCTCGATCCTCCTGGACGACACCTACAACGCCAGCCCGCCCTCGATGCTGGCCGCGCTCAACCTGCTGGCCGAGCTGGAGGGCCGGAAGATCGCCGTGCTGGGGGATATGCTGGAGCTGGGCGCCTATGAGCAGGAGGGGCATCGGCTGGTTGGGGGGCGGGCCGGGGTGGTGGTGGATCTCCTGATCACCGTGGGGCCGCGGGCCCGCATCATCGCCGAGGAGGCGATGGCGGTGGGCCTGCCGCCCCATCGGGTCTGGACCTGCGAGTCCAACCTGGAGGCGATTGAGATCCTCCGCCAGATCCTGAAGCCGGGGGATGTGGTCCTGGTGAAGGGCTCGCGGGGCCTGCGCATGGAGGAGATCGTGAACGCCCTGTGCGAGGGGTGAACGGGGGGATGCCCCCGCAACCTTTTTGGGGTGAGGTGTCTCGGTGGCCCAGGCGTTGTTCATGGGAGGCCTTTCCTTCCTGCTCGCGGTGATCTGGGGTCCGCCCCTCATCCGCTGGCTGCGGGCGAACGGGATCGGGAAGAAGATCCGGATCGAGGGGCCCCGGACCCATCGGGTGAAGATGGGGACGCCCACCATGGGCGGCCTGATGATCGTGGTGCCGGTGGTGGTCCTGACGCTGGTCCTGAACCTCGGGAACCTGATCGCCAGCACCGCGGCCGGCCGGGCGTTCCTGCGCCAGATGGGCTGGCCGGGCGATCAGCTGATCGGGCGTTCGATCCTGGTGCCGGTGGCGGCGATGTTGGCCTTCGGGGCGCTGGGCGCGGTGGATGACTGGATGGGCACGCGGGGGAGCGGGGGGCTCCTGGCCCGCCATAAATTCCCGATCCAGGTCGCCCTGGGGACCGCGCTGGCGCTGGTGTTGCATTTCGGGATGGACCTGCGCAGCGTGGCGATCCCGACGGTTCCGCAGAAGATTGACATCGGGCTCTTCTACCTTCCGGTGGCCGTTTTCATCATCGTGGGCTCCGCCAACGCCATCAACTTCACTGACGGCCTGGACGGCCTGGCCGGGATCATCACCGCGACCTCCTTTATGGCTTACGGCGTGATCGCCTACCTTCAGGGCCAGATCTATCTGGCGACCTTCGCGTTCATCGTGGTGGGGGCCTGTATGGCCTTCCTGTGGTTCAACGCCCACCCGGCGCAGTTGTTCATGGGGGATGTGGGCTCCCAGGCCCTGGGGGCGACGTTGGGGGTGGTGGCCCTGATGACCGGCCAGTGGCTGCTCTTGCCCATCGTGGCCCTCATCCCGGTGGCCGAGACCCTCTCGGTGATCCTCCAGGTGGCCTATTTCAAGTGGACAAAGGGGAAGCGGCTGTTCAAGATGAGCCCGATCCACCATCATTTCGAGCTGCTGGGCTGGTCGGAAACCCAGGTGGTGCAGCGGTTCTGGCTGATCGCCATCTGGTCGGCGATGATCGGCGTGGCGCTGGCGTTGTTGTAGATGGCGGCGGGCCGGGAGGCCCGCCCTCCGAAAGACAAACGGCTTTTCAGAGGGCGCGTCTCATGAGGCGCCGACGGCGGCTCCCGGGCCGCCCTCTGAGAGGGGAACGGCGGATGGAGGCTGGGTGGTTCGGACTGTGACGGATGAGGCGAGGATGCGGACGTTCTCGGGCGCGCGGGTGGTGATCCTGGGCTTGGGGCGGCAGGGGACGGCCCTGGCCCGCTGGCTGGTCCGGCAAGGGGCGGTGGTGACGGTCAGCGACCGCCAGCCGGCCGAGCGCCTCCAGGGATTCCTGCACGCCCTGGAGGGCCTGCCGATCCGCTACGTGTTCGGCGATCACCCCCTCGCCCTGCTGGAGGGTTGCGATCTCCTCTGCCTGAGCGGGGGCGTCCCCCTGGACCTCCCCATCGTCCAGGAGGCGATCCGGCGGGGGATCCCGCTGGCCAACGATGCCCAGTTATTCCTGGAGCGGTGTCGAGGGTGGACGGCGGGGATCACCGGCTCCTCCGGGAAGACGACGACGACGGCCCTGGTCGGGGCCATGTGTCAGGCAGCCGGGTTCCGGACGTGGGTGGGGGGGAACATCGGCAACCCGCTGATCGAGTTCGTGGAGGAGATCGGCCCGGACGACCGGGTGGTGCTGGAGCTGTCGAGTTTCCAACTGGAGATCATGACGGTCAGCCCGCGGGTGGCGGCGGTGTTGAACATCACGCCGAACCACCTCGACCGCCATAAGACGATGGAGGCCTACATCGCCGCCAAGCAACGGATCCTGGACTTCCAGGACGTCGAGGACATCGCCGTCCTGGGTTACGACGACCCGAATGCGCGGGCCCTGGCGGCGGCGGTGCGGGGGCGGCTGCGGTTCTTCAGCCGGGACCGGGAGGTCGCCCGCGGGGCGTTCATCCGGGAGGGGACGCTCTTCCTGCGCCTGGGATCGGACGCCTGGCCGATCTGTCGGGTGGAGGAGGTGCGGCTGCGGGGCCGGCACAACCTGTGGAACGTCCTTGCGGCGGCGGTGATCGCCGGCAGCCTGGGGGCCGACGTGGGGGCCATCCGGGAAGCGGCAATGACGTTCGCCGGCGTGCCCCATCGCCTGGAGCCGGTGCGGGAGGTGCGGGGGGTGCGCTACGTGAACGACTCGATCGCCACCACCCCCGAGCGGGTGCGGGTGGCGCTGGAGGCGTTCGAGGAGCCTCTGGTGCTCCTGGCGGGGGGGCGGGACAAGCAGCTCCCGTGGGACGAGGCCGCCCGGGACATCGCCCGGCGGGTGCGGGTGTTGATCTGCTTCGGGGAGATGGGGGACCGGATCGCCCGCGAGGTGCAGGCGGCCCGTTCCCAGATAGGGGAAGCAGCCCTGGAGCGGGTGGAGCGGGTGGGGACCCTCGAGGAGGCGGTGGCTTTGGCCGCCCGGCTGGCCCGGCCGGAGGAGGTGGTGCTGCTCTCGCCCGGGGGGACCAGCTACGATGCGTATCGGGATTTCGAGGAGCGCGGCGCGCATTTCCGCCGGCTGGTGGAGGCGCTGGGATGACGGCCGTCCGAAGAAGGTGGTATGAAAGGTCGCTCCCGCAGAGCAGCGCGTGGAGGTTGCCGTCAGGGATCGCCTCGCTGGAATGGGGGCTGCTGATCCTGCTGATCGTGTTGGTGCTGTCCGGCTTGCTGCTGGTTTACAGCGCCACTTACTATCTGGCGCGGCAGTTTTTCGGCGATTCCCTTTACTTCGTTCGCCGCCAGGGCGGGGCGGCGCTGTTGGGGGCGATTGCGCTTCTGGGGCTCTGGCGGATGGACTACCGGCGCCTACAGCGGTTCTCGATCCCGTTGATGGCGCTGGGGGTGGCTTCCCTGATCGCCGTGCTGATCGTCGGGGAGGAGCGGCTGGGGGCCCGGCGCGCGTTCCTCGGGGGCTCCTTCCAGCCCTCGGAGTTCGTCAAGCCGATCATCATCCTGTATCTGGCCGCGTGGCTGCCCACGAAAGGCGAGCGGCTGCGGGAGCTCAGCCGGGGGTTCCTGCCGTTCCTGCTGGTGTTGAGCACGGTGGTCGTCCCGATCTTCCTCCAGCCGGATCTGGGGACCGGGTTCCTGATCGGCGGGGTCGCCGCTTGGATGTTCGTCGCCTCGGGCGCCACCCTGGCGCAGGTCCTGATTGGCCTGGCGCTCGGGGCCGGGCTGTTTGGGGCGCTGGTTCAGGTGCATCCGCATGCGATGGCCCGGCTGCAGAGTTATCTGGAATCCCTCCGGAGCCCGGACGGCGCCCATGACCATCTCGCCGTGACCTGGCAGGCGATCCGCTCTGGGGGCCTGTTCGGGAAGGGCCCGGGGGCCATCCTCTACACCCTCAGTGGCCGCCTGCCCCTCCCCCATTCGGACAGTGCGCTCGCGGTGGCGGGGGAGGCCTTCGGGTTCCTGGGGGTGATCGGGCTGATCGCCTTGCTCACCCTCTGGGTGATCCTGGGGTTTCTGGTGGCCCGGCGGGCGCGGGATGCCTTCGGGGGGCTGCTGGCCTTGGGGGTGACGCTGTGGATCACGTGGCAGGGCCTAATCAACCTGGGCGGGCTCATCGGCCTCATCCCCTTCGCCGGGGTCCCGTTCCCCTTCCTCAGTTACGGAGGCTCCGCCCTGCTCAGCGAACTGATCGGCGTGGGGCTGTTGCTCAGCGTGGCCAGGAGGATCCGGGATGAGGATCTGGATCGCCGCGGGGGGGACCGGCGGGCACGTCTATCCGGCGCTGGCCGTCGCGGAGGCCCTGCGGGCCGCTGACCCGCACGTGGAGCTGGTCTGGGTGGGCACGCGCGAGGGGATGGAAGCCCGTTTGATCCCCTCCCGGGGGTTCGAGTTCCTCCCAGTGGAGGCGGGCGGCGTGGTTGGGATGGGATGGCGGCGGGCGATGCAAGGGCTTTGGCGGCTGGCCCGGGGGACCGTCCAGGCGAAGCGGGCGATGGATCGGCGACGCCCCCACGCGGTCTTTACCACCGGGGGGTTCGCCGCGATCCCCGCGGCCCTCGCCGCGGCGTGGTCCGGGGTCCCGATCCTGTTGTATCTGCCCGACATCGAGCCCGGCCTGGCCGTCCGGCTTCTGGCCCGTCTCGCCGCCCAGGTGGCGGTCACCGCGCCCGAGGCGCAGTCCGCTTTCCGGCGGCCGGTGGTCGTCACCGGGTATCCGGTGCGCCGGGCGCTGGTGGAGGCGGCCCGGGCCCGGGCGGCGGCCCGCCAGCGGGGGCTGGCCCGCTGGGGCTTCACCGGCGAGCGGCCGGTGGTGCTGGTCTTCGGGGGAAGCCGGGGGGCCCGTCGGCTGAACCAGGCGGTCGCATGCCATCTGGAGACCTTGACGGCGGAGGCCCAGGTGCTCCACCTCACGGGGCCGGCGGATCTGGAGGCGCTGCGGCAGCGGCAGGCGGCGCTGCCGCCGGAGCGCCAGGCCCGCTATCAACCGGTGGCCTACCTCGACGAGGAGATGGGGGAGGCCCTGGCGATGGCCGATCTGGCCGTGTGCCGGGCGGGGGCCTCCACCCTGGGGGAGTTGCCCCTCTTCGGGCTGCCGGCGGTGCTCGTGCCGTATCCCTACGTGCGGCGCCATCAGGAGCGCAACGCCGCCTACCTGGTCCGCATCGGAGGCGCGGTGATGATCCCGGATGAGGAAATCGAGGACCGGCTGGGGGCGACGGTGCATGAGCTCCTGAAGGCCCCGGGCCGTCTGGGCGAGATGCGTCGGCGGATGGCGGCGTTGGCCCGGCCGGAGGCCGCCGACCGCCTGGCGGCCCTGGTGGTGGAGACGATCGGGGGGCGGGATCCCATCCCGGCGGAGCTCCGGGCGGGGAGGGGGGGATGATCACGCTGAACGCCGTCTTCTACACGTTCGTGCTCCTGTTCGCCGTGATCGGGGCGTTGCGGGGGGTGGCGAAGGAGATCCTGGTGAGCGCCTCCATCATTGGCATCATGTTCTTCTTCAGCCTGCTGCAGCAATTCGCCCCCGCCATCTGGGAGTCTTTCACCAGAGATCCGGTCACCGGGTTTTTCATCGAGACGGCGGCGATCGGCCTGGCGGCGCTTTTCGGCTACGCCGGGCCG
>FWWM01010871.1_pt1 | contig 15908 bp, 15 predicted proteins | sample 2228351 | NCBI WGS metagenome assembly FWWM01 (sample SAMEA103939774, study PRJEB20133) | metagenome | reverse complement strand
TATAACTAATTAAAATTCTAAATTGCTTCCCTCCAATCCTATTGCATTTGCTTATAAATCTCTCAATCTCTTTTTTTGATAACCTCGTTTTTGTTTCTCCTATTAAAATAAACTCTTCATCACTAATTCTTACCTTACCATATATATTCACTTCAATATAACCACCATCTACTTTAAGATATGTCCTCTTAATTGGTTCAATAACTTCCGCATTGAATTTCTCTTTTAATAGCTTTGGTAAATGTCTAATTGCTCTATCTTCAAGTAAATATCCAAAATTATCACTTAATGCTTCAAGTTTCTTCCTTGTTTCTTTATTCACTTTTTCAGACTTTTCAAATGCACTTACCAATTTATCAATCCTTTTATTGCTTTCTTCAATAGCTTTTTCAAGTCTATCAATCCTCTCATTGCTTTGCTTAATTGCTTCTTTAAGCTCTTGGATTGAACTCCAAACCTTTCTAAACTCCTCTTCATTACTTCTTCTCATTTCTTCAATGGACTTTTCTAACCTGTCAATTGCATTCCATACTCTATTAAACTGTTCATCATATGTTTTTCTCATTTCCTCAATTGCATTCCATACTCTATTAAACCGCTCATCATATGTTTTCTTCATTTCCTCAATTGCACTCCAAATTCTATTAAATTGCTCTTCATTGCTCTTTCTCATATTCTCAATCGCTTGTTCCAATCTATCAATTCTCTTATTACTTTCTTCAATTGCATTCCATACTCTATTAAACTGCTCATCATAAGTTTTTTTCATTTCTTCAATAGCACTCCAAATTCTATTAAATTCTTCTTCATTGCTCTTCCTCATATTCTCAATCGCCTGCTCCAATCTATCAATTCTCTTATTGCCCTCTTTCATTGCTTCTGTAAGTTCACTTATCGCTTGCCATACCTTAGAGAATCCATCAGTCATAAGCTTCCTATTCTCCTCTATTTGCTCTTGTATTATTACCTCTACAATCTCCCTTATTGGCTCCCTATATTCAACTGGCAATCTCTCTAATATCTTATTTATTTTCTCTATCATTATGAAAATTTTAAAGCCCTCATTGAGCAATATAAAGTTTGCCAAGTAATTTAGTTTATGTCTTTGGAAATCCATTAGTTCATTAATAGCATTTATTACCTTTTCCTTCTTTAAAGGTTTATAAAATTCTACTTCTTTCGCCTTCTGTAATCCTTTTTAATTGTAATTTTAATTTGTTTTTCTTCTAATGAAAGCCTTTTCATATCATTTCCTAGACCTATGTCTTATGGATCAAGAACAACATCTCCCTTAAATTAAAATAACTTAATTACTCTTTCTGCAAGTTCCTTGGGTAAGATAATATTTCCCATTTTGCATTTATATTTGCACACTTAGGGTCTCCTTTATGCTCTAATGAACCTTAAAAAGTTTGATATAATAAGGGCTTTTAAATGCCTTCTTACTCTACTATAATTTTACTCATCATATTCTGATGACCAAGACCACAGTATTCATGGCATATGACTCTATATTCACCAGGCTCCTTAAATTTATATCTAAAATATGTAATTGCACCAGGTATAGCCATAAGATTTACATTTGTATTTTCAATATGAAGACCATGTATTACATCAGGGCTTGTTAAGTAAATATCAACAATTGAGTTTCTCGGTATTCTAACCTCCATTGGAAAGAAACTAAATTGCCTTGCAATATAGTGAATTTCATATCTATTCTCAGAAACCTTAATAATCGTATCCTTATCAAAAGGCTTAACATTTACAATGCAGGTTGGAAGCTCTATATTTTTTACATATGCACCATAAAGAATTAAAGAAAAGAAGATCAAAAGTAAAATTGATGATAGACTTAATGCAATTTTTTCTGCATTCATATTTTATTAACCCCTTTCTAACATAACTATATAAACCAAAAGCCATAAAAGAGCATAAAAAGCAAACATAAGAATGAAAAATACAATTGAACCCCTTGGAAAGAATCTCTCATTCATGTTTTAACCTCCTGTTGCTCTAAAAACATCATAATAAACAAACGTATAAGCTAAGATAATTAAGATAATTGCAAGAATTAGCCATAGCTTAAATTCATGTAAAATTTTTGAATTTGATTCTTCAAGTGATTGTGCATCATCAAACTCAACTTTACCTTCATCCTTTGGTTTTGATAAAACTGTAGCAAAGAATACCACAAAGTAAAATATCATTGAAATGAACATAATAATACCACCCATAAATGAAATATAATTCCAAATCATCCATTCTGGATTATATAAAAAATTGTCAGGATTTGAATAGGTTAAACCCATATTTGTTCTGCGTGGTATTCCAAAGATACCTCCAATCATCATTCCAAAGCCAAATACAAGAGAACCTACAAGCCAAAGGTATGGCACTAATAGATTAAGTGTTTTAAACTTTATATCAACACCCCTAATTTTTGAAATTAGATATAAACTCACTGCAAGAATACCAAGAAACACAAGCCCGCCAATAGTCAAGTGGAAGTGTCCAGGAACATATGAAGTATTATGAACAACAAGATTCATATTATATGAAGCATTTACAATACCCGTAATACCACCAAGTATAAAGAGAAAAAGACCACTGATGAAATAAGCAAATAACCATTTTTCCTTATCAAAGTATGGTAGTTTAAATAACCAATTTAATAATCCACTTGCACCATTTTTCCTCCCTGCATATTCAAGCGTTGCAGATAGTGTAAATGCTGTAATAAATGAAGGAATTGCTACCATAAACGTTAGGAATCCTTGAATTAGCTTCCAATTTGTTCCAATGCCAGGATCTGCATACTGATGATGAACACCAATAGGTATTGAAAATATAAGAAATAATGCAAATGAAAGTCTAGCAAATGTATCAGAAAATAGCTTCGAATCTATAACCTTTGGAAGAATTGTATAAAGTGCAATGTAAACAGGAAGTAGCCAAAAGTATACAAGAGCATGTCCAAACATCCAAAATAGTGTCCTTGCCAAAAGATTATTGATATCACTCACAAGACCTAATGATTTTGGAAGCAGCATAAATAAAATTTCAATAGCAACGGGAATTGTGCAAAAGAACCATATTATAAACGTTGTAAATATACCATAAACCGCAAGTGGTGTTTTTTGATTTTCCTTTTTATATGAAAGATATGAAGGAATCCAATTGAAGAATGCTATCCAAGATCCAACAACTAAAAGAACCGCACCAATGTAGAATGTAGGAGGAGCAATGAGTGGAGGATAAAATGTGTATAAAACATCTGTCTTTTGAACAAATACAGAATATGTGACAAGCAATGCTCCAAAAAGCATTAGCCAAAAAGAGAGCCATGCAACTTTCGTATTAAATAGTTTTTTAAGAAAGTGATAAATTATGACATTTCCAAGAGCTACTGCAAAGAACGTTGTAAGAACAACAGCATTTATAGCACCATGAAGTGTTAAACCTTGATAATATGTAAGTCCAAGAAATTGATGGGATTTTATAATCCCAGCTCTGTAAAGAACTTGTATCAGCCCGTGGTAAATACCAAATATTAAGAGGATGGTTGGAATTGTTATTTCCCAAAAGATGAGTTTTTTAAGTGTCTTTTCCATAGTCTGAAAATTTTAAAGCAAAAAATGAAAATCATTTTCAATAAAAATTTACTGACTTTTTTAGTCGAAAATTCTTTCAATAATTTAAAATCTAACTTTCAGTCCATATGTAATTTCAACAACATTATAATCCTTAATTTTATAAAATACGACAGGATGATTTATTTGTGCATTCTTATCATTTGGAATTTCTATTTTTAAATTCAGTGCATTTAAAAGTTTAAGAAGCTCATCTTTTCCAATTCTTACAATTTTAATGTTATCTTTAAGTCCATTTTCAAAATAAAATTGTTTAAGCTCTTCATTTGTATTATAAGGATTTAGCGAAACTAAGATGATATTTTTATTATTTGGAGCATTTTTAACAACCTTTACAATAAGAGGACAAGAGCCATGACAACTTATATAAAAGAATGTTAAAACATAATCACCTTTAAGCATTATTTCATTTCCATTTATGTCTGATAATTTAATATCGCTTGGAATTCTAACATTTAATTTGACTTGGGGAGCAATAGCTCCCCTTGCACTACTTAAAAAACTTATTATAGAAATAATAAATAAAGTGAATGATGTTAGCACTAAAAGCTTTCTTATTTGAGAGAACAATAGAACGAATATAATTGTAGTAGCTATAGGAACAGAAAACATCGAAATTATTCTTGCTATAACAACATCACTAGGATAATATCCATAACCTAGGCAGTAAATTCTTACTAACCTCCCAATCTCTCCTTCTACACCACCCAAAAGGAATATAGTAATTACTATTAGCCAACTTATTACAATAGCAGATAGTGAAATAAACACAATTATCTTATTTCCCATGCCCTTGAAAGTATATACCAATTTAGAATATACATAATTGCAAGATAGAAGAAGAATATAAATGCCAAAATAACAGTTCCAGGTGTTGAAACTTTCTGATCATTTTTTACCTGTGCAACAAGTGGAAATGAGGGTTTACCTTCAACATTCTTTCCAAAAAGAAGTGTTAAGACTGTATGAAGAACAAAAATGATAAGTCCTAGGAATGCTACTAACGCACCAATACCAAGAAGAACTTGTAAAAATTCCTTACCAGGAACGTCCAGAATTGTTGTTTCCCATGTCCTTCTTGGGATACCTAATCTACCAAGTGTATTCATAGATATAGCCATAATGGAAATTCCAATGGCAAAAAACCATGGCTGAATTGTAGCAAATGTTTTCGATATCCATTCTTTCCTAAAGATAAGCGGAACAACATAGTAAGCCAATCCCATAAACGCTAAGCTTGTTCCACCAGCAACGGTACCATGAAAATGACCTGGAACCCCTAGTGTATTATGCAATTTCATATTAATCTGCTCAACACCCATTATAACACCACTTGTTCCACCAAGAAATCCAAATATTATAAGAGATAAAAAGAATGCACTAAATGCTGGGTTGCTCCACGGGGCTCTGAAAAGCCACTGGAAAAGTCCATTATTAAACCCGTTTCTTCTTTGTCCAATCTCTGCACTTGCTGGGATTGCAAAGCAATGTATTAAACTTGCCAGGACAGCAAGATATATTACATAGCTTGTATTGAAAATTTTCCACGATGTTCCATAAGCAGGGTCTACAAGAAGATGATGAGCTGAACCTGCATTTATAAATAAAACATACAGTAAAAATGCTGTCCTTGAAACTTTTTCAGATGGTGTTGTTCCTCCAACAGTAAGATAAGATAGCAAATACCAGACAGATACCATCGCAGCTAAATTGATTTGCTGGGCTGGATGACCGAACCCCCAAAATAGTAACCTATATACAGCAGGATCAAGGTGCTCAATAATACCGACTGACCAAAGAAATGTTGGAACGAGCGCTAAGGCACCGTGAATCAGTGTAAATACTGCTATAACAACAGCAGCAGCTATACCATATGTAAATAAGGGAATGGAACCCTCATATGTGCCTTCTCTCTTTGCATTGTAAACATTCAAAAAGAATAAAATGCACATAATAAGAGCACCAATAGCAAAAAGTATATAACCAAAATAAAATATGGGATGTGCTTTTAGAGGAACGTAAGCTGTAAACATAACACTGCTTTCATTAAATCCACCCGTTAAAACGATAATATTTACCAATATAAAACCTATTGCCATAAGGAGTGTTGCAAAATATCCCCATTTTGGTGCAACTTGGCGGGCATTTAATACGATGGTGGAAGCAAAAACAACACCTGCCATTTCAAAGAAAACTATCCAGAATATAAGCATATTCATACCATGAAATGTTAGCATTCTATAGTATAGATGAGCAGGTAATAGATGAACAGCTTCCCATCTTGTAAGTGCAAGAAGGATTGCACCAATACCACCAAGAAGAAGTGCCAAAACTGCAAAAACCGCATTTAATTTTATAAGATTTTCTGCATGCCTTTGAACTTTGAGTCCTGTAACAGGACATGTTCTTACTTCCATAGCTCACCTCCTTATTCTTCTACTATAATTTTCCCCTTCATAAGATGATGTCCAAGGCCACAATATTCGTTGCAAACAATAACAAATTCGCCTACCTCTGTAGGTTTAATAGTTAATACGTACTCATACCCTGGAACTGCTTGAAAATTTAAATTTATAGGTTGGATTGAAAACCCATGATTTAGATCAACTGAGCTCATCCTTATTCTATAAGTTCTATTTTTCTTTAGAATAAGTATAGGTTCCCACCTAAACATCTTGGATAGGATATAGGCGTCTTCATTCTCAGGTGCTCTTACAATAGGGATCCCATCTTCTTCCCCTATCTTGTATTTTTCTATAAACATCCTTGTTTTTGTTTCAAATTGAGAAGGCAGTATTCTGTAAGCTTCATTAGGAGGATTTTGCTTACCGAAAATTGCCCAGGCTACCATCGTCCCAAAAAGCAACACACATGTAATAACCGAGAGAGATACCCATGCTTTCTCTGAAAATTCAATTTTCTCCTCCCAATAAACATCGCTTGGTTTATTAAGTGCCATAATTTACCCTCCTTTAAGGTGATATCTTCCTAAACGCAATTTCCATAAATCCCCATATTGTGTATGTTATCGCAGGAACTGCTAATCCAAGAAGAAACATCAAAAATATATCATCATATAGCATCTGAATGAGGGTTATCTTCTTTTTCTCTTCTTTCATATCTTTTAACCTCCTTTCAGGTAATTGGACAATTTTAAATCTTATTTTATTGCAAATGATTTGCAATAAGAAGTAAATTTTTACTTGAATAATCGATGATACAATTAAACTAAACGTGAAGTTTAAGAAGTCAGGTGAAAAAGAAATTAAAGTGCCTGTTAAAAAGAACGATGTGTTATTTGAGTAGGAGGAAGAATATGAATAAAATTTATTGCAAATCACTTTTAATAAGTAAAAGATCACTTTTATACTTTAAACTTTTAGACTTGATGAAAATAAAAATTAAAAGGAGGTTTAAAAATGAGATATCAAACAATTTTAAATCTCTTAACCATTTATTCCTACCAAAAGCTTCTCCTTATTAACATAAAATTTATTGTAAAAGAGGAAGAGCTAAAATATGTTATTTAAACTGATAAAATATCAAATAGTTGACCTTATATCAAGTAGATGGTTCATTTTCCAATTTGTTTTCTTTACAATTTCAAGTTACATTTTATTTAATATAAGTGGCTCATTTGAAAAGGCTATTTTAAGCATTATAATTTTATCTATTATATCTTTACCACTTTTTAGCATTTTACTCTCATCTTCTTATGTCTATTCAAGTAGGAATTTTATTGAACTTCTACTAACACATCCTGTAAAAAGAAACATAATATATCTTTCATCCTTCCTATCACTTTCCTCCTTTACATTTATCGCTTATATGTTAGGGATTTTAACAAGTGTAATAATCTCAGGAAACTTTAATGTAATTTTATTTAAATACTTGTTTATTTCATCACTTGCCTTGTTTCCTTTTATAACCATAGGTATTTTCACTTCAAACCAATTAGAAGACAGGTTAAAAGGAACGATTATTTTACTTTTCATATACCTTAATTTTACTATAATATACGATGCAATATTCCTTTACCTAATTATCATTTTAAGTGATTGGCCAATAGAGACTTTACTTACATTGATAATTCTGCTAAATCCACTTGATGCAATAAGAATAGTAAGTCTTTTAAGTTTGAATTTAAGCGATATTTTCGCATTTACAGACAATCTCCTCTTAAGATATAAACATCTTTACTTTTTCCCTATTATCCTATGCTTATCCTATACACTTTTATTTTTGATTTTGGGAATTAGGAAGTTTGAAAGGAGAGACTTTTGATGAAAGGAGGTAAAGAAATGAAAAAGCTTATCATAACAAGCCTGGTAATGATATCACTGATTGCTTGTGGACAAAAGAAAGAGGAACAAGCTAAGAAAGAAGAAAAAGTAGAAGTTCAAAATATGGATAGTAAGGGTATAGGTCCAATAAAGGAGGTAAAGCTTGGTCCAATAGATAAAGCACTTGTAGAAAAAGGTAAAAAGATATTTGAAGAAAAATGTTCTGCATGTCACAAAATTGAAGAAAAATATGTAGGACCTCCAATTAAAGGTGTTACAAAAAGAAGAACACCTGAATGGATAATGAATATGATATTAAATCCTGTTGAAATGACGCAAAAAGACTCAGTTGCAAAGCAATTATTAGCAGAATATTTGACACAGATGACTTATCAAAATGTAAGTGAGGAAGATACAAGAGCTATACTCGAATATTTTAGAAGTATAGATAGCCAATAAAAAGGAGGGGGAACATGAAGTGGATGAATCAAAAAATAACAGCAAGTCTGGGGCTAATTGCCCTTTTAGTGCTTGGATGTGCTCCAAAGAAGGAAACAGGAACTGTAATTGCTGCTGATGCTGCACAGAAAGCGTATGTTGCACCAGGTCAATACGATGAATTTTATATATTCTTTTCGGGTGGATTTAGTGGTCAAATTTCCGTTTATGGTATCCCATCTGGTAGAATCCTAAAAGTTATAAAGATTTTCGCGCAAGACCCTGAAACAGGTTATGGCTATACACCTGAAACAAGGCCACTCCTTATGACATCACATGGATTTATTCCATGGGATGACACACATCACCCTTGGCTTTCACAAACAAATGGAGAACACGATGGAAGATGGTTATTCGTAAATTCAAATAGCACACCAAGGGTTGCTCGTATAAGCCTTGAAGATTTTGAAACAAAGGAAATCATAGAAATTCCATTTAGTGACGGTAATCACGCTTCTCCTTATGGAACCGAAAATACAGAATATGTAGTTGCAGCCACAAGATTTGGCATCCCTGTTCCAAATAGAGATATACCACTTTCTGAACTTCCTAATCACTTTACAGGTATGGTTTCATTTATAAAGGTTGAAAAGGATGGTAAAATGGATATAGCTTTTCAAATTCCCACACCATTCAATCAGGACTTGGCACGTTGTGGAAGAGGTCCTTCACATGGATGGTGTTTCTTTTCCGTATATAACTCAGAAAGAGCCACAACCCTAATTGAGGTTAATGCTTCTCAGGCAGATAAAGACTATACATTTGCAGTAAATTGGAAAAGAGCAGAGGAGTGTTTGAAAGAAGGTAAATATAAGGAAGTTCCAACTACTTATTATCATAATTATTATGATGATGAGAAACACATGGCATTTTCTGAAATAAAGAAGTCTGTTAAATGGATTGAACCAGCTCAATGTCCTGGTATGATATACTTATTACCTACACCAAAATCACCACATGGTATGGATGTTTCCGATGATGGCGAATACATGATAGCTGGTGGAAAGCTTGCAACAGTAATACCTGTCTTTTCATTCTCTAAGATGTTAAAAGCTATTGAAAATAAAGAATTTGAAAAAGAAATAAATGGTATACCAGTTCTTAAGTATGAATCAGTTTTGAATTGTGAGGTAGAAAAGCCTTGTCTTGGACCACTTCATACAGAGTTTGATGGAAAAGGCAATGCATATACCTCTTGCTTCGTATCATCAGATGTAGTAAAATACGAGTATAAAACCTGCAAAGTTGTAGATAGAGTCCCAACCTATTACTCCGTAGGACACCTTTCTATAATGGGTGGTGACACAAGAAAGCCGTATGGTAAATATCTTGTTGCTATGAACAAAATTACAAAAGATAGAGGTCTTCCCGTTGGTCCTGAACTCTTACAAACCGCACAACTTTACGATATTAGTGGCGAAAAGATGAAGCTAATTAGTGAATTTTATACTGTTGGTGAGCCACACTATGCACAAGGATTAAAGGCGGATTTGATTAAGGATAAGGTTGCAAAGATATATTCATTAGAAAGGAATAAACATCCATATGTAGCAAAATCTGAAAAAGAAGCAAAGGTTTTAAGAGAAGGGAATGCTGTTCATGTTTATATGACTGCAATAAGGTCGCATTTTGTTCCTGATAATATAGAAGGTATAAAAGTTGGTGATACAGTATATTTTCATGTAACTAATCTTGAACAAGATTGGGATATACCACATGGATTTGCAATTAAAGGTTCAGAAAGTTCTGAAATCCTTATAATGCCAGGTCAAACCAAAACATTAGTATGGATTCCAAAGCAAGTAGGTATCTATTCATTCTATTGCACAGATTTTTGCTCTGCTTTGCATCAAGAAATGCAAGGATACGTAAGAGTATCTCCAAGGGATGCAAACGTTCCACTTAAAGCCTGGACAGGAGAGAATGAAGTTCAAGCAATAGTTCAAAAATAGGAGAATTTTATGAGAGGTATTTCAAGGGGGCTTTTAGCCCTCTCATCATTATTATTGATAGCTCTTTATTTCTTGCCACTTTGGAGAATAGAACTTTGGGCCCCTCAATATCCTGAATGGCTCAGAATATATATCTATATAAATACTATAAAAGGTGGCACACCATACGATTTACAAAATATAAACCTATTAAACCATTACATTGGTATGAAGGAAATAGATCCTAACATTGTTTTAGATTTGAAAATTTTGCCTTTTGTCTTTGCATTTTTAATTTTATATGGTATTATTGGAGCAATTTTAAATAAAAGATTTTTTTTATATTCATTCCCTGTTCTAATTTTAATAGTTGGTATTTCTGAACTTATAAGCTTTTATAAATGGGAATATGACTATGGACATAATTTAGATCCAAATGCCCCTATCAAAATTCCAGGTATGGCATACCAACCACCTCTTATAGGACAAAAGTATCTGCTTAATTTTACCGCAAGATCCTATCCAGATATTGGTGTCTATATTGCAACTTTGTCAGTAATTATTTGTACTATTGCTATATTTTTGGATAAAAAGAGCTGGAAAACATGAATTTACTAAAGTTTAATGTTTGGAGGCTAATTGCCCCCTTCATCTTTACAATATCTTGTAATAAAGAACCTGAGGCTATAATAGAAGGGAAAGATGTTTGTCATTATTGTAAGATGGTAATAATGGATAGTAGATTTAGTGGTGAAATCATTACAAAAAAGAATAGAATTTATAAATTTGATGATATTGGCTGTTTAATATCTTACTATAATGAGCATAAAAATGAAGTCAAAGAGGTCTACGTCTTAGATTATAATACAAAGGAGTTTATAAAAGCAAAAGATGCATATTTTGTAATAAGTGAAAGTATTAGAACACCAATGGGCTCTTCAATAGTTGCATTCAAAGATAAGGATTCTACATTAAAATTTTCAACTGAAATTTTAGATTGGAATAAACTTATAAGTATGTTTGAGGAATGAATCTTATTTTTTCATTTATAGTTGTTTGTAAGGATTGTAAATTCAAAAATTTACAGGATGCAATAGATTTTTCAAAAAATGGAGATACAATTATTGTAAAAGAAGGTATTTATATGGGGAATTTTATTATAAAAAAATCTATTTATCTTAAAGGTGAAAACGCTGTTTTGGATGGAAACAAAAAATATGATATTATCAAAATAAATGCGGATAACGTTGGAATTGAAGGATTTACAATAATAAATTCAGGATTTTCTCAAACAAGTGAAGTTTTTGGAATAAAAGTTGATAATGCTCAAAATTGCACAATAAAAAACAATACATTTTTAGACAATTTCTTTTCAATAGGTCTTTATAATGTTAAAAATTGCAAAATTGAAAGTAATAAAATTATTTCAAACGCAAGGAGTGAAGGTTCATCAGGAAATGGTATCCATGCTTGGAATAGTGAAAATATAATAATTTTAAATAATTACATTAGAGGTCAGAGGGATGGGATCTATTTTGAATTTGTTAAAAATAGTTATATTAAGGATAATTTAAGTGAAAGAAATTTAAGATATGGTCTTCATTTTATGTTCTCAAATGATAACACTTATGAAAGTAATAAATTTATAGAAAATGGAGCAGGAGTTGCTATTATGTATTCTAAAAATATCATTATGAAAAACAACGAATTTAAAAAAAATTATGGTTCTTCAAACTTTGGACTTCTTCTAAAATCATTAAACGATTCAAAATTAGAAAATAACCGATTTATAAGTAATAATGTTGGAATATTCTTGGACGAATGCACAAGAACAGAATTTACAAGAAATTATTTTAAGGATAACATTTGGGCTTTGCGTATATTTGCAAGCTCCGAATCCAATAACTTCTATAATAATAAGTTTATAAATAACATCTTTGATGTTTCAACTAATACCCTTTCTAGGCTAAGTAATTTATTCTATCATAATTATTGGGATAAATATGTTGGATATGACTTGAATAAAGATGGGTATGGAGATATCGCATATAGGATAGCTTTGATAAACTCATTTCTTTATGAAAGATATCCAATTACTATTCTTTTTTATGAAAGTCCCCTCTTTATATTACTAAACTATCTTGAAATGCTCATACCAACTCTTACACCATCAAACCTATTAGATAGAAACCCTATTTTGAAGAATGATAGAGATTGAAATTAAAAATTTATACAAAGCTTATGGTAAAAAATTTGTTTTAGAAAATATAAATTTAGTTATTAAAGAAAATGAAAGAATTTCCATTGTTGGACCAAATGGTTCAGGGAAAACTACACTAATTAAGTGCATTCTAGGGCTTGTAAAACCTACAAATGGAACGATAAAATTTAATAATATAAATGATGATTTTAGAAAGCACATAGGTTACGTCCCACAAAGAATGAACTTTCCACAAAATATCACACTTAAAAATTTGATAAACATTATAGAAGATATAAGAAATGAAAAGGCAAAAAGAAGAGACGAGCTACTAGAAATTTTAAATTTAAAAAATGAGTTTAATAAAAAGATATACCAATTATCAGGAGGTAATCAGCAAAAAGTAGCAATAATGCTCTCTTTAATGTTTGACCCTAAAATGATTATACTTGATGAACCATTTGCAAATCTTGATCCAATATCATCATATCAGATAAAAAAACTTATTTCAAATGAAAATAAAACAATGATTTTAGTATCCCATATGATAAGTGAAGCAGAATTTTTAACAGAAAAGCTATTATTTTTAGTGGAAGGTAAAATACTATTTTATGGTAGAATTGATGAAATAAAGAAAATCACAAATAGTAAAAGTCTTGAAGAATCTATATTCAAGATGTTAAAAAGTAAGGAATAATTTTTTACTGAAAATTATTTGCAATAATTTAACCTTTAAACTTTTAAATTATGCTAAACTTAATTATTTTGCACTGTCCAGCATGCTTAGGTGCTTTGAACGTGCCAACAAACTTAACTTCAACACTATTTAAAACCTATGAAATATCTCTAAATTATAACTACTCCTATGGCTCTCAACATGACAATAAGTTAAATGGGCACTTACTGAATGCTTACTTTTCAAGAAACTTTAATAGATTTTCCATCATTGCAGTTATTCCATATATCTATTCAATAAGTCAAATGAAGCATGGAGATATGGACACGACGGATAAACTAAATTCACTTTATGGTCTTGATATAGGCATTAGATATTCTCCAATCTATTCAAGATTTTCAAAATACAGAAGCACACTTTCAATACTCATCTTATATAAACTTCCAATTGGTTTTTATGACCTAAATGGTATAAGTTATGAGATTGTTGATTATCTATCATTTGGACTTGGTTATGCATTTGTATATAATAAGCTTATAAATTATAGTGAAGCTATATATTCAAGAGCCTTAAAGGAAGATAACAATCAATCTGATAAGGCAAGATTCCTGATAGGCTCATATTATGCATTTAAACGTCTTGAGCTTGGACCTGTTATCAACTATATGTATCAGAAAGCTTTAAATTCTCATGAAATAACAATTGGTTTAAGTTATGGATTTAATGTTCTTAATCTACCAATAAGCTTGAATATCCACAAAAGCATATATTACAGGGGAGAAGGTGTGTCAAATGATATTTTATTTGAATTAATTTTAAGAGGAGGGATTTAGTATTGAAAAAGAAATTAAAGTGCCTGTTAAAAAGAACGATGTGTTATTTGAGTAGGAGGAAGAATATGAATAAAATTTATTGCAAATCATTTTCAATAAGTAAAAAATAACTTTTATACTTTAAACTTTTGGACTTGATGAAAATAAAAATTGAAAGGAGGTTAAAAAATGAGAAACAAAACCTTTTTAGTATCTTTAATTTATATTCAAAAAGCTCTTCTCCCCCTTGATGGGGGAATAAAAACATCAAAAATTACAAAAAGGAGGTTGAAAGTGATGAGACAACTTAGCATCTTGACCATTTTTTTGACTATTATTTCAACTTTCATAACGAAGAGCTTCGCTTGTGATTGGTGCAACAACAAATTATATAATGAGCTTCTTTCAGGTCAAAGAAATGATATAAGAGGTAAGGAGCTTTTGGCACTTATTCAAAAAGATCTTCCAGTAAATCTAATTCAAGCACAAACACCAAAAGTTCCCGATAACTTCATAGAAGTCATAGAAGAAAGAGATAAAAAACTCCCAATCCCTCAAACAAGCTATGTAAATCAAAATTTAGAGCCTGATGTTAAATTCAGGATTGAAATGAAGGAAGGTGAAATATATCTTGGTAATGGTATCCTATATAAGGGATTTAATATAAGCGGAAAAACACCAGGACCTATGCTTATTGTAAATGAAGGTGATATTGTTGAAATTGAAATTGCGAATAAGGGAACAGTTCCACATGGTGCATCAATTCACGCTGCATATACTCAAACATCTAAATACTTAGGAAAAATTATGCCTGGTGAAACAAGAAAATTTAAATTCAGAGCAACTTATCCAGGTGTTTATTTATACCACTGCGCACCAGGAGCACATGCAATTATGGTTCATACGATTTTTGGTCAATATGGAATGATTGTTGTAAAACCAAAGAAAAAATACAAATTGGAGCAAATTTTGGGTAAAAAGCCTGATGTTGAAATTTTCTTAGCCCAGCACGAAGTATATACAAGTGGAAAAGAAGGAATAGAGGGCCAGCCACTTTATGTTCTATTCAATGGTGAAATTTTCAGATATGTTAAACAACCTATAATGGCAAAACCTGGTGATTATATAAGAATTTACTTTCTTAATGTTGGACCAAATCTCATATCAACACTACATCTCGTTGGAATAGTATGGGATTTTGCATATTGGCAAGGTCATCCTGATAATGTATTTGTAGGTGGACAAAGTGTCCTTGCAGGTCCTACAGATAGCTGGGTAATAGAATTTAGAGTTCCTCCTGATGAAGGCGATTATGTAATTGTTTCACACGCATTTGGAACAACAGATAGAGGTGCAGTCGGTATTTTAAGAGTAAAGAAAGATGCAAAAGTTGAACCTATAATAAAGGCAGAAGGTCCATCTTATACAAGTGAGGAGCTTGCAAATATCAAAAAGGAGGTAGTTAGAGTCATTTCTCCATTTGAGCCCGGTAGTCCTGATGTAGATGTCCCACAAGTATTCGATGAAAGGACAAAGGAAGTAATTGTTAGAATAAAAGGAAATTCATTTTATCCAAAGGTTATAGATATTGTTGAGGGAACAAAGGTTAAATGGATAAACGAAGATGTATTTACGTATGCTCAAGGAGAATTTGCAGGTATTCACAATGTAGCAGTTACAAAGGGACCAAAAACATTTGTCTCTCAACTTTTACTCCATGCACAAAGTTATGAATATACATTTGAAAAGCCTGGCGAATACAGTTATACATGTTCTCCTCATCCTTATATGAAAGCTACTGTTAGAGTAAGACCAAAACCAAAAAATTTTGCACCTACAGTTTCTCTGCTACTTAGCG
>FWWM01010861.1_pt1 | contig 15919 bp, 17 predicted proteins | sample 2228351 | NCBI WGS metagenome assembly FWWM01 (sample SAMEA103939774, study PRJEB20133) | metagenome | reverse complement strand
GCTCGGTGAGCAGGCGATGCTTCTGCGCTTTCCGCCATTCCTGCGTTGCCAGCCGCTCAGAGAGCACCAGCCGATTGCGCTCGCGATCAACCTCGATCACCTTGAGCGGGATCTCCTGATTGACCATCTTCTGCAACGCCTGCTGCCGCTCGTCAGCCGCTGTGCGCCCATGCAACTGCGCCACCTGGGACGCCGGCACAAAACCACGAATTCGGTTGAACTGCACCAGCAGACCGCCCTTGTTGAAGCCGATCACCTTGCAGCGCACAATACCGCCATCGTGGAAGAGCTGCTCGGCTACTTCCCAGTCCTTCGCCACCTGCACCATCGTAAGCGAGAGGATCAAATCACCATCGCGATTTTCCGGCTCTTGCACATACACCTGAACCGTATCGCCAACCTTCAGCGACCGGATAAAATCTTCTCCCATCTGGCGCAAATCCTGAGCCGGAATGACGCCTTCGCGCTTGGTGCCGATCGAGACCAGAACCCCATTCTCTTCGATGTGCATGATCAGGCCTTCGCGCAGCTCGCCGCGCTGCGGGCGGGCATAGTCATACTCATCGAGCAATTGGGTCCAATCCAGATCTTCCTCATTCTGACGGGTTACAGGGTCGGGCTGGACAGACATGCTACAAAGCCTCCTCAAAAGAGATTTTTTGTCTGACGTTCCGCTATGGCACACACAAAGCACACCATCTGAAACCGCGCCGGGCCGCCAGCAGCATTATGTTCTCATCGCACTGCTGGCGCGATCCACCGGCTCCGCTGGCTGTCATACGCTCCAGGGCCTTGGTCATGTTCCAATCGATGGAGTTTGCCGTAGCGGAAGTCGAGACATGTTTTACAATGGCGGCAATTATAGGTGAGAATGGTGAACCTGTCAACATTTTCACAATCGGCGAGGGTGAGCCACCAGATCGATCGGCAGCGACAGTGATCAGCGATGTCGTCGCCGGCAGTGAACGCGCCGACGAAGCTTTCATTTTCAAAGAGTTCCTGTGATCAGGTAAAATGTGCGCCGTTTTTTACGTAGCTTTGGTTAAGGCAGCATCACCATGACGCTCACGTTTGTCTTTCTCGATGGGGTAGGGCTGGCGCCGGCCAGCGCCGATAATCCGCTGACCGACGCGCCGATGCCGACTCTCCGGCGGCTGTTGGGCGGGCCGTTGACGATCGAGCAGATCGGGTATCGCGATCACTGCTTGCTGATGCCGCTCGATGCGTGTCTGGGCGTAGCAGGATTGCCGCAAAGCGGAACCGGTCAGGTGGCGCTGCTGGCCGGCGTGAATGCGCCCGCCCTGCATGGCGGTCATCAGCCCCATTTTCCGCCGGTCGCGCTGCGGCCACTGTTGGCTGAACGCTCGCTCTTTCGCCGCGCGCTGGCGCTGGGCAAGCGCGTGGCATTCGCCAATGTCTTCACCGAAGCCTACTGGCGGGCAATCGCCAGCCGCCGCCTGCGGCGTGCAGCAAGCGTTATCGCGGCTGAAGGCGCCGGTCTCTACCTGCGCAATCTGGCCGATCTCCAGGCCGGGCAGGCGCTGAGCTGGGATATTACCGGGCAGGCGCTGGCCGCGCGCGATCCGGCTGCCGCTACTCTTCCCCCTATTACACCGTTTGCCGCCGGTGAACGACTGGCCAATCTCGCCCGCGCTTACGATTTTGTCTTCTTCGAGAGTTTCTTGCCCGATCTGGCCGGACACGGACGCCTGGGCGTCGATGGGGCGACCGAGGCGCTGATGCGCATTGATGGGCTGCTGGCCGGCTGGTGGCATGCCCGTCGGCCAGCAGATAGCTTGCTGATTGTGTCAGATCATGGCAATATCGAACAGGCGGCCACGAAAACGCACACAACTGCGCCGGTGCCGTTGCTGGTGATTGGGCCGCACTCGGTTTACTTTCATTCATTGTGTCGCATTGATGAAGTGGCCGATGCTGTTCTGACCGCACTGAAGTCATCCGAATAACGAGGAGCTGTATGTCACGCACCATCCGGGTTTTGTTTGTCTGTCTGGGAAACATCTGCCGTTCACCGATGGCCGAAGCGGTCTTTCGCCATCTGGTCGCCGAAGCCGGCCTGAGCAATCGATTTGAGATCGACTCGGCAGGCACTGGCGGCTGGCACGTTGGCGAGCCGCCCCATCCAGGGACGCAGCGGATCCTGGCCCGTCACAATATCCCTACTGCTGGTATGCGCGCGCGCCAGGTGCGGGCCAGCGATATTGATCAGTATGACTACATTCTGGTGATGGATCGCGAGAATCTGGCCGATCTGAGCCGCTTCCATCCCCGCGCGCGCGAACGAGCTAAACTCCTGCTCAGTTTCGCGCCGGAACTGGGGGTAGATGAGGTGCCTGACCCGTACTACAATGGCCGTTTTGATGATGTTTACCGGATGGTTGAGCATGCCTGCCGCAATCTGCTCGCTTACATCCGGCAGAAGGAGGGAATCTGAGATACGTTCACGAAATATCCTTTCCATCGGCAACCATTGGGCAATGTGCATCCGTCAGCGATCGATCGCGGGATGATCGCACCACAAAGGCGCAAAGTCACTACCACAGCAACCGATGTATCTTTGGCATGACATGAGGAAAGCGGGAGGCGGCCACGCCGCCCCGATCCACGTCATTGCGCGGGCGCTGACGCGCCCGCAGCAATCCTCTGCATCAGCAGGAGCAGTGCCTCATTGAAGCATATCACTCACTCACCTTCCACTCGCCGGTCACCACTCGCGCCGGCGCCGGCAGCCGGATCGAGAGCAGGCCAGCGCAGGTAACAAAGAGCGCCGATGCCCACAGACAGGCAATCAGGCCACCGTACAGCCCCTGCTGCATCCCCCACTGGTAGAGCGCGCCTGATAGCACCGTGCCGGTCAATCGCCCCAGCGCGTTGGCCATGTAGTAGAAGCCTACATTCATCGCAACCTTGTCGTCGTCGGCGTAGGCGAGGATCAGGTAGCTATGCACTGCCGAGTTCAGCGCGAAGACGACACCGAAGGCCAGCAAGCCACCAACCACTGCCAGCGTCGGAGCCAATCCCCGATCGAGCATCACCGCGATTGCCGCCGGCAGCAGGGCCAGACCGAAAGCCAGCCACATCGCCGAGCGTCCATCAGGCGCGCGCGCTCCCGCCACCTGCCGTCGGATCAGGGTCGGCGCAGATGCCTGGACAAAACCGTAGCCGATCGTCCAGGCCGCCATAAAGCCTCCTGCCAGCCAGAAGTCCCAGTTCAGCACCGTGATGAAGAAGACCGGCAAGCCAACCACGAACCAGACATCGCGCGCGCCAAAGAGGAAGATGCGCGCCGCTGCCAGCATGTTGACGGCCTGGTTCGCTGAGAAGATCTGCTTGAACTGCGCCTTTTTGTTCGCCGTACCCAGATCGCCGCTGATCGCGCCAGCCGCGCCGAGCAACGCAATCAGCACCAGCGCAGCCAGGATCAGCAGCGCGATCTGGAAGCCGAACAGGCTTAAGAGCAACGCGCCAACGAAAAAGCCCAGGCCCTTCACTGCGTTCTTCGAGCCGGTGAGGATACTCACCCAGCGGTAGAGCTGACCGGCGCCCTCGCCGGCCACCAGCTTCACCGCGCTCTTCGACGACATCTTGGTCAGATCTTTGGCGATGCCCGATAAGGCTTGCGCCGTCATGACATAGGGCACGACCAGCAGTGAGGGTGGGGCAAAGGCCAGCATACTCAAGGCGACCAGTTGGGTGGCCAGACCAAGAAAGAGCGTCAGCTTCAGGCCAAAACGCGCCCCCAGATAACCGCCGAACAGATTGGTAATGACGCCAAAGATCTCGTAAAACAGGAAAAGCGATGCGACCGCAAACGGCGAATAGCCGAGCTGGGCAAAATAAAACAGCACCAGCATGCGAATCGCGCCATCGGTGAGCGTGTCGGCCCAGTAGGCCGCCGTAACCAGCAAGTAGTTGCGACGCTGAACAGCCGCAGCGCTATCAGCCGAAGTGACCGGAGATGGTTGTGCCGCACTCATAATAGCTTCGCCACCTTTCGCGCCAGCTCCACGTAACGGTTCGCATATCCCCACTCATTGTCATACCAGGCATAAATCTTTACCTGTGTCTCGTTGGTAACCATCGTGCAGAGCGAGTCGATAATCGCCGAGTGGGGATCGCTGACAAAATCGATTGACACCAGTGGCCGGGTTTCATAGGCCATGATGCCGCGCAACGGCCCATTGGCCGCTGCGCGCAGCAGTTCATTGACCTCGGTCACGATCGCAGTGGCCGAACCGGTCGTGGTGGGAACCAGCGAGAGGCTCGAGGCGCGCGCGCGGCGCAAATCTTTGTGTGGCTGATCGTGAACGCTCTGCGTGTTGGTTGAACTGTGGATCGTGGTGATCATGCCGTGACGAATGCCAATCCCTTCGTGAATGACCTTCACTACCGGCGCCAGACAGTTCGTTGTGCATGATGCTGCCGTGAGCAGATGATGACGATCCGGATCATACCAGTGATCATTCACGCCCATGACAACATTCAGCGCCTCACCCTTCACCGGCGCCGCCACGATCACCTTTTTTACGCCAGCCGCAAAGTAGGCTGCTAACTGCTCGGGCGAGCGAAACTTGCCTATCGCTTCGAGCACGATATCAACGCCGGCTGCGGCCCAGGGCGTTGCTGCGATCTCTTTGTGCTTACTGTAGCCAATCGGCACCCCATCGATGACCAGTTGATCGCCTGCCCCATGCGACTCATGCGGCCAGCGCCCATGCACTGAGTCAAACGTCAGCAGATGGGCGGCCACGCCAGCATCACCGCCAATCTCGTTGACATGGACAAATTCCAGCTCTGGCCAGCCCCACGCCGCGCGCAGCGCCAGCCGTCCGATGCGACCAAAGCCATTGATACCCACCCGTGCCATGGCATCCCCCAGATATATCATTTACGATTGATACAATTCTAAGCGAAGGAACCCTTATCCGGCAAGCAGGTATCCGCGCCAATTCCCTTGTTGCCCGGCGTTGAGATGCAGCGGCATGGCAATCCCCCGCGTTCCTCGTGTCAGTGCGAGCCGCGCGCAGCGCGGCGCTCCCCGGCTCACGCGCATAGATTCCCCTTCCGTGAACTTCGTGTCTTTGTGGCGCAATCCCCGGTCGCCGACGGAACGGATGTTCCGTGACCGTAATATGCCGACACACTCAACAATACGCTCGCAAACCCGGCAAAAGCGGGGTATACTACCTATAAGACACATCCCTGTTGATCCGGAGGCGCTATGTCACGACCCTTGATCCCGATGACTGCCAAATGGCGGCAGGAATTCATCAACCCGCGCGGTCCGGCCAATGTGCCGCCGGTCGGGAGTGAAGCGCCCGACTTCACCCTTCCTTACGCGCAGTTCATGAGCGGCCCGCCGGAAGATCGGGTGGAGTATGGCCGCACTCTGACCCTGAGCGCGCTGCGTGGACGACCGGTAGTGCTCAACTTAACCCGGATCGTGAGTGACCGCTTCTTCTGACCGCATTGCGCGCCGCAACTGGATGCGTTGCGGGAGCATTATGACGAGTTCGTCCGGCGCAATGCCCACCTGCTGGTGGTCAGCAGCACCGATCTGGAGATGACCAGTTATGTGGCCGAGGTCTTGCGCGCGCCCTACCCGGTGCTGAGCGATCCCGAATGGGGTGTCTTCTACCGCTATGGGATGGGATCGGCGATGGGCGTGCCCCTGCCGGGCGTGTTTGTCATTGATAGTCAGGGGATCATCCGCTGGAGCTGGGCAGCCCCGCTCTCAGTCGTCTTCACGCCGCCGCGCCCGCATGAGCTGGAAGCAGTTCTGGACCAGCTTTCACCCTGATCACGGCACGGCGATCGAAGCAATCCTGGTCGGCAAAGCGCAGATTGTTTCGATCGCCTCGCCGCAAATATCGCACCGAATGCCGTTGATGATTGTGCTGACGCGCCCGCGCTTACATTAATTCCCCGCGGCGGAGAAACAGGCACGCTGACTGAGGCGCATCGCTGCGCTGGCACTGGAATGTCGTCTGGCGAAGGACTGCTGCTTCACCTCAATTCTTCATCCGCGCTTTATCTCAGCTTCACCCGACCATCACCATCGCTTCATCACGATCACCTACACTCGTTGTAGGGTCGCATATCGTGTTTCAAAGGAGCAAATCTGTGGCATCTTCGCTCAGCGCAGCCGACCTCCACATTCATACGACCGCCAGTGACGGCACCGCCACCCCAGAGGCGGTGCTGTCGCATGTAGCCAGCGCAACTGATCTGCGCGTGATTGCGATCACCGACCACGACACATTGGATGGCGCGCTGGCGGCGCGGCAACTGGCGCCTCAGTACGGCATCGACGTGATCGTAGGCTGCGAAATCTCGACCAGCGCCGGGCATTTGCTGGCGCTCTTCATCGAGCAACCGGTGCCTGCGGGCCTCGATCTCACGACAACGGTCGCGCTGGTGCATGCCCAGGGTGGCATGGCGTTCGCCGCCCATCCCTTCGGTGCGCTGGTACCCTCGCTCGGTCGGCAGCGCATCCTTGGGCCAGAACGCACTGACATCGATTGGCGGATGCTTGATGGCATCGAGGTTTTCAATGCCAGCCTGTGGAATCCAGCCAACAACCGGCGCGCTGCCGCGAAAGCGCAGGCGCTTGGCCTGACCCACATCGGCGGCAGCGATGCCCACAATCTGGCCACGATCGGCGCCGGTCGCACCCTGTTTCGTGGCCAGAGCGCGGCTGATCTGCGCCAGGCGCTGCGCCAGCGCGCGACTCTGGTCACCGGAACCTACTGGGGCTGGCAGGGCGTGACCGGTGTTGTCCGTGAACGAGTGTACCAGTGGCTTCACCAGCGGCGCGCCACTCCGGTTGAGATGTCGGAATCGGTGCGTTAGCAGCTAGCGCGCCCACTCGCCGATTGACGGCCCGGTCTCAAAGAAGATTGTCGGCAACAAATCGAGCTGCCGACTCAACCAGGGCAGGGCAGCGGTCAGGAGGCGGCGACGCAGGCGAGCCGGCAGCACCAGACCAAGCAACGCGCCCGACCGCACCGGACGGTGTTGCTGACGGCGAGCCAGATCAATGAAGCGCGCAGCAAGTCGGGCGCGCGCGAGCGTCAACCGCGGCGCGCGTTCCCAGCGGTCAAGAAAGCGTGACAGTTCCGCTAATTCGAGCGGCGGAAAATCGTTGCGACCACCCCAACGCGCCTGATGGCGCTCGATCACCTGTCGCAGCGCGCGGGTTTCAGCGCCGAGATCGCGCCGCTGACCGTCACGGGCCATGATCGCCAGCGGCAACAGCAGCGCGCGCATCGCATACGCAATGTCCAGGGCGTCGCTCAAATAGCGCAGACTGGTCACGATCTGCGTCACTACAGGATCGAGCGCGGGCGCTTGTCGTTCCACCAGCTCAACCAGCGCGCGCGCCGACCGCGCTGCCTGTGCAGTCTGCGCCAGGATCGTGGCCGTGTCACCCAACACCTCAGCCAGATAGACCCACACCGGCAGCGCAACTGTAGGACGCATCCACCAGACCCATAGCAGCGGCGGCAACACCATGCCGCCGAAGCGTTCCAGGTCGGGCGCGCGGCCAAAATACCAGCCCTGCTCAATCAAGGACTCAGAAGTCAGATAGGCCGTCGCCACTGCATCGGCAAACGCAGCGCCATACGCAGCCAGCCGATGGGCAAACCAGTCACGGACGAAGGCTGACGCATCGATTTCTGGCTGCTGCGCCAGCGCCGCCGTCACCGCACTGCTCGCTTCCGTCCACAGATTCCAGCCGTTTGGGCCGATTGATGCCGCGCCACCACCCCAGCCGCCGGTGCTATTCCAGGCCCACATCCCGACGCAACGCGGTTCGGCTGCGGCGCGCCGGATCGCCGCGCTGTGCAGCGCAACCACACTGGCCGGAACCAGCCCGAATAGCTCGTACTCGCGCCGGTTTTGCAGCTCGACGATCTGGCGCGGACCGGGCAGACCAAGCGTTGGATTGGCCGGCAACAGGCGAAAGAAATCAGCCGGAGCATGTTTGAGCGACACCAGCAGATGCGGATCGCGCTGATCGGCAAACACCGCCCGATAGCGTTCGGGCGAATAGAGCAGATCACCCGCCTCGCCAATCCCCAACGTCCACGTCCGTATGATCAGGTGGCGATCAAACTGCGCGCACACCGGCAACAGCGTGGCGATCAAATGGCGAATGGACGCCACATCGCGGTAGATCAGATGACCGGTATAGCCGGCGCAATCGTGCGCGCCGCCCGTCTCGCCGATCCGAATGATCACCCCGCTGACCATCGGCAATGCGGTAAACAGATCGATCAGCGCTGCCCGATTCACTTCATCAAGCCGGGGATTGCCGACAGCGAGTCGACCTGCCTGCTGCCGCAACTCTGGCGTCATCCACTGCATATCGCTGATCACGTAGACCTGCATGCCGCGCGCTGCCGCCTCGGCGAGCAGTGGCATCAGCGCCGCGCGGTAAGCCAGCGCGCGCAGACGAGACGGGCTATCAGCGGCATAGTATTGCTGGGGCGCCTGATCGAAGGTCACCAGATGCGCCAGATTATCAATCGCAATCCCCGTGTAGCCCTGAGCCTGCGCCGCCGCCAGATACGCGCGCGCCCGTTCCACCCCGCTCCGCAACCGCGCCTCATCAACGTATGGCGGGTTCGGCAGATCAAGCTGCGCAAACGGAAATGACGACCAGTTCCGCGCGGGAGCCGCCGGATCGATAAACGGGCCATTGATGTCAACCAGTCGCATCGAGAGGGTCATAGCAGCAACGTTTCTTTCATCAACCCAGATGAATATCGGCGCAACGCCACCACCAGCATCAAGCCGATGTTAAGGTTTGATTATAACAAGGTAAAGCAAATCCTCAAGGGGAAATCGGGCAACAGGGAATGGGGAAATGGGAATTGGCTGATCGCGACGACGCAGCGGATGGTGTACTGCCAGCCATCGCCCTACGAGGCGGGACACAGACAATGAGCGTGATCTGGACGCTTTAGACGGCGCGCAATGGCGTAGAGTTGACAGGAACGCGCCTCGGTGTTGTGATTCAAGTTATCGCGCGAGCGCTCGCTTCTGCTTGCTCCTCGCCCGTGTTGCGAACGAGGAGCCGGGGGTGAAGGTAATCCCCGCGCTTGCGGCGGCACAGGGATGATTTTTCTGCATATTCGTTTATGGACGATCGCCCTTGATCAGATGCCAGTAGCAACCTGTAATGAGCGGCTAGCAGGAGCAGGCCGACAACAGAAGAGCGCCAGAACCAGGAACGCTGCGTCGCCTCTGGCAGCGCGCGCCGTCCGAGAGAGACGGAACAACAACCGCAGGTAACCGTATCACCCTCCCAACTGGCGCGAACGCGGCGCCGGGATGTACTCAACCGAAGGCCGGCGCTGGGCAGTCTGCGGATAGAGCGCCATGATCTGGTAAATCTCATCGGGCATGTCGGTGGTTACCGGCAAACCCAGCTCGCGCGCCTCATCGACGGTAATCGGATAATCGTGCGTCCAGACGCCGCTGGCCAGCGTATGCGCCACCTCTTCGGCCCGCTCAACCGGCATCTTGTCGCGCAGCAGCTCGCACACGGTGCGCTTAACCTGCCGGATCGCTTTTTCGGCAATGTCAGCCATCATTAGCGTTTCGTCATCAATCTCGCTCAGCGGTTTGCGCTCGAGCACGCGCAGAATCGATGCCGCCGGATGCTGCCCCAACTGCGGATCGACCGGCCCCAGCACGGCATTCTCGTCCATCACAATCTCATCGGCAGCCAGCGCAATCAGCGTACCGCCCGACATTGCATAGTGCGGCACAAAGACGGTCACCTTGGCTTGATGCTTCACCAGCGCGCGCGCAATCTGCTCGGCGGCCAGCACCAATCCGCCCGGCGTGTGCAGGATCAGGTCAATCGGAATGTCGCGGTCAGTCATCTTAATCGCGCGCAAGACGGCTTCCGAGTCTTCGATGTTGATATAGCGCACCAGCGGGAAACCAAGCAGACTCATCGTTTCCTGGCGATGAATGAGAACGATCACCCGACTCTTCCGTTTCCGCTCCAGTTGTTCAAGCAGACGCTGCCGGGCGGCATCGAGCATGCGCTGGCGAATGACCGGCTGCAACGACGACACGATGAAGAAGAGCCATAAGAGTGAGAAGAAATCCATAACTTTCTACTCCTGCGCAAGAGAACCGTTGCCTACCTTACCAGGGATAATACTCATCGCGATAGTAGTAATGATAGGAACGACGCCGGCGAAAGAATGGCGCCAGTGCCAGACCAGCCACGAAACCGCCGATGTGCGCCCACCAGGCGACGCCCCCCATCGCCTGCACGTCGATCAGGATGGAGAAGAGGCCATTGGCTAACTGTGAGATGAACCAGAAGCCGAGGTAAACCACCGCGGGAATCTGCACCAGCCACGGGAAGATGAAGATCGGGATCAGGGTAATCACTCGCGCCGTTGGAAAAAACAGCAGGTATGCCGCCAGCACGCCGCTGAGCGCGCCACTGGCGCCAACGGTGGGAATTGGCGACGCCGGGTTGAACATGACGTGAGTAAACGCCGCGCCAACCCCGCAGATTATATAGAAGAGCAGGTAGCGCTGGCTGCCCATCCGATCTTCGACGTTATCGCCAAAAATGTACAGCGCCAGCATGTTGCTGAAGAGGTGGAACCAGCCGCCATGCATGAACATCGACGTAAAGATGGTGAGTATCTCGGTAGGCGAAAATGGATCGGCCAGCAAACGCGCCGGAACTAGTGCCAGCGCCTTGATCCATGACTCGGCCAGACCTGCGTCGCGGGCCATGAAGAAGAAGACGATCACATTGGCTGCCAGCAGCGAATAGTTGACCATCGGAAAGGTGCGGGAAGGGATGGTATCCTTTAATGGCAGCATAAATGCTCCTGTCCATGCGCTTCACCTGTCGCTCGCCTGAACGGGAGAGCCACAGGCTAATGAAAGACAACTATCATCACGTCTCACACACATTTCGCAGCCGTTCCATCTGTACCCCGGCGTCCATTTTCATCAATGGCGCCACCGTTACCGGCCAGATCAGATCGAGACCGGGCACTTTGAGCCGGTACTCAACGCGATTGTGGATCAATGTCTGATCCGATTGCTCTTGCCAGGGCAGCCACTGCCAGGCATCGAACCCTTCCCAGAAGCCATCGAAGGCCCACAGGATCAACCCAGGGCGTCGCTCAACGATGATGTACCCCGCTTCCAGCAATGGGCCAACGCCGGTAAGCCGCAATCGCCAGCGCGCGCCGCGCTCGAAGCTCCAGCCGTCGAGCGGAGTGAATTGCACCGCCGGTGACATCCAGCGTCTGGTCAGCTCCTGGTCGGTCATGACCCGCTCGACCGTCGCCATCGGCGCCCGCACAACCACAAACTCTTCCAGCAAATGCGGAAAGGGCGCTGCCATAGGCAACCTCCTGCTGAAATGAGCGCTTACGACTCCTCCGGCAATGTCCAGATGCCGAAATTGTCGAAATGAATCTCGACCCCGCCCTCTTCCCGATAACAGGTTGTAGACACGCCGATCCGGCCAGAGGGATAGGTGTCATCACGCAGATCGTTCAATAGCGTGTCATTGACAAACAACCGGATTCGATCACCCTCACGGATAACCCGCAACCGGTTGAAATCGCCAATCTGCGTGATCTGGCGCGGATCACCCTCGACCAGCAAGACAGGATCGCGATCGGCGGCAATCACCGAGAGCCGATAGTAATCGATGAAGAACTCAAACTTGTAAAAGCCGACATTCTGGCGTTGCCCGAAGATCAACCCGCAGCTCCCATCACCGCCGCCGCGGACGACGCGGCAATCGACCTCGGCAATGAAGCTGGTAAACGAACTGAGTTCGTACACCTCATACGACGTGCCGCGACCCGACCACAACACCTTGAAGACGCCATCTTCAATCAGATCGAGTTCGATCTCCTGGAAGACGCCGGTGTACCACGCATTGCGATTATCCGCGAACGTGTCGTAGAAGATGCGACGTGAACGTTGAAACAGCTCTGCCACTTCCGCCGCGAGCGCCGCAGCGGTCTGGGTTGGCGCTATCTCGCGCAATGCCTGCGCCGTGCCCGCCTGCGCTGTCTGCGCGATACTCGCCGCGCCGCCTGGGGTTGCGACTGCAATGCCGCCCACCGCCGTCGCCGGTGGTTGCGCCGCTGTCGGCGAGGATAGCGCTGGCGGCGTCGTTGGCTGCGTCACCGGCGCAGTTGCGGTCGCCGTCGGCTCAGGAGCAATCACGATTGCCGGTCGCCTCACCAGCATGAAAGCAATCCCGATCCCGATGATCGCCACTGCAACGATCCCGATCACAGCGATTAATCCGCCACGACGGGCTGGCTTCGTCGGCGAGATTATCGGCGACCCTGGCGAAGGTTCGGCAACCGGTTCCGACATGCGCGCGCCGCAGTTGGCGCAAAAGCGCTCTGCCCCTGAAACCGGCGAGCCACATTGCTGACAATATCGCATATACTCGTACTCGCTCCACGGGTTGCGCTGAGGCGGTCGCGCGCAGCCAACTGCCTTCAGCGCAATCAGATCATATCTGGCGCGCTCCGGCAACGCTTACCCCGGCCACACTGCCGCCGGTGACAGTCACCGGCATGCCGGTTGCTTCCTGATAGGCGGTTGTTGCCTGTTGCAGATCGGCTTCCGCTTCTGCGCGCCCGAAGACGACTAGAGTCGCATGGGTGGTTGCCAGCGGTTGCCGCGCGCCCAGAATGGTCGGCGTTTCGAGCTGGCGGGCCAGCGCATCAGCATGCGGATCGGTCAAACGCAACCGCGCCTGCGCCCAATGGCTGGCGCTCAACAACTCCCCGACGAGACGAAGATCGTCGTCGCGCTGCGCGCGGTGGACTGCGGCGCGCAACAACGCCGCTATGATCCGCGCGCGCTGCCGCTCTGCTAAAGCGAAGGCAGCCAGGTCGGCCAGGCCATGATCTGCCGTTTCACCGGCCAGCAGATCGGCCAGGGCGTAGCCCTCCGCAGGCGTTGTTATCGCCGTCAACGCAGCGCCTGTAGCGCGCTCACGCGCCGCAGGGAACGCTTCCGCTACCCGGCGGTTGATGTCGGCCAACGCCAGGCGCAGCCGGGCCAGCGGCTGACGCGGTTCTGTTCCCGCGCGCGCGACCCAGATCGCGTAGCCGACCGGCAGATGGAGCCGACTGCTAATGGTGGCCGTGTCGGTCTGCGCGATCAACAACTCATTGGCCGCCGCGCAGACAGTGGTCAGCGGGCCAATCAGATCGAACCAGCGACCATCGAGGCGCGCCAGCCCTTCAGCGCAGGTTAGCGCCAGCTCACGCGGCGCCAGATGCGCGCCATACGCTGTCACCAGAGCCTGAGCAACCGCGGCAATGACACTCGCAGCCACGCCGGGGCCATCGGCAATTTGCAGCAGCAGCCGCGCTCCGCCGCCAAACCGCACAAACTCTTCCCGCATCAGCGCCACCCACGCCATCAACGCCGGCCCCCACCACGGGCTGCGCGGCGGCTGGTGAAGCGTGATCGCGGCAACCGCATCGGCATACTCACGCGGTCCGCCCGGCGTGACGAGCGCCATGCAGGGGATGGAGTCAATCCGCTGGCCGGTCTTGATCCGAATGATCGGTTCGGGATCGGGCTGGAGCGCCGCAAACACGCCATTCCCCGTCGGCCAGAGCAAGGCCGGCAACCCAACCTCACTGACCACCCCGCCGCACAGATCAACCCACCCCGGCGCGCGCGTCAGCGTGATCGAACGTTCGCGATCAAAGAATCCGCCACGCTCCGATCGCGCGCGCTGGACGAAGCGCTCGTATTCCGTCACCATGGAGATGCCTGCCTATGTCGTTGGCGCAGCCATGATCGCCGCGCCGAGCGTGGATGAGAGATCGGGGACGCTTAACCCGCTGAGATGCACCCGACAGATTCCTTCGCCGCGCCGGGCCAGTCGTTCCGCCACCCATGGGTCGCCGGCATCCGGCCCGCGCAAGATCAATGTTGCATTGTCGAGCGGAATGCGCACCTCCGCTGGCGCGGCCAGCGGATTGATGCCGAGCAGGGCCGCATACCGGCCAGCGCTGGCCACCGGATCGGTCACCGCAATCACCACCTCGGCAATTCCGCGCGCGCCATTGGCGTGCCCCCAGAAATCGGCATCGGGCACCCGCAGCGACCGATCGGTCACATCACCGCAGAGAAACGGCAGATCGGGGCTGGGCGGCCACGCCGTCTCCCAGGCCAGGCTGAGACCATCAGGCCGAATGCGCCCGCCCGCTACCGGACCGTGCATCATCAAACCGCGATCGGCTGCCGCTGCCACCGCAATCGTGGTGTTGAACGGCAAGAGCGCATAGTCAATCAACCCCGGCCCTTCCGCGACATGGCGCCACCAGCGATGCTCAGGAGCCGCCCGCCGGAAGGCCAGCAATTCCAGATAGGCGCCATCGGCAAAACTAATCAGCGCATTATGGGTTGCGCCATCGGCATGTTCACCGCCCGGAGCAACAACAAAGCCGGCTGCGGTGTAAGCGGCGACTGCCGATGACAACTGTTCCACCAGAATAACCACGTGGTCAAGAGCGCGAATCATGTGTAGCTCCTGTTTCGATCCTGATCAGCACGCCAGCGCTTGCCGGGGTATCTTGGAGTATTATAATCGACAGATACAGAGTGCTGAGCAGATGGCAAAGGAGCTTTGAGGTATGAGCGAAGAACGCTTCACTGCGCTGGTGGTTGAAGAGGGATCGGAGGGACGGCGGGTTGAGTTTCGCGAATTGCCGCTGAGCGCCTTGCCCGCTGGTGAGGTGCTGGTCAAAGTCGCCTATTCCACGCTCAACTACAAAGATGGTCTGGCCATCACCGGCAAGGGCAAAATCTTGCGCAGCAGTCCGCTGGCGCCGGGAATCGACTTTGCCGGCACGGTTGTCGAGTCGTCCGATCCGCGCTATCAGCCCGGCGATCAGGTCATCCTGACGGGCTGGGGAGTTGGTGAACGGCACTGGGGCGGCTTCAGTCAGTACACCCGCGCGCGCGGCGAATGGCTGGTGCCGCTGCCCGCCGGTCTCAGCCTGCGCCATGCCATGACCCTGGGCACGGCAGGTTTTACCGCGATGCTCTGCGTGCTGGCGCTCGAACGTCACGGTTTCATTCCTGGCCGCGAGGTGCTGGTCACTGGCGCTGCCGGCGGTGTTGGCAGCGTGGCAGTCGCTTTGCTGGCCAAAGCCGGGCATCGGGTCGTTGCCGCGACAGGGCGACCGCATGAAGAGCCGTACCTGCGCGAGCTTGGCGCCAGCGCCATCCTCGATCGCAACACGCTCAGCGCGCCGGGTCGTCCGCTCGAAAGCGAGCGCTGGGGCGGCGCCGTTGACACCGTTGGCGGGGCAGTGCTCGCAGGGGTGTTGCGCGCGATGGCAATGCGCAGCGCCGTAGCGATCTGCGGGAATGCCGGCGGCGCCGAGTTTACGACCAGCGTCTATCCCTTCATTCTGCGCGGCGTGACCATGATCGGGGTTGAGTCAGTGATGGTGCCGCGCGAAGAGCGCCTGATCGCCTGGGAGCGGCTGGCGCGCGATCTCTCGCCCGAGTTGCTTGATCGCATGACGACCGTGATCCCCTTCGCCGAACTGCCGACCTACGCCGAACAGATTACCAAGGGGCAGACCCGCGGGCGGGTGGTGGTCGATGTGAATGCATGAAGGATGCCGTCTGCATGTCAGATGGCTTAATTCGCCGCGCTCCGATTGTCTCCATTGCGCGCGTTGCTTCTGGTAGCCGAGCAGACATTGCCCTCACCCCCGACCCCTCTCCCGCGTGGCGGGAGAGGGACGCACAGGAGCGGGCGCGCGCCTGCGCAATGATCCCGCCCCCAGGTCATTGCGAGCCGCGCGCAGCGCGGCGTGGCAATCCCCTGCTCGCCCTC
>FWWM01010857.1_pt1 | contig 15923 bp, 17 predicted proteins | sample 2228351 | NCBI WGS metagenome assembly FWWM01 (sample SAMEA103939774, study PRJEB20133) | metagenome | reverse complement strand
GCTGTGTGGGCCGGCCGAGGGGTACAGTACGCTTTCCCCCACCACCCCCGCTCCTCCCGGGGCTGGCGCAGCGTGCTAGCACGGGGAGGGCGGAGGTCCTCAGCGTGGGAGAAACGCGCAGGTACCGCGTGATCCTAGAGCCCGAGGAAGCTGGAGGGTTCACGGTGGTCGTGCCTGCCCTGCCGGCGGTGATCACATGGGGGAGCACCCGGGAAGAAGCCCTCGAAAACGCTGCAGACGCCATCCGCCTGTACCCGGAGTCCCTCAAATCCAGGGGCCTTCCCATCCCGGGGGACGAGACCGTGGTAGAGGAAATCACGGTTTCCGCTTGAGCAGTAAGCTCCCGCGTGACCTCGACGGACGGAAACTCGTACGGGCTCTTGTGCGCCTCCTGTAGAGCCCTCAACCGCGCCCAGCAACCTTGCCCGTGTGCCCTGTCCCCTTCTTTCGCTCCTCCAGCTGCGCCCACAGGTCCGGCCTCCGCCCGCGCTGGGTGGCCCGCCCCAGGGCCAGGAGGGCCGCGTGCGCCCGCAGCAGCGCCCGTGGGTCTGGGCCCAGGGCCTGCTCCACCTTCCTGCGGACCCGTTCGGGGTCTGCTCGGAGCTCCCAGCCCAGCCGGCGGGCCACCCGCAGGATGTTCGTGTCCACGGGAAAGGTGGGCCGGCCGTAGCGGAACAGCAGCACCACCGCCGCGGACTTGGGGCCGAAGCCGGGGAGCTCCCGCAGGGCTGTCCACGCGTCCTGCAGCGGTGCGGTGCGCAACGCCGCAGACAGCCGGCGCAAGCTCCCCCAGCGCCGCCGCACCGCCCGGGCCAAAGCCACCAGCCGGCGTGCCTTCAGCCGGCCGAGCCCCACCGGCCGGACCAAGGGTTCCAGCTCCGAGGGACGCGCCCGGGCGAGGCGCTCCAGGGTGCGGTAGCGGGCGTACACCGCGCGGCTTGCGCGGTAGGTGCGGTCTCCGGTGGTCTGGTGAGACAGGAGGGTGTGGACCAGCACCCACAGCAGGGGCGCACGCCGGCGGGCCCGCAGCCGGCGGAGCAGGCGGCGGGCTTCGGGGACTTCCCGCTCCACGGCGTCCAGCACGCGCAGCAGCTCGCCCCGACGGAGGTACACGGTGGTCTCAGCGGGGCCCCACCACCGCCACCGCGGGGTGCTCCAGGTACCGGCGGGCGGCCCGTTGGACGTCCGGGGGCCGTACGCGGGACACCAGGGAGGTCACTTCCCCGTCGAACCGGTAGCCCACGCCCAGCAGTTCGTACCACGCCGGGTAGAAGGCCCGCCGCCGGAGGTCCTCGTGGTCCAGCAGGTGCAGCCCCGCCACCCGCGTGCGGGCCCGAGCCACCTCCTGTTCCGAAGGCGCCCGCTGGCGCAGGTCCTCCACCTCCCGCAGCATGGCCGCCAGGGCGCGCTCCACGGTACCCGGCTCTACGCCCGCACGGAGCACCAGCGCCGCCGGCCCGCGCTGGGTGGGCAGGGTGGCACTCACCGCGTACGCCAGGCCCTCCCGCTCCCGCACCGCCTCGAACAGCCGCGAGGCCATCCCTCCTCCCAGGAGGGTGGCGGTGACCCGCAAGGAGGCCCAGTCCGGGTGCCCCACGGGGACCCCGAGGTAGCCCACGGCGACCCACGAGGAGGCGGTCTGCTGGACTTCCCGCACCTCCCGCCGCGCCCGCGGCTGCTCCGCCAGCGCCCGTTCCCCCAGCACCAGCGCCCGCAGCCGTGGGGGCAGCGGGGAAGCCGGTAGCCCCGCGAAGGCCCGCTGGACCTTAGCCACCGCCACCGGCACCGGCAGGTCTCCGGCCACGGACACCACGGTGTTCGGCGCGGTGTAGAAGGTGGCGTGGTAGCGTACCAGGTCGTCCCGGCGGAGCCGTGACAGGCTCTCCGGCGTCCCCAGCAGCGGGTGGCGGTACGGATGCCACCGGTACAGCAGGCCGTAGACCAACTCCACCGCCCGCGACTGGGGCTGGTCCCGCTGCTGGCGCAGGCGGACCAGCTGGACCGCCCGCTGAAAGTCCACCTCCTCCGGCGCGAACCGGGGCTGGGTGAGTACCTCCGCCAGCAGCTCCAGGGCTTCGTCCACGTGCTCCACGGGCACCAGCAGCGTCCACTCCGTGTGGTCAGGGCCCGTGAGCGCCTGCAGGCTCGCCCCCACACGGTCCAGGGCGTCCGCCAGCTCCGCGCCTGTGCGCCGTGTCGTCCCCCGGAGCATGGCCTCCCGGGTGAGGACGGAGAGTCCCGCCTGGTCTGGTTCCTCCACGCGCGGCGCCGCACCCACCACCACCGCCACCGCCACCAGCCCGCTTGCCGGTACCTGCTGCGCCAGGACCCGCAACCCCGAGGGAAGCCGCCAGAAGACGGGCTGCGGTTCAGCGGGCGCGGCAGGTGCCACGGACAGGACGAGCAGCAACAGGGCAAGGAGGGCGGACCTCACGGGCTCCTCCTGGGCCGCAGGGACACCACCGCGTACCGCTGGGGGTCCAGGTACTGACGGGCCACCCGCAGCACCTCGTCCCGGGTGACCGCGCGCACGTTCTGGAGGTAGGCGCGGTGGTAGTCGAGGTCCGCCACGGTGGCGGCAAAGCCCAGGCTGGCCGCCAGGCCCTGGCTGGTGTGCTGTTCGGTCCGCACGTCCGCCTCCAGAAGGGTCTTGGCGCGCTCCAGCTCCTCCTCCGTCAGGCCCCATTCCCGCAGCGCCTGGACTTGTTCCAGCAGCGCCCGCTCCGCCCGCGACTCGTCGGGGTCGGAGGTGGCGGCCACTACGAACAGGAGGGAGGGGTCTTTGGCGGTGGGGAAGCCCACGGACAGCGTCTGCACCACCCGACGCCGATCCCGCAGCTCGCGCACCCACCGGGCGGCCCGGCCCCGGCCCAGGGCGTACACGAGGACGTCCACCGCGTAGTGGTCGTCGTCCCGCACGCTGGGGCCCAGCCAGCCCACCGCGAAGGTGGTGACCTGCACGGCCCGCTCCTCCACGGACCTGCGGACTCCCTCCAGAGGCGGTTCTTGGGGGGCCGGGGCGCGGGCTACCACCGGCCGCCGCCAGCCGCCGAACACCTGCCGGGCCAGGTCCAGGGTCGGCCCGCCTTCTACTCCTCCCGCCACCACCACCGTGACGCGGGCGGGACCGTAGGAGGACCGGTAGAAGCGCACCAGCTGGTCGCGGGAAATCCGCCGGACCACCTCCGCAGAGCCGCCCACCGGCCGGCGGTAGGGGTGCACGGTGAAGGCGGTGCTGAACAGCCGGAACACCGCGTACCGGGCCGGGGTGTCGTGGATCAGGCTCAGCTCCTGCAGGATGACCGTCCGTTCCCGCTCCACCTCCTGGGGGTCGAAGGTGGCGTTGGCCAGCGCGTCCGCCAGCACGTCCAGGGCCTGGGCCAGGGCGTGTGCGGGCGCCACCACGTAGTAGTGGGTGTAGTCGTGCCCCGTGGAAGCGTTGGTCCACCCCCCGAGCGTTTCCACCTCCCGCGCCATCTGTCCCACCGGGCGGCGGCGGGTGCCCTTGAACAGCATGTGCTCCACGAAGTGCGCGGCCCCGTTCTCCTCGTCCGTCTCGTCGCGGGAACCCACCCGGACCCAGGCGTCCACGGTGACCGCGGGCGAACCCGGCTGCGGGGCCACCACCACCTGCAGGCCGTTTGCCAGGACCTCCTGCAGGACCGCAGGTCCGGGGGCCGCCGGGCCCGCGGCCGCCAGCACCGCAAGCGCCGCCAGCGTTGCAGCGAGGCGCCGCGTCAGCTCCCCTCCACCGGCTCCCACAAGCACGCCGCCTCCCCCTCCGCCACCGTCTCGCCGTGCTGGTTGGTGCAGCCCACCCGCAGGGTGAGGACGGGCTTGTCCGGGCGGATGTGGGCCACCTCGGCCCACACGGTGAGGGTGTCCCCCACGTGGGTGGGCCTGCGAAAACGCAGGCCGCAGGACAGCAGGATGGCCCCCGGGCCGGGCAGCCGGGTCCCCAGGACCGCGGACACCCAGGCGCCCAACAGCATCCCGTGCGCCACCCGCTGCCCGAAGCGGCTGCGCGCCGCGTACACCGTGTCCGTGTGCAGGGGGTTGAAGTCCCCAGACACCCCGGCGAAGTTCACCAGGTCCGCCTCGGTGACCGTCCGCCGGACCTCGGCCCGCTGCCCCACGTGGAAGGGGACCGAGCTCACCGGGCGGTCCACCCCAGGTCCATGGGGTACGCGGCACCGGTCATCCCACTGGCCAGGTCCGTGCACAGGTACACCACCAGGGCGGCCACCTCCTCCGGCTCCAACAGCCGCTTGATGGCCGCGGGCTCCAGCAGGACGCGCTCTGCCACCTCCGCCTCCGACAGGCCGTGGACCCGCGCCTGGTCCGCGATCTGCCCCTCCACCAGGGGCGTCCGCACGTAGGCAGGACACACCGCGTTCACGGTGATCCCGTAGCGGGCCACCTCCAGGGCCACCGCCTTGGTGAACCCCAGCACCCCGTGCTTGGCGGCCACGTACGCGCTCTTGTACGGAGAGGCCACCAGCCCGTGGGCGGAGCTGATGTTCACCACCCGGCCCCAGCCCCGGGCCATCATGTGCGGGAGGGCGTACTTGGTGCACAGGAAGGTGCCCGTGAGCATCACCCCGACCAGCTGGTCCCACTTCTCCTCCGGGAACTCGTGTACGGGACAGACGAACTGCAGCCCCGCGTTGTTCACGAGGATGTCCAGGCTGCCGAGGGAGGCGACCGTCCGGTCCACCAGGCGGCGGACGCCCTGCGGGTCCCGGACGTCCACGGCCACCGCCAGCGCCCGCCCGCCCGCGCGCTCCACCTCCCCCGCCACCCGGTCCGCGGCCCGTCCGTCCAGGTCCGCCACGCACACCGCCCCTCCCGCCCGCGCCAGGGCGTGGGCCACGGCCCGGCCGATGCCGCTGCCCGCTCCGGTGACCACCGCGACCCGGCCCTCCACACTCAGCTCCATCCCACTGCCCCCTTCTGCCCGCAGGATATAATGGCCTCGACGGACCACCGGAGGCCGCCTTGCTGGACCAGTACGGCCGTCCTGTGCGGGACCTGCGGATCTCCCTGACCGACCGCTGCAACCTGCGGTGCGTGTACTGTATGCCTGCGGAGGGGATCCCGTTTCGCCCCCCCGCGGAGCTGCTGCAGGACCCCGAGATCCTCCTGCTGACCCGGATCGCCGCGGAGCTGGGGGTGCGGAAGGTCCGACTCACGGGAGGCGAGCCCACGGTCCGGCCCGGCCTGGTGGAGCTGGTCCGGGGGATCGCTTCCATCCCGGGGATCGAGGACGTGGCCCTCACCACCAACGGAATCCGCCTGCGGGACCTGGCCGGGCCGCTGGCCGGTGCGGGACTCCGCAGGGTCAACGTCAGCCTGGACACCCTGGACCCCGAGCAGTTCCGCCGCATCACCAGAGGCGGGCGGCTGCAGGACGTGCTGGACGGCATCCGGGCCGCGGAGGAAGCCGGCCTGAGGCCCGTCAAGCTGAACACGGTGGTGGTCCGGCACTTCAACGACGACGCGGTGGTGCCGCTGGCGGCTTTGACCCTGGACCGCCCGTGGGAGGTCCGGTTCATCGAGGTGATGCCCTTCGGCCAGGTGGCGGACTTCGCGGAGGGCAGCGTGGTCCGGACCGAGGAGACCATGCGGCGGGTGGAGGAGGCCTTCGGGCCGCTGGAGCCCCTGGACCTTTCGGGGGAGGAGCCGGCCCGCACCTACCGGATCCGGGGTGCCGCGGGCACCCTGGGCTTCATCAGCCCCATCAGCCAGCCCTTCTGCGCCAAGTGCGGCCGGCTGCGCCTCACCGCAGACGGCAAGCTGCGGCTGTGCCTGCTGCGGGACGACGAGGAGGACCTGTTGACCCCGCTGCGGGCCGGGGCCTCCTACGAGCAGCTCCGGGAGATCTTCCGGGCCGCCGCCTACCGCCGGCCCTTCGGCCACGCGCTGGCGGAGCGCCTGTACCCGCAGCACCGGGTCATGATCCAGATCGGCGGCTAGAGGGGCTGCCCGCGGAGGCCGCCTCACACGTCCTCGGGGTCCACCCACGACTCTTCTTGCGGCTCGAACCGGCACCCGCACCGCGGGCAGGTCACCTGCTCGCCGGGCTCCGTGGGGCTCAAGCGGAGGACGTCCGCACCACAGCGGGGGCAGGAGATGTGGACCACGCGGGGTCAGTCGTCCTGCTCCAGGTTCTTCTCCAGCTTGCGCTTCACCCGCTGCAGGGCGTTGTCGATGGACTTCACGTGCCGCTGGAGCTCGTTGGCCATCTCCTGGTAGGACTTCCCGTCCAGGTACAGGTTCAGGACCCGGTGTTCCAGCTCGCTGAGGTTCTGTCGGATCCGCTGCCGCATGCGGGCGGAGGACTCCCGGTTGATCACCAGCTCCTCCGGGTCGGCGACCTTGAGGCCCCCGATCACGTCCAGCAGGGTGCGGTCGGAGTCGTCGTCGTAGATGGGCTTGTTCAGGGAAACGTACGAGTTCAGGGGGATGTGCTTCTGGCGGGTGGCCGTCTTGATGGCGGTGATGATCTGCCGCGTGATGCACAGCTCCGCAAACGCGCGGAAGCTGCTCAGCTTGTCCCGCCGGAAGTCCCGGATGGCCTTGTACAGGCCGATCATCCCCTCCTGGATGATGTCCTCCCGGTCGGCCCCGATGAGGAAGTAGGCCTTCGCCTTCACGCGGACGAAGTTGCGGTACTTGTGGATGAGGTACTCAGAGGCTCGGTCGTCTCCAGCTTTGGCGGCCTCCACCAGGTCTTCGTCGAGCATTTCGGGGTACGGAGTCGCCGCGTCTTTCCGCGCCACCGCCACCGGCACCGCCTCCGAGCTATGGGATTTCCGCCGGACTCCGATTCGCCGAAAACTAAGCAGATTATAGAGACGGTCTATCCGCGGGTCAAGGACGGGCGGCCCGCCACCTGGCATTCCCGGCGGCCTGCCCCGTGCCCACCTTCACCGTCCGGGGGACCGGCCGGTACGCGGACCGGGCCACCACCTCCTCCCGGACCAGACGGCCTCCTTCCCACACCTCCCGCACGGTGGTGGCCCGGTAGCCGGGCCGGGCGGGCAGCGCGCGGAGTGTGCCCGCGGGCAGCCGCGGGTCCTGGCGCACCACCTCACCGGGCGGCGGGGGGAGCACCTCCACCTGCACCACCCGCACCCGCACCCACCGGGCAGGCCGCGGCCTGCCGTAGAAGCTGACGGTGAGCCGGTCAGGCGACAGCTCCGTCCACAACAGCAGGGGCGGGCCGTCGTTGCGCACCCGCAGGTCCAGCCAGCCGTACACCACCGTGGCGTCGCGGCCCAGCGGCACGTAGGGCACCGGCTGGGTGTGGTTCCGGCGGGCGGTGACCACCAGGTCCGCCAGGAGGGCCGCGTTGAACAGGGTGGAGGAGACCTGGCACACGCCCCCACCGTCCCCCGGGACCAGCTCTTCGTCCACCAACACCGGCGCCTCGCGGAAGCCCGCCTGGCGGGTCCGCGGCCCCACCGCGCGGTTGAAGGACAGCTCGAAGCCTGTGGGCAGCAGGAGGCCACGCAGGCGGGAGGCGGCGAGCCGGACGTTGTGGACGCGGTCGGGGTCTGGCGCGAGGCGGGTGGTGAAGCTGGCCACCCGGTGCGAAATCCCAAGACGCACCAGCTGCTGTTCCGTCCACCGCGGCGGCACCACCCGGACGGGCAAGGTGACCTCCGCGTCCCCGCGGAGGAGGGCTGCACGCAACAGCGCCTCCGACGCGCGCACGTCCAGGCCCACGCCCTGCCGACCTGGCACCACCCGCACCTGCCCACCCACCACCACCAGCTGTGCGTCCCGGGGGGCCACGTCTACCGCCTTCGCCAACGTGCCCACTAACGCCCGCAGGCGGCTTGCGTCCACGGAGACCCCCACCCGCACGGCCACCCCCTCGCGCTGGAGCGCCCACCGCTCGCGCAGCCGCCGGCTCCAGTCAGGGTGCCGGCCCACCTGGTAGGCGCGCTCCACCGCCTCGTCCACGTGCACCTGCAGGCCCGCCTGACGCGCCTGGAGCGTCCACCGGCGGCCGCCCGCGTGGACCACCAGCGGCCGGCGCAGCCGGCGGTGGGCCCACGCCCACAGCTGTCCGCGGAGCTGCGCAGGGGGAATGCCGCCCGCGGGGTAGCCGTCCACCCACACGCCGGGGAGGACACGGCCCGCGTGGTGGTACGCGTCCCACGCCCACACCGCGCCGGCGGCAGCCAGCACGCCGCCCAGGACCCAGACCGCGGTCTTCACCCCGCTTGCCCCCGCCCGCGGGCCCGCAGCCTCCGCACCACCTCGTACAGGAGGATGGCCGCGGCCACCGACACGTTCAGCGACTCCACCTTGCCCCGCATGGGGATCCGCACCGCCTCGTCACACCGTTCCCGCACCAGCCGCCGTACCCCGCGTTCCTCCCCGCCCACCACCAGAGCCAAGGGCGGGTCCAACTCCGCCTCGTCGTACGCCCGGCTGGCGTGCGGGTCCGCGGCCACCACCCGGAAGCCCGCCTGCTGGCAGGCCTCCACCGCGCGGACCAGGTTGGCCACCCCCGCCACCGGCAGGTGCAACACCGCGCCCGCGGAGGCCTTGGCCACCGCGGGCGAAAGCCCTGCAGACCGCCGGGTGGGGATGACCGCCCCCAAGGCGCCCGCGGCCTCCGCGGTGCGCAGGATGGCGCCGAGGTTGCGCGGGTCCTGGACCCCGTCCACCAGCACCAGCAGCGGGTCGGGGACCTGTCGGGCGCGGGCCAGCAGCTCCTCCAGCGCCACCAGGGGACGGACCGCCAGCTGCGCCACCACGCCCTGGTGCGCGCCCGTGGCGGACAGCTGGTCCAGGTGGCGCGGGTCCACGAACTGTACGGGGATCCCGCGGCGCCGCGCTTCCTGTACGATCTCCGCCAGCACCCCGCGCACCCGGGCGGTCCGGGAGACCTGCACCTTGCGGATGGGCTGGCCCGCGCGCAGGGCCTCGCGGACCGGGTTGCGGCCCTCCACTAGCTCCCGTTCCGGATCCGCCACCGGCTCCCACCCGGGTAGTCCTCCACCGACACCCCGAGCTCCGCCAGCCGTTGCCGGATCCGGTCCGCGGTGGCGAAGTCGCGCCGCTGTCTGGCCTTCTGCCGGACCTCCAGGACCCGGTCCAGCACCGCCTCAGGGGATCCTTCCCCGTCTACCTCCCGCAGCGCCTCCTCCTCCTGAAGGAGCCGGCGCAACGCGGCGGCCAGGGCCTGCGGCACGGGCTCCACCAACCGCAAGCCCAGCACGCCCGCCAGCTCCCGGAGGGCGTCCCGGGCCTCGGCCACCGCTCCCGCGGCGTCCTCGGGCTCGCCCGCTTCCGGGAGCTGCTTGGCCAGGGCGTCCGTCAGCCGGTTCAGCTCGGTGGCCAGGGCGTGCAGGTGCGCGAGCGCGGACGGGGTGTCGAAGTCGTCGTCCATGGCCTCCCGGAACGCCGCCCGCAACCGCCCCACCTCTTCCCGCAGCCGCTGTGCTGCCCGCGAGGCCCGGCCGGACGGGCGGGTGCGGCGCAGCAGGGTGTCCGCGGCCTCCACCGCGGCCCGCAGGTGCCCGACCCCACGCTCCGCAGCCGCCAGCGCTTCCTCCCGCCACGTCATGGGGGTGCGGTAGTGGGAGCTGAGCAGGAACAGCCGGACGGCGTCGGCCCGGTAGCGGGCCAGGGCGTCCTGGATCCACACCACGTTGCCCAGCGACCGGGTCATGCGCTCCTCCTGCCCTTCCATGCGGAGGTGCGCGTTGTGCAGCCAGTACTTCACGAACGGCTTGCCCGTGTAGGCCTCGCTCTGCGCGATCTCGTTCTCGTGGTGGGGGAAGATCACGTCCTCCCCGCCTCCGTGGATGTCCAGCTGTTCGCCCAGGTAGGTCATGGACATGGCGGAGCACTCGATGTGCCACCCCGGCCGGCCCGGGCCCCAGGGGCTGGGCCACCAGGGCTCCCCGGGCTTGGCCGCCTTCCACAGGGCGAAGTCCATGGGGTGCTCCTTGCGCGGGTCCACCTCCACCCGGGCCCCCGCCTGGAGGTCCGCCAACGACCGGCCCGACAGCTTCCCGTAGTCGGGCACGGACGTCACCCGGAAGTACACGTCGCCGTCTACCTGGTAGGCGTGCCCCTTCGCTGCCAGCCCCTCCACCATCCGGACGATGGCGGGGATGGCCTCCGTGGCGCGCGGGTAGTGGTGGGCCCGCAGCACGTTCAAGGCGTCCATCTCCCGCAGGAACCGGTCGATGTACTCCCGGGCGATGGACTCCAGGCTCCTGCCCTCCCGCTGGGCGCGGGCGAGGATCTTGTCCTCGATGTCCGTGAAGTTCTGCACGTGCCGGACCCGGTAGCCCGACCACTCCAGGTGCCGTCTGACCACGTCGAAGAACACGTAGCTGCGCGCGTGGCCCACGTGGGCGGGGCCGTGCAGGTTCACCCCGCACACGTACATCCGCACCTCCGGCGGGTCCCACGGCTCGAAGGGCTCCTTCCGCCGTGTGAGGGTGTTCGTCACCCGCAGGCCCACGGCCGTCCTCCTGCACCGCAACGGTTCACCGCTCCACCTCCTCCACCAGGGCCACCGCCAGCGCCGCGATCCCTTCCCCGCGCCCCAAGGCTCCCAGCCCCTCCGGGGTGGTGGCCTTCACGCCCACCCCCTCGGGCGCCAGCCCCACCCGGGACGCCAGGCGTTCCCGTACCTGCGGCAGGTAGGGCGCCAGGTGGGGCCGCTGCGCCACCACCACGCAGTCCAGCTGGGCCACCCGCCACCCCGCCTGCCCCGCGCGGGCCACGACTTCGTCCAGCAAGCGCAGGCTGTCCGCGCCCTCGTACCGCGGGTCGGTGGGAGGGAACAGGGTCCCGATGTCCGGCAGCCCGCAGGCGCCCAGGATGGCGTCCATCACCGCGTGGGTCAGGACGTCCGCGTCGCTGTGGCCGGCCAGCCCTTCGGGGTGGGGGACTTCCACCCCGCCCAGCACCAGGCGCCGCCCGGGCGCGAAGGCGTGCACGTCGTAGCCGATCCCCACCCTCACCCTTCCCGCCACTGCAGCAGCGCCTCCGCCATGGCCAGGTCCTCTGGGGTGGTGATCTTCAGGTTCTCCGGGCTGCCGGGGACCACCGCCACAGGGTGTCCCAGCCGCTCCACCAGGGTGGCGTCGTCGGTCCCGTAGAAGCCGTCCAGCCGGGCCTGCTCGTGGGCGCGCACCAGCAACTCGTAGCGGAAGCCCTGAGGCGTCTGCACCGCCCGCAGCTCGTCCCGGTTCAGGGTCTCCACCACCTGCTCCCCGTCCACCCGCTTGACCGTGTCCCGCACGGGGATTGCCGGGACCGCGGCCCCGTGTTCCCACGCGGCTTCCGCCACCCGCTCGATGAGGTCGGTGGTAATCAGGGGGCGGGCGCCGTCGTGCACCAGGACCACGTCACACGCGCCCACCGCCTGCAGCCCCAAGGCCACCGACTGCTGCCGCTTCAGCCCTCCCGCCACCACCGCGGACACCTTGCCCAGCCCGTACTTGGCGACGAGGTCCCGCACGCGGTCGATGGACGCCTCCGTGGCCACCACCACCATCCGGTCCACCAGGGGGCTGTGGTGGAAGGGCAGCATGGACCGCACGATGACGGGGACCTGGTGCAAGGACAGCAGCACCTTGGGCGTGCCCTGGCCCATGCGGGCGCTACGGCCCGCGGCGGCGATCACCGCGGCCACCCGAGGCCGTCTGGATTTCCCCTTCACCTGGGGGACACCGCCCCGCCCGCGCCGCGCCGGGCCCCGGCGTCCTGCTTGGGCCGCGCGAACACCATGCGCCCCGCGGAGGTCTGCAGCACGCTGGTCACCACCGCGTCCACGGTGGTCCCCACCAGGGACTTGGCACCCTCCACCACCACCATGGTGCCGTCCTCCAGGTAGCCCACCCCCTGACCGGGCTCTTTGCCCTCCCGCAGCAGTTGCACGCTTACCTCCTCGCCCGGCAGCACCACGGGCCGCACCGCGGCCGCCAGGTCGTTCAAATTCAGGACCCGCACGCCCTGGAGCTGGGCGACCCGGTTCAGGTTGAAGTCGGTGGTGACCACGCACGCGCGTGCCGACCGCGCCAGCCTGACCACCCGCTCGTCCACTTCCCCCTCCCCGCCGTCCTCCACCACCTGCACCGCCTGGGAGTCCTCCTGCAGCCGGTGCAGCACCTCCAGCCCCCGGCGGCCCCGGGCCCGACGCAGGGGGTCCGGGGAGTCCGCGATGCTCTGCAGCTCCCGCAGCACGGACCGCGGGACCAAAAACGGACCCTCCAGGAAGCCGGCCCGCACCACGTCCGCCACGCGGCCGTCGATGATGGCGCTGGTGTCCAGCACCTTGCCGGGGCCCCGGGCGCGGCGGCCTCGGTCCAGGAGGCTTGCTACCTCGTCCCGCCGCTGTAGGGCGAACTGCAGGCCCAGGTAGCCGAACACCACGAGGGCGGCCACGCGCAGGTAGCCCCCGATCACGGGGACTCCCGAGAGCAGGTAGCCCACCGCGGTGGCCACCACCAGACCCAACAGGAGGCCCGCCACCCCCACGCCCAGGTCCCGGGACGGCACGCGCGCCAGCCAGGCCAGCACGCGGCCCATGAGCCGCACGAACACCCGCCACAAGGGCGGCGTCAGCAGACTGCCCACCAGGGCGCCTGCGGCAGCCCCTGCCACCTGCGAGCCCGCCCGCATCCAGCCGGTCAGGGGCACGAGAGGGGCCAGCGCCAGGCCCACCTGCGCGCCCAGGCCCGCGCCCAGCAGCGCCCCAGCCCAAGCTGCCACGCGCCGTGCCGTCCGTCCCTCGGAACTCATTTCGAGCCCAGTATAAGCTGGACGGCTCACCCCCAGGGTGCGGCGTCCAGAGCCTCCACCACCGTCCCCACGCAGACCACCTCCAGGCCCGCGGCGTCCCCCTGGGTGCTCCCCCGAGGCACGAAGGCCCGGGTGAAGCCCAGCTTCGCCGCTTCCGCCAGCCGCCGTGGCAGCTGCGGCACGGGCCGCACCTCGCCCGCCAGGCCCAGCTCCCCGCAGAACACCGTCCGGCCGTCCAGGGCGGTGCTGCGGTAGGAGGAAGCCAGCGCCAGCGCGACGCCCAGGTCCGCGGCGGGTTCGTCCACCCGGACCCCCCCTGCAGCGTTGGCGTACACGTCCGCCTGCGAGAAAGCCAGCCCCGCGTGCTTTTCCAGCACCGCGAGGAGCAGCAGCAGCCGGTTGTAGTCCACCCCCGAGGTGGCGCGGCGCGGCGTCCCGAACACCGACGGGCTCACCAGGGCCTGGACTTCCACCAGCAACGGCCGGCTGCCTTCCACGGTGCACACCACCGCGGCCCCGGCAGCACCGGGAGGCCGCTCGCCCACAAACGCCGCGGAGGGGTTGGGGACCTCCACCAACCCGCTGCTGCGCATCTCGAACACGCCGATCTCGTTGGTGGACCCGAACCGGTTCTTGGTGGCCCTCAGGATCCGGTACACCTGGTGTCGCTCGCCCTCAAAGTACAGCACGGTGTCCACCAGGTGCTCCAGGACCTTGGGACCCGCCAGCATCCCCTCCTTCGTCACGTGGCCCACCAGCAGGGTGGCGGTCCCCTCGGACTTGGCAAACTGGAGTAGCGCGCCCGCACACTCCCGCACCTGTCCGACGCTGCCGGGCGCGCTGGGGACGTCGGGCCGGTACACCGTCTGGATGCTGTCCACCACCAGGAAAGCCGGCCGCAGCCTGCGGGCGGCCGCCAGCACCGCGTCCAGGTCCGTCTCCGCCACCACCCACACGCCCCGCGACAGCGCGCCGAGCCGCTCGGCCCGCATGCGGGTCTGCTGCGCGGACTCTTCGCCCGCCACGTACAGCACCTGGCGGCCGGACTCCGCCAGCCGGAAGGCGGCCTGCAGCGCCAGCGTGCTCTTCCCGATGCCCGGGTCGCCGCCCACCAGCACCAGCGACCCGGGCACGAACCCGCCTCCCAGTACCCGGTCCAGCTCGGCAATTCCTGTGGGCCAGCGCTCCTCGGGCAAGGGGGAGACGTCTGCCAACGGGGTGGGCCTGGCCTCGCGGGCCGCGCGGGGCCGCGGGGGTGCTTCCAGCTCTTCCACCAGGCTGTTCCACGCGTCGCAGTTCGGGCACCGCCCGAGCCACCGCGGCGAGCGGTAGCCACAAGCCTGGCAGGTGTAGTGGGCGGTCGGCCGGCTCATGAGCGGTTCCCGGCTTTCGCTCCGTGGAAAACCGGGTCACGACACCTCCTTCCCCGGGGACAAACGGACGCCTGCTGCCGTCGGCGCGGGCGAGTCAGGCCCCGCCGGGTCCCGAGGAGGGCAGGCGGTGGCTCACTTCCGCCCCCGGGAAAGCAGGTCAGACAGGGTCGCAGAGCGCAAACGGGATAGCCCGCGTCGCGGCGTCGTGGGCTTCGCGTTGTGCCCCGAACCAACCCCACCAGGAGGCAGCCCCCATGCCGCGCTCGTACCTCGGGTCGAACCGGCATCGGCACTGTGTCTACGTGCGCAGGTTCCAAGCCAGCTGCCCTCGGGAAAGCAGGAAACGCACCGAAGGTTCCCCGGCACACCCCAGGCGCAACGCCCTCGCGGCTCAACTGCGCGGAGAGCCGGTCGTCCCCCTCCAGGTAAGCGGAGGCGCCTTCGACGTGTAGGATGTGCTCTCCGCGCACGCGGGTCAAGCCCCGGTGGCAAACCCACCATCCGCACCATCTAGCGGAGGCCCCGGTGCACCCGCGCACCCGTCACGGGGCTCCCTGCTGCCGGATCTCCACCGGTCCGCGCAGCGCCTGGTCCTTTCACACGCGCGGCCAGGCACCGAGGGGAACCCGCAGGGTTCACAGCTGTTGCCGATTTTATCATCATCTGCTTCAGAATCGAACACAGGTGCGGATGTTGAAGCTCTCCGATTGGGCGCGCAGGCAGGGAAGGCACCGCCAGGCGCAGCGCCTGGAGGTGTTCGCCCGGGAGCAGGGATGGAAGGAGTTTGAGGTGGTCTTGGAGGTCGGATCCGGGCTGAACGGAAAGCGCAGGAAGCTGCTGCGGGTGCTGCGCGACCCCACGGTGGGCCGGATCGTGGTCGAACACCGCGACCGGTTAGCGCGCTTCGGGTTCGAGATGATCGAGGCGGCCTGCGCCGCTTCAGGAAAGCGCATCGTGGTGGTGGAGGACGGTGAGGTCACGGACGACCTCGCGCGGGACCTCCTGGAGATCCTGACCTCCGCGTGCGGGCGGTTATACGGGAGGCGGGCGGCCCGCAACCGGGCAAAGAAGGCCCTGGAGGTGCTGGGGTGCAGGTGACCGTCTCCACCCGGATCCGGGACGAGCGGGTCTACCCCGCTCTCCATGCCGTCGCGGAGCTGTGGAACCGGGCGCAGCGCCGGCTGTTCGTGGACCACTGCGTGCGGGGCCTCACACTCAGCGAGTGCAAGAAGCGGTACATCGCCCGCTATGGGATTACGGCCCGGCAGTTCAACGCCCTGAGCGCGGACCTCCAGGGCAAGGTGGATGCCGCCCGAAAGTCCGCGCGCAACCGTGTTGCCGGCCTTGAGAGGAGGATCGAGGCAGCAAAGGAGAAAATCCGCCGGCTTGACTTGCGCCTGAAGAAGGCGCGCTCTCCTGAACACAGGCGGAGGCTGCTGTTCACCCTCCACCAGAAGAAGCGCAGGCTCAAAACCCTCCAGGCCCGCCTTGAGGCGGCCCGCGGGGAGGCGGCAAGGAAGATCCCGGGCATCTGCTTCGGCGGCCGGAAGCTGTTCTGGGCCCAGTTCCACCTCGCGGAGAACGGCTACCCTTCCCACGGGGCGTGGCTGGTGGACTGGCGGGCCGCCCGCACGTCCCAGTTGCTGTGCCTGGGTTCGCAAGACGAGACGAGCGGCAACCAGACGGCCACCCTGTTCTGTGGCGGGGTCCTGCGGGTGCGGGTCCCTCCGGCCCTGGAGAAGGCCTTCGGGAAGTACCTGTGGATCG
>FWWM01006205.1_pt1 | contig 15947 bp, 11 predicted proteins | sample 2228351 | NCBI WGS metagenome assembly FWWM01 (sample SAMEA103939774, study PRJEB20133) | metagenome | reverse complement strand
TCTATACCAAATGGAAAGTTATTGTTTATATTCCAGCTTCTGCCTGCATAGAATGGTAGTATAGATTGTTCAAGCTTTATGTATTGTGGTAAAGTTACGAATTTCAAGCCAGCACTTGCACTAAGTGATGTATCTTTGCCAACAATTTCTAAATTCAAGTCAGGTTTTCCTGTTCCATCATCAAGCCATAGACTAACTCTTGTATTGCCAGCATAGCATTCATAAGGAGAGCAGTGATAGAAGAAAACTTTTGTAATGTAATAACTATCAGCAGAAATTACAAATGGCCAAACTGTTGCACTATCATACCTTACTGCTTGATGGCTCTCTCCAAGGTTTCCTGTTGAACCAATTGCATCACCTGCTGACAGACTATTAGGATAGTTTAAAATAGTGTCTGCTTTATAAGTTGGTGCAGAGTAGGTAGTATTTAATGTATCATTACCTACAAAATCATCAGATAAATCGTGCCATGCTTTTAGAGTGTTATTTCCTGCATTAAAGCTTATATTTGTAAATTCAACTGAGTCAGTTTGATTAGCATTCAATGTTCCAGGATAATTAATAGGTCCATAGTTTGTAGCATTGACAGTAAGATATATATTGAAGTTCGATAGGGCATTAGTTCCAAGATTAGTAAATTTAACCCATATATTACCACTATAATTAAATGTTGTTCCGGGTGGATAGAAATAGTAAGCAGGACCTGATGTTAATATAGGGCTAATTCCAGAGATTCCTAGATCATTAGGGGGGGTGAAATCTCCTTCAACAACAACATCATCAATACCTACAGCCCATCCCCAATCTCCTGCATCATTATAAACAAATTCAAGTTGAATAATATCATTAGCATTTACAAGGGGTGTAATATCATAAACAAAAGTTTTGTTTAGACTATCCGCTTCTTTTATCTCAAGGATCCTTGTTGTTGTATTTTGAGTAATATTCAAAAGATTAACATAAAAAGTTTCAGCTGGTGCTGGAGAATAATATTGAAAGCTATAATTAAATCTAACTCTATATGCTGAGCCTCCAGGTGTAATAGTAATTTGAGGTGTCGTTAGCCTTTCAATTGTTGCAGGACTATTTGATCCAGCATCATCATCATTATAGCATGCAAAGTTGGATGTAAAGCTTACATTACCAGCACAGGTTCCTGCTGGATATGTTTGCCATCTTAAGCCATCGTTATTACCATCTACTGCTGTCCACCCAGAAGGTAGTGCAGGTGGTGTTACGTTTTCAAAGTTTTCTTGGAATATTGGATACCATGCTTGTATAATAGGATTGGTGTTGTCTTGCCTGGATACATATGAAGGTGTTTCACTTACACGCTTTTGAACTTTCAAAGAGTTTTCCGTAGCTTTTTGCCACATATGTGCAATCAAAATCAGCTCCATCATCGTTCAACCTCCTTTTTTGTTTAAAAGTTTTAAAATAATCTCTGAAAAGTTTAAAGTATAAAAAAAATGGTTTCAACTTTTCATTATAACAGAATTGGGCTTTAATTTTATACAAGGCTCTATCTTATTCTTCATTACTTATTAACCATTTGAAAGTCCTTTTTTATCTTTTTAAGGAATGTTTAGCAAAAGAAAAATAGATATTACTTAACTTCCTCTAATCCTTTTGGTGTAAGCTTTAAAATTTTAATATAGGATGGATTTTTTGAAATAAGATAATCACCACTTATACCATTAAGAATACCATATTTAAGTAAAAATTCCTTTATATTATCTGATCTTAAGGCTTCCTTTACAAGCATACCTGTATCATAGCCAATAAGCGATACTATCGTAGGTTCACTATTATAAAAATTCTTATAAGATTCAATAAATTTATATCTTCTATCTAACTTCAAAAGATAGCCTGCATAAGTTATATTAGTAAGTGTTATGATGTATAAATTTTCAGTCATACCTATAATCATAGGAAAAACTTCACTTGAAAGCCAACTATCAAATACATAAACATCTTTCTTATAACCCATCTTCCTTAAATTCAAATAAGTATTTATTGAGCTTATACCTGCATCTGAAAATAAAATCACATTATAATTTTTTATATCCTTTATAATTTCAGCTATCCATTGAGTGGTTATCTTTTTATTATCAACAACTATTGTAGGAACTGAAATTTGTCCATCTAAGAACTTTTTCATTGAAAGTCCATTTATGGTATTTTCATAAAAGAGTACAAAATTTGTATCACCTCTTTGTCTTAAAGTTTCAATAAACTTTTGAATACCCAAATAAATTTTGAAATTGAATGGATAAACGTAGTTACCATAAGTTCCAAGAAAAACATCATAAGTTATTGGTATAATTTGAATAACTTTATTACGCATAGAAATTTCAGCGGAAATTCTTTGATTTTTTGATAAAATTGGTCCTATTATGATTTTTGGTTTTTTTGAAATAACATTTTCAAAAAGCTCCTTAAAGCTGATATTAGTATCAGGGTCTTCATCTATAATATTGAAATCTAATTCATCCCTTAATGCAAAGCTAAATCCTTTTAAAAATTCCTCTGATAATATCTTAAAATCACCACTATCAGGTAAAATAAGATAAATTTTACTTTCAAATGTTAAAAGAGCCAAAAATATCATTAAGCTCTTTGCTTTTCCTCTGCTTCCTCAATAGCAAGTGTAGTTTCTCTAATATCTCTCCTTCCCGTTCCTGCTGGAATAAGACCACCAATTATAACATTTTCTTTAAGTCCATAAAGCTTATCTGCTTTACCTTCAATTGCTGCAAATGCCAAAACTTTTGTTGTTTCCTGAAATGATGCAGCAGATATAAATGAATCAGTAGATAGTGAAGCTCTTGTAATACCAAGTAGAACATGAACAAATGTAGCAGGCTTTCCCCCTTCCCTTATAACTCTTTCATTCTCCTTCTTTACTCTTACATAATCTACAATATCATCTTCAAACAAATTAGTACTACCTGAAGATATAATTTTAACTTTTCTAAGCATTTGCCTTACAATTATTTCAATATGTTTATCGTTAATTTCAACACCTGATGTACTATATATTGATTGAATTCTTTCAAATAGATATTCTTGAACGTAATCTTTACCTTTAATTTTTAATAAGTCATGGGGATCTATTTCTCCTTCTGTAAGTGCATCACCTGCTTCAACATATTCTCCATCACTTACAAGCAAATACTTACCATATGGTATTTCATATATTTGCGATTTGCCATCATCTGATGTAATTTGAATTTTGAAAATACCCTTTTCAAGTCCAAGTATTTTAACATATCCAGTTATCTCAGATAAAATGGCCTTATTCTTTGGAACTCTTGCTTCAAATAACTCTTCAACCTTTGGAAGACCACCAGTAATATCCCTTGTTTTAGATGTAATTTTTGGTAATCTTGCTATTATTTCACCAGCTTTAACAACTTCTCTTTCTCTATAATTTTTAAGAAGTTTTGCTTGCTTAAATAATTCATATGCTCTTTGGGTAAGTCTTGCTTCATCAACAAGAGGAATTTCTTCTAATATCTGACCAGTCCTTTGATCCAAAACCTTAACTTTTGGATAAAGCTTTCTTTGTCTTATAATTTTAATAATATGCTCAACTTTACCTTCCTCAACCTCTTCCTTCAATGTTATACCCTCAATCACATCTTCAAATTGTAGAATACCATCTTTCGTAGTCATAATAGGTAGAGAATAAGGTTCCCATTCTGCTATCTTTACATTAGCTTTAACTTTTTGACCATCTTCTACAAAAATTTCACTACCATATGGAATTTCATAAATTCTTTCACTTCCATCATTTGAAATCAATCGAATTTTACCTTTTTTACTTATAGCAATTTTACGACCATCTTTTTCAATTGTATTTAAATTAAGAAATTCAACCTTACCGTTAAAAGGTGCCAAGTAATAATTCTCTTCCGTAACTTTTTCAGCTACACCACCAGTATGGAACGTTCTTAATGTTAATTGTGTTCCAGGCTCACCTATTGATTGAGCAGCTATAATACCAACTGCCTCACCTATATCTACAATTTTACCCGTTGCCAAATTTCTACCATAACACTTTGCACAAACACCATGTTCAGCCTCACAATATAGAACTGAACGAACATAAACTTCATTTATTCCTACCTTTTCTATCCTTTCTGCTTTCTCATCATCTATCTCCTCTCCAGCCTCTACAATAATTTCGTTTGTATTAGGATCATATATATCATCAAGCGCAACTCTACCAAGAACTTTACTTGCAATATTTGACCCTTTAATCAATCTACCCCTTACAGTTCCACAATCTTCAATAGTAACAACAACATCTTGTGCAACATCAACAAGCCTTCTTGTTAAGTATCCTGCATCAGCTGTCCTTAAAGCTGTATCAGACTGACCTTTTCTTGCACCATGCGTTGATATAAAGTATTCCATAGTTTTTAAACCTTCTTTAAGCGAAGAAATAACTGGAATTTCAATTAAATCTCCAATTTCTCCTTTTCTGCTTGGTCTTGACATAAGTCCCCTCATTGCAGAAAGTTGCATTGTTTGAGTTATATTTCCTCTTGCACCTGAGTAAACCATCATGTAAATAGGATTAAATCCATTCTTGTCCCTTGCAAGTTCAGCTTCTAATTCCTGTTTAACTTTTTCAGTAGTTCCAATCCATAAATCTATAATTTGCTGATAATGCTCTGCTCTTGATATCTCACCTCTTTCAAATTTTCTATTTATCTTATCAAGTTCCTTAAATGAACTTTCAATAATTTCATATTTATTCTGAGGTATTATAATATCATCTATTCCAAATGTTACTCCAGATTTTGTTGCATACTTAAATCCTAAATCTTTCATATTATCTAAAAATTCAGCAGTAACCCAAGAACCAAGTAATCTATGACATTTATAAACAATTTCAGAAATATCATTTTTCTTAAGTTCCTTGTTTATAAATCCATATTTTTTCCTATACTCTAAAGGCAATATACTATTAAATAGTAATCTTCCAACTGTTGTTTGAACAAATTCAAATGGTGGTTCATTACTCATAGGATCAATTTTTGATATAGGAACTTTAATAAGTGCATGAAGTTCAACTATATCATTTTCATAAGCTTTTAGTGCTTCTTCTATTGAATAGAATACTTTGCCTTCACCTTTTGCATTGGGTTTTACCTTCGTTAAATAATTTACACCTATTACCATATCTTGACTTGCACTTGCAAGTGGCTTTCCATGAGCAGGTGATAAGATATTATGAACTGATAGAACTAAATTATAGCTTTCAAGCTGCGCCTCTGGTGAAATTGGTAAAAATATAGCCATTTGATCACCATCAAAATCAGCATTATATGCAGTACATACTAATGGATGTAATCTAATTGCTTTTCCTTCTACTATAACAGGTTCAAATGCTTGAATTGATGGTCTGTGAAGTGTAGGAGCTCTATTTAACCAAATAGGGTGATGTTTTACTACATCTTCAAGAATTTCCCAAACTTCTTTCGTTCTCTTTCTTAGTAATTTTCTCGTTGTTCTTATATTCTCTGCAAGACCCAACTCTTCAATTTTCCTTTCTATAAAAGGTCTCCATAACTCTACTGCAATTTCTTTTGGAACACCTGCCTGATATATTTTAAGTTCTGGACCTACTACTATTACACTTCTTGCTGAGTAATCAACTCTCTTACCAAGTAAATTTCTCCTCAAAAGACCTTTTTTACCCCTTATATAATCTGAAAGTGATTTTAATTTTCTATTGCCTCTTCCAAGAATAGGCTTTTTCCTTCTTGAATTATCCAAAAGAGCATCGACTGCTTCCTGAAGCATACGCTTTTCATTTCTTAAAATAAGTTCAGGTGTTGATGGATCTGCAAGCATGTGAGCTAATCTTTGATTTCTATAAATAACCCTTTTGTATAAGTCATTTAGGTCACTTGCAGCAAACCTGCCACCTTCAAGAGCAACAAGCGGTCTTAGATCAGGAGGAATTACAGGTAGAACTTCAAGAATCATCCACTGAGGTTCAATACCAGATTCAACAAAAGCTTTAACTAATCTCAATTTTTGAAGAATTCTTTTTCTTAATAATGATGATTTTTCAATTTTCAATCTAACTGATAAATCTTCAAGCATCTTTTCAAGCTTAGTCTTGTTACCTTCTATGGGTTCTGAAAGTTCAGCAAGTAATTTTTTAATAGCAAAAGCTCCCATATCTGCCTCAAATGAACCTTCACCATATTCCCTAACAAGTTCTTCATATTTTGCAATACTCAAAACTTCACCTTTTCTGATACCTGGAACCTTCTTTGGATCTATGACTACATAAGAACCATAGTATAGAACATCTTCTAAGTTTGCTCTAGTAATATCAAGTAATGTTCCAATGATTGAAGGTGGAATTTTATAAAACCAAATATGAGCAACTGGAACTGCAAGCTTTATATAACCCATCCTTTCCCTTCTTACCCTCGATTCAATAACCTCAACACCACATCTATCGCATATAACACCTATATACTTCCTACCTTTATATTTTCCACATGAACATTCATAATCTTTTATTGGTCCAAATATCCTTTCACAAAACAATCCTCCTGGTTCAGGCTTTTGAGTTCTGTAATTTATTGTTTCTGCCCTTATGACCTCACCAAGCCCATATTCCCCTCTTTCCCTACCCTTCATTTCAGCATATGACCAACTCATTATAGTTTCTGGATCAGCAAGTCTTATAATTACTGACTTAAGGTTCTTAGGTGATATTCTTGTTAAAATCTCTTCCTTTACTCTCTCAATCATGACTTTCTCTCCTTTTGATATTCAACTATAACATCTATACAAAGTCCTCTTAGCTTTTTAACAAGGACATTAAATGACTCAGGAAGACTTGGTTCAGGTGAAAGTTCTCCTTTAATAATTGATTTATATAATTGATTCCTACCAATTACATCATCACTTTTAACAGTTAATAATTCTTGAAGTGCATAAGCAGCACCATGGGCCTCTGCTGCCCAAACTTCCATCTCACCAAATCTCTGACCTCCAAAATGAGCTCTTCCACCAAGTGGTTGCTGTGTAACTATGGAATATTTACCAACACTTCTTGCATGAATTTTATCTTCAACCATATGCACTAATTTCATCATATACATATAACCAACAGTTACAGGATAATCAAAGTATTCACCAGTTCTCCCATCCCTTATCATAACCTTACCATCTTCTGGAAGCCCTGCAAGCCTCAATTGCTCCTTTACTTCATCTAATGTCAAGCCCTCGAACACAGGTGTTGCATATCTTATACCTTTTTCAGAAAGTAGTTCTGCATAAGCAAGAATTTCACTATCTTTAGCATTTTTAAGATATTCTATAAATTCTGGATTTTTGTGAGGTTTATAAACATCCAAAAGAAATTGTCTAATTTTATTGACATTTCTTTCTTTAAGAAGGATTTTTAATTTCTTAGTAAGTTCAACACCTGCCCAACCAAGCAATGTCTCTAAAATCTGACCAACATTCATCCTTGATGGAACACCTAATGGATTTAGAACTATATCAACAGGTGTCCCATCATCCAAAAATGGCATATCTTCAACTGGTGCAACAATCGAAACAACACCTTTATTACCATGCCTTCCTGCCATCTTATCCCCAACTATAAATCTTCTCCTTTGGGCAATATAAACTTTTACAAGTTGTATAACACCAGCAGGAAGCTCATCACCCCTTTCTATTCTTGCAATTTCCAATTTGTAATTATCTTTAATAATTTTAAGGAACTCATTTGCTTGTTCATAAAATCTCTTAATCTGAGAAGATAATTTTTTATCACTTACAAAACCATCAGGAAAAACAAGGTTAGTTGGATCATCAACCTTTTCCTTTGAAAATTTTTCACCAGCTTTAAATACAACATTACCCTCCTTATCTAATATATCTTTTTTGAAAATTTTACCAGCTAATTTAAGTTCCAAAAGTTCAAATAACCTATTCTTTACTCTAATTAGATTTTCTTGATATTTCTTCTCAGCTTGTTCCTTTCTTTCTCTCAAGATTGTTTGCGTTAATGGATTATTAGCATATTTTGTAAGAACAACTGTATTTATAACTGTTCCACTAACACCTGGTGGAACTCGCTTTGATGTATTCCTAAAACCTTTTGTCTTTTCACCAAATATAGCTTGAAGTAATTTCTCTTCAGGTGTTAATTCTCTTTCACCTTCAGGTGTAATTTTACCAACAAGTATATCATCAGTCTTGACCTCTGTTCCTATCCTTACAATACCAAATTCATCCAAATTTCTTAAAGCTTCTGGACTTTCATTTGGCACATCTCTTGTAATCTCTTCTGGACCAAGCTTAGTTTCCCTTACCTCAACTTCATAATCATCTATATGTATTGAAGTAAAAACATCATCTTTCCAAATTCTTTCAGAGATAACAATAGCATCTTCAAAATTATAACCATACCAAGGAAGAAATGCAACAAGTAAATTCTTACCAAGTGAAAGTTCCCCATCTTTTACTGCTACCATCTCAGCTATAATATCACCTTTCTTAATTTTCTGACCAACTCTCACAACAGGTGTATGATGAATAATCGTACCTTGATTTGATCTTTGAAACTTTATAAGTTTATATTCATCAATTCCAAATAAATCACCTTCCTTATCATCAGGAACAACGATAACTTTATAAGCATCAACATAAGCTACTGTCCCACCTCTATGTGCAAGGACTAATGTTCCTGAATCTCTTGCAATTTTAGCTTCCATTCCTGTCCCAACAATTGGAGGCTCAGGAATAAGTAATGGAACAGCTTGTCTTTGCATATTAGAACCCATAAGTGCTCTATTAGCATCATCATGCTCCAAAAATGGTATAAGCGATGAAGAAGGAGAAACAACCTGTCTTGGTGATATATCAACGAATTCAACTTCTTTTGAAGATACCATCTTATATGTTCTTCTATGCCTTACAAGAACTCTTTTTTCCTCTATTCTACCCTTGCTATCAACTTTTACATCACCTCCTGCAATTTTATAATCAATTTCTTCATAAGGAGCAACATAAACTACTTCATTCGTTAAGACACCATTTTCTACTTTCCTCAGAGGTGTTCTAATAAAACCAAAATCATCAACTTTTGCATAAGTAGTTAAAGATAAAACCAAACCTATATTTTGACCTTCTGGTGTTTCTATAGGGCAAATCCTTCCATAGTGAGAAGGATGAACATCTCTTACTTCTATTCCAGCATTTTCTCTAGAAAGACCACCCTTGCCAAGAGCAGAAACTCTCCTTTTGTGAGTAAGTTCAGAAAGAGGATTAGTTTGATCAAGAAATTGAGAAAGTGTATCACTTGTAAAGAAATTCGTAAAGGAAGCAGTTATAAGTTTAGGATTAAATAACTTCTTGGGTGTTACCTCTTCCATTTCAGTCAATAGTTTCTCTTTAATAGCTCTTGAAGCTCTTATAAGTGAATTCCTAAAATGTTCATAAAGCCTTTCACCTACTCTCCTTACTCTACGATTTGATAAGTCATCAACATCATCTTCAATTTCTTCACCCCTATACAAATCTAATAATCTTTTCACTATAATGACAAAATCTTCCTTTGTAAGTTTATAAACATCATCATTAGGTTTATTAAAGCCTTTTTCTTCATGCTTTAATCTCAAATTTACTTTAAATCTTCCAATTTCACCAAGGAACAATTTATCACCTGAAAAGAAAAAGTTCTCAACATATTCTTTAGCATCTAAAAGACTTTTAGGAGGTGTATATCTCAAAACTCTATAAATGTTTGCTAATGCTTTTTGAACATCCTTTATACGATCTTGTCTAAATGTTGTTATTAGGGCTTCAACAGCAGGATCTTGTGTATTTAAAACTTTAATTTTTTTTACACCTTCTTTTCTTATTTCCTCTAAAAATTTTTCAGTAATTTCCTTCCTTATAAACTCACCTTTTTCTGTTACAACTTGAAAAATTAATTCACCAGTCTCTTCACTAATAACATCATCTGCAAGAACATAATTACCAGTCAAGAGACGCTCATCATCTATTGAAATCTCTTCAACATCCAAAAAGTTATAAATCATTGATTTGTAATCTTCATAACCTAAAATCCTTAAAAACCTTGTAACAGGTATTTTTCTTCTTTTTGAAACAGTCATACTTATAACTTTTGAACCATCAATAGTAAAGCTAATCCAAGGACCCCTATAAGGAACAAGAAGTGCAGTATAAACCACAGTTTCCTTTTCTTGGATAATGAAATAAACACCGGGTGCTCTGTGAATCTGGTTCAAAACTACTCTTTCTACGCCATTTATTATAAATGTACCTTTAGGTGTCATATAAGGGATGTCAGCAAAATATATCTCTTGCTCTATCTCACCTTCCACAACTTTCGTTTGAGGTCTTATCTTTTTAAGACGTATTTTTACAAATAAAGGAGCAGCATAAGTTAAATTTTTTTGAAGACATTCCTCAATAGTATATCTAGGCTTTTCAACCCTATAACCTAGATATTCAAGAACATATCTTCCCTGTAAATCAACAATTGGAAAAACTTCTTTAAATAAACCATGTAAGCTATCATCTGTTCTTTGGTCGAATGGCAAATCCTCTTGTAGAAAATTCTTATAGGATTCTATTTGAACAGTTAGTAAATCAGGCATTTCATAAAGTTCTTTTTTATAACCAACTCTTTCTACTTTTTGGATCATATATTATAGACCTCCGATTTTACATTGTAAGCCCACAAGGGGCTCTATTTCAACTCAACTTTTGCACCTGCTTCTTCTAGTTTCTTCTTTATTTCTTCTGCTTCTGATTTTGAGATACCTTCCTTAATAGGTTTTGGAAGGTTATCAAGGAATGCTTTAGCTTCTGCAAGTCCAAGACCTGTAATTTCTCTAATTACTTTTAAAGTTTGAATTTTCTTATCACCTGCATCAATAAGGATTACATCAAATGTAGTCTTTTCCTCAACCATTGATGTGGGTTGAACATTTGAACTTGCTATAGCAGCAGCAACAGGAACAGAAGCAGATACTCCAAACTTTTCTTCAAGAGCCTTAACAAGCTCTGCTAACTCGATAACTGTGAGGCTTTCTATTGCCTCAACTATCTGTTCTACTGTTAACTTTGCCATATCACTATTCCTCCTTTTTGTTTTTTATCTCACTAAGAACAATAACTAAGTTGGTTATCAACCCTTTTAAACTATAGACAAGATTGTAAATTGGGGCATTTATAGCAGATACAACTTTTGCCCTTAATTCACTAAGAGATGGTAATTTTGAGAGGACTTCTAATTGTTTCTCATCGTATTTAATTCCATTTATATAACCTAATTTCAAAGCTCCTTTATTAGTTTCCTTAATAAATTCACTTATTAACTTCAAGGGCTGAATTTCATCTCCCATTACAAAAACAAATGCATTAGTTCCTTCAAATTTTTCAAATACATTTATATTCATATTTTTTAGTGCTAATGTAAATAGTGTATTTTTAATAACCTTCATCTTAGCGTTATTTTCTTTAAGTTTTCTTCTAAGCACATTAATTTCTGCAACATTCCAACCTTTATAATCAATAACATAAAATCCTTTTGAATTTGAAATTAAATTTTTTGTTTCATTTAAAATCTCAACTTTCTTTTGTTTTGATAAACTTATCATCTTCCCCTCTCCCTTAAAATTCTATAAATATCATTCAAAGAAAGCTTAACAGCTGGACTCATAGTTAAAGAAATATAAGAAGATCTTATAAAAGAACCTTTTGCACCAGATGGCTTATTTTTAATAATTTCTTCAAAGATTGATATAATATTCTCATATATCTGTTCTTCAGAAAATGAAACTTTACCAACTGGTAAGTGAATATTACCACTTTTATCAAGCTTGTATTCTATTCTACCTTTTTTAAGTTCCTTTACAACCTGCCCAATTTCATTAGTAACTGTTCCAGTTTTTGGAGAGGGCATAAGACCCCTTGGACCAAGAATTTTGCCAAGTTTTCCAAGTTCAGGCATAACATCAGGTGTTGCAACAACAGCATCAAATTCAAGCCAACCTTCTTTTATCTTTTCAAGATATTCAGAAAAACCAACATAATCTGCGCCTGCATCTTTGGCTTCTTTTTCCTTTCCAGGATCCCTTACAATAGCAAGAACTCTTGTTTTTCTACCCGTTCCATATGGTAGAACAACAGCACCCCTTAGTAGTTGATCAGCTCTCGTAGGGTCTAAATTAGTTTTTATAGAAAGTTCAACAGTTTCATCAAATTTAGCACTCTTTAAATCCTTAATAATTTTAATTGCCTCAACAACAGAATACTCCTTTGATAGATCATATTTCTTTAATAATTCAAGATATCTTTTACCATGCTTTGCCATTTTAATCCTCCACTACTTTAATACCCATGTTCCTTGCTGTTCCTTCTATAATTCTCATTGCCGCTTCTATATCAGTTGTATTTAAATCTGGAAGTTTAAGTTGTGCAATTTCCCTAAGTTGCTTTTTTGTAATTTTGCCTACAATCTCATGACCTGGGCGATGTGCTGCAGTTTCAATACCAGCAGCCTTTTTAATTAAGAAAGAGGCTGGAGGTGTTTTTATAATAAACTCATAACTTCTATCTTTATAAACTGTGATTTCAACAGGAAGTATCATACCCATTTTATCTCTAGTAGCATCGTTGAACTTCTTAACAAAATCCATTATATTGACACCATGTTGTCCAAGAGCAGGTCCAACAGGTGGAGCTGGTGTAGCTTGTCCTGCTGGCAATTGCAATTTAACCTTTGCTACTATCTCCTTCTTTACAGCCATATAAACCTCCTTTATATTATTCTTTCAGCTTGAATAAAATCAATTTCAAGCTCACTAGGTCTTCCAAAGATATCAACCCTTACTTTCATCTTTGATTTCTCAGGAAAAACCTCTATAACTTCACCTTCCCTATCCTTAAAAGGACCAGCAACAATTCTAATTTTCTCACCTCTTATAAATGGTGATTGTGATTTTTTTCTTTCATTTTCTCTTTGAACAATATCTTCAATATGTCTAATTTCATCCTGTGTTAATCGCAAGAAAGTGTAATTACCTTCTGCATCCTTTGAAAGAATTGCTTTCATACTAGTGGCTTTTACTATTAAATCCACTAGATTAGGATCTTCTTCCATTTCGACAAAAACATATCCCTTATATACAGGTTTCTCAATCCTAATTCTTTTAATTATACCTTTGACTTGTTTGGTTTTTTCAATTGTCTCAACTGGCACCAAAACCCTACTAATTTTATCTTTTAAATTCATATTTTCAATAAGATTTTCTATAATCTGCTTAACTTTCTTTTCCCTGCCAGCACTTGTATGAAATACTATCCAAACCTTTTCTTTCACATCCATAGTTATCCTCCAAAAGCTTTTATAATATAAGCTACAATTTGCGATACTACAAAATCAATAACAAATATGTATATACCTAAAATTATAGAAACTATAAAAACTGCAAGAGTTCCAGCTATTATTGATGTTCTTGAAGGAAATGTTAATTTTTTTGTCTCATCTATTGATTCATTAATAAACTTAGGAAAGGATTTTAAACTATCAATGAGCTTATTCATAATTGCTAAACCTTCTTCTCCAAGTGTTCAGTGTGCTTCCTACACCATTTACAGTACTTCATAAGCGCTAACTTTTCTTTCTTATCTCTATTTTTGGTAGTCTTATAGTTCCTTCTTCCACAATTTTTACATTCAAGAGCTATTATAATGCGCATAAGCGAGACCGGAGGGAGTTGAACCCCCAACCTGCGGATTTGGAATCCGCCGCTCTACCAAGTTGAGCTACGGTCTCTCAGCAAGTTTGAAAATTATAAAGGACGAAAAATTTTCTTAACTTTCCCCCCTTCACATTTAAAATAAATACCTTTCTTTATAGTCTTTACCTTCCTTCCTAAAACATCATAAATCCCATCCTTTATTGAAAGTTTAAAGCTTTCCTTCAAAGAACTATTTTGATTCATAAATCCAAAGCTACCTCTATTGGGATTCCAATTACTCACAACCATATCCAATGACTTTGAATACTTATAAACAATTTTAACTTTTGAAATACCATTTAAGGCAGTTTTTGGGATTGAAACCCAACCATCCTCTTCACTATATGCAAAATGAGAATTATATAAACTATTATTTAAATAAATTGAATCAATTGAATGGATTGGTTTGTGTTTCAATGTGAAAACGTGATAATCTGGACTATTTATATTAAAAGTCTCAAATGTATCAATTATATAAGCATTATCCAAATCTGCAAAATAGATATATTCACTTACAAGATTATTACCTATATTGAATATCCAACTAGGATTAGTGAAGTTACCACCTTGATTTTTAAACACATATAGTGAATTCCACCATCCACCAACTGCCAAATCTAAATATCCATCACCATCAACATCACCAAGTGCAACAGCAGAAATATAATTTCCTATATTTGATATTACAATAGGATTAGGATTTAAAACTCCATTATTGTTAATGTAAATATGAACATTGGATAAACTTTCATTTTGATAAGTATTTGCAACTACAACATCTAAATAGCTATCATTATTAACATCACCAACTGCTACTTGATTACCATAACCTACAACATTTGATTGCCAATCTTGAATACTACTTAAAACACCATTGTTATTCAAGTAAAGTCGTGCTTTATCATTCTCTAAACCTACAAATAAATCCAAATCTCCATCATTATCAACATCAAAAAATTTACCACCATATGAAAAAACACTATCTAATGATTGCCAATCCGGATTATTATTTAAGTTATTCCCATTAGAAAGATAGAGCTTAATAGGTTCTGGGACATTATTATAACCATTGCCACAAAAAAAAGCAAAATCATTATAACCATCACCATTTACATCACTGGTTGCAACACCAAAGCACCTAGATGTATCAGAGACCCAAGCGGGATTAGGATTTAGACCATTAGGTGTATTTAAATAAAGAACACTCTTTTGCTTAGACCAACTTTGATAATAACAACTAAATCCTGCAACTGCAACATCCAAAAGTCTATCCCCATTGACATCACCAATAGATAAGTGTCCATGACATTGAGCATCATTAGAAAGCCAGGAGGGCGAAAGTGAAGGATTGCCATTGGAGTTATAGTAAATCCCATTCTTCTGAGTTGCCATATCGTTCCCATTTGAAATTATTATATCCTTATAACCATTTCCATCAATATCCACTAGACCTAAACCTGTTGAATAGTAACCTGTTATTGTTTCAAATGAAGGGGTGCTTGGATATGGGATTTGTAAGAATAGGAGATACATATTTTCAACTTTTCAGAGATTGAATTAAGATGAAAATTGTTCCAAAGTAAGTTAAAGCAATAAAGAAAAATTGGATAAAAATAGCAGAAATGAAAAATTTTATTAATCTTGATTTCATTTGAGATATGCTTTCATATATTTTAGCTATCTCTAATTCAATTTTAGCTATTTTCTCATTTATCTTAGCAATTTCTAATTCAACTTTTGTTATTCTTTCATTAATTTGTACAATTTCCAATTCAACCTTTGCAATCCTTTCATTAGTTTTAGCGGTTCCTAAAGTCAATTTTTTATATAGTATTTTTATATCTTTTAATCTAGCAACTTTATAACCCACTTTTTCAATTGCAGAAATTATCACTTCTGGATGTTCTCTTAATATCTCTATTATTTTTTCCTTATCTATCATATTGAAAGTTTAAAGGAAACATTGTCCAATAAATCTTGGGATTGGAGGGGGGTAATTGGGGAGAATACAATAATAGACTTGTAAAGGACTTACTTAAATGAGCTAATTTTGCGATGAGATTGAGTTATAGGTAATAGTTGATTCAACTGGTTATAGTGTTGGAAGGGGTAAATGATAGT
>FWWM01010830.1_pt1 | contig 15952 bp, 16 predicted proteins | sample 2228351 | NCBI WGS metagenome assembly FWWM01 (sample SAMEA103939774, study PRJEB20133) | metagenome | reverse complement strand
ATTGATTGGCAAGCTGCTTACCTCAGAGCGGCTATCCGAGATCTTTCATAGCCTTTTGAGACCACCCCGGGGTTCGTTACAGCCTCCCCTGAGCGGGCTGCGGGAGCAGTTCACCCCTAGCTATCTAGGGGCGCATCCCCCTCCCCTCGCGCACCCAGGGGTCGCTGTATCTTTATTCTGGGGCTTGGAAGCCTCACAGACATGAAAAGCCTGAAAAAACAAAAGATCCTAATAAGCATTACCGCCCCCTATAGGGCATAGTCTTTTAAGGCGGGACCTGTAGAGCTACTCTGGTGGTTGAATTAGCCATAGTCAGCCTCACCATGGAGCTGGCCCTCGAAGAGATCCCTATTTACGCCGGGGGCCTGGGGGTTCTTGAGGGCGATAAGTTCTACGCAGCATCTAGGCTGGGGATCGAGTACTATGTCATAACTATTTTCCATAGGAATGGCTATGTTGAGTACGAGTATAGAGATGGGGCTTTCATCGAAAAGGATCAGGAGGAGATTGTTGGAAAGGCTGAGGGGCTTCTAGAGAGGGAGAAAGAGCTTGTTGTGAGCACCAAGAGCTATGGGGAGATCCGCGTGGCCCCCCTTATATATAGAAAGGGGAGTGCGAGGGCGGTGTATCTCAAGCCAGAGCATCCAGAGAGCATCTCTAGAATAGCTAGCAGGCTCTATGTTGAGGAGTCCCCTGAGCATGCTATAGCTAAGTATATAGTCTTCGGGAGATCCTCTGCACAGTATATCTTGGAGAGGATAGGCATTGAGAGAGTAGATCATCTGGATCTGCAGGAGAGCGTGGCATCCCTAGCAGCCCTAGATCTCGGGGAGCTGAGGGGCAAAACAAAACTTGTGATCCACACAGCGGGCCCCTGGGGCCACCCAACGATCCCCTCTGATGTTCTGAGAAGCGAGTACGGGTTGGAAGTTGAAACAGGGATCTTGAGGATCACAGATGTGGTGCTTAGAGAGGTTTTAAGAGGCTTCGGGGTTTCTAGAAAGCACTGGGAGATCCTTCACAGGATATTCCCACAGTTCTCTGGAAAGATGTTTTTTGTGAGAAACGGTGTGGATCTTGAGAGGTGGGTTCACAGATCAATAAGATCTATGATCGCCTCGAAGGGGCTGAGGAGGATCTCTATCAATGATCTCGCTACTGCTAGGAGGAGCGCTAGAGAGGATCTCGAGTCCCTAGCAAGATCCAAGAAGCCCGGCTTGAAGATAAAGGGGGCTATCATAGCGTGGTCCAGGAGGATCACTAGGTATAAGAGACCCTACCTAGTGGAGAGGCTGGTAAGAGACCTTGCGAGAGATGTGGATGCAACCTTCATACTAGCTGGCAAGGCACACCCAAGGGATCAGGATGGTAGGGAGTATATGGCCAGGTTTAGAAAGCTCCACGAAGAGCTGGATAATGTTATCTATATACATGAATACAGTCTAGAGGCGGCGAAGGCAATACTAAGCGGCTCCGACCTACTGCTCTTCACACCATTCCCAGGCTGGGAGGCCTGTGGAACAAGCTATATGAAGGCAGGGGCCAACGGGGTTCCAACACTATCCTCGAGAGACGGGGGTGCTCTGGAAACCATAATAGATGGCCACAACGGCTGGCTCTTCGGCTCAGAGATAGCTGAGTTCATAAACATATATGAGGATAGAGGAAGCGTGGAAGCTGTTGATGAGAAAGACTACTGGGATCTCAGGTCAAAGCTCCTCAAGATCCTGGAGCTCAGGGAGAAAGATCCAGAGGCCTTTCTAGAGATCTCCCTCAACGCCCTCAAAAGCTTCACAATATCCTCAAACATGGAGAGAGTCTTCAGAGAATACGGCTATCTTTAGACGACGTGCCGCTCTCCCCAGATCGATTGTTCTTTTGAGAATGCTCCGGGTTCCTCGCGGTCTCCCCAGCCTCCCGCCGCGGCTCGGCCACTGATCTCGGAGGCCCGGGAGCACAGCATCTTTATGGCTCTGGGGCTTGGAAGCCTCACAGACATGAAAAGCCTGAAAAAACAAAAGATCCTAACAAGCATTACCGCCCCCTCTCTGGGTTTCTCATCTCAGTCCTAGAGAAGGGGGCTTTTGGGGGGCTTTTGATCGCATCTATCCTAGAACCTTCTTCACGAGCCTCTCCACATCATCTATATATTCCGAGACCTTTTCGAACCCTAGCCTGGGCTCCTCTACTACTATGCCCTCGTAGAATATCTCGCTGTGAAGGATCCTATAATCTGGCTATGTATCTATCTCTAAAGCCGAGCCTTCTAACCTCCGGGCCGCTCCTCTCAAGCCCCTCAAGAGGCTCCTTCTCTCAAAATGGCTCATAGGCATCTTCTCGGTAAGTGCTGGTATGAGGGTATTGGTGGCCTGACAACTGCATTCCATGCCTTCTCAGCGGATCCCTTATACGGATAACATCACTACTACTTATAGCCTCTTAGGAAGGCTCTGGCTTCTTTAAAAGTCTCTCAACATCGCCTGGCAAAACCAACACCTATATAACACATACCCCTAATATACTGCTTACTTAGTATATTATTTGAAAATCCGATCTTTGTATAGATGGTTCTCCCCCACCTAAGATGTGAGGCTTTTAGTTGTAATTGGTTTTTAGATCCGGCTTGTCTTTATTATTGAGGCCCTTGCTATCTGCATAGAATTGTTCGGCTAGTTTTTAAGGTGTTTTATATAATATTGATCTTGGTTTCGTGGGGGATCGGATCTTGTTAAAAATGCTTATATATCGTGGGAAGTGTTATAGATATTGAGCGTGGGGGGTTTGAGCACTAAGATTACCTATGTAACCCTGCTTGCAGATGAATCTATACATCCAAAGTACGAGGAGGCTCTTGCCAGGGTTGGGAAGGATCTGCTTGGGAAGAGGTATCCAATGTATATAGGGGGTAGGGAGGTTTATAGCGAGAGGGGGGAGTTTGAGAAGAGAAGCCCCATAGATACTGATATCGCTATAGGCAGGTTTCAGAAGGGGTCTAGGGAGCATGCTTCTGCAGCTATTAGGAGTGCCTATGAGGCTTTCAAGGAGTGGGGTGAGGGTGATTGGAAAGAGAGGGTCAGGATCTTCAGGAGGATCGCTGATCTTCTTGAGAAGAGGATGTTCGACCTAGCCGCAGCAATAACCTATGAGGTTGGCAAGAACAGGCTCGAAGCAATAGCAGAGGTCTATGAGGCTATAGATGCTATTAGATACTACACAGATCTCATGGAGAAAGAAAACGGATATATAAAGAGAATGATGCCAGGAGCACCTGGGGAGGAGACGTGGAGCGTTGCGAGACCATATGGGGTTTGGGCAGTTATATCGCCCTTCAACTTCCCACTAATGCTGGCCAATGGAATGATGCTGGGAGCACTGCTAACAGGAAACACCGTTGTTTGGAAGCCGACGAGCGAGGCCCCCTTAACAGCAACGCTTCTCTATAACATCTATATCGAGGGCGGCATCCCCCCAGGGGCTCTGAACCTGGTCACAGGGCCTGGGGAGGAGTTCGAAGACGAGTTCGTCTCTAACAGGCTTGTCTCGGGCATAGCCTTCACGGGCTCGAGGGATGTTGGCATGAGGCTCTACAGGAGATTCACCTCGGAGCAGCCATATCCCAAGCCTATAGTGCTCGAGATGGGGAGTAAGAACCCAACCATAGTTACGTCTAAAGCGGATCTAGATAAGGCTGTTGAGGGCACTGTGAGGGCTGCATTCGGCTATGGGGGTCAGAAGTGCAGCGCAACCTCGAGGCTCTATGTTGAGAAGAGCATAGAGGATGAATTCATAGCAAGGCTTGTTGAGAGGACTAGAAAGATAGTTGTCGGGGATCCGAGGAGGAGGGAGGTCTTCCTAGGGCCCGTTATAAATAGAAGGGCTCTAGAGAGCTTCAAGAGATACGTGGAGGACGCTGTAAACGCTGGGGGGAGGGTGCTTGTTGGGGGCAGGGTTCTGCAGGATGGGATCTTTGCCAGAGGCTTCTACGTGGAGCCAACGATCATAGAGGGCGTGCCAGAGGATCACTATCTATGGAGGCAGGAGCTCTTCCTACCAATACTCCTTGTAGCCGGGTTCAGAACACTGGAAGAAGCTCTGCAGAAGGCCAACAACACGGAGTATGGATTAACAGCAGGGATCTTTAGCGAGGATGAGAACGAGATCCAGTATTTCTTCAACAAAATAGAGTTCGGAGTAACCTACGCAAACAGAAGGGGAGGATCAACAACAGGGGCCTGGCCAGGGGCCCAGACCTTCGTCGGGTGGAAAGCGAGCGGGGCAACTGGAAGAGGTGTTGGGGGGCCGTACTATCTGCTCAACTACCTCAGAGAGCAGGCCAGAACCATAGTTAGGGAGAAGAAGTGAGATAATGTTCTGAGAAACAGAGCCCTCGGTCTTAATGTTTTTAACAGCTTATCGCCTCTTTTCCCTATCATTCTCTTTCTCCGGGTTCACATAGCCTGTAGAGGGCTTATGGTTGTTTCTAGCATGCTTTAAGCAGCCTCAATGGTCTCCGCATGGGTAAGGGTTCTTCATTCGACAAAGATCGATCTTCGATCTATTATTTTGGGCAGATGCTCTAATATAGCCCTCTCAAGATCCTCCTAGAGGCCATGCCCTCTACCGATGTCTATTTGACTCTCGATAATATGTCCATGCACTAGGATCTCTCGGTTCAATTAGCCTCCTCGATCCTTAGGCGGGTTTTCTATTATAAGCGATATATTACTCCCAGTGTATTATTGATATGGTGATCCTGGGAGCTGAGCATCGGCGGCAACTATAGAAAGGTTCTCCTTGCTCTGAGGAGGGATGAGAAGAGGTATCTAGATGAGGCTCTATCCCTTCTAGCCACTCTGGGGATAGATAGTGTCGATACTATCTATGTTAAGAAGCCCAACCATAGATACTATATCCAGCAGAACCTCGTTGAGAGGATGGCGAGCGACGGCTCTAAACAGGATCTAGTTGTTGTCTATGATAAGCTCAAGCCTTGGCAGAGCTATAACTTGTCAAGGGATCTTGGGTGCGAGGTTTGGGATATAGTTACCCTTCTCCTTAAGATCTTCGAGATCCACGCTGGGACGAGGGAGGCTAAGCTGCAGATAGAGTTGACAGAGATAAGGCACAGAATACCCCTGGTAAAGGAGTACGTTAGAATGGCCAAGCTGGGGGAGCAGGCTGGCTTCATGGGGCCAGGGGCCTATGGCTATGAGAGCCTCTTGAGGGCTCTGAGGAGGAGGGAGGTTGTTATAAGCAGGGAGCTCGAGGAGATCAAGAGGCGTAGGGAGAGGCTGGTGGTTTCGAGGAGTAGGAGGGGATATCCACACGTGGCTATAATTGGCTACACATGTGCTGGGAAGACCACTCTGTATAACAGGCTCACCGGGGATAAAAAGCCCACCGGCCCGCAGCTCTTCAAGACGCTTATGCCTAAGAGCAGGGCTGGTGAGACCCCTTGCGGGAGGATCATATTCACAGATACTATCGGCTTTGTTAGAAAGATGCCCGAGGAGATCGTTGAGGCCTTCCACTCAGTGATCTCTGAGATCTCTGCAGCCGACGGGCTCTTATTCGTGGTAGATGTTCTCGACCCGCCTGAGGAGATTGTGGAGAAGATCGAGACAGCCCTGGAGATCCTTGAGAAGGTCGGTGCAAGGGATAAGCCCATAGTTGTTGCTCTGAATAAAATAGACTCCCTCGGAAACCGCGATCTCGAGGGGCTTGTCGGCCTCGTGAGAGGGGCTATGGAGGCTCGGGGCTTCAGGCCCAGCTCTGTTGAGGCTATATCAGCTTCCATGGGGATCAACATAAAGGATCTCTTGGTTTCTATATGCTCCAGCATAGGTATAAGCGATATATATGCCCCCACCAGGTTCCATGAACAGGTTTAGATCATGGGGCTCTGCTTCAGAGGCAATAAATATATATAAGGCTGTATATACATATGTGAGCTGGTGGGAAAAATGGCGGAGGCCTTCATACTGGTAAACACGGAGACAGATGGTGAGAACGAGGTTCTCAGATCCCTCATGAGTGTGGAGGGCGTTGAAGAGGCCTATGTAGTATATGGTGTATACGATATCGTTGTCAGGATAAAGGCCCCCAACGTCGAGGCTCTGAAGAGAATAGTTACTACCAATATTAGGAAGATACCTAAGGTCAAGTCAACGCTCACTATGATGGTAGTGGAGGGCAGGAGGGTTAAAGCTACAGAGCCCAAGCATTAGATAGGGTACCGCGGCATCTATATAAGCCTCTCTGGGCATGATTTATTGAGGTGCTGGAGTGCCTGAGGAGCTATTAAGGGTAGTGGATATAGATGCCTACATTAACTACACAGATCGTTTTAGCCCTTTCACAGTTCTCCAATGCTCTCTAGAGGATGGCAGGTTCTTCAGCCTCTATTTAATACCTATAGAGATAGTCCTGGCTGTCAACAAGATCAAAGGCTATGGGTTTGAGAACAATCGAGAAACCCTCTTCGAGGTGCTCACCGTTTTCAACGAGATCGAGATTCTGAGGAACAAGGTTGAGAAAGTGATTGTCGACGAGATCGATGAGAACACGCATCTATACACAGCCAAGATCTATATCAAGGGCGATGGATTCACAGTGGCTAAGAGAATGATCCCAAGCCACGCGATCTTCTTCGCCTACCTGATAAGAGCACCAATATATGTCTCGAAAGAGCTTGTCGATAGGCAGGAGCAAGATCAGAGGGAGGATAGGGCTGGGGAGGAGAGCGGCCTATAGAAAGGGATTGCAAGCCCTTCTTTATAAGCATTTGGGAAAATAATATCTAAGGAGATAAGATGCCCGGCAAAAAAGCCCCATCGGGACTCTATGCAGCGAGAAAGCTTAAGAAAAAGAGGCTCAAGTTTAGATGGAGCCAGAGGGACTTTAGAGTAAGGATGATGAGGCTTAAAGAGAAATACGACCCACTCGAAGGAGCCCCCATGGCGAGGGGAATAGTTCTCGAGAAAGTAGGTATAGAATCGAGGCAGCCCAACTCCGCGTTGAGAAAATGCGTGAGGGTCCAGCTGGTCAAAAACGGAAAGGTTGTCACAGCCTTTGTCCCAAAGGACGGAGGGATCACATTTATAGACGAGCACGACGAGGTGATCATTGCAGGCATAGGCGGGACTAGAGGCAAGTCCATGGGAGACCTCCCAGGAGTTAAGTACAAGGTTATCATGGTGAACAACGTCTCCCTAGACGCGCTGCTGAAGGGTAAGAAGCAGAAGCCCACAAGGTAGGGGCTCCACAGCTAATAGACCTAGAAATGATCATCAGCCATTATCGCGAGGCTCTATTTTTGGAGATGCTTTCCTCTTAGAAACACTTCTTTCTCGCCCAATAATAAAATATGGGGCTCCAAAGATCGTGACAGCTAGGCTCAAGGCTAAAACAACGAGCTTGTCTATCTACAGAGAAGCCGCCCCAGATAGAGATCTCATGATAGGGAGGATGATGGTGAGAGGGGAGATAGGTGGCGGTGTGATTATCAAGACCCTCTTGTAGGAAAGCACAGAGCATCTGGACAAGGAGTCGCTGATATATGGTCAAAACACCCGGAATTAAAAGATCGATGACCTCCTACAGCTCTAAAGGACAGGGCTTTTGTTGTAACGAGGGCCATGGTGAAACTATCGTGATCAAAAAGCCTCGCTCTTCAGCGTGGGGAGTTATGACTCTCAGCTCTGGCTTTAATCAGATGAACCGGTTAAAAACTAGATCGTTTCTAGCTAGGCTCGGGCTTTAGCCCTGATCCTTACTAGGTATCTGCCCCTCTGGTCTCTTGAGCTCTCTATAAGCTCGTACCCGAGCTCCTCTCCCAGGTTTGCTAGGGAATACCAGGTCTCTGGATCGCTCGTAACTACTATAGCCTCTTCACCTGGTTTTAGGGTTTCCACAACTCTTCTCCTTATCTCTGTGAGCCTTGATGTGCCGCAAAGAACGCTTAGATCCCCCAGATCTATTGTTCTGGGCCCAGCCATAGAGATCACAGCCTCTCCCATCACTTCTCTATCGGAACCCCTACCAGGTTGCCCCATTCGCTCCAGCTACCATCGTATATCCTTACCCTGGGGTACCCGAGGATCTCTTTGAGCACGAAGAATGTGTGGGCCGCCCTCTCACCGATTCTGCAGTATACTATAACCTCTTTATCCCTGGTGACGCCCTTGTTCTCATATAATGCTCTCAGCTCCTCAACGCTTTTGAATGTGCCGTCCTCCCTAACAGCCTGGGCCCACGGTATGTTGACAGCCCCCGGTATGTGGCCTCCCCTCTGGGCTGCCTCGGTTGGATATTCTGGGGGTGCTGTTATCTCTCCCTTATACTCTGCTGGGCTTCTAACGTCTACTAGAACTACGTTTGGGTTTCTGAGGTTTTTGAGAACGTCTAGGAAGGATGCTCTGAGCGTTAGATCTACTTTTGCAGCTCTATAGCTGCTCGGCTTTGGCTGTGGGATCTCTTTTGTGAGCAGCTTTCCAAGCTCTATCCACTTCTTCCTACCGCCGTTAAGGATCCTCACGTCCTCGTGGCCATAGATCTTGAAGACCCAGTATGCGAATGCGGCGAACCAGTTGTTATAGTCTCCATAGAGGATCACGGTATCGGTGTTGGATACGCCGAGCCTTGAGAGCAGTGCTTCGAAGCCCTCGCGATCGATTATATCTCTCTCGGGGTATTTATTGAGATCCTTTTTCCAGTCGATCAGAAGGGCTCCGGGTATGTGGCCGAGATTATATGCTGTTGAAGGGTCGTAGTCAACCTCAATTACCTTAACCTTATCTAGGTTTTTCTCAAGCCACTCAGGATCTACAGTTGGAGATACAGATCCACTTTTTGCCACCAAAACTCACCTATATATCTATCCTTCAGAGCGAATAAATATATATGGATTTTTATTTAATGAGATATTAAATAAAAAAGGAGTTGGGCTAGACGAGAGGGCTGGGGGATCTAGGGGGCCCTACCTCGACCTCGAGATCCTTTTTAGATGAGTATTCATAGAAAGACTCTGGATAGAGCCTAACATCGCCGACCCCCAGGATCTTTCTCAGGACTAGCCACGCTACAGAGGCCCTCTCGCCTGAGGAACAGTAGGCTATTATTCTCTTCCCACCGGCCTTCTCAGCTATCTTCGAGATCCTCTCCACAGCCTCTCTATCGCCCTGAAGAGCCCTTAGAAAGAGGGATGGATCTATAAGGATCGATCTTGGTATTCTCCCAGGCCTCGGCGTTGTCTGCATACTCCCAACATGCTCCTCATAGGTTCTCACATCTATTAGCACAGCATCCCCTTCTCTAGATGCTCCCACAACCTCTTCAAGAGAAGATCTTATGTTGTGTTTAACCAGAGGCCTGTACTCCTTAGGCTGTGGCTTGGTAACGCCCCTCTCGAGGGGGAGTCTTCTGGCTTCCCACCCCTCCATACCTCCTTTTAAGAGATAGATCTCCCGCTGCCCCATGTATTCTAGGTACCAGTAGGTGTAAGAGGCTATCCCCACGCTCACCCTATCATAGGCTATAACAACCCTATCCTCTCTTGAGAGCCCGTTCCTCCCAAGGATCCTAGCTATCTCCGAGACATCCTTAGGCTTAGAGGGCATGCCCTTCTCATGCTCCGTGAAGTCCCAGAAGTAGAGCCACAGGGCTTTTGGTATATGGGCTCTAGCATATTTTGAGAAGGGCCTTATATCCACAGCTACCAAAGATCCCCTCTGGATCTCTTCGAAAGCCTCTCCAGCGTCTATGAAGATCCCTTCGGGCACTATTTCTCCCCATAGCGTTTTCTAAGCTCTTCTGCAGCTATCCTAATCGATCTAAGCTTGTTATAAGCAGTCCTCGGAGTATTGACAGGAGCCTCTGCAAATGTTCCGAAGCCGCAGTCCGGGTTTAGATAGATCTTCCCCGGATCCATGAACCTCAGGATCCTCTCAACCCTAGCAACTATCTCAGAGGGCTTCTCAACATCATCTGTCCTTGGGTTAACAACGCCGAAGCCCAGCTCCTTATCATCTATATAGTCTCTAAGAGCATCTACATCCCCGGCCCTCGGCGTCGCGAACTCTAGAACAAGCTGCTCAGCCTTTGTCTCTGCTAGATATGGCATTAGGGGCACGTAGTCGCCCTTGAGGAGGGCTTCCTCCCTCCTGCTCCAGTTACCCCTACACACATGTATCCCGATCTTTATGCCAGAGATCCCCTTCACAGCCTCGTTTATAAGCTCGACAGCGAACTCAAGCTCATCTCTAGGATTGCTTCTCGTGAATAGGGCTGCGCACATGAATGTCTGCTGGGACTGGTCGGCGCCATAGACAACCTCTGACAAGACAGGCTCGTCGAGCTGTGCGAAGAACACCCCGAGATCCCTTAGAGCTATTATCTCCTCCCTCAGGATCCTTGCGTACTCGCGCCCAAGCTCCTCTCTAGATGAGTAATACTTATCACTTATCCCGGGAACCCAGCTGGATCTCGTGAGCAGATAGGGCCCTGGGAGAGGGACTTTGATCAACCTGCTGGTATGATCCTTTAGGAAGGAGGCCTCATCCCCAGCAATACCCCTCGGCCCCGCTCTAAGCCTCGACACAACCACAGGGTTCCTTATAGAGTATGCAGGGACATCGAGGCTCCTTAAGAGCGATTCGAACCTAGATTTATCGGGCACGATATCGACGATCTCTGCAACTGTTTTCAGCTCGACTCCCTGGATCTTGTCGGCTACGAAGGAGTAGAAGTTATCCCTCCTCTGCTCACCATCGCTCAGGATCTCTACCCCAGCGTCCTCTTGGTACTTAACAGCTAGGAGGACAGCCTCATCTGCTATAGAGTCGAACTCCTCCTGAGAGATCCTCTTGTCCCTCTTAAGCCTCAGAGCCTCGAGAAGCCAGCGAGGCCTGGGCCAGCTCCCAACAACGGTTACGGGGAAGAGGGGTGGTTTTGGCATGGACACTACCTCACCACCTTTATCTCGGGCACTATTTCTACGTTTCTTGTTAGTGTGTTTCCTACTGGCGATGTTCTCACCGTCTCCTCCCATATCTCCTTTATTGTTTTCTCATCGGCATCTGCATCTACATAGGCCTTAGCAACTACCCTCCTATACCCAGGATGACCCTGATCAGAGAGTCCGAGAAACACCAATATATTGTCAATCTCGCCCTCAAGGGCTATCTCAAGATTCCTAATCCTAACACCCCTCTTAGTAGCGTTGAGAACAAAGCCTGTGGCATAGCAAGCGCCGAGGGCTGAGAGCACATACTCAACAGCGTTTGGGCTGGAGTCGGGGCCTCCTAGCTCTGAGGGCTCTGATACTAGGAATGAGTGGTTCCTAACATATGATCTGAAGTTGAAGCCCGAGCCAAGCCACCTTACCCTCGCGCTCCACCTGTTTATCTTGGCGACCAGCTCTTTATCAGTGCCTGCCTGCCTGAGCAGCTCTCTAAGGCTGTCAACATCTATGCCGTTGATCTTCTCGCCCATTTTGCCACCTCACATATATTACCGTATATGGCTAATAAATAAGCATCTACTTCGATTTAGAGCTATATATAGAGCGGAGGAGTGTTTTATTTACCATTAGCTTAAATTAAAGCTGCTGTTTTCTTATATTCTCTCTAATAATGTATTTTAGAGAGGTGGAAATGCTGGAGCTGGGAGCCTCTATCGAGAAGCTGGGTGAGAAGCAGTATAGGCTGGATGCCCGTGGCTATATGTGCCCCTATCCACAGATCTTCACACTGAAGGCTATGGAGAAGATAGAGGATGGAGCTGTTCTAGAGGTGCTTATAGATAATCCCCTCAGCTGTGAGAACGTCCCCGCTGTTGCTAGGAAGAATGGGCATGATGTGCTATCTATCGAGAAGATCGGTGAGGGTGAGTACAGGATCTCTATCCGGAAGAGGGGTGGCTAGAGGGTGGATTATGAGGATCTATTTAGGGAGTTTTCTAAAAGAGTTGAGGAGTATAGATCCCTAGGGATCAACCCCTTCTCCCTCGCAACGGGGTGTGCGGTTAAAGTAGATCTAGTCACGGTGCTCTACCCAGCTATCAGGAGCGTTAAGGGGGAGCTTGAGAAGCTGGGTATGAGCATCGCCCCCAGAAGGGATGCCGATATCTTCCCAGGATCTATAGATGGCTTCAAGCTCTACAGAGAGATCTATAGGGACGAGGGGGACGTGGATCAAGAGAGGCTTAGGGAGCTCTCGCCAAGCAGAGCTATAGTCCTGGCACAGATCTACCAGAGGGTTGCCGATAACCCCGACTCCCTTGCTAAGGTTGTTAGGAGCATATACTCAAGGGTTGCTCAGGCGAGCCCTGGGATAGTTATTGGTAAGGGGCACTCAATAGTCACCGCAGATCCTAAGGCCCAGTTCATGGTATTCGACTACGTGAAGGTTGAGAGGGGCTATGGAAAGCTTGTGGTGGGTAACAACGACACAATCCAGATCATAGATCCTGCAGAGGATCCCGGGAGCCCTAGACAGACAGCGGTTGCTCTGGGAAACTCTCTCAACGACCTCTATGTTCTGGGCGCCTGGAGAGAGGCTAGGATAGTTCCTGTCATAGACTCTCCTTCGAAGGAGCTTAGGAGGAGGATCGAGGATAACATGAGAAGCTATGCAGAGAGAATAGGGGCACAGATTGTGGGAGCACCACAGCCAGAGGCGGGGGCTCTCTTGATGGGGGCCACAGTGTTTGCCGAGACAGATAGAAAGCCCCCCTTCTTCTACGACCAAGTCTCGCCAGGGATGGGGGTTCTCGTCACAAGGCCTATTGGGGAGCTCGCATCTATTAATGTGTATATGATGTGCATGCTCGATAGAGAGATAGCTGATGAGCTTAAGAGACAGTTCGGGGTGGGGGTTGAGAGGCTTTTAGAGATAAAGAACAGAATCATAGATACTATGGCTAGGCCCAACATAGAGATCGCCAGGATCATTGAGAAGAGGCTTCCACACCTGGAAGAGGATTTCGACCCGGAGAGGCACATAGCAGCAACGACAGATGTAACCGGCCCCGGGATCTATGTTGTTAAGGAGCTTGCAGAGCTCTCAAGAGCATCTATAAGGCTCGAGAAAATACCCCTCCTATCGCCAGAGCTCAGCGAGTTCGCGACCAAGAACTACATAATACCCAACGCAACTTCGGGGACAAACGGAGCCACAGTGATCATAGCTAGTTCGAGGGTTATAGATGAGGTTGAGGCGGAGCTTAGAGAGAAGGGGGAGGATCCCGTGGGGATAGGCAGGGTTGTTGCCAAGGGCGAGGCCAGGGTCGCGGCGCCCTCCACGTTGAAGAGATATATCTCCGCTAAGGCATATCTAAAGGAGTTCGATCTCTATGAAGCGTAGAGCAGTGATAAGGGTCTACGGCGATGTTCAGGGGGTGGGGTATAGAAGCTGGACAGCGAGGAGGGCTAAGAGGCTCGGGCTAACAGGCTTTGTGAGAAACGAGCCCGATGGGAGTGTTCTGATAATAGCTGAGGGCGAGGAGGAGGCCATATCAAGGCTTGTGGAGGAGTGTAAGAGAGGCCCCCTGCTAGCGAGGGTCGAGAGGGTTGATGTTGAGTGGCAAGAGTATAGAGGGGAGTTTGGGGACTTCGAGATAGGGTATAGAGAGTACGAGCTGCCGAGGGGGTAGTGTGGAGAATAGGGAGCTGATCCTGGATACCAGGGGGCAGCAGTGCCCCAAGCCCTTCATAGAGCTTGTGAAGGCCTTCATGAAGCTCGAGGGAAGAGGGGTTGTTAAGGTATATACAGATGATGAGACATGCATGAGCGTTATCCCCAAGCACGCTGAGGAGGTGGGCTTCCAGGTCGTTTCTATGGAGAGGGTTGAGAGCTATATAGTGATTACCGTTAAGATGGAGGGCGGGCTATAGAGCTTAGCCCTCTGCCCAAGAGATCGATAGCATCGTGGAACATAGCATTGAGATACTATAAACCGCTTATAAGGGGCTTTGGCGTAGGTTGAAGCCCGTGCCAAAAACAATTGGCACAGGCGATCGCTGAGCTGGCTAGAAGCTACTTAGGGAAAACTGTATATATCGCCATACCCCGCATCTTAGGTTTTGAGAGGGTCCCAAGCAGCCTGGGGGCGAAGCTTTATGGGGTTATTATAAGCTGTGTATCCTTTGTGATCAGCTTCTCGATATCTATATCTAGCATACTTTCCTCTCTACAGCTATTTTCAGTGCCCTTGCGTATAGGGGGGATCTGGGGTTTTATTATATAGCCTCTCTTTACTAGCTCCATATAGGCTATGTTGTTTTTAACCAGGATCTCTCCTATGGAATATTCGTAGGGGTTCACGAGGGTTTTTACTAATATCTTCATAGATCTATAGGCGTTCTGATATCTCCCCGGGATCTTTTTAAGTCCATCGCTAGCCTCTCTAAGGATTTTCCCAAGAGCTGAGAGCCAAACCTCTGCTGTTAAGACCAGCTCCTCCCCACCCATATTACATATCTCTGCCAGATAGCCAGGGTTGGTTCACCATCAACCACGCTTACAACTGAAAGCCCCGCCCTTCAGGGCGGGGGAGGGCCATTTTAAGATCTGGGTTCTTTGCAAGCCAGCCTGCCGGGGTCTCTAGATCTAATAGAGCTCCCTCTAGATTTCTCTAATAACCTGGTAGCAGGTGGAATTCGTCGACAAATACTGCCACGTTTTTATACATGTTCTAGATTGTTTTTAGAAGCTTGCCCAAAAGATCTGGGTGTCCCGGGGATCCTATTGAAGCCTCGGCCACCGCCCCGGCAAGATCTCCAGCAGATCTTTTAGATCCTGGGAGTAGTCAGAAACCCTCTTCATAGACTCTCTGCCACCCTTCTCCCTAACATCGATACCAACATATCCTAAACGCTCTTCCCAGCATTTCTAGGCCATATATGATCAGAGTTTTTAATATCGAGGCGCTTTTAGACAGATCCTCAAGATCCTTAACCTATCATAGAACTCGGTGCCCAGCGCGCCCTGTACTAGCGATCAACATATATCGACATATAATGCCACCAGTTATCCTCAATAGATATTGAAGCACGGCTAAATAAATGGAGATATAGGCCTTTATATAGATTATACAAAGCTGAACACATTCGGGGCCTGTGGGCGCCGCGACATTCGGGGGCGCCGCCGGAGCCATTATTATTATGGGTGAGGCGCCTTATAAACATTCACAGCCTCTACCCAGTTCGACTGAGAAGCAAGCTGTAGGATCAGTTATGCCGAGCTAGCCGAGGAAACCTCTCATCCTGGCCAGGGCGTGGGCTTGTGAGGCGAGGTGTTGAGCAGCTTCTGATATGCCTCGTTGGGCTCTGGCTCTATGCCCAGTATGTCGAGCGATGTATTTATAGTATTTATAGAATCTATCAGTTTTTTATCCCCCAGCTTCTCCTTAGCAGCTTTGGGGCTATAGAACTGGTTCGTATTTCCATTCCTGCTCTAGGGCCGGCAGGATCTTTAGGATCTGTCTAGAGCCTCGTTCCCGTATGCCCATTCTATGAAACCCGCGTCAAGCAGTGTGGGCGGGATTTCTAAATGGCTCTGGGGACATCGACAACCCTGCCAAGCCCCTCAATCTTTCGCCATATCTTCCACAACATCCTATCCCTTGTCAAGTGTTGTGTTGCGAGTACTCAGCAACCTGTGATGCCTTCCCAACGATCCTATTATCTACACCAACCCCCTTGATCGCTCGGCCAGGCCGCTTGCTATAGCGTCCCTCACCCTTCTATACTCCTGAAACGATATATCTGTTCTATACCCGGCATACTGTGCCGCTTCTGCTTAGGAGAGGGCCGGCTGCTTATCCCTCCCCTGAATAGCGGCGGCCCCATGCCTATTATCGGCAGAACCCTATACCCACCTCTATCTATCTGCGCTGTTCCCACCTATCAATATTGTTGGGGGCTTAAGCTCTATATCGGCACTGCCTATAGGCC
>FWWM01010829.1_pt1 | contig 15954 bp, 12 predicted proteins | sample 2228351 | NCBI WGS metagenome assembly FWWM01 (sample SAMEA103939774, study PRJEB20133) | metagenome | reverse complement strand
ATGAAGCGGCGGCTTTGGCTTTTTCGGCTTCCCAATCAGCGATGCCCTTGCGGACTTCTTCGGCGCTCTGGTGGAGCATCCGCAATTCTTCCTCCGTCAACTTCAGTTCCACGATTCGTTCCACGCCGTTCTTGCCCAAGATGATGGGCACGCCGATGAAGACATCCTTTAGCCCGTATTCGCCCTGCAACAGAACGCTGGCTGCCAGTAGCCGTTTTTTGTCACGGACGACGGCTTCCACCATTTCCGCCACCGCTGCGCCGGGGGCGTAATAAGCGCTGCCTGTCTTCAGCAAGTTAACGATTTCGGTGCCTCCCTTGCGGGTGCGGTCATTGATGCGCTCAATGGTTTCAGGGGGCAAGAGTTCAGTGATGGGAACACCCGAAACAGTGGTGTAGCGGGGCAGTGGCACCATCTGGTCGCCATGCGAACCCAACACCATTGCTTGCACATCCTTAACGGAAACGCCCAACTCTAAGGCGACAAAGTAACGCATGCGGATGGAATCCAACACTCCTGCTTGCCCGATCACGCGCTCGCGCGGGAACCCCGTCGTCTTCCAAGCGATGTAGGTCATCACATCCAGCGGGTTAGTGACGACGATGACGACCGCATTGGGTGCCAGTTCGCGGACATGGTTGGCAATGTTTTCCACAATGTTGGCGTTGGTCATCAGCAAATCCATCCGCGTCATGCCCGGCTTGCGGGGGACACCAGCGGTGATGGCAACGACATCGCTGTCTTTGAGGGCGGAGAAATCGTTTGTTTTGCCGATGAGTGCCACATCAAACCCGTCCAGTGGCGACGATTCCGCCATGTCCAACGCTTTGCCTTCGGCAATGAACTCCACGACATCAATCAAAACGATGTCACCCAGTTCCTTTTGCGCCATCTTCAGCGCTGCTGACGAACCAACCATACCAGCCCCAACGACCGCAATTTTCGGTCGCGCCAACATGTTTCATCCTCCCCCTTCGTGAGTGCTTGCTTTGCTATGGGAACGGTCACCCGACCGTCCCGCTCTCACACAATCGCCAACATCCGCTCAATGGCTTGGCGCGCCCTTTGGGTGATGTCCTCTGGCACGCGCACCTCGTAAACCATGTCTCGCAAGGCGCGATACACCTTCGGGAGCGTAATGGTCTTCATGTATTCGCAGATAGCATCTTCCTTGACGGGCACGAATTGTTTGTGTGGGGCTTCCTTGCGCATGCGGTGCAAGATGCCCACTTCGGTGGCTACCAAGTGGGTTGGGGCGGACGAGTTGCGGACATGGCGAATCATGCCGCTGGTGCTGTAGATGAAAGTGCGATCAGCGGGCAACTCACCTTCTGCCAACGCGAACATGCATTGGCTGATGCAGCCACATTCGGGGTGCAAAAGTAGGTCGGCATCCGGGTAGCGCTCAAAAAGTCCTTGGATGTCTTCTGGTCGGATACCCGCGTGGACATGGCATTCGCCAGGCCACAGATACATGCGGCGCCCTGTCACCCGTTGCACATACGCGCCCAAGAACATGTCAGGCAGGAACAAAATTTCGCGGTCTGGTGGCAGCGCTTGCACCACCTTAACCGCATTAGCGGAGGTGCAGCAGTAGTCCACTTCGGCTTTCACTTCCGCTGTGGTGTTGATGTAAGCGACCACGATGGCGTCGGGGTGTTTTTCCTTCCAGCGGCGCACCTGCTCTGCAGTGACCGAAGCGGCTAACGAGCAGCCGGCTTCGGGGTCGGGGATGAGCACCTTTTTGTCGGGGCAAAGAATAGCCGCCGTCTCCGCCATGAAATGGACACCGCAAAAGACGATGACTTCTGCGTCCGTTTGCGCGGCTTGGCGGGAGAGTTCCAACGAGTCGCCCACGAAGTCGGCGAGGTCTTGGATGACAGGGATTTGATAGTTGTGCGCCAAAATCACCGCGTGACGCTCTTTGCGCAAACGGTTGATGCCTTCTATCAGTTCCGCTTCCGTCATGCGGCGGATTTCTTCATCTTCTTCCACCGCTCTTGTTGCTTCCGTGTAGGCAACCGAAGGGCGTTGCTTCACCGGCAGTAGGTCCGTTTCCAGCACGGCTTATCACCTCGCGATTTTTGACAAACGGCGTCAATACAAAGCATAGCGCAGCCAGTGGGCGTTTTAGAACAGGTGAACAGTGACAGGGGTGCCGGCAGGTAGCAAGGTGACTTCTTCGGGGATGACGATGTAACCGTCCGCATCGGCGAGGCTGGTGATAGCAGCGGATTCTTTGTAAGCGCTGACGGCGATTCCATTTTGCACGCGAACAGTAAGGAACTGCCGCAACCCTTCGGGCGAACGGACTTCATGGGCTAACTGAGCCGCAACAGTAACGGGACGCCACTCAGGTAAATGCGCCAGTTTCCGCCAGGCAGGCACCAGTAACACATACGCCATCGTCAAGCATGAAGCGGGAAACCCAGGCAAGTTCACAACCAACTTGCCGTTCACAGTGGCTGCCAAAGTGGGGCGACCTGGGCGAACGGCGATGCCGTGGAAGAGAAGGGTGCCAACCTCCCCCAACAAACGGGGCAAAAGGTCCCGCTCGCCAACAGCGCTCCCCGCCGAAAACACGACCATGTCCGCTTCTGCCAAAGCGTGCGAGAGGGCTTGGCGCAATGCTTTTTCTTCGTCGGGCACGATGTCCATAAGCAAGGGTTCACAGCCGTGTTGCTGCGCCAAAGCGGCGAGGGTGTAGGTGTTGATGTCGTAGATTTGCCCCTCTTTCAGAGGCGTTCCGGGGCGCGCCAATTCAGTGCCCGTCGGGACGATGGCGACTTGCGGGCGAGCGTAAACGCGAACGGTGGCAAGCCCTAAAGCGGCTAAAACACCCACGAGCGACGGCGTGAGGAGAGTGCCTTCGGTCAACACCGTTTGCCCTGCTCGCAAATCCAACCCACGCTCGTTGATGTTAGCATGATGGGGATGGGATTTCAGCACCTTCACCCAATCGCCATCTCGCTCCGTATCTTCAAAGGGCACAACGCAATCGGCACCTGGCGGCAACGGTGCGCCGGTGGCAATTTGAGCGCAAGTGCCTGCTTCTACTTGCCATGACGGAATGGGGTCACCTGCAAAAACCCGTCCGATCACTCGCAAGGCAATGGGGCGGTCAGGCGTAGCACCAACAATGTCCTCCGCACGCACCGCGTAACCGTCCATTGCGGCACGGTTAAACGGGGGGACATCAAAAGGCGCTGTTATCGTTTCGGCTAATACACGATGGAGACACGCTGACAGCGTTGCTTGCTCCGTTCGCTCAAGGGGTTGGACGGCTGCCATCAAGCGCTCTTGCGCCTCTTCAAAGCGAATCAGCGGTTTGCCCGCATGGTAGTAGCGCACCCACTCTCACTTCCTTTCAACGCGCTACGGAGCGAGCCCACCGTGCCACAAGCCTGTCCGCTCGTCCAAGCCAAACATGAGGTTGAAACACTGGACAGCATTGCCCGAAGCGCCTTTGATAAGGTTGTCAATGACGGACAAGGCAATCACGCGCTGCGTTCGCTCGTCCACGACAATCGTTAGGTCGCAGAAGTTGCTCCCAACAACGGCTTTCACCCGGGGCAACTCACCCGCATCCAAAACGCGCACGAAAGGCTCAGCGGCGTAATCGGAGGCATAAAGAGCGAGGGCGTCGGCGGTGCTCATCGGCTCTGTCAAGGTGGCGTAAGCGGTAGTGAAAATGCCACGCACCATAGGGACGAGATGGGGAGTGAAAGAGATGCGAACGGGTTCGCCTACCAACGCGCTCATTTCCTGCTCCATTTCAGGCGTGTGGCGGTGATGGGCGACACCATAAGCGCGAAAGTCGGCGTCCAGTTCGGTAAAGAGGTAACCTACTTCCAAGCGGGAACGACCGGCGCCCGAAACGCCCGATTTGCTGTCCACCACGATGCTGTCCAAGCGCACCAGTTTTCGGCGCAGCAGCGGGGCTAAAGCGAGGAGAGCCGAAACGGGGTAGCAGCCAGGATTGGCAACCAAGCGGGCAGTGCGGATTTGTTCCCGTCGCAGTTCGGGAAGACCGTAAACGGCTTCGGTAAGCAACTCGCGAGCAATGTGCGCTTTGCGATACCATTGCTCGTAAACGCTGGCGTCCCGAAAGCGAAAATCGGCAGACAAGTCAATCACTTTGATGTTGCGCTCTAACAACGCGGGAACCAACTCCATAGCAACTCCGTTCGGCACGGCAAGGAAAAAGGCGTCCAAACCGTCCAATTGCGCTTCGCTGTAAGGCACGCACTCCAGTTTTGTCAAGCCCCGCAGGTGTGGGTGGGCTTTGTGCAATGGCACCGCTTCTTCGGAAGAGAGCCGAAAGAGCCCAACCAATTCAGCGTTAGGATGCTGCAGCAGAAGGCGCACCAGTTCGCCACCTGTGTAACCCGTCGCACCCACGATCGCTACCTTGACTTTTTGTGACACTGCGATGCCCTCCTTCGCTTCGCATCGTTGTCACCCGCTTTAGCGTCAGGACTTCTTAAAGCGTTCCTTCAGTCGCTCCCACCACGACGCTTCGGCGCCTTTGGGACTAACACCCATCGTTTTTGCCAATTCCTGCAGCAAGCGCCGTTGCTCTTCAGTCAATTCGGTGGGGACGGTCACTTGAACATGGACGAACAAGTCACCCCGTCGCCCACTGCGCATGCTGATGAAGCCCTTGCGAGGCACTTTCAATACCGTGCCAGGCTGTGTTCCTGGTGGGATAGTCACCTCTGCGGTGCCATCCAAAGTGGGCACCTCCACCACATCGCCCAGCACCAACTGAGGAAAAGTCAAGGGCAGGTCCATGTGCAGGTGGATGCCTTCTCGGCGGAAGAGGGGGTGTGGCTTGATGCGAACGGTGACATACAAATCGCCCGAGGGACCGCCAGATTTGCCTGCGTTCCCTTGCCCTGGAAGGCGCAGGGTCATTCCGTCTTCAATGCCTGGCGGCAACTCCACCGTTACTCGGCGGGTCGTCTCCACGCGTCCCACACCTTGACAAGTCTCGCAAATCTGTGCTGCCACTTGTCCTGCACCGTGACAAGTGGGGCAGGTGGTCATCGTCCGAAGGAAGACGCCAGCGGCTTGGCGGGTATAGGTGATGCGCCCCGTGCCGTGACATTCAGGGCAGCGCTTGAAGCCACCTAACGCGCCAAAGCCGTTGCAATCAGGGCAAGTGACCAGCACCTCAACTTTCACTTCTTTTGTGCCTCCTTGGAAGGCTTCCTCCAAGGAGATTTCCAAGTCGGCTTCCACATCCTCACCGCGCTCGGTGCGGGGACGATAGCGGGTTGTAGTGCTGCCGAACCCGAAGAACTCATCCACCATGCGCATCAAGTCGTCAAAGGGGTCAAACCCGACACCCGTGACAACAGGCACTTCCCCAACCGTCCCGTAAAGGTCGTATTGCCGCCGCTTTTCAGGGTCGGACAGCACCTCATAGGCTTCCTGAATCTCCTTGAACCGCTCCTCCGCCTCCTTTCGGTTTTCTGGGTGCAGGTCGGGATGCCACTGCTTGACCAAACGCCTGTAGGCTTGCTTGATTTCTTCCTGCGATGCGTCTCGCGGAACACCCAGTATGGCGTAGTAGTCTTTCCGCCCCTGTGGCACTGGGCAACCCTCCGTTTCAGCGCAGCAACAGGTTTTGGATGAAGATGCTTGCCAGCATGAGAAGAATGGCAACGAAGGCTCTGTAAAACCATCGCTCAAGACGCTGCTGTGCCGATTGCAGTGCTTCCAATCGTGCCATAACCTCCTGCCTTAAGGCATCCATTTCCCGCCGCAATGCTTCGGCAGTCTGTTGGATTTCTCGCTGCAGCGCTTCGTCCCGTTCGGCGGCTTGCTGGAAGCCCTGCTGCATCTCCCGCCGGAGGACTTCAATTCGTTCCCCCATCTCACGCAAGATGGCTTCATCTCGCTCCTTTGCGTGCGTGAAGCCTTGCTCCATTGTGGTGCGCAAGCCCTCAATAGTGGCTTCCAGTGTGGAGCGGATGCCTTCTATCTTGGCATCCAGCGAGGAGCGGACATGCTCAATTTTTTCGTCCATCGCAGCGCGGAAGTTGTCCACCTTGCTGTCCAGCGAGGAGCGGACATGCTCAATTTTTTCGTCCATCGCAGCGCGGAAGTTGTCCACCTTGCTGTCCAGCGAGGAGTGGACATGCTCAATTTTTGCTTCCAGCGCAGCACGGAGGTTTTCCACCTTGCTGTCCAGCAATGTGTGGACATGCTCAATCCTTGCTTCCAAGAAGCGGACGAAGGGGGGTTCCACCTCCACGAAGAGGGGGAGGCGTTGCCACAGCGCTTCCAGAAACTGGCGCACCTCTTCTTCTGACTTATCCAACGCCTTTGCCAACTCAACGATTAGGTTGCGTTGGTGCATTCGGTTTCGCCTCCTGCCTCACCCTCAGGTGAAGTTAACTGGGGGGCGGGCTTAACCGCCACCCGCACTTTTGCGGGACGGATGACCCGTTCACCCATTCGGTAACCGCGCTCAATCTCCCCCACAATGGTGCCTTCCTCCACTTCCTCCCGCTCTACCCGTTCAAAGGCTTCGTGGTAGTAAGGGTCAAACCGTTGCCCTTCAGCAGGAATGGGTTCTACATCCAAGCGCCGAAGCGATTCTTGGAACAGCCGCACGATTAACTCCATACCCTGCCGATAAGCGCTGAGATCGGCACCCTCACGCAGCGACGCCAGCGCCCGCTCCAAGTTATCCAGAACAGGCAGCAGCGCCAAAACGGCTTCCTTCTTTCCCTCATCGTAGGCTTCCTTTCTCTCTTGCATCACCCGCTTGCGGTAGTTTTGATAATCCGCCAGCACCCGCAGCCACCGCTCCCGATAGTCCTCCGCTTCTGCGCGGGCTTGGGCTAATTGTTCTTCCAACTCAGCAATTTTCGCCTGCAGTTGCTCCGTTGTGAGCGCTTGTTCTGCTACTTCCTCAACGGTTGTCTCAGTTGCCTCCTGTTGGAGAGCAATTTGCTCTTCTACTGTCTGCTCAGGATGTTGGGACGCATTTGTCTCCATGCGTTCTTCTGTCACAGCGCCTCACCTCGCTTGGAACAAAGGTGCGGAAAAACAAGTTGGTGGCTTTCGGCTATTACAAAGTTTGCCACGCTGACTTGGGTAGCAACGACTGCACGTGCGCAAAGCGCACCAAGTTGCTGCTCCCGCGCTCGCTACCACTGCTCCAGAACGGCTTGGGCGAAAAGGGGGATGAGCAGTTCGTGGTGTCCGACGAGGTAGTAACCTTTGCCACCCAACGCATCGGCTTTTTCGGGGGGATTACGCCAGGCACGATAGTGGCGGATGAAGTCAAAAGTGACACCAACGAACTGGGCGGGTTCGCCCCACAGGTTGCGGGCAACGGTAAGGGCTTTTTCCAAAACGGTGGGCAGCACCACTGCTGAGCCCCAAAGCATCACGACCCCATTGGTCAAATCCCGCACCAATCGGCACAGCAACCGAAAATCCCAATGCGTTGCCGCTCCCCATGCAGCAGGGTCAAAAGTGGGGTGCATATGGTTGACATCGGTGCCAAAAGCCACATGAACGGTGACGGGCACCCCCATTTGGGCGCACTGTGCCAGAACGCTGTGTTCTACATACTTGCCCCCACTTTCCAGCAGCGCTTCGCCAATGGCTTGCCCCAGTCCAATCCCTTTCCGAGCCGCTCGCTGGGCTGCTGCGTTGATGAAATCGCAGGGCTCTTGCGCCATCCCGAAAGTCGCAGTCTGCATCCCCGCCGTCACATCCTCGCTGGTTTGCCCAAACAGCGCCAGTTCCACATCGTGGTATGCGGTGGCGCCGTTGATAGCAATCGCTGTGATGATGCCCTCCCGCGCCAGTTGGATGACAATGGGTGAAAGCCCTACTTTGATGACATGGGCACCAAAAAGGACGATGACGGGACGCTGATGGCGACGAGCAGTGATAATGGCATCCACCACTTCGCGCAATTCCTTTGCGGCAAGGATATGTGGAAGTGCATCCCAGAACTCAGAAAAGAGCGCCCCTTTGCGGAGGGGTTTCGCCAGCAAGTCCACCTCTACCCTACTCTGCCGCTCAGCAATAGAGATGCGTTGCACCTTCGTCAAGTCGGCAGGCTGCAATCCTTCTTCGTTCATTTTCGCACCCCCAATTCATCCAACCAACGCAGCGGTTGGATGCGTTGAATGTCTTGCGTGAGAGAGCGGCGTTCAGCGTAAATTTGCAGTGCGATAAGCAGCAAAAGGAGAACCCATTGGACAGCGGAGGGAGGCACGACGGACAGCGAAGACCAATGGTGGAGCACCCAGACGCCGAAACATGCCCCCAACGGGTTAGCACCAGCATCACCCATCATGGCACGACGCTGAAAGTCAGCAGGGGCGTAAGCGAGCGTGCCCGCCCACAAAGGCAGCAGCGCTAACCATCCTTCACCCTGCGCAACCAACAGCCCGATGCCGCTCAGCACCCAAAACCCTTTGAGGGCTCGCGAGGGACGCACATCCAGCAAGTTGAGCGTGTTGGCGGAAAGGGCGATGAGGAGAGTGGCAAACAGGAGAGACCCCAACCACATCAGTGACAAACGCGGAACCGTTGATGGCGTCGCAACGCTCAAGAACCATGCGGCTAACAGCAGCGCTCCCAACCCGCCTCCCACTGCCTTGACAAACCCCGTGGTGACTTTTCGCTCGTGGAAGAAAGCGCGGAAGTGTCCGTGCCATCCTTTCGCTGCTGTATCACCACCGATATCGTCCAGCAGTCCCAGCACGCTGAACCAAAACGCTGCTACTATCAATTGCCCGCCCTCGTGCCAATCCAGCCCCATGCGCCAACAGAGGAGCAGCCAGCCCAGAATGGCGCTGCCAACGAAGGAAAGCCCAGCGCTGCCCGTCACAGTTTCCTGCAGGTAGTTTTTCCGCTGCAGAATAGGTTGTGCCATTGCGCTGCGCAAGGTCAACCGTGTCCACAGCGCGACCAATGCGGCTATGAGCAGCAGCGTCAGGGCACTGCGCGCCAGTTCCATGCCTGTCACTCCACTTTAGGTGGCACAATCCCTCGCTGCCCCTGATACTTGCCCTGGCGGTCAGCGTAAGAGATTTCGCACTCTTCGTCAGCGCCCAAGAAGATGACCTGCGCGATACCTTCATTGGCGTAAATCTTCGCTGGCAGCGGCGTCGTGTTGGAAATCTCAATGGTCACATGCCCTTCCCAACAGTTGCTGGACCAACAGGCTTTGCCGTTCCGACGGACATACAGCGTGTGGTTCGGGACGGTCACATCGTAAACGAAGCCGTCGTAGTCCATCTCCGTGAAGTTGTAGGGGCGCAACTTAGGCGTCAGGTGCTTCTTGGAAATGCACACCTTGTAGATGTCGTGATTGGGCTTGGCGAGATGTCCTCGCACCATGCGCGGCTTCACTGCTTCCTTCGGGATGCGCCTGACGATGGCAGCCCAGCCACATTTCAGGGCGATTTCTTGCAAATCGTCCGCCAGCCGTTTAGATGCGGTGGTGAAGGTGAGTGTTTGTTGGTTACCATCTCCCAACAGCATCGCTTTCAGCAAGATTTTCAGTTGACGAGGTGGCAGTGCCTTTATCTCAGCAGGGATGAACTTTTGCGACGCGTGCCCAAACTGCTTCAAGTAGGCGTAGAGTTGCTCGTTCAAAATGGTGAACCCTGTGCAAGTTTCCCTGAAGTGGAAGGGAAGTTTGCGCAACCACCGACGCACAATGCGTCGCACCCGCTTGTTGGAGCAGGCGAGTTTGACAATGTAGTTGCCGTTGTCGTTGTAGCAACTCCCCTCCGCCAACCAAAAACCGAAGAACCTGAGCCAATCGTCCATCGGAATCTTGAGTGCTGGCGTCATCGGGGTGTTCAATGTAGCGGTTGCGGTTTTCCGCCAGACGGCAACAGTGATGCTATGCCCGCGAACAGCGATGCGTGTGCGTTCCTTTTGCAAGTAGCCCTCCGCTGCCAATTTGTCCAAATGCCATAGCAGCCTCCGACGGGAAACTTCTATTCCGCACGCTTGCAAGATTTCTGTCGTTGTCATCGGTCTCCCATCCAGCGTGCTGAGAAGTTTTTGACGGAAAGCGAGGACGCGGGAGAGCCGGGTATTCGCTTCCGCAGGCGGCAACTCAAAGTAGTCACGCTTCTGCCCTTTCCAGATGGCGTCCCGCTTCAGTTCGTAGTCGTGCTTGCCGAACACTTTGCAGGCGGGAACGAACTCAAAGTGCTTGCGCCCTTGTTTCCGAACCAGCAGCAAGTGGGCTGGGGTAACTGCCAAGTCCACTTGGCGCCCCACAATGCGAATGAGTTTGCCCTTGTAACGGAACTTTTGCATTTTCTCAATGCGCTGATATTCCAGTTCACCACGCCAGTTGAGAGTGGCAACGAGTTCATCGCCCCTCAGTTCCTCAAATCGCTTCCACCCTTCCGCCGTCAAGACCTCCGTTTCCTTGTCGTAGCAAGGTTCTAACGGGGTCACATTCACGACGATGCCGCAGCGGGCGTAGGACGATTTACCAACGACGATGCAGATGACATCGCGGGGGATGCGGAAATACTCCACGCTGCGCCCCAAGACGAAGGAGTTGGGTGGGATGATGCAGTAGTCGCCTTTGTGGCGGACGAAAGCGCGTTCGTCGAAGTTCTTCGGGTCTACGATGGCGCCCCACACATTGGTGAAGATGAGGAACTCGTCAGCAAGGCGCATATCGTAGCCATAGGAACTGAGCCCATAACTGATTACCCCCTTGCGCACCAACCGCTCCTCAAAAGGCTCAATCATGCCGTGCTTCAATGCCATTTCCCGAATCCAACGGTCGTTGCGAACCCCCAAAGTCGGCACCTCCTCATCTTGGTGAATTTTTGCCCTTGACGGAATTTTTCATGATGGGTTGCGGTTGCTTTGCCCGTCACCGTTGGCGTATCAGACTTTGCCACACTTTTTGCGCTGCTTCCCTCCCGCTGCGGATGCAATCGGGGATGCCGATGCCCGTCAAGTAGTTGCCTGCTAACGCGAGGGAAGCCCAGCGGGAAAGCCGCTCCCGAATTCGTCGCACTCGTTGGGCGTGCCCCACCACATACTGCGGCATAGACGACGCCCATCGGAAAACCCACACCCGCTCAGGTTCACCCACAATGCCCAATAACGGTCGCAGTTCTTCCAGCACCGCTTCGGCTATTTCCCTTTCGCTCATCGGCGTCCAGCGATTCACAAAAGCCCGTAACATTGCTTTCCCTTGCGGGGCGCGAGGTGGGAATTTGCTGGAAGTCCAAGTGCACGCCAGCAGCAGTCGCTCCCTTTGGTCTTCTGGCGCCACCAGAAAGCCTGAACCGTTCAGCGGGTGACGGACTTGCGAGCGGTCAAAAGCGAAGGAAACGGTGATGGCATGATTGTGGGGAATCCCCGCTAACTCGCTCGCTAAAGCGTTGTCAAGGGAACGCAACAGTTGGGCAGCATCCGCTGCGGGCAAAGCAAAAACGAGGGCGTCGGCAAAAACTCGCTCTCCGTCGTCTAAAGTCAGGGCGTATCGTTGTCCGTCAACAGCGTCAACTTCTACACGAACAACGGTGCGCCCAGAAAGCAAGGTTGCATCCTTCAGGTGCGCCAGCAGCGTTTCCACTAACTCACCCAATCCGCCTTGGAGCGTAAGGAAGAAGGAGTTATGCGGGCGATCGGGGTTTCGGTCGGAAGCGCCAATGCCTAAAGGTCGCAGCCACCGTCGCACGCCTTGCCGCAGCAATGATGCCCACGCCAAGTTGCGATACTGGTGCGCCAGATGCCACAAAGTCGGCAAGGTCATCCGTGCACTCAAATTGTCAATGCTGCCCCCGTAAACGCCGGCAATGAGAGGAGCAATGATGCGTTCGCTCATCTCTGCGCCCATGTAATAGCGGAGGAACGCTCCGATGCTGACATCATCGCCCCACTGGCGTTGAGGTAGCAGGATGCCCCACATTACCCTCAATTTGCCCTGTAGCGACAGCAGGTCCGTCATCAGCAGCCCTTTCGGGTCGGGTGAAAAAGTCAAGAAGCCGTGCGGGAGCAAGCGCAAGCGGTTGCGCCACAAGATGAAAACGCGCCGCGCTTTAGGGTTGGTGGGTAGCAAGCGATGCTCCAACCCCAGTTCGCGGCACAATTCAAGTGCCCAAGGCTTGACGGTTACGAAAGCATCGGGTCCACCTTCTACCACAAACCCGCCTTCCCGCACCGTTCGGATTTTCCCGCCCCACCATTTCTCTCGCTCCACGACAGTGATGCGCAATGGCAAGTTGCTTGCCTTTGCCAACTGGCGCAGGTGGTAAGCAGCGCTCAAACCCGAAATGCCGCCGCCAATCACGACTGCGTGCCGTTCCGCCATGAATGGGTCACTCCATCTACCGAATGCCATCAGTGGAAAGTTTTGCTGCCCTAATTGTGCCGCCTTTTTCAGAACAAGTCGTCAGGGAAGTCCGCTGATGCTCAAGACAGGGCTTCCTCCACTGCGTTGCTGAGCAAGTTGCTATCAGGTAAGCGGGGGGTTACCGCAACTGTCTTGAAGTTGGTGTAAAGCGCCATTCCCTTCTGCCCTTTAGCGGGGCGGACATAGCGGGCGCGGGTGTAATCCACTTCTACCCACGAAGAGGTGCGGCGCTTGCTGAAGTAGGCAGCAATCTGCGCCGCTTGTTCAATGGCAGCGATGGGCACTTCTTCCCCTCGCTTCTTGACCCGCAGAAGGGCGTGGCTACCAGGCGCTCCCTTTACATGCAGCCACAAATCGTCGGGACGCGCTGAACGGAGTAACTGCCAGTTCGCTTCCGCGTTCCGTCCCAACCAAACTTCGTAACCTCCAGCGACCACGAACCGCAAAAACGCCCCTTCGCGTTCCGCTTTAGCAGCGGTTGCCGTCTTGGAAACTCGCTGCACTTTCCCCCGCAAGGCTTCCAACTCGCTCTCAGTTGCTGTCTGCACCTTTTGCACGAGAGATTGCAATTCCGTCAAGCGTCGCTGCAATCGCTCTCGCACCGTTGGCAGCGCTTCGGCAGCACTTTTGAGTTTGCGGTAAAGGGTGAAGTAGTGTTGGGCTGCCTCTACAGGTGTCTTTCCTTCGGGAATGGGGATGCGCAATTCTTGCGGCGGGTCGGTGCTGTAATCGGTCACTACCGCTTCTGTTGCATCGGCGGGAATTTGGTGCGCAAAAGTCAAGAGCAATTCGCCCCAGTGGCGGTAGCGGTCGGCTTCTTGTGCTTCCTGCCATCGCTGTTGCAGTTCGTTCAATTGGCTCTCAACGCCGACGATGTGGCGCTGCAGCGTGGCAAGCAAACTCTGACGTAACTGTTCCGTGCTTTCCCGCACCATCAAGTGGCGCAACCACGCGGTGAGCGCAGGACCAAATTGGGGCGCCCGTTCCTTCATCCGCACTTCCAAGTCAAGTGGGACAGGGTGTTGCGTTTCCAGCGGGTAGCACCAGACAGGGGTGTCACCACTGTCGCGCCAGACAGTCAGTTCAAAAGAGCCGCTGGCAATCGTCTCGCGCAGCCAAACAAGGGCTTCCCAACACTGCTGCAAGTCGTCAAGGTTACTAAAGCGCTCTTGCAGCGCGGTGAGGAGCGCATCGCTCATGCCGAAGAAGGTGCGACCGAGCCAAACCAGCGCTGGTGCGGTTTTGGTGCGCCACAACCTCATCAAAGTCTCGTAGTCAACGGTCAAAGGGTTGCGGCGCTCACCTGTTGGTGGTCGCAAGTAGGGCTTGCCCGGTAGCACTTCTCGGTAGCGGTTCAAGGAGGATGGCAGCCGCTTGAGGGCATCCACGATAAGTCCTGTCCCTTCGTCCACCAACACCAAGTTGCTGTGCTTGCCCATTACTTCGCACCAAAGGGCAAAAGTTTTTCGCTCCCTTAAAGGCGTCACAGTGCCGAAGCGCACAACCACAAGGCGATCAAAGTCCACTTGCTCGGCGCTGAGGAGAACTGCTTGCTCCAAATGCCGCTCTACCGTCTCAGCAAACCGCTCCGTGTCAGGATGCGGCTCCCCGAAGGCTGATGGCGCTTCCTTTTGCCACCCGATATGAGCGAAACGCGTGTGGGCGGAAGCAATGAACCACCAACGCTTCCGTTGACGGTGATGGCATTGCACTGCAATGGTGAAAGGCGCCGCTGCCTTGACAGCACGCACAGTGCTCCCTTTGCCCCACTGTTGCAACTCATGAACAACGGCTGCCAGCATCAAACTGTCAACCAGCACGCTTTCGTCACCTCAACGAGTGAGGGGTTGGGACTCGTCGTTAAATCGTTGCAGCGCTTTGCCGTTTTCCGTGCCATGCTTCATCGCACCAGTGTTCTTGCGGGTGAAGGCTTTTCCAGAGAGAGTATGCAACGGCTGACCAAGCGAGGAGGTAGTTCGGCGCAGTTGAATGTGCTCACTTTCACAGCAGCGGGGTGGGAAGTGACGCAACATAAGGGTGGGGTCGGTCAAACCAAGTAGCGGAAAGCACAATGGTTTCGCAAGCGAGGTGAGCGTCCGTGAGTAAACCCATTGTTAGCGTTTCAGGCATTCGTGGCGTTATCGGGGAAACCTTGCTCCCCGAAGAAGCGTTACGGTGGGCGTTGGCATATGGGACGATGGTCAACGGAGGCACTGTCGTGCTGGGACGGGACACGCGTCCATCCGGTGAATGGTTGCGAGGGACTGTGTTAGCAGGGTTGCTCTCGGCAGGGTGCAAGGTAATTGACTTGGGCATCGTGCCAACGCCGACGCTCCAACTGGCAGTGCAACACTGGCAAGCCGACGGCGCTGTCGCTATCACTGCATCCCACAACCCAGCAGAGTGGAATGCGCTGAAGTTTTTTGATGCATCTGGCATGTATCTGGACGCCGAAGGGTTGGAACGATTGCGGAAGGTTTACGAAGAGGGAAACTTTCGCCGCGCCAAGTGGAACGAGGTAGGGCAAATCCAAACCGATGCGACTGCCATTGACCGCCACATTGAGCGCATCCTCACTTGCGTGGATGTGGAGCGCATCCGTTCCCGCCGCTTTCGCGTGGCGATAGATTGCGTCAACGGCGCCGCTTGCTTCATCTCCCCCCGCCTGCTGGAGCGGTTGGGTTGCGAAGTGGTGCCAGTGTTCAATGAGCCAACGGGCATTTTCCAACGCAACCCCGAACCCGTTGCAGAGAACTTGGATGAGTTGTGCCGAGTTGTCAAAAAAAGCAAAGCCGATGTCGGTTTCGCCCATGACGCCGATGTGGACCGGCTGTCTATCGTCGCCGAAACAGGGGAAGCGTTGGGCGAAGAAACGACTTTAGTGCTGGCAGTTTACCATGTGCTCAAGCACAAGGAGCGAGGTGCCGTCGTCACCAACTTGTCTACCACGATGGCAGTGGACGAGGTCGCAAGGGAGTTCGGTGTGCCCGTTTACCGAACGCCTGTCGGCGACATCAATGTGAGCAAGCGCTTGAAGGAGGTCGGTGGTGCCATTGGTGGCGAGGGAAACGGGGGCGTCATTTACCCGCGCATCCAATATGCCCGCGACGCCATCGCTGCCTTGGCACTGGTGTTGGAGTTCATGGCGCTCCACGAGGAGCCCCTCAGCGTTCTGGTGCAGCGGCTGCCCCGCTACCACATGGTTAAGAAGCGGCTGCCACTCAAAACCCGCGATGTCCACAAAGTGCTGGAAACTATCAAGCAACGCTACACGGCGGAGGAGATCGTGGAGGAAGACGGCGTGAAGTTACAGTGGAACGACCACTGGGTTCATGTCCGCCCGTCAGGGACGGAACCCATCTTGCGGGTCATCGTTGAAGCAAAGACGCCCAAACAGGCTGAACGATTGTGCGACGAGGTTATCACTGAGTTGCAGCAAATGATGGAATAGCACCCACGGCGTCCAGCGAATAGTCACGACCGCAACGGAGAGGAGCGAGGGCGGATTGCGGGAATTTAGTGCGTTGCCATGTAACCAGTAGATCGCAACGAGAACGCTGCATGCCTTGACATCA
>FWWM01007074.1_pt1 | contig 15955 bp, 18 predicted proteins | sample 2228351 | NCBI WGS metagenome assembly FWWM01 (sample SAMEA103939774, study PRJEB20133) | metagenome | reverse complement strand
TGTTATTAGACCAGTCAGTGCCGTCGCGCGCCTTTACGCCCATTTGTTGCAACCTCCTGGCTATCATTAACAAGACCTCAAATATAGTCCTCCCGTCTCTAGACCTGAACTTCTTGTCAAGCTCGCCCTCCTTTTCCCCCTGTTGCAATCTATTCATATACTCTTCGTAATACCACGGGAATCTCACTGAGATCGCGGGAAATGGCGAAAACGGGCCTGGGAGGGCTAGGTCCATGCGCTCGGGATAGGGTATGTCGGGCAGAATTATATCAGCAAAGGCAGTTGTGTCGTTGAATTGAACGTCGTGGACAATTAATAAGTCCAAATTCCTAAATATCTCCTCCACTAGTCTGCTGTTGCCTATCTGCGGAATGGGGTTAGAGCCTGTTATAAACACCACCTTTGTCTTAAAGGGCTTGCCGTGTACTACGCTTTCGTACAGCGCTTGGACTGTGTCGTATGGGTAGAGGTAGCCCCTCTTCTCGGCCTCTTTAGCCCACTCCTCCACTAAGGCGGGTACTGGCGCCGCGCCGCGGTCAGAGGGGCCTGGCAACGGCGGGGCTAGCGGAATTGCGTATATAGCCGGCAGATTCGCCGAGATGTACTCGGAGAAGGTCATGCCGCGTATAGTCTTATAAGGCACATCTTTTCTCGTATATTTCAACACCTTTGTGTATATCTCTGCATACGGCATAATTAAGTGTGTTAATAGGAAGATCCCGCCCGGCTGTTGTATTCTGCCGAGAAGCGCGAGGAGTATGCCCACGGCTCTCCACGTCTGCGGAGAGTTGCTATAACGGGGGTCGTGCCACCCTATTGGGGCAACCGCTCTGTATTTGGCGACTATCTCCGCCGCCTTCTTAAGGTCGTCGATATTCACATCGGCCTCTCTCGCCGCGGCCTCAAAGAAGTCCTCCACGCCGTGTTTTTCAGCAAGCGCCGCGAGATTCGCGTCTACCCACTCTTTTAATATAGTCAACGCCGTTTTCACCCTCGCCGCAGTCCCGTCTTTAAGCTGGACTTCAAACTGGCCAAATAACGCGGCCGCCTTTGCCACGGCGTCTGGTGCCGGGGCGTTAGTTGCCAAGTCCCACACTACGTACGCAAAACCAGCGGGCTCTGCCATATTGTACTTATCCCAGGCCACCTCAGAGGCCAATAGCGGCAATCCGTTCTCTTTTATTAAAAACGGCGCATTGGTAAATGTCCTTAAATAGTGCTCTACGTAGTAGCCGTTGTCGAGGACGTATTTAATAAAGGCCAGGAGGACAGCTAAATCCGTGCCAGGCTTCACTGGAAGCCACACCGTGGCGTAAGACGCCGTTTCGTCAAACACCGGGCTTAATACTACTAACTTAGCGCCTTTTTTCACCGCCTCCATAAACCGCCACGTGTCTGATACCACGCCTGCGCCAATTACGTTTCTCCTAATTACGAGTATTGCCTCTGCCTCTTTGTAGTCAACGCATACAGTATGGGCTTGGTGTCCGTGGCCCCACGTAACCCAGTGGCCGAGGTAGCGGGGATATGTGCAGTACGGGTTGTCAAAAGTTATTTGACCACAGCCGTAGGTATCTGCAAATCTGCGGATGGAAACAGCGGCGCGCATAGACGCCGTTGGGCCCCAAGCGCCGAAGAGAAACGTCATTGCGTGCCGCTCGTTATTGTCGGCTAGTTCTTTAAGCTTCTTAGCAATGATCTCAATTGCTGTTTTCCAGTCAACTTCCACCATGTCGTCATACCCCCCGCGGCTCTGCATTAACTGCCTCTTAGCCTCCTCCCAGCTTATTTTGCCCTCTACCCAGTCGACTAGAGCCCTCCTCGCCATGGGCTTCTTAATGGCGTCTGGGTTGAGCCACGCCGTGAAAGTGCCCGAGACACCCCTAGCGCATATCCCCATGGCGCTAGTGGGGGCGTTGGTATTAGGCCTTATCCTAACGGGCTTTCCATTTACTACGTCGATATATATGGCGCACTGCGCCATACACATGCCGCATATTGAGGGAATAGAGACGATATTTGCCGCGGGCGCCTCGGCCTTTGCGCTAGCCGCCTCAGCCGCCGCTTTTAATAAAATTCCCGACACGCCTCCCAATACGCCAATAGTAATGCCTGTTTTCAAAACATCTCTTCTAGATATAGACATACGCTGCATTAATTCTTCAATCAATATAAACTGTGTTATTCACTTTGTACATCTAAAGGAAAAGAAGTATATTCAGTGAAAAATCATGTACACTGTATATAATTTAATCGCAGTTTACTTTTATGAACTCCTGCCACTCCTCGCTCTTACAACCTATTCCCGCAAAGAGTCCCTTCACAGTGTCCCTTACTTGCGGATCGTTTGCGCGAAATGTGTCGGGACTAACTCTGTACACGCCCATTACCTGGGGCCCTATTCTTGCCATAATGTCAAGAAATTCTTTTGGCTTGTAATAAGCCTTGAGAAGCATTCCTGCATTAACTCCCACTTCATAACCCGCGCGGCCGATGCCTATATTCCGCGCTATTCTGCAAATGTGGATCATATCAAGTGGGTCATACCCGTGATCTACGGCGTCTATTACAGCTGAGAAAACTGCAGAGATCACCTCGGAAGGCCTCCTCCCTATTTTTCTTATTTTTAAAGAAAACTCTTCAGCAATAGATCTCTCAACGGCAATTCTCGCATATTTTGAAGGCATGGATTTTATTGTACATCACATATAAAAATTGTACCTAGCAAGTGACTTCTGCCGTCACGGTATTTCCCTCATATATTGTCTTAACGCTACAGCCGAATTGTCTTATTGCCTCCTCAGCGAAAAAGCCGAGACATTTTACAGACATCTCCCCAGTTGTAGTGAATACTATTCTCCACGTGTTTCCGCTTTTGCTAAACGACAGCCTCGCCACGGGCAACATGGAGAAGAATTGTGAGACTACTGCCATAAATTCGCTAAAACTTCTAAATTCACTTGCAACTACCTTGCCGAATTTCTCCCCAGTCTCTCTAAGAAATTTCTCAATTTCCTCGTCTTCACAAACTTTCCACTTCCTCGCCACGAGCTCAAAATACGACAACGGCACGGGCACTACGTCAAAAACTAATACTTTTTCCATAAGCTTGAACATCTCCAAGGCCTTTGACGGAGTGATCCCCCTCCTTAAAAGCTCCACGGCGAGTTTTAAAGAGTCAGAGGCCAGTTTAACTACAGAAAAGCCTTGAGATTTGGCCATTGTAGAAACCTCTTTTGCCACGTCGCTATCAACTGGGACTGTCGTGCGGGACACAGCTATTCTCTTACCTCTCTTATAAATCTTTAAGCCCATAGGAACGCCTTAAGGCTGAGATTAGTCTATAGGCTTCTTCTAAATCTGTAATGGCAACTTTTTTTAGATAATTTACGAGCGGGAGGAGCGTCCGCTTTACAGTTGTACGCGTCGCGAGCTTTGCGTTACTGCCCCCAGCCCTTTCGCCCTCCTCTTCTGCAATTTTAAACCAGTATTCTAACAGCTTTGAAGAAGTCTCCTCCACCCACCTAACACGTAGATATCTGACATGAGACATTCAAGACGGTAGATGTAAACAAGGCGTCACATTGGATCTCCCGGTTAAAAAGCGCCAAAGCTCTGTCGTAGTGTAGCTTGGAATAACCCGCGAGTTATTTTTGATTTTAAATGATCTTGAAATACGTAGCAGTTTTTAAACTTGGCGAAGATCTTGGCTTGTAAGCGTTGTAGCGTTGTAATTGAAAACGAGCATAACAAAAGCGCCCACCAACGGCGTGTCTCATTTAGTCTGTGTTTTCGCAAAAGCTTAAATTTTACAAGTTAAGTTACATGTGGTAAACGTTGATACAATTATCAGCTCGCTTGTAGCCCAAGCTCCTTTAGTAGTTATTGCCATAATACTCCTTTACTATAAACTCGATAGGAAAATTGACAGACTTGACCGTAAGATTGACAACATAAGAGTTGGGCTAAGCAGTCAAATTGAGAAGTTAAGCGTCCGCGTTGATGAGCTTAAGCATGAGGTTAAGTCGTTGGCAAGCGGGTTTTATAACTACCAGAATGCGTTAATCGACCTTCTCGCCGCTAAGGGGCTTGTAACGCTCCCCGAGGCCGTTTTATTACGCGGGGCTCTAAGGGCGTCTCTGCCCCACGCTATGTCGAAGTACTACACTGAGGAGGTTAGGAAGAGGTTGCAGACGCTGTTGGATAAGGAGTTGGATCAATACACTTGGGAGGACGTGGCTGAGCTTGAAAATATAGCAAAGCTGATGTACAAGGAGTATATTGCGACTGGGAGGGAGGACCTCCTAGACTACTACCCAAAGCTTATGATGTACGCCGCAATAGTCAGAGGGCTTTTGAGGAGGAGGGAAATGGAGAAGAGGCAGGGGCAGGGCGTTGCCTAACGCCGATTTCATCAAAGCTCTAATAGGCCTCAGCTTTCTTCAGGGATCTACGACGAGCCCGAAGGCCTCCAGAGTCGCTACGCCTAAAGTTCTCGTCTTCGCCCAACGCCGCTGGGGAGCGCCTTTCGCCGTAGCCCGGGAGTTCTATCAACGCCTCCGACACCGCCCTCTTTACCACTGTGCCGTTTGCCAGTACAAACTCCATTTCTCCCGGCGGCTTCAGGCACAATCTTCCCACACGCCCCTCTTTAAGACTGTGTACATGACACCAGAATCCACTAGCGCTTTGACTCTTCTGCTCCGTCTCCCGTGTTTCACTATTACGTCCACGTACATTAATCCCACGTACAAGGCGGCTGGCCTGGTTAAATTTACTTCTCCCTACAAAACCACTGGTATCTTCGCCTTTCTTAACAACTCACGAAAGTCTTCAAAATCTAATCCAGAAAGCTGTTGGGCGAGTCTCAAGTCGCCAGTTTCAATATAAAACTTTAAGGCAGCCCTGTGTCTCTCCGGCAGCGAGTTTATAAAATTCCAATCCGCTTTCTCTCTCCTCAGCCTCCTAGCCTCTTCTTCCCACTCTAACATCTCGTCTGTTGACATATATACTCCCAGTCTTTTTTCCTAAATAAATGCAATGTCTCTCTTTCGTATTTTCTAAGCTCCTCAACGACGTTATTAATATAGCCGCGGCGCCAAGCCTCAACGATGACTTCAAACGCCCTCCAGACAACGACGTTAAGCCCCAGAATCTTGGGGGCAAAATAGGCGCCGCCGTTTTCAGTTAACACCACGTAGCCATACCTAAGCCCTACGGCGAGGCACACCGCCTCTGGAAAATCGATTCTCTTCAAGGGCCTCTCTCTGCTCATTGCCATTAACCTCCTCGCCTCTGCCTCCAGCTCCGAGGTCTCGGTGAACAGCGCCATTTTGTCAGAGGCCAAGCTTTCAGCTACCCAGTCCACCGCAGGCGGGAGCTTAATCTCTCTCAAAACCGACTCGGGGATAAACACTGTGTCGAAAACCCTGAAGATCAGCTCTCTGTTGGAGTATCTCGCCCAGTCCACGAGAAAAGAGGTATCCGCAATGGCCTCACGTGACGCTTGGGACACGGGCCTTGATCCTCAATTCGTTAAACTCGTCGACAGAAAGCCCTGCTATACGCGATGCCACGTATATATCACCAGTCTCTATGTAGTAAAACAGTGCGGCTTTTAGCTTTGGCGGCAACGAGTTTATAAAATTCCAATCCGCTTTCTCTCTCCTCAGCCTCCTAGCCTCCTCCAACGCCTCAATGATTTCCTCCACGTAGGGATAGAGGAGGGGGGTTAAAAACTCAATAAGCCTTATATACAGGGAGGCGGAGATAGACGTGGACACTGCTGAGCTAAAGCGATTGCTCCGAGAGGCGGCGAGGGGGAACCTCGCCCTACTCCGGGACATGCCCCTAGAGGCCTTACGGGAGAAAGCGGCAAAATTGCCAAACCCCATCCTCCGCCTCAAAGAGGCCTGGCTGGCGAAGTCCCTGCTGGAGGAGGCGGCCCTTCTCAACGTAGCTATAAAAAACGACGTTGCGCAGGGAATCGACGCCGAGGACAAACGCCTTGAGGAGAAGACCGCGTCCACAAAGGAGTCGCCGAGAGAAATAACGCGCCTAGAGAGCCGCATAGCCGCTGGGGAGCAGTTTGAAGATCTGTCCTCGTCTTTATGGAAGGAGGCGGCGGTGGGCTATGTCAAGGTTAGGGCCGAATGGGCGATAGGACGGCCGGAACTGACAAACAGAAAAGCCGCGCTTGCCCTTTTTACACTGGCCGCAAATTCAGATGCGGCGGAGAGGGCAGAGGGGTTGTGGCTTGTTAAATGGGGCCGGGGGTGGGAATATTGGGCACTCCGTTAATGCCATGGACTGCGGCTTCCGCGTGAGGTTCGTGGGGCGTTACGTGTGTTTCTCAAACCGTTTAACAGAGCTAGAGGAACTTTTGGAAATGGCCAGGCGCGGCCTCTCTATGCCTCTTTTGATATACGGGCCGGAGGGCTGTGGGAAAACAGTCTTATTGAGGTATTTATACCAGAGGCTGGCAGAGGGGTATGAATACGTAATTTACTACTCTCCTCTACACGGCGTCGACGAGGGCCTTGTATCTACTGACGACGTGAAAAAAGCCGTAATATCGCTTGCAAACGCCTTTGGCGGGAGTCTGGCGGCTGTGGCGGAGGCCGTTTTGGCAGTGGGCGAGTTGTTGGCCAAAAGGCTGGGGGTGAGGAGGGCCGGCGGCATTGCAATACTACTCGACGACATATTCCAAGCGGTTGGAAGCGTTGAGTTATACGTAAAAAAGGCGCTGACGGTGGTGGAACACCCCCCAATTGAAGTAGATAAGACGTTTGTAATAATAGCGTCGTCAGAGGGAGTCAGCTTGGAGGCCGTCGGGAGACACCTATGGACAAATATAAAAACACTGTGGAATTTAGATAAAGAGGGTTTTAAAGAGCTTATAAGCCAGATAGGGGGAGATGTGGAGCGGCTGTGGAAGCGGTCTGGGGGAAATCCCAGGGCTGTGGAGCTACTCAGCGACGAGGGGTGGTCTGTGGAAAAGGTAATTAAAAAGATGTACAGGGCTAAGAGCATCGACTTGAAGCTATTGGCTAGACATAAAGCAATAGTCGAGAGGGCTGTGGAGGATCCCGACGCGCTGCTCGAAGCGCCGCAGGAATTAACGCGCTATTTCATTTCAAAAAACTTAGTGGCGAGAATAATTGACCCCATAAGGCGAATTGAAAGAGATAAAGAGCTGGGGATCGGCGAGGAGTACGCCTGGCAAACGCCGCTACACCGGGGTGCTGTGGAACTGGCACTGCGGCAATTGAAAGGGGCGCCGTAAGGCGGATCAAAGGAGGTACATCCCAATTTTCTCCAGACGGCCGGTTCTGGGGTCGACGACGTATCCAAGCCTTTCCAAAGCGTAGACGCCAATTAAAACGTCGAGGGGGATCTCGTCTAATATCTCCACAAAAGCCTCAGTCTCCTCGCCGTTGATTTTAACCACAGCCACAGCCACTCCAGTCTTGACCACTCTGCCGTCTGCCAAAACCCGCTCCCTGGTCCTAAACGGCCTCAGCCCCGCCTCCTCAGCCACCCTCCTACTGACAACCAGCTCCCCGTTAAAGCCGGTATCTACAAGCGCCCTATACCTCCTGCCCGAGATTTCCACCTCGGCAAAAGTTATGCCCACGTGAAAAGCCATTTGAGGCTTTAATAATTTTAAGTTGCGAAGGCTTTGCCTAGCGCTTCTCCTGCTGGCTGAATAGCTTATACGCCCTCAACATCCAGACGTATAAAAACATCTTGTAGGCCAGCTCCGACCCCTCTTCATACCACCAACGTTTGACTATCTCGGCGACTTTCTCAAGCTCCTCCACTGTGATTTTATCGATATCGCCCTTTGCAAAAACTGCTCTTATGAATTCCGCCTCCTCCTTACTAATGGGATTAGACCTGATGGCTTGAGAGCTCATAACCTCGCGGATCGGGAGGGGGACCTCCCCCTGCGTAATTAGGCCCTTAAGGCCGAGGAATTCTATTACAGCGGAGTTCATAGCCACCACAGCAGATCTCACAGAGTCGGCAAAAGAGGCAAGTTTACGATTAAATTCATCGAACCGCTTCTCCATCGCCTCGAACCTCTTGTCTATCTCCTCAAATCTCCTATCTATCGCTTCAAATTTTTTATCAATCTCTGCGAATTTCCTCCCGAGCCAGTAGAGCGAGCCTCCGAACATTCCCACTATGGTCACGGCCAGCCCTATAATAGACAACACCACCTCCTCAGCCACGTAATAAACGCCCTATTGATATATAAATCTAGTCCCGTTGTCATTACTACTCACGTAGTCTCCGATTTCAAATTGCAACTTAACGCTTGGCTTTCTCCGAGAAGGCTAAAATGCAAAGTACGACGAAAAATATGCTGATTACCACGCAGCTGAGCACTATGAAAAGAAGAGACTCCTTGAGACTGCGCTGGAAAATTAACAGAGACGTGAAAGATAGAGGTTAAGGAAATTAATGGAGAAGATTACATTTTGAGAAAGATGTATGAAACTACTCCGCTAGGGCGCCCAGCGGAAAAGTATTTATCCTCGGGATGCTAAAACACGGAGCAGATTCGCTGTCAGATTTGGAACCCCCCGGGCGCCATACGACGTATTCAACATTTACTGTAATTTTTTTAAATACAACCTCCTTTCTTCAAGTGTACGAATTGGCTAAGCCGTGGCGCGATGTTGATAAGTATAAGAGGGATAGGCTGAAGGAGGCGTTATACGAGGCGGAGCTCGCCGAGGAATTTCTTAAAAACGGCCTGTATAAAAATGCGGCTGGCAAGGCGTTTCAAGCAGTAAAGGCATATTTAGCGGCTGTTGCTACTGAAAAAAGAGAGGCATTAGCTCAGTATTATCCAGGCGAGAGGACTGTGCAGAAAAAGAAAGTGGCCGTAGTTGACCTCCTCATTGCATATATGCCAACCACAAGGATGAAGGAAGTGGCGGCGAGGCTCGGCGATAGGGAGCTAGAGCTTGTAGTTGAAAAGGCCTTAGATCTCCACCAGTTTCAATACAACGGGCTTGACAGAGAGGGGGTTTTTTCAAGATACACCACATTAGAAATAGTGGAGAGAGATATAAAAGACGTGGTAGAGTTCGTAAAAAGACGCGTTACGTCGGGAACGTAAAAAGTAATTGCCGTTGGGCATTGGCGCTTTTTTGGCATATGAGGTGTACTGATTGCAACAGAAAATATTTTATTTCCGCAGTCCCCCTATCCTTTTCAAGACGTCGCGGATTGAAATAACGCCGTGTAGTCCTCCCTCTTTATCTACCACTACCACGTGTCTTATGCCGTACTTCATCATCTTCTCCGCCGCTACCTCTATAGGGTCGTCCGCATAGACGTAGATAATTGAGTGAGTAGTAGCCAGCTTTTCCACAAGGACTGTGAGAGGCGCCTTGCCCGCCAGAGATCTTACTATGTCTCTCTCAGAGAGAACTCCCACAACCCTTTTCGGATTTTCCTTATCTACTAACACCAGAATCCCAACGTCGTGATCCGCCATTAGCTCCACAGCTTTTTCTAACGGCGTGTCGGGGGTTACGGTTATTACGGGCCTTGAGGCAATTTCCCCGCATTTCACGTGTCTTAATAGAAATGTATATCTAAATTTTTAATTATAATTATTTTTATATACCTACACAAAATTGTCCAACGCAAAAAATAAAGATTTAACTGTTTTTTAATAAATATTTTCTATATAAATTAGATAATAGTACTCTATTCTATATATTAAAAGCCTAAATGCATTAAAACGTATAATTAAAGGACGTGAGCCGTTCTTTGCCGCTTCGCCACTCTAAAAAGAGACTAAGGGGGATTACTCAGAGACCTTGACCACTTTTAAACGCGATATTGCCTCTCTGATCTCCTCCACAGAGGCCTCGTCTTCTATAGTAGAGATATCGCCAATAGGCTCTCCAGTCCACAGGCGCTTGAGCACTCTCCTCATGATTTTCCCAGATCTAGTCTTGGGCAACATGTTGACAAACTCCAAGCCGGCGAATACAGCTATGGGGCCAAAGGTCTTTCTCACATGTTCTATCAACTCTTTTCTCAACTCCTCCGTGGGTCTCCAACTGGGTTTTAACACAACAAAAGCCGCAATGGCCTCTCCTCTTATCGGATCGGGGACTCCCACTACCGCGGCCTCCGCCACCGCGGGGTGAGTTAACAACGCCGACTCCACTTCTATAGTGCCTATTCTATGGCCCGCTATTTTTATCACTTCGTCAGCTCTGCCGCCAAACCACACGTAGCCTTCGTCGTCTATATAAGCGGCGTCGCCGGTGTAGTACACAAGCTTCCCCTCGTAGCGCTCCCAATACTCAGCCATGTACCGCTTGTGATCTTTCCATAAAGTCGGCGTCATGCCGGGGAAGGGCCTCTTCAACACTAAAGTCCCCTTCTGCCCGGCCGAAACGGCGTTGCCCCTCTCGTCTACCACCTCCACTTCTACGCCTGGCAACGGCACTCCCGCAGAGCCCGGCTTTATTTCCATAAACTCAAGGCCCACGGGCATGTCTTTAACAAGGGCGTAGTAATAGCCTATGGCAGGTCCGCCTAGCTCTGTCTGCCACCAGTGGTCTATCACGGGCACGTTCTTTTGAAAGGCCTCTTCATACAGCCACCTCCACACCTCTGGGTTTAACACCTCCCCCGCTGTGACTACTCTTTTGACGCTAGACAAATCGTGTCTTCTGGCATGACTAACGCCGAGTCTCATTAACATCCTAGCCGCCGTGGGGGATGTCCATATTAATGTCGGTTTGTATTTCTCAATAATTTCCCAGAAAAGATCGGGCTTGGGATAATCAATAGCGCCGTCAAATAATATTGAAGTCGTCCCCATTATCGTAGGCGCAAAGACTATATAACTCTGGCCGACTATCCAGCCAATGTCGCTAGTGTTGAAAATCACGTCGTCGCTAGATAATCCATAGACGAGGAGAGCCCCGTGGACTATCCAGACTTGATAGCCGCCGTGGACGTGTACTACTGGTTTGGGCTTTGCTGTAGTGCCAGAGGTTGGCAGTACGAAAAGGGGCTCATTTGACTCCACAAACTCCGGGGCGCAGTTGCCGTGTTTGCCCATTTCTAAAAACTCCTCAAGCCACATATCGCGGCCCCTTTCCATTGGGGGCTCTTTCTCCTCCCCCAACGCCCTTTTCACCACCACTGCCTGCGGCCTCCAAGTCGACAGCTTCAAAGCCTCGTCTATATTCTCTTTCAGCGCAATTCGCCTCCCCCTCCGCAGTGAGTAGTCTTGAGTGAATATTATCTTGGGCTCGACGAGTTCTATTCTATCGGCCACAGCCTTTGGCGAAAACCCGGCGAAAACTGTACTGGAAACTGCGCCTATTCTGGCGGCGGCTAAGAGAACTGCAACCGCCTCAATACTATTGGGCATATACACCAGAATTGTATCGCCCTTTTTGACGCCGAATGCCCTTAGGGCTGCGCTTATTCTACAAACCAGTTGGTACAACTCCCCGTAGGTAATACGCCTCTCAACACTTGCCTCTGGGTTTATATAAATATAGGCAGTTTTGTCGCCAAACCTCCCCAATTTGTAATCAACGGCGCTATACCCGGCGTTGGTATAGCCTCCAACAAACCATTTAAACGGATTTGGCGGATTCCACTCAAAGATTTTCTCAGGTTTCTTAGCCCAGTATATATACCCCGCGGTTTTTTCTATAAACTCCTGCCAATAGCCGTCAGAATCTTGTAGCCATCTATTGTAAACTTCATATTTATTATATAGTTTTTCCATAATAATATATTGAGAAAAATTTAAAAATTTTTCTATCCAATTACTTTTACAATATCTTTCACAGAGAGAACAGCCACTACCTTTCCATCCTCAATAACTGGGAGATGTCTAATATTGTGTTTAACCATCAACTCAGCCGCCTCTCTTAAAGTAGATTGCTTTGAAACTGTAATAGGCTTAGTGTTCATATACACAGAGATGGGGGTGTTTAAGTCCACGCCTTGGGCTACTAGCCTCATAACATCGCTTTCTGACAACACGCCTAGTAGTTTTCCGCCTTCAACCACGGGCAAGAACCCAATATTGTATTTTACCATAAGGTCGACAGCCTCTTTAAGCGTTTTCTCCGGCCCTATTGTAATTAATTCCCTGGGGGCGGCATCGTATGCCGAATAACGCAAAGCTACTTTTTTTCTAAATGCGCTTTTTAGCGCAAGCGCTTCGTTTATTAAATCGCGAGCCTCGACAATGCCAATTACCTCATTGCCTTTACACACTGGGACAGCTCTAACGTTATACTGCTCTAATGCGACAAATACCTCTGTAACGGGGTGATCTGCATTTATACACGGCACTTTTGTAGCATAATTCCCGGCAGGTTCTTCTAGCTTAGCCCCGGCGCTTAAAGCCCTTAATAGTGAGCGCGTGCCAAAAATGCCCACAACGCTACCAGTCAGTACTGCATATTTAGAGCCTGCGCTTACTAAAGCGCTAATTACCTGTCTAATAGGCGTTGTGGCAGGCAAAGTGACAGTTTTCTTGGCAAATTTCTCAGTGGCGAACTCCGCCCAAATTCTAACGCCTAAAGTCTCAGGCCCTTTAAGCACATACCAAGTAGCCATAATCATGGGCACTACAGTGGACCACAGGAGTGTCGATAAGTAAATATTATGCGTTATTGAGTAAATCCATGTTATTACAAATGGCGTCAAGCCCCCCGTGACGCCGTAGCCTAAGTTGTATGCAAGCGCCACAGCCGACAGGCGGATTCTAGCTGGAAATAGCTCTAGCAGAAACGCAGACATCGCGCCGCTGTATCCTATGCCGTTGAACAGAGTCATTGACCAGAACAATAGCCACAGTGCTGTTAGATCTTTGTGGGGGCCTACTTGGTCAATTAACCAAAAGGCAATGGGGAACCACAGGGCGTTGCCATAAATTCCTAATAGCAACACCGGCTTTCTCCCAATTCTGTCAGAGATATAGCCAAATAGTGGATACATCCACAACGCCGCGTATGTAGCTGTGGACAACAACGCGCTGGCGGTGGCCGCGTCTACGTAATTCTGGAAGTTAGGGCCTATGTAATAAGCATTGAAAAGCTGGTTTGTATACCAAATCGGCCCATGCGCTCCCACTACGCCGATCCACGCCATTAAAACAAGCGGCAAGTAGCGCCGCGAAAAGACTTCTCTAATAGGCGCTGATGTCACTCTCCTCACCGCCTTTAACATTGAGAAAACAGGCGTTTCCTTGTAAAACATATGCATAATCAATACAATTATGAAGACCATTACGCCTGCAACTATAAAGTTAAGACGCCAGCCCCAGGCGTTAAAGGCTTGTGTGCCTAATATGTTTGAAAATAGCCAAATTAAAGCTCCTACAGTCGCCATGCCTGCCGGTGGAGTAGTAAAGAGGAAACCAGTGAAGAACCCTCTGCGGTGTTCGGGAACGAATTCGCCTAAGTATGTGATCGCCGCGCCGTATCCCCCGCCTAAAGCCAGACCTTGGATTATTCTTAGTATAAATACTCCTATTGACGCTAGAATGCCTATTTCAGCATATCCAGGCAAGAGCCCTATTCCTAACGTACCGGCGAGCATTAATATCATTGCCGCAATAAATGCTATTTTCCTCCCGAATTGATCTCCCAGTTTTCCAAATAATATAGCCCCTAGAGGTCTAAAGAGAAAGCCTATTGCCAACGCTGCGAAAGAGGCGAGCAACGACGCTATTGGATCGGCCGATGGGAAAAACACCTTGGCTACAATAACTGCTAAAAGAGCGTAAGTGTAAAAGTCTACCCACTCTAAAAAAGCCCCCGACCAGGCGACAGCCGCTACGCTGGCTACTTGCCTAAAACTGACTTGAACGCTCATGTTCTCGCCATCTCAGCCTTTATCTCCTCGTATGCCCTCTTAGCTTCCTCCACGGAGGTCTCGTCCTCTAGCGTCGTTACATCTCCCAGCGGCGCCCCCGTGGCCACGGCCTTCAGCAGGCGGCGCATTATCTTGCCGGAGCGTGTCTTGGGCAACTTTGTAACGAAAAATATCTGGGCTGGCTCTGCTATGGGGCCTATAGTTCTCCTTACATGCTCCCTCAACTCTTTGCGCAACTCGTCGCTTGGCGCCACGCCTTGTTTCAGCACCACGAAGGCTATGGGAACCTCTCCTTTGATGGCGTCGGGCACGCCTACCACCGCCGACTCGGCGACAGCTGGGTGTGAAATTAGGGCTGACTCCAGCTCGTATGTGCCCAGCCTGTGCCCAGCCACCTTGATCACCTCGTCGGCGCGTCCCAACACCCATATGTACCCGTCCTTATCCTTAATAGCGTAGTCGCCGGCGTAGAACATGCCGGGGAATCTGGACCAGTAGGTCTTTATATAACGCTCGGGATCGCCCCAAATGCCGTGGAGCATGCCGGGCCACGGCTTTTTAATGACAAGATAGCCCTTTACGCCTGGCGGGGCCGGGTTGCCGTTTTCGTCCACCACGTCAACTTCAAACCCAGGCAGCGGCGGGCCGTTAGTGCCGGGCTTCATGGGCACTAAGTAGAGGCCTGGGGCATGGCTTATCACAATGCCTCCAGTCTCCGTCATCCACCAAGTGGAGCCAAAGGCGACTTTCTCATTGCCGAGGACTCTGTATGCCCACCTCCAGGCCTCGGGGTTTATCGGCTCGCCCACTGAGTGGATTATGCGCAAAGTGGAGAGGTCGTGCTTTCTTGGCCACTCCTCGCCGTAGCGCATGAACATGCGTATGGCGGTAGGCGACGTGTAGAATATAGTGACGCCGTAGCGCTCAATTATAGACCACCACCTATCTGGCTGCGGGTAGTCGGGGGCGCCCTCGTAGATCACCTCAGTGGCTCCCATTAACAAAGGCCCTAGCACAACGTAGGAGTGGCCGGTGACCCAGCCTATATCCGCAGTGCACCAGAATATGTCGTCGTCTCTTATGTCAAAAACCCACTTCATTGTAGCATATACGTGCACGGCCCAGCCGCCTGTGTCGTGCACAATGCCCTTGGGCTTCCCCGTAGTGCCCGAGGTGTATAGAATAAAGGAGGGGTGCTCGCTCTCCACAGGCTCGGGCTCGATGTAGGCATTAGGCGGAATCCCCTGCATTAACTTATTCCACCAGTAGTCGCGCCCCTCGGTCATTGGGACGTCTTTTAAGCCGAGTCTAGGCAAGACGATTACACTCTCAACTCCTGTGGCCTTCTCCAACGCGGCGTCTACCACTTCTTTAAGTCTGACCACCCTCCCCCTGCGCCAGAAGCCGTCTGCGGTTATGACAATACGCGACTGGGAGTCGTTTATACGCTCTGCCAGCGCGTCGGCCGAGAACCCGGAGAAAACAACGCTGGTAATTGCGCCAATTCTCCACGCGGCTAACATGGTTATTGGGAGCTCGGGCACCATGGGTAGATACAGCGTTATTCTATCGCCCTTCTTAACGCCGAAGTTCTGTTTTAACATATATGCAACGCGGTTTACCTCGCGGTATAGGTCGTAATACGTCAGTTTCCTCCTGTCTGTGGGGTAGCCGTTTTCATCTACGGGCTCTCCCTCCCACTCAATGGCGAGTTTGTTCTTCCTCCACGTCTTTACATGTCTGTCTACTGCCAGGTATGACAGATTAAGCCTCCCTCCTACAAACCACTTGTAAAACGGCGGATTAGAGGCGTCTAACACCTTGTCCCACGGCTTAAACCACTCCAACTCCTTGGCTACGCTTTCCCAGAAACTCTCTAAGTTCTCGACTGTCTGCCTGTGGAATTTAAAGTAGGCGTCTATAGGCGTATATTTACTCCTCCACTTATCGTTTATAATTTGTTCATCAAAGGGCAGTTCGCTTTCCTTTTCTTTTAATTCTAAGGACATTGGGATGTGTCAAATTAAAGAATATTTAAATGTATTTGTAATTATATTTTTTAAAAATA
>FWWM01010824.1_pt1 | contig 15958 bp, 19 predicted proteins | sample 2228351 | NCBI WGS metagenome assembly FWWM01 (sample SAMEA103939774, study PRJEB20133) | metagenome | reverse complement strand
AGAAGTGTATAGCTTCTGCTGTATGTCCAGATGGTGGCACTTTGAATACTTATTCTGATTTGTGTGAAAAGCCTTTTAATAAAGCATGTCCCGATGGGTGGTTGGAAGGGGCTACCTCATGTGTATCTGAGCCTCAAAGTGTTTGTCAGGGTGGTGGCACTTCTTCTTATCCGAAAGGCACTTATTCCGGAAAGCAGTATTGCGTGGTGAAGTATATCAACAGTCAGAACAGGAGAGAGTATGATACGAGGGAGTGTAATCCAAACTGTCCTGTTAATGCTGGTGAGGAGCTTGTAGAACCCTGTAAAGAAAAGCCAATGAGTGGTTTTACTGTAGCAACGGGAGTTTTAAGCGTAATAAGAGAAGCTTTGAGGGATAAGATATGTGGAAGGTAGTAGCTTTACTGTTATTTGTGTCAGGCTTAAGTTTTTCTCAGGCTATTAATTGTTTTGACAGCACGCATAGGTGTGTTGTAAAGGATGTATCTGGGGGTGCGACCTCTTGCAGTGATTATGTGCAGGATTGTCAGAATGTGAATGGTGTCTATTGGTGTCCTATAGACCTTCAGGATAAGCTCTGCACTGATTTTGATAAGGTGGGAGGACAGAATGTAAATGGTTTTATAGTTTCGTCTAATTTTGTGTCAAAGAATGAAATGACTTATTCTGACTATCAGAATATCCTTTCTTCTTTGGGTGTTTCATGTATGCCAGCTCAAACAGCTCAGTCTTTAAGCCTTGACAATGTGTGGGTCTGTGAAGGTTATCTGCAGGGAGGGCAGGTAAAGCCAGCACCTCAGGGAGGGATACCCCTTGACGAAGGATCGATAACTGTATCAGGACAAACCTCTACAATGAGCTATGGCACTTTTCAAGGGAAGGGGAATAAATTATGCCATATTGAAACAGGTACATGTTTAGAATTTTCTTTCCATTCAGGGCAGATAGTAGTAACAGGGCAGATGAGCAAGCCTGGTTATTGGACATTTGTAGGTAGTGGCAATCAGATGGTTGCAACATATTTAGCCAGTCCATGTGACAGTCATTATTCTAATGGAAAATTTGTTTTTAATTTTTCTCAAGGGAATATTACAATTGTGCCTCAAACATCTCCTTTATCGTATATAGCAAGTGGTTGTCGTTTTCATGCTGAACCTAATGGAAACCAACTAATTTTTTATGATGGGGCATCTAAAGGATCAATTACTTTTTCGTATACTTGTCCTTCTGGAACTATGCCAAATCCTCAGGGTTATTGTGAGCTAAAACTCAAAGGAGCTGTTGTATCTTCAGATGAAAACAGATGTAATCATCCGTGTATGACGCAGGATACGGTAAGTTCTTTTATTCAGTCAGAGCCAGCTCAGGATACTCCACAGCAGGTAAGTTCTTCAGACACTTCCCTGCAGGAATGCACTAATCCTGTCTTTTTCGCAGGATTTAGGAAAGACTGCAGGGCTGGTGGTCTTACTGTTCTGGGAGCTTCATGTTGTGGTATAAGCGGGTGGTTTTCAAATATGTGTAGTAATTCTGAAAAGGAGTTGAAAAAGAGGAGAGAGGCTGGCACATGCAAGGAAATAGGCACATACTGTTCTAAGAAGGTTCTTGGTATATGTATAGAGAAAAAGCGTTCTTTTTGTTGTTTTAATTCTCAGCTGGCAAGGATACTTCAGGAGAGCTGTTTTAGACCACAGCTTGGAAGAGGCTGGGGTTCTCCAAAAAATCCTGATTGTGGGGGTATAGCTCTTTCAGACTTTCAGAGGGTAGATTTAGGTAATCCAGACTGCGTAAGAGCCATAGAAGACTGGATATCTCAGCGGGCTCAATCTTTTCAAGAGAGGCTCAATAATATGAACCCTACTCAAAAATCTTTAGAAGCTGTTCAGACATGGTTTCAGAAGGTAAGCAAATAACTGTTGGAGACCTTGTAGATTTAAGCAAAGAGAAGAAAATAAAAGCGGAGATATACTCAGACAGCTCTGTGCTTAATCCTTTTTCCACGCTCATTATAAGGTTTTATGAGGATAAGGAGCTTCTTCTTGAAGAACAGACTATCTTCAAATGCGACTATCTTGGAGACTGCCATTTTTGTTTTACGGCGGATTTTTCAAATGTGGTGCTGACTAAAGGAAGAGAAAGGGTTGTAATTCCTACAAAATGGGTCAATGTTCTTACTTTTAACCACTGCCCTGTCTTTGAAGAGCAGTTTTATCAGGAAGTTATCGTAAGGCATAACCACCTTGTAGCCAAAAAAGAAAACCTCTTGCTCGTAGAGAACTTCAAAAGACTTCTCATGGAAAAACAAGAAAAAGTTTATAGGCTGGTGCTGGATAACAATTTGAGTAATCCTATCTTTACTGTTCAGGTAAATCTGGAAGTTTTCTGATAAGGCTCATGTAGTAGTCTCTTGTTGTGCCTCTGTGCTTTCTAAGGTAGTAAAAATAGAAGATGGGGACTAAGAAGGCGAATACCTTTAGAGGCAGGGTCAGGAAAAAGGCTCTTAAAAGCTCCTGTGGAAGCTCTATCTTTGACAGATAAGCTTTTACCGTATAGTAGAAGAACTCAGCAGGGGGTTTTAAGAGGGTATCAATGATATTGTTGGGTTTCCCTGAAAAAAGCCAGCTTTCAAATAAAAACCACAGCTTTGGAACTACTCCAAATACAAAAAACTCTAAACCAAGCCATATGAAAAGACTACATAAAAAGCTTGCCCAGAGAAAATCTCTTAAAACCGCATACAGATATCCCCTGCCCCACAGATACCTCTGGACTATCCATATGCTAAGAAGTCCATACAGAAGCGATGCTATAAGCGTTGCGGAGATAAGGCTGAGTTTGAGTATGATAGTGAAAGAAAGACTAACCACTAAATACACAAAGGATACCCACTTTAGATACTCCTTTATAACAAAGAGCCATAGCTGTGTTTTTTCCTCTGTGTAGTAAAGATAGCCTGTATCAGGCATATCTTCAAAAGCTCCTGACTTCTCAAGGAAGGCAAGATAGTCAAGGGAAGATAGAAAGGCAAAAAGGTTGCTAAAGTTTAGCTTAATATCCGCACTTGAGGAGCTGTCAGGAATTATCCTCTCCATTCTCTACCTCCACACGAAAACCTTTGAAGAGCTTACTGCTTAACTTTCTCTCCTCTAAAGCATATTCCTTTTCTGAATACTCTATGCCTAAAAACCTGCCATGCATTATAGGGCTTTTACTCAGATAAAGGGTTAGCTCCACAGGAGCAAAGCCAAAAAGCTCACAGAGAACTTCTTCAGATGGTCTTATGTTTGTCTCAGTGCCTACCCAGTTCTGTAAGAACTCAGATAGAACATAAAGCCTTCCTCTATATGTGAAAACCCTGTATTTATCATCTCTGTTTGCCATCTCCAAAAGCATATTCCAGAGCTTTTCCTCATTCAGCTTTTGCTTTATCTCTTTGATAAGGTCTTCTTCTATAAGCTCCTCTTCTTCTCTCCTTGCGGAATGGTCGGCAGACTTGAGGATAAGAACCCTTTTATCGTCCGTTTCTTTATCGTGATGCTTTACCGCCACATCCGCTATCTCTTGAGACACGCCCATGAGGTCTAAAAGCTCCTTTATCTCCTCCACATGGTCTTTAAACTCATACCCTCCAGTGTCCGCCACCGCCTTGCCAAGGTCATGCACAAGGCTTGCAAGAAAGGCAATCTCTTTGTCCTCCTGAGAGAGGTCTTCCGTGCTTTGCAGAACCTCAAAAGCCTTTTCCGCTACTCTTATGGAATGATCCACAAGGCTTATCTTCTTAAGAGGATTTTTACCCTTAACAACAGAGGGGATGCTTTTGACCCCGTCCATCCACCTTACAATCCTCTCAAAATCATCCGCATAGTATTCAAACCAGCCAAGATACTTTTCATAAAACTCCTTCAGCTGTGGGTCTTTTATCTCCTCAGGTAAAACATTTGTATAATGCTCTCTTATTCTAAGCAGGCTTACCATCAAATCAAAAAGCTCCTTTAGATTTACCTCTACTTCCGCCTTTAGCTTTTCCTCTTCCTCTTCTTTCCATATGACCTTCACTCTTCTTCTGTCTGGCACAAGGGGTGAATAGACCATATAAACCTCTCCATCCATGAAACAATAACCCCACCCTGGGGGAAGCCCCCCTAAATCTTGAGGTTTTAAAAGTGAAGCCTCTGTATAGGTAAGAGATATGGAGCTTTTATGAACTATCGCCTTTGGTTTTTGATACCTGCCCGACATGTTGGCAAAATACTCCTGGTCTGTTGGCTCATTGATGGAAAAGACTACTCTACAATCACAGTTGTTTATTATGTCCTGCACTATGTTTTCACCGTTCTGTTTAAAAGCACTCTTAAAACCTGAGGGAGACTGGGTAAAGAGCTTTATGGCTACATTTCTCTCTCTTACAAGTCTTATGGCTTTGTTTATCTCCCAGAAACCTACCTCTGTTGCCTCATCTACATTAACCCTTAGCTGTGGCTCTACAGTTTTAAACTCTCTTGAATACTCTCCCACCACCGCCAGTAGCCACGCAAAAAGCAATCTCGCCACATCGTAAGCAGTCTGCCCCTCTTTCTCCGCATTGAGAAAGGCAAAAAACCTCAGCTGTCCGTTCTCTATCCTCTCTTTAAGGAGGTCTCTGTCTGTCTTTACATTGAGTATCTTCCCCGCCTTGCCGGTGATAAGCCTTGTGAGATAAGTCCTTAGTGTGGCATTTACTCTTGGGAAATACTGAGGGTCATAGCTTGCTATCTGGTTGAGAATGGTAAGCCCCTGTGTGGTAAGCTCATCCTGTCTTCTTGTGTATATCTGCAAAAGCTTTCTCCTCAGCTCCTCTATCTTCGCCACATTGAGAAACTCATATATATCTCCAAAGCATATCTGTTTTAAACCCTTTGCCTTGAGAGCTATGGCTATGGCTAAGGTTATCTCATAAGAGATATTCCACCAGAAAGGCTCTTTGCTGTCAGGCAGTCCAGAGGCTATCACATAAGCTATCTGATGAGGCTCAAGCCCATAAAGAGGGTTAAACCTGAAGGATACCTCAGGATAATTCAAAGCAAGCACTATGGGACCACCATCCTTATCATACAGCTTCCCTATCTTATCACACGCCTTAAAAAAGGTTTCCAGCCAGCTCTTTGAACCCTTTGGGTCTATGTTAAAACTCTGAAAGCCATTGACTATATCCTCATAGGTAAGCCTTGACAAAAACTCACTCTTTCCAGAACCAGATGCCCCAAAGACTATCATCTGTCTCTGTGGCTTTTCCCAGAAAACATAACCAGTTTCTTTAGTCCTTAAATTCATTCCCTTTCCCACATATATCTCAAACCTGCCCATAAGGGAAATTATAGTTTTTCTTTTTTCTGGGGAATTCCACAGAAAAGCCGTCGTTTAATAGCTGAAACCCTCAAAACCCCACAATCTTGAGCCTTCCGTTTTCTAACCTCACCTTTGCGTCAAACTTCTTTCCAGCTTTGGATTTCAATCCCTTTAAAAGAACTTCCTTACCCTCAAGGAGCTTTATAGCATCTTTGGAGCTTATCTTCTTCCCCATGAATTCTTTCCAGACAAGCACCCCACACTCAGAACACTTAAAAAGCTTTGGAAAGTCCTGAATTTGTCCTTTTTTGCAGACAGGACAGGAACCCACGCTTTCGGTCTTTCTCTCAAAGCTCTTCCCCTTAAGCTTTTCTATCTCTTCAAGAGTTAGCTTTTTGACTTTTTCCACAAAATCCTGATAGCCTCTGTATCCAAGCTTTTTCTTATAAATGCTTTCAAGCTCTTCTTCCCATTTTCCTGTCAGCTCTGCATCCACCAGTGCTGAGCCTGATTGCCTGAGCTTTTCTACAAGCTCTTTTCCTTTCTGAGTAGAAATTAGACTTTTCCCTTTTAGCCTCACATAGTCTCTTTCCTTTAGAGTTTCAATAATACTTGCTCTTGTAGCAGGAGTGCCAAGACCAAGCTTTTCCATCACCTTCAAAAGAGTTGCCTCTGTATAGTGAGGCGGTGGCTGTGTGAATTTTGTAAGAGCCTTGAGGTCTTCTTTTAAAACTCTGTCTCCTTCTCTCAGGTGTGGAAGTTTGGTCTCTTTTTCCTTCTCCTGATACAGAGACTTCCAGCCAAGCTTTAGGTCAGTCTTTCCCTGAGAGTAAAACTCATACCTGCCAAGACGAGTAAAGACTTTTACAAGCTCATACTCATAGCTATCCATAAAAGCTCCTATGAACTTCCTCTTTACCAGCTCATAAATCTTCTTCTCATCACCAGCCAAATCATCTCCCCGCTTCTGAGGAATAATAGCATAGTGGTCCGTTAGCTTGCTATCATCAAATACACGCTTGCCTGCTTTATCTACTTTTTCTGCAAGCTCTTGATAGCCAAGCTCTTTCAGGATTTTCCTGACTAAATCCCTTGAGCTTTCCGCAAGGTGCTGTGCGTCAGTTCTTGGATATGAGATATAGCCCCTTTCATAGAGGCTCTGAGCGATAGAGAGAGTTTTTGATGCGGAAAAGCCATAAAGCCTGTTTGCCTCTCTTTGCAGTGATGTGAGTGAGTGAAGTAGTGGCGGTGGCTCTGATTTTTTGAGTTTTATGACTTTAAGCACTTCTCCTGTCTTTTCCCTGCTTAGCTCCTCCACAATCTTCTTAGCCTGCTCAGGAGATAGTCTGAAAGCGGTGTCTTCACCTTGTTTTTCTTCCTCATCATCGTCCATAGCTGTATCTGGCTTATCTCTGAGAAGCTCTTTCTTAAATACAAGGGTTGCCTCATACTTTTGCCCCTCCTTTGAGAAAATAGCCTTCACAACTCCATATGGCTCTGGCTTGAAGTTTTCTATTTCTAAATCTCTTTTTACCACTAAAGCTAAGGTAGGCGTCTGAACTCTGCCGACAGACCACACTCCTTGATTTGCCTTTATGCTTACAAGCCTTGTCAGATTTATTCCCACTATCCAGTCAGAATGCTGTCTTGCTATAGCACACTGATAGAGGCTGTCAAAGTCTTTTGCGGGCTTTAAGTTCTTTAGCTCTCTTCTTACCACCTCAGGAGTTAAAGCCTCAGAGGTCCAAAGCCTGTATGTTCTGTCCCAGTCTTTCCAGCCACAGTGGATTAAAATAAGCCTTGCAATAGCTTCGCCTTCTCGCCCCATGTCGGTTCCTATTACCACCATCTGCGATTTCTTTAAAAGCTCCCTTATCACTTTCAACTGCTTTGCCTGAGCCTGTCCTTTTACTCTGTATGAAAACCTCTCAGGAAAGATGGGAAGACTTTCTATTTCCCACTTCTGAGGTGCTATACTGTCATCTATCTCAAGAAGATGCCCCATAGCCCATGTTATCACATACTCGCCTGCTTCTATATAGCCATCTTTGGGTTTCCCACCGCCCAATGCCTTTGCTATATCCCTTGCCACTGATGGCTTTTCTGCCAGTATGAGCTTCATGCAAAAATCCTCCATAGAATAACAAGGGAGACTACTACCACAGCTACAGCTAAAAGAACAAAACCAATAGAAAACCAGAAGGCTAACTTTTCAAAATCCTTATCCATCTTTCATGTAATACTCCGTGTGAATTCCCTGTCCTCTGTCGTTTTCTACCACATAAACCTTTTTAAATCCAAACTTCCTAAGGAGATTCTGATGAGCTTTGTTTGAAGACCATGTCCTTGTGTATAAAACAGGATACTCTTTTAAGAGCCTCTCATAGAGTTTTTCTGCCACGCCCAGCCTTCTAAAAGCTCTTTCGACTGCTATAGTGGAAAGATAAAAAACTGGAGCTGAAGTAAAAGGTAAAAGCTTTTTTCTTACACAGGCACAGCCAACAACTCCATAAACAGGATGATAAGCTACAAAAATCCTCTCTGGACTTACATCTCTAAGATAGTCCTCTATTGAAGAGTTCCTCTCCGTAAGTGGCGGATAGAATTCTCCATCTACTTCTTCCAGCAAAGATACAATCTCTTCCTTAGAGCCTTCTCTTATCTCCAGAGACAGAAGAGGTTTTCTCACAACACAGTAATGTCTTACCGCAAAAACAGGAATATCGTCTTCTTCACATTTTTGCAGAAAAACTTCTTTAAAGACCTCTTTTCTGTCTTTGTCTTCTATTTCCTCAAGAAAAACATTAAGCCCCGCCACAGCAAAGCTCTTATACAATTCACCTCTTGTATAGTCCTGCGTCTCTATCCTCTTTTCATGAAACAACACTTTAAACCCTTTTCTTGAAAGCTCTTCCAAAAGCCTCCTCTGAGTCGGATAAAATAGCTTCCTGTTATAGTCTATATCCTTACCAAAAAGATGCTTGAAGATTCTTCTCGCCGTCTCATAAAGAGGAAAATAAGTCCATCTTCCCCCCTGATGCAGGAAAAACCAGCCACCTTCTTCTAAAAGACTAAACACCTTCTCAACAGCCCTATCCCAGTTTTCTCCAAACCAGTGAAAAACATTTGAAGAAGCCACAAAATCAAACCTTAAATCCGTATGCCACTCCAGAAAATCCGCATGAATATGCTCCACATGAGGATATAGCCTTTTGCCATGCCTGATAAACTCTTCATTAATGTCAAGGTTTACAACAGCACATAGGGGATATAGCTCTTTTATTCTGTTCGCCAGATAACCGTCCGCACCACCCACATCTAAAGCCAACGCTGGTTGATAGCCAACAGAAGAGAAAGTCTCATGAATAAGCTTTAAAAACCTCAAGTTCTGTCTTTTTTGAACATAACTCTTTTTAAGATACTCTACACTCATTTATAACCTCCTGCATAAAGCTTCTGCATGGCTATATACACGCTCCATACATACCTTGAGCTTTCTCTTGCTTTTGAGCCTTTGTTATAACAATCCACTGCCCGCCAGCTGTAGCCATAAGTGTCTATACAGTGCCTTAATACCATAGCCCCTAAGTGTATGTTGTAGCATGGCTCCCATGCCCATCTGGGGTCTATGCCATACCTGCGCAGATAACTGTCCCAGCTTGTGTTTATCTGCATTATGCCTCTATCCACTGTGCCATTCCTGTTTGTGTTGATAGCTCTTGGGTTGAAATTACTCTCTACCTGAGCTATGGCTATCAGAAGTTCATAAGGAACTCCATAGTGCTGACTTGCGGAGATAAAACACTGCTGGTAGGGAATTGCAAAGGAAAAACCAGTAAGAAATAGAAAAAGAAAAAGTTCCCTCATTAGAAGAAAGTTTAGACTACAAAAAGTTTTTTCTCCAGCAGATGCCCCTGAGCCAGTCCTATATTTAAGGCTCTTGTCTTTTTGAGATGCTCCTGAGTTTCCACTTTTTCAGCTACAAGCTGCAGGGGGAGTTTCAGCCCCTTTATGCTCTCTACAAGATGCAAAAGACTGGTGGCTGGCACTTTGTTTAAAACCTCAAGGTCAAGCTTAACCAGATTTGGCTCAAGGGTAATAATCCTGTCTATGTTGGAAGCTCCTTTACCAAAGTCGTCAAGAGACAGAAGAAAAGGAGCCTCTTTTCTGAGGCTGGCAAGCTCTACAAGCTCCTTATCTCTTATCCAGTCCTCACGAAGCTCTAAGATTACCACAAAAGGTAGCATCTCTATAAGGCTCATAATAGAGCCTGCAAAAACAAGAAGAGTGGAAGGCTTGATATTCAGCAAAAACCTGTGAGGCTCAGGAAGCACGCCGTTTTCCAGCATATGCCTGAGGGTAAGCACATTTGACAGGAATATCTCATAATCCCACTCCTCGTCTATTGACGCAAAAGCCTTCTCCGCCTCCCTGTTAAAGCCCCTGTAAAGCACCTCATAAGCCACTACCTTGCCCGTTCTTAAACTTACTACCGGCTCAAGCTTAATAAGTGCTTCATTTTTCATACAAACAACCTCCTCTGCACGCCTCTGAGCCTCATCAAAGCCAAAGCATTCCCTATCAGGATTTGCATGGCAGCTCCTTAAAATATATCCTGTTGTTTTCCTTATAGGGCGACCAGAAAAACCAGCCTGTTGCAAACCACACGCTACCTTTATCCATAAACTCCACTCTTCTGTCAAAAACGATAAGGTTTATGCCATACTTTCGGAAAAGCCTTCCTCTCCTTACCCCCTCTAAGGCGGTCAAAGGCAGTAAAAAATAAAAAGGCTTTTTCAGTGCATAAGCTCTTTCTAAAAACCTGTCCTTTAAGCTATAAGGCGGATTTGACACAATGGCGTCAAACCCAAAATCTGGTTCATCTTTTAAAAAGTCAAAGCCTTTTTCAATATGCGTGGAAATGACCTCAAAGCCAGCCTCTTTTAAAACTCTTGATATCTCAGAATTTCCTCTGTCTGTTGGCTCCCAGAGAACTCTCCAGCCACGCAAAAACTCAATAAGAGGATAGACCGCACAGGCAGGCGTCCTCAGCTCATCATTCCTGCCCGCATATATAAGAGCCTTCTTCATTGCCTCTCTGTGAGCCTCACCTCTCCACCACTGCCATAAGCAGACAGGCTTGATGAGGATATCCACACCTGCGAAAGCTTGCCCCACCTGCATTTAAAATCCCCCCACAGGTATAGCCTGTCCTTAACAAGGGGGCAGACCTTTGAAGAAAGCACTTCCTCAACATTTTTGTTTTTGACGCAGTAGGCTTTTACCTTCCTGAGACACTCCTCTATAGCCTGACGCTCTTCCTGAGACTGAAGATACTTCTGCCTTTCCTCAAAGGCTATACCAGAAACAAAAAGAGAAAAGAGCAGTAGAAAGCCCCCTATCGTATAGGCAATAGCCTCTTTTTCAAGCTCTTGCTCTCTCAAGAGAAAAACCCTCCAGCTTTTTTATACCGTCCTCCAACACATATATGCCCCACTCACTTGCAAAAGAGGCTGGCACGAATAGATGCCTCAAGGCTCCGCTTTCATAAAGCTCCACCAAAAGCCTGTAGCCTTCCTCTCCAAAAACCTCTATGAGTGCCTTTTCAAACTCCTTGCGTTTTTTCAGAAACTCCTCTCTTATGTTCTTCTCCATTTTCCACCACCAGCACCACATCTGCCTTGAGCAGGAAGGAACTTTTCAGCTCCTCCTGCCTTTCCACATGAGCTACCACATAGCCTTTTTTCAACAGCTCCTTCTCAATCTTTCTTGCCTTATCCCTGCTTGTTTGAATTACCCTCAAGCCACCTCTCATCGTCATACTCCACCTCAAAGGAGTGATATGTGATTTCTTCTCCGTCTCTCTCTCTTCTTTCCTTTCCTTTGTAGATAATCCTTACAAGCACGCCAGAGCCTACCTTGTCCTCAAGCTCTTCCATCTGCCTTGCAAGATTAGCAGAAGCAAAGAGAAGATACCTTGTCTTTTTGTCTTCTGATACCAGGTTCAAAATAGGACTGTCAAACTTCTCAGAGTGATTGAGCTTTTCAAAGTATCCCACAAGCTCACCACCCTCTTTAAGTGTAAAGTAGCCTTCCTTTTCCTTGCCAACGGAGACCCATATCTCCTCATAGCTCTCTCTCTGCCTTAGCTTTTTCCACGCCATAGCAAGTCCTCCTTTTAAAGTCCTGAGCTAAGAATATTTTAGCAGATAAAGACCATTTCCCACTTTTCTGGGGAATTCCCCAGAAAAAAAACTACTTGACAAAGTCCTAAATTTGTGGTATACTCTTCTTCAAGACCAAAAAATGTGGTATAATAATAAGCATCATGAAGAAGGAGGTGGCAGGTATGAAAAAGCCTGTGGTAGTTTTAGTTAAAGACGGAAAGCAAAAGCTAATAAGGAAAGAGGAATTAAGGAAATACGTTCTGATAGGGGAGATACCTGAGGAGCTTGCCCTTGTGCTGGAACATATCCTTACATGCCTTGAGATAGCTGAGAAAAACTAAGTAGGAAGGAGGTGTGAACCATGGAGCCTATGGAGCCTTTTGCTGAGATTAAAAAGAAAGAGCTAATTGACATAATTTATGTCAATTCTGATGAAACTGAGGTGCTAAGGTTTAAAGTGTACAGGGCTGTGCGCAAATCTCGCAAGAAGGAGTATTACCTAATAGTGCACAGATACATAGACGGGCTATACACAACTGACTTAATCTCAAAAACTGTCTATCATGAAATAAACATGGTAGGATACACGATAGAAGAGGCTATACAAGCACTCAAAAAAGCGATACAAAAATATACCACTGATATGGTGATAGACTCCTTGTGGATAAAAGACGAGGAATTGCTGGAGAGGGCTGGGATTACAGGGGAAGAAAAGCTCAATGAACGATTAGAAAAGCTCTTCAAGCTTTCAAAGCTTGACTGAAAAGGAGGTGCAGCTATGAAACAAAGAGTGTGGATGCTAAGGAGGTTCTGTCATGAGCATAAGAGTTGAAGGTGTTATAGACCTACCTCATGTAGATTTGAAAGACCTTGACACTCTGTATGAACTCTTTCTCTTCCTGCAGGAAAACAACATCATCAGCGCAGGCTCTTTTAATCCAAAGGAGTGGCTTTACATACTCAAAGACGGAGTTCTAAAAGTCATTCATAAAGAGAGAGACTGGAGCTACTTTGAATTCCACCAAGATGGTCGGTTCTTCATAGACAAGCACCACACGATTACAGAGAAGCAGGCAGACGACGCTGTAAAGGCAATAAGAGAGTTCTACCCAATGGTTAAGAAGGCTTTAGAGGTTCTAAAAAGCGTGCCAAATGCAAAGCTAAGCTACGACAGAGAAAGAGAAAAGCTTGTAATAGAGGTAGAAGAGCTATGAAGAAGGTGGTGTTTGAAATAGACAAAGAGGGGAAGGTCTTGATAAGAGCAGAAGGCTATCAGGGCAATCAATGTGAATACTCTCCTACTGTAAAAAAAATCCTTGAGCTGTTGAAAGCTCAGGGGGAGATAGACAAAGTAGAAAAGCTCTATGAAGAAAAACAAACACAAACACAAGAGGAGGTCTGGTAATGTTTTACGTGGTAAGAACCAAGGATTATAGGAGAGTTATAGACAAGATAGTCAGGAGCTATCAGACGAAGAACATAGAGGAAGGCACTCAGTATAGAGTTTTTGTCTATTCACCAGCCATAGAAACTGTGGAAGGGCAAAGCTTTGACAGAGAGAGCTTTTTCAGAGCTTTGAAGGACGGACAAGAATATGTCTATATCTTCAGGAATTTCTGTCCTTTTAATGCTGATGAGATTGCTCACATCGTAGAAAAATACATGCTTTGCTCTTCACCCGTTGATGTTTATGTGCTGTCAGCCATTTATGAGATACCTCAAGAGGTCTCTTCTCATGTGGTAGAGATAGATGACTATCTTCCTTCTCAAGAAGAAGCTGGAGAGGATTATTTTCAAGGGCTATCTTCTGTTGAAGTAAAGAAAGCCAAAAGGCTTGGGAAAGACTTGAAAGAGGCAAGAAAGGAAATACTTAAGCAGGCAGGTGGAATACTTGAAGTCTTTGAGCCTTGTGAAGTTGAGCAGGCAATAGGTTTAGGAGAGGTTATAGAACTTATAAAGGCTATGAAAGGTCATGGAAAGGGAACGCTTTTGATGGGTGTGCCTGGGACAGGGAAAACGCTTATAGCCAAGAACCTCTCTAAGGAAGATGTGGTTGTAAGGTTTAACTTTTCTGCGGTGTATTCAAAGTATGTGGGGGAAAGTGAAAGGAATTTGAGGATAGCTTTGAAAACTCTTGAGCAGTTTGGGAATTGTTTTGTCTTCATAGATGAATTTGAGAAAGCCCTTAGCACAGGACAAGGAGACAGCGGAGTATCCAGGAGGCTCTTGGGAGAGTTTTTATCGTGGCTTGAGGACAGAAAGAGAGGACAATACATAATAGCCACTCTTAACGACCTTACCAACATACCTGTGGAGCTGGTAAGAACTGGCAGGTGGGACTTCATGCTGGGGCTTACTCCACCGCCTCAATCAGTGAGAAACCAGATAATAGACTACTACGCTCAGAAATACTCACTGCCTTTTGACGCAAAGCTTGCAAGCATTCAAGGAATAACACCTGCGGACATAGCCACCATCTACAGAGTTGCCTATGTGGTAGGGCTTGAAAAGGCAAAAAGGTATGTAAAGCTCACAAAAGACCTGCATCCTCATTTTGACAGGCTTGTGGAGCTTGTAAAGAAATACACGGTGCTTGTGTGGGAGGAAGACATACATGAGCTTGTATAAGTGGCAAAAAGAGTGCTTAGAGCTTATAAAAGACAGGAACGGGATAATCTCTGCCCCTACCAACGCAGGAAAGACAAAAGTGGCATACCTGTGGATGGATGTAAAGGGGGCTGTAGAGGGCAGGCACAAGATAATCTACACAGTGCCCATAAAGGCTCTGGCTAATGAAAAAACAGACGAATTAATCCAACTCTATGGAAAAGAGCATGTGGGAATAGAGACGGGAGATGTGAAAGTAAGAGAAAACTCACCAATTCTTGTCTGCACGCAGGAGATATACACAAGGAAGTATGCCCGCCAAAAGAAGAACTTCAAGGTGGTTATGGACGAATTTCACTACATCTTTTCTGCAAAAGACAGAGCAAGGGCATACATAGACGGCATAAGATACGCTCAGAAGAGCCACAAGCTACTTATAATGAGTGCTACTCTTTCTAAGCCAGAGAGAATAAAGGCTTATCTTGAGAAGAACACAGGCAAGGACTTTGTGCTGTATGAGACGGATTTTAGACCTACAAAGCTCACATTTACTGAAAAAGTCTTCACTCTGAAAGACATACCACCTTATAGCCTTGTGTATGTCTTCAATACATATGCTATAGACCGCATGGTTAGAAGACTTACCGCTGAGTATCCTCAACTGCCAATACTCAAGAGAAGAAAAATACAGAAAATAGCTCAAGACTTTAAAGTCAATCTTGAGAAGTTTCCAGAAGTTCTCCACGGCATAGCTAAATACCATGCAAAGCTCACATACACAGAAAAGAGGTTTATAGAAAGGCTTGTCAGAGAGGGCTTTATCAGCATAGTCTTTGCCACAAGTGCCTTAGGAGTGGGGGTCAATCTTCCCTTTCAGTGGGTTTTGTTTGCTACCTTGAAAGTGCCGACTGGCAGAGGAGAGCAGGATTGGCTTTCCAAGATAGACTTTGTCCAGCTTGCAGGAAGGGCTGGAAGGAAAGGGTTCTTTGATGAGGGGTATGTAGGTTTTCTAAAGCATGACTATGTGCCTTATGAGGACTTTTATGAAAGCCATGACCACTACAGAACTCTTCTTGTAAAGCCCTTAGAAGAGCCTGTTATAAAGCTCACAGTAGATTTAGAGGCTGTAGTGAAAGGACACAAAGACTTTGATGAGGAGATAGAGTATGTGTCAAAGTATTCTGAGCCACCGCTGACAGAGGAAGAGGTCAAAAGGCTAAGGCAGTGGGCGGAAAGTGTAAAGAAGACGCTCTCAGGACTTTCAGAGCTTGAAAGAACCGCTCTTTCTAAGTTTTATCTTCCTGAGCTTGAGCTTGAGGAAAATATAAGACTTGCCAAGCTTATAGTCAGCAGGCAGGCAAAGCTTTATGAAAACAAGGAATACAGGGTCTTTTATTCTTCTGACCTTGAGAGCTTTATAGCAAGAGATGACGAGGTAAAAGAACTGCTTGTCATAAGAAAGATAATGAGGACTTTGCAAGGTAAGAAGTTTGAAGACACTTATCTGTATTTTGAAGGGCTTGAAGAAGTAGAAAAGAGGATAAAAGAGCTTGACCCATTACTTCTGGAGGTAGGCTGATGGTAGGAGTGCTTATGCTTTATAATGACGAAAGGTCAAGAGGAGAGCTACACTTAGCAAACGGATACTTTTATGATGGCTTTGTAGCTATTAAGGAAAACTCAAGGCAGGAGCCATTGCCAAAAGGCTACTACATTGTGAAGTTTATAGAAGAGCGTCAGGGCAAATACGAAAAGTATCCTTATGTATCAATGCTGAAAAAGTTGCCTCTTGATCTTGCTTTTCTTGAGACGGTGCTGTGCCTTTCTGAGCTTTCTCTTCACACACAGAGAGACCTTTTA
>FWWM01010823.1_pt1 | contig 15963 bp, 14 predicted proteins | sample 2228351 | NCBI WGS metagenome assembly FWWM01 (sample SAMEA103939774, study PRJEB20133) | metagenome | reverse complement strand
TATAAACACCATTACATCTTAACCAAAACCACTTCATCTGCTTCGAGTGGTTGACCAGCAGTACCTCTGTTGTATCGCTTTCACCCCCCATAGTAGTTATCTACCTCTTTGGAAACAACTATGTAGCCGCAGACCACGGACACAGCTCCATTTTCAAGAGGCTTCCAACACCTTCCCTCGCACGTGTTTTACATTCCTCGAGAATAGACGTGGAGTCAAGGCGTTACTCATCAGTTATGATAGGCCACATCTCTGAGCTCGGATCTATAACAGCCGTTTTTATCCTATGTTTTTCTAAGACCAATGAAAAAAGGCTGGCGCTGGTTCTCTCGCCTATCGCCAGTAGTTAGTCTAAAAGGTTTGGCGGTTATCTGGGTTTAAGGTGTTGTACGTTTCTTAGAAGATCGTCAGCGACGCCCTTACGCAGGGAAAAACAACTACAACCTAGTTACCCTTCTGGCTAAGGCGTTTTACGTATCGTGCAGCGCTCTCTATACCCTTCTCATCCGACAGGACAAAAGACCCACTAAGCTTGACAACTAAAAGGGTTAACATCAGAGTTTCTGTCAAACCGTCCCCCAAGCAAGTCATCCGAAGGACTTCAAACACGTTATGTCAAGGCTAGAGGGCCTCGAGTACGTGCCCGATGTGTGATGTAAGATCAAAGCCGAATGGGCTGGTGTTCTCATGCAAAGCCAGTACCTCGGTTTGATACGGAATTTAAGACGGTATATTTCACTTGGTAGGTTAATTCCCACCCAAATCAACTCATTTTTCATTTTGTCATCAAAAATGAGCTATCTTATCTATAACTCCCCATCTTCATCATGGCGTGGTGCGCTATCCTTAATATCGTTACCTCATCAAAGAGCCTCCCCGCAACCTGTACACCTATAGGAAGACCGTTGGATGAAAAACCTGCCGGAACAGACACAGCAGGTATGCCGGCCAAATTATATAGAATAGTTTGCGCTGTATACATGTTATAAATTTCCGTTGCCTCTGCGTCAAACCCCTTTACTGCAGCAACTTTGACAGCCGTTGCTGGTGTGGTTGGTGAGACTATTGCATCATAGTCATCCAGTATCTTCAAGACAGCGTCCTTTATCTCCCTGAGCGTTTTCAATGCTTTGATGTAGTCGGTGGCCGAGTATGCCCTGCCTTTAAGTATCATTTTTCTAGCGACCTCTCCATAATCTTTTTCATTTGTTTTGAACCATTGGTCGTGGAAAGCTGCTGTCTCGGCCAAAGCTATCGTTTCCCAGCATGTCCTTTGAGACGTTGATTGGCTGAAATCGATTTCTTCCACGGCTATCCCAAGGCTCTCCAAAACGTGGATGAACTCTTTAAACTTACGCATCACTTCGCCGTTGCAAAACCCAACGTCGCTGAATATACATACCCGAAGGCCATCGACCATGCTTTTAACCATAGCCGGATAATCAGGGACTTCTGCGTAAACGGATGACTCATCCGCAGGGTCATATCCAGCCAAGTGTTTTAAAACTATCGCGGCGTCCATGGCTGTCGATGTAAAAATTCCTACATGGTCAAGACTCCAGCTACGAGGAATTACCCCATGTTTGCTGACTCGGCCATAAGTTGGTTTCAAGCCAACTACGCCGCAGAGTGATGCTGGGATTCTCACCGAGCCGTCTGCGTCCAACCCAATAGACACCGTTGAGAGGCCTGCCGCTATAGCTGCGGCTGAGCCTCCGCAGGCCCCTCCGGAAATAAATTCGACGTTCCAAGGGTTCTTGATGGCACCGTAGTGAGGGTTATAGCCTGTAGCCCCTAATGAGAATTCGTCGAGATTTGTGAAGCCAGTAATTATCGCCCCAGCCTCTCGTAGCTTCATCGAGACCGTTGAATCATAGCCGGCCACATTTTCGGCCAATATCTTCGAGCCGGCCGTGCATCTGAAACCTTTCACGTAAAAAACGTCGGTAAGCGAAACAGGGATGCCATGCAGCGGTCCTCTATATCTACCTGCCTTAATCTCTTTATCGGCCTCCTCAGCCTCCTCCAAAGCCTTCTCCTCCAAAACAGTTATGAATGCATTTAGCACATGGTTTTTCTCCCAAATTTTCTCCAGAACACGGCTAACCAGCTCTGATGGTGTCAGCGCTCCAGTTTTAACCTCGCTGACTAAATCGGCCAACGATGTCTTTTCTATCCACAAACACCCAGCATCTTTAATAGTCAAGATTTAGCTGTTACTCAGATTTTTACATGAAGATATATATGACGATGTTTTCTCTGAACGAAAATGGTTATTAGGCATGCTTCACAACAAGCAGAAATAAACCTGTCTTGAAGATGAGCTCACACATCGGCGTGGTCGAGGCCTGTCTGTGGGAAGTAGCTAAGGAGGAGGCTGTGGACAGTTACAGCGTCCACTTTAAAAAGGATGGCGAATTTAGACAGTTTGAAGCTGGCTACCTATCAAATCTTCTTGTTTTAGAGGTCCTGTAAATACATTGTAAATTGTTTCAAAGACTTGTTTAAATTAAGGTTTAGAACTTGTTGAAGTGTTTGGAGCCGCGGTATCTTGTCGAGGTGAAAGTCTCCGACAAAGCTTTGAAAGCCGAGCCTGAGATTTTAGAAGCTGTCAAAGGCGTTGTGAAGGGCAAGATGCTGTCGAGGATGAAGAAGGAATACGTTGACTGTCCTGTGGCTGGCACGCAGGTTGCTTTTTTAAGTTGTTTTTTATGTGTCAGCCACATACGGAGGGTTAAAGGCTTTGTTCACTGCGCAGGTGTTGAGAGAAGGGTGAGATCTTGAGAATATCCCCCCTCCTCTTCTCGGGAGCCTTGGTTCTCCTTTTCGGAGTTTTTCTGGCAGTAGCCGGCCTTCCTTTTTCGTATATTTTTATATTCGCCGGTCTGATTATGTCTGCGCTGGGTTTTTTCATGGCCCCTCCACCATCGGTCGAGCCTGAGGCTGGGAAAAAGTTTTGCTGGTACTGCTATGAACAGATACCTTCTGAAGCGCGTATCTGTCCCTACTGTAAGCTTAAGCAGTAGATCCTCAGCCTATTTGGATCACTTTCACCTCGCCCCCTGAGTAAACCGACTTTAACAAGGCCTTACCGTGTTTAGAGTTTTTCCTAACGGTTATTACTCCGTTTCTGCCGACGGTCGCTGTGAACAGATATTTGTCGTCTGAATATATGTTGACGCGCTTTCCAGCGTTCTCCTCACCGACTTCTATTCTAAGGCTGTTGTCGCTTTCCTTCACCTCGCACCTCAGCTCGTTGCCGATGCTGAATATCTTAGGCTCTACATCAATCGAAACACCTAGCTCTTTCTCTAACCTGTTTAATGTCTCGCCTTTACGGCCAATAATTTTAGGTAAAGCATCCCTGCTCATCCTAGCCAACACCTTCTTCCTCCCGATCACCTTCACCTCAACTTCTCTGTCAAACCTTTTCAACACATCAACGACTTTTCGCTCAAGCTCCTCAAACTCTTTCCTCAAGTCCTCAGTTACTTTTCCGACAGGTATGATAACGTTTTCCTCACCGTAGGTGTATATTTCATACTCTAGTTCACCTGTCTGGAAGTTCCTTACCTCTACAAGTGGACGGGCTAGGTCCTCTTCGGTCATGCCTGTTGGAACTCTAACTGCTAGGGAAAGTGTATAGACCTTTGCGATGCGGCCTGCCTCTAGAAAAATAACAGTGTCGATTATATGTGGTATCATGCCCAACTCGACTCGGCCGATAAATCTCTGTATAGCTCCTACCGCGTTGCTCGAATGGACGACCCCTATCATCCCAACACCTGCAAGGCGCATGTCGCTGAAGATCTGGAAATCTTTGTTCCTTCGGATCTCGTCAAAGACTGTATAGTCGGGCCTGACCAATAAAAGTATTTCAGCTGTCTTCTCAAAGTCACCCTCCAACGGGCCGTACTGGGTTATCTCAGCCCCAACCTGAAGGTCGCGCGGCGACTCGAGTGTTTTCACTACCTTCCCTCTCTTAGCGTAGAACTCGGCTAGGCTTGCTGCGAATGTAGATTTTCCGCTTCCCGGAGGTCCAGCTATCAGTATCCCCTCTGCGCTCTTTTCGAATCTTTCTAGAAGTGCTGGTGGAAGGTTGTAGTCTTCAAGCCTAAGCTTGACTATTGGTCTGACTATCGTTATTTCAAGGCCGTCGCTGAAGGGTGGCCTGGCTACAGCTATCCTGTAGTTTCCTATCTGAGCAACGAAGGCACCGCTCCTAACTATCTCTATACTTCCCTCTGGCTTTAACCTGGCATATTCTGTTATTTCTCTGATTAGGTTGTTCAGCTCCGAAGCTTCCAGAGGCCTGCTGTCCAGAGTCACTAGCTGGAAGTTCCCAGGCCTCCCCCTTTTAGCCATCAACGGGGCCCCTTCTTTAAAGTGTAGGCTTAACGTGTCTTCGGTGAGGTACTTTTCGAATGACATTTTGGCAGGCAGCTCGCTTGGTGGGAAGTACCTGACCGATATACCTTCAGCCTCGGCTACGAGGGCCTGAACATAATCGGAGGTATAAAGGCAGGCATTCTCCTTTTTCGCAACCTCCCTTATCAAAGCATCGATCCTTCCTTTCCTGGCCAGCCTTATGTCTTCCAGGCTTGGCCTCTCTCCTGAAAACTTTAACTTGATCTTATGTTCTTGGGCGGCGCTCCTGATCTTCTTTAACTCATTAAGACCTATGAAGCCTGGTTCACGTTTTTGGGATGCCTGTGCCTGTAACTCGTCGATGACCGCTACTGGAATTATCAACTCAGCGCCATCCAGCTCACCAGAGTCGACGAGCTGTTTGACTGTTCCGTTGATGATCGCCGATGTATCGGGAACTATTTTTAACTGGTTTTCTGCCCTATGGTCTGTTCCAAGATGGTTTAAAAGCTCCATAGGATTTGATACGATCTCTTTCACGCCGGCGGATAGCATCTGCTCGCGGCTATGAAGGCCACCCTCAAGCCCTATGAAACGGGCTCCAGCCTCGACAGCAGCCCTGTAGTCGTTGATGCTGTCACCAACATATATTATGTTATTTGGTGTTGTCTTCATTTTCTCGCTGACCTTTAGCAAAAGGTCAGGCCGTGGTTTCATCCTTTCCACATCATCGCGTGTAACTATCGCATCGAAAAACTGTATAAGCCCTGTTTTGGTCAAGGATTCCACTGCTGCTGAGCGATGGGTATTTGTTACTACAGCAAGCCTGTAACCTAGTTTTTTCATCTTCTCAAGGATGTAGGCGATGTCTTCACGGGCCTTTGCATTCTCGGCCGCTCGTTTCTCGTTCTCGGCCATCAGCTCAAAGACCTGCTCCCTAAACCTCCTATATTCCTCGCCTGATAGGGTAAGGTTGGCTTTCTCGATAAGCTCTTGTATAGATTCTTTGTCATGCATTTCTATGCCGAGGTGATTTGCTATTTCGGCTATCCTTTTTTTTATGGTATTTATGTCTAGTTTTAACTCCACCAACGTGCCGTCGAGGTCGAATACCACGATTGACGAATGCTCCGCCATATCTTCGTGGAACGCCACCACCTCTAACTAACCATATTAGGTACATGATAAACTTGTTTTATTGTGAGAGAAGTAGCGATAGTTGGTGTTGGCCAGTCAAGGTTTGGCCGCATTCCCGAAATGACCATATCAGAGCTTGCATGGCAAGCTGTTAAGCAGGCTTTACAAGACGCTGGCATAACGCAGAAGGATGTTCAGATGGTTTCCGTATCAAACGTGGGCGGATGGAGCTCCGAGCCCCTTCCAGCTATAACCGTAAATGAGTACTGCGGGCTGTCGGGGGTTGGAACATACAGGGTTGAAGCGGCATGCGCCTCCGGCTCCGCGGCTTTAACAACAGCCTATGGTATGATCGCATCGGGGGCCGTTGACATAGCTTTAGCGGTTGGTGTTGAGAAGATGACCGAGGTACCCGCTCCTATAACCGTTGAGTTTATCGGCCGTGCTGGAAACTATTTCTGGGAATTCAGCCAATTCGGCCTTACATTTCCAGGCTATTATGCACTCTACGCCACGGCCTACCTAAACGAATACGGTGCGAAGGAGGAGGACCTGGCCTCTGTTGCTGTTAAGAACCATTATTATGCTTCCTTCAACGAGTTGGCTGCGTTTCAGAAGCGTATATCTGTAGACGATGTTATGAAAAGCAGGTACGTAGCCTGGCCTTTGAAGCTCTATGACTGTTGCCCAATTACCGACGGGGCCGCTGCTGTTGTTCTTGCCTCTGCAGAAGTTGCACGTAAAATCACCGACACACCGGTCTGGATAAGAAGTATAGGCTACAGCTCTGACACCTCTAACCTTAGCAAACGCCCCCATTTCCTAAGCCTCAAGGCAGCCAGGAAAGCTGCTGAAGAAGCCTATAAAAAAGCAGGGATAGATCCATCGAGGCCTTTCAAATATCTAGACGTGGCAGAGGTCCACGACTGCTTCACTATAGCCGAAATACTTGCCTACGAGGATCTTGGGTTTGCAAAGCCTGGCTCAGGTTTTATGCTTGCCAGGGAAGGGGAGACATACAAAGGCGGTTTGATCGCTGTAAACCTTGATGGTGGTCTTAAGGCTAAAGGCCATCCGATTGGTGCAACAGGCATAAGCATGGCCGTTGAGATAACAAAGCAGCTCCGCCAACAGGTCCAACATGGGAGGCAGGCTGACATAGTAAATGGAACCGGGCTGGCCCATAACGTTGGGGGAACTGGCCATTACGCATATGTAGCCATCTATTCCCTTCAAAGAACGGGGTGAAAAGATGAGCATTTCACGGGAAGACCTTGAGAGGATGGTTAAGACATGGCTAGAGACAGTTGAACAGATAACCCGCAGCGAGGGTCTCCCGGTCATCCCTGATGAGAAGACGGGCGACCCTATATGGGTCGACGTTAGAGAGCTCAGGCTAAAATATCTACTGCCTATCAAGAGGGTTAAGAAATTTTTCGACGGTTTGAAGGAGGGGAAGGTTTATGCAACGAGGTGTCCTATAAAGAATATCTACTATTTTCCACCTCAGGCCGACTGTCCTGAATGTATGGATGAAAAAGTTGAATGGGTTGAAATAAGCTGTAGGGGAAGGCTTGTGACATATACGGTGATAAATGTCAAACCGGTAAGCTATATGCATTATCCTGACTATGTTGTGGCAATCGCAAGAATGGATGAAGGCTTCAACGTGCTCTGCTGGATGGCGGTAGATGACTTCAAAAAAATTAAGGTCGGTATGCCTGTGAAACTCGTGGTCAAAAGACGTGAGCCTGAAGGGTTTCTGACATATTATCTTGAGCCTGCTTAGCCAGCCCTTCTAGTGGCAGATACTATCGACAAGACGTCCCTGTCCTTTAGCCTATAGTCGCCTGGGAGACGGAGCCCAGTCCTAACATCTATGGCATATAACAATCCCTTCTCCAGCTCTGAATGGATGTTTCTAGCAAGGTCGCGTACAGTTGAGTTTGGCGGCATGAGGTAGGCGTCTGGGAGGACCTTTCCAGACTTGTCTGAAAGCTTTGACGCATCGGAGACGGGATAGACTACGGACATCCCAAGTAGCTTGAAGACGGCCACGTTGATGGCGAACTGTACACCTGTATGCATATACTCACCGAAGATCTTCGACTCTATAAACTCCAGGGCTTTTCTCTGCTCTTCTGTGAGCTGTTCCGGATTAATTATTTTAAACTCCTCACTGCCTGGTATGTATTTTATAAGGCCTTTCTGGACTGCTCTACGTAAAGCCAGCTCCGCTTCCGCACATGCCGGGATGACGATGTAATTCGTTAAGCTTTCCCTTAAAATTTCAAAGTTTGCAGCCGCAGTCTCCAGATCCATTTTGTTGGCCAGAACCAGCATTGGCTTGGAGACTTCTAAAAGTTTTTCGGCGAATTTTTTGTCATCCAGCATTGTCCAGTTGTTGAAGTCTTTATTACGTAGACCCGAGAGACGTAGAGCTGTATCGATATGTATGGAGGTTATCTTTATCCCGTGAAGTACTTCTGCCATTGCCTCTGGGAGGTCTTTACCTGCCTTCAGGCTTCTCACTATCTTGTCCTCTTGTCTGTTGATTAACCGCATCAGCCAAACCACAAGCTCTTCATGTATATCATAAAAATCAGCCAATGGGTTTCCCACACCCATCTTCGTTATCCGTCCCTCTTCATCTACGCTGCCCGATGCATCGACAACATGGATCAGGGCATCTGCCTGTGAGGCAACAGATAGAAACTGGTTTCCAAGCCCTTTACCGGCAGAGGCTCCTTTAATCAATCCAGGTAGGTCTATCAGCTCAACTGGTATGTATCTGTAGTTTTCTATACAGAGAGAGTTCCGTGGGTCATCTTGTACGTTAAATTCTTTACATACGCAAGGTGTTATGGCGTATGTTGTACCGTAGTTGGGTTGTTTTGTCGTGAAGGGATAGGAGGATACTTCCGCATATTGTAGGGTTGCTGCGTTGAAGAATGTTGTCTTGCCAGTGTTGGTTTTACCAATTAAACCTATACGGACGGTCATCTACAACCTCTCTAAAATACATCTATTGCTCGTGAAAAACTTTATCAGATAATACGGTCGTAAGTTTTTAAAACCGTCGGTATCTCCTCAAGTACGTCTTCAGGGGTTATATGTAGGCCTTTCTTTTCAGCAGCGGCAACCCCGGCCAGCCCGTTGACATATACTCCAGCAACAGCTGCGTTTAAAGGAGTAGCGCCTTTTGCAAGGAGCCCTGCAACAAGCCCTGTCAAAACATCCCCTGTTCCGCCGACTGTCATGGCAGCGGCTATGGGCTGTTTTCTGTTGATGAAAGTCTCAACACCGTCGGAAACAACATCGACGTGCCCCTTGAGCAAGGTTACAACCTTATGCTCTCTGCTGACCTCTGCCACGTTCTTCACCCTTTCCTCAACCGACGATCCTGGGTCAAAACCATAAACCCTTTTAAACTCTCCAGCGTGCGGTGTGAGGACACATTTTTTACCTGAAACATATAGTAAGATATCGCTGAAAAGCGCTGTAGCATCTAAGACAACACCTATATTTCTCTCCGAAAGTTTTTCAACAAGCTTTATTATTCCTTTCTCACAGCCTTTTGCAAGCCCAGGCCCTATAGCGGCTGCAACAACGTCGTCAAGAACCTTGTCAAGCCTCTCGATGCTTTTCGAGGTCAATTTGTAGTCGGGCAAAGGCAGAACGATTAGGGAGGGGGACATGGCACGGATGGCTGTTGAGATCTTTTCAGGAACGGCCGTATAGACAAGGTCTACTCCAGCACGCATAGCCCCCATCGAAACTAAAAAGGGAGCACCGTGGTAAAGCCAGCTTCCACCGACGACCAAAACGACCCCATTCTCACCCTTTCTTGACCAGGCCCTCCTAGGCAAACAAGCCTTAGCCAAATCCGCCTCGGAGATCTCCCTATAGGAAACGTTCATGAACTTAATACGCATGGCACGGTTAAAAACATGACATAGAGATTAGATTTATTTCCGAAGTAGATTTTACATCGGTAGGCCTTGCTGGTGTTAGGAGGTTCTATATACGCAGTGGCTACAGCTGTCCGTCTCTCTAGGGCAGGATACAAGGTAACCCTTATACATAAAGGTAGGCGTCTCGGGTCCTTTCCCTTCACGCTCCTTTCCAAGGAATATTTGGCAGAGCTAGGGGTCGATGCTTCGCTTCATTCGGAAGAGGAGACATCAACGTTTTATGTGGATGGGCAGATCGTCAAAATACCTACTACCCTCTATCTATGCAGGACAACACCGCTTCTTGAAGAAACCCTAGCCTACAACGAGATAGAGTTTAATTATAAATTTCCAAAATCCGTTGACCGGGAAATTATCGACTGCGAGCCCAGGCCCTGGGAAAACCTTCGGTTGTTTCAGGCTGTTGTTGTGAAGGGGCAAAGGTCAGACAGTTTCTTGGAGGTAGGAGGCGTAAAAGGCCTCTATCTTTCAGTTACTTTTCATGGTGGGAGGTTGGCTGTAGACTACAGATACTCGACACGTCTTCTTGGAAAACACAGCAACGCTATCGCTTTTATCGAAAGACCGATAGCCTATCCAACCCTAGCTAACAATAGACTTTTTCCAGCAGCATCCCTCGCAGGACAAGATATGGCTGAGATAATTGACGATGCCGAAGTGTTGAATAGAAATACGGCTACGGTTTTGGAGTTTTTGAAGGGGGTTGGCAGAACATCTTTAAAAGATTGTTTTGCCAGCCTATTCCTTTGAGTTAACATTTTTATCTCTGCTGTCTATTAATCCCAATGCCAAAAGAGGCGGGAGAAAAATGGTCGAAGACTCTGTTGTCCTTATTGGGAAAAAGCCGACGATGAACTATGTGCTGGCTACAACACTTCCCTTGGTAGAGGGCAAACGCGTTATCTTGAAGGCACGTGGAAGAGCAATAGCCAAAGCAGTTGACGTGGTCGAAGTTGTGCGTAGACGATTTATCCAAAACGCTGTTATAGAAAAAGTAAACATTGGAACAGAGGAAGGGAAGGTTGGCGAAGACGGCCGAAAAAGAAACGTCAGCACAATAGAAATAATCCTTTCGCAACCAAAGACATCCAACAAATAGGCTGATCGGCCCGGTAAAATCCGGGCACCACCCATTTTTATTTAACAAATATGGTCCTTCCAATTCAATGATTTTGAAGTCTAATTAGTTGCTAAGACCGTTAACGTAAGTGATCATATTTGATGCCTCATAGTTTGACTTTTTACTTCCTCCGGCCTTTCTTTGTTTACTGATGGATCTTTAGGGGTCTAGCCAGAATGTCCTTGATAGAAAGGCTCTAGCATAGATTTCTCTTGAAATGCCTAAACTCCTATGGCTACAGATCGTTAAGCCCCTCGCTTTTCGAAAAGTATAGCACACCATCTAGCTCGTCGGGGTGTCTAATAACCGTCCGCATTACACAAAAGAGCTCAATCACAATAGTTATGGAACATGGATGACAAGGAGAAAGAACACCAAAGACGTATTGTGCTACTATCTAAATAATACATTGTATTACATCAGAGCTGTTCGTCTTCTGGAAGTCAAAAGCTGACTTCAAGCTTATAGGCAAAAACTTAAGTAAAAGTTGACAGCCCCCGTTTATCGAGATGTCGGAGGCTTTTGTCAAGGCTTACAAGTATGTTGAAGAACAGCTAGGCAGATCGGTCCCAGAGTTTGTCATTCAAGAAAAGATGCCCGAGTTCAGGGACGGGGCCTTCGTCGTAAACAAGTATATTCCAGGCGATCCGCCGATGCTTGGAATGTCCCTTAAAAATCCCGGCATACAGATTAGCCGTGAGCTTATAGTTAAGGTCGAGAAGTTTGCTAAAAGGAGAGGGTTTTCGATCCAAGTGGAGGGTGAGAATATATACCTTGTATCAAAAGAAGGTGTTAAGAGTGCTTGGATTCGTCCAGACTTCTTCGCAGCAACCACGCCCCAGCTCTTCGATAACATAGGAAAGGTCTTCTATAATCTCTCGCCAGATCTTCTTTCACAGCTGGAGTTCTCAGAGGGGTTGTTTTCCTCGATAGCTCGTCTACTTGCAGACAAGATCACTATTATCAAGGGAATTGTATTTTTGTTTTTCCTGTTTTCACCTGTCCTCTGGATAGCTGTAGCGCTCTTTCTGACAGAGTCCCTCTTCTATCCACGGTGGGCTTTGATACTTTTGGGCGTAGCCAGCCTGGTTATCTTCCTTTACTTAATAAGACTTTATCTGAGGGAAAACTTTCCAGATCTTTTTGAAAAAATCGATACCAAATACCTGAGAAAGGGTCCGTCGCCAGATCACAACAGATAAATAAACCTTAATATAGCTGTGTTTTAATGAGGTTAGTTGTCTGTTCCCAAACACCTCCCATAAGTTTAACTAGAGACATAGATGAATCTAACACCGTTTACGATGTCTCATACCTGAAAGAAAAAGTGGACTACATCTATTCTATTAGCGGTTTGGCCAGGATGGTTTATGCGTTTCTCCGCCAAATGATACGAAATGGTTTTTTAGAAAACGCGTCTTGGGTGTCGCTCAATCCAAGAGGTCCAAGGATCCTCAAAATTGATGGGGTAGAGCTTATAGGCATTAAGGTTGATGATAACTCCCTCAAAAGCTACAGTTTTATAAAAGAGTTGTTATGGTGGTTTTTCCACGGAGCCCCTGAGTGGGTCCCCATCTCGTTGTCGGAGCTTATATGGCTCGATGACTTTGCATACTACAACCTCTACAACAGGGTCTGTAGCGAGACGTTGGCCGAGCTTGACAAGGAGAAAGATTTCGACCTATTCTATGTCCATGATTTTCAGCAGATACCCACTGGGTATATGTTGGAAACACTTAAGCCTAAGGTTTTTCGGTGGCACATACCCTTTGACGAAAAAATTATTCCAGCCGAGTGTGTTCCCTTTCTCAAGAAATACTTCGACGCATACGACGCCATAATCGTCTCAACCAGATCGCAGCTCGAATCGTTGAAAAAAATAGGATACATTGGGAATGCATGCCATATCTACCCCTATATAGATTTCAGCGAATATGTTACGCCAAGCCCTGGGAAAGTTTCAGAGTTTTGCGAAAGATTTTCCATCAAGGAAGACGACATCGTAATAGCCATTGTTGCGAGGCTCGACCCATTAAAAGGCCACGACATAGCTCTGAAGGCTTTGGCAAGGGTTATTAAACGATTCAGTAACGTGAAGCTCCTCATAGTCGGTGGCGAAAGTTTTTCAAGCTCCAGACGAGGATTAGGGCTTTCCAAGGCCAAGCTTTGGAGGCAGCATTTGATGAGGCTGGTCGATGTTTTAAACCTCCATCAAAACGTTATCTTCACAGGCTATGTAAACCAAGAAGAACTTGGAGCGGTCTACTCAAGAGCTGATTTTACAATGCTGCCCTCAAGGGCGGAGGGTTTTGGTCTTGTTGTGGCTGAGAGCTGGCTTTACAGAAAGCCTGTTATTGTAAGCAGAGCGGCTGGGATAGCTGAGATTGCCGAAGACGGCTCGACAGGGTTTGTTGTGGACCCACACAACCTAGACGAGATTGAGGAGGCAATGTTAAAACTAATATCCGATGAGAAGCTGAGGAGCGAGATGTCTGCTAGATGTAGGGAGGCGGCAGAGTTATGCAGCATAGAAAGAGGTTTAAAGGAGGAGGTCAGGCTGTTTAACAAGCTGCTCGAAGGGGAGGATGGATGAATATCTTTGACCCGATGGATATCACCTCCGTAATCGTCAGGCTGGCTGTTGTTGCGGGGATCTTGCTTGCAACCTTTATAATAGCGCGGCTTCTGAATGCTTTGATCCGTAAGGGTTTAAAACCTGTCCCTCCTTTGGTTGCCGACCAAGTAGCCCGATGGTTTTCGATTTTTATTTGGTTGACAGGCATACTTCTAGCTATCAACCAGCTTGGGTTGAACCTCGATATACTTCTGTTGCTGATTGGGCTTGCAGGCATAGCGGCGATAGTGGCCTCGAGGGATGTCCTCACAAACTTTGTGTCCAGATATTTTCTAGGGATATACATCCCTGTTAAGACAGGCGACGACGTTCAGGTGGCTGGGTTTAAAGGCAGGGTTGTGGAGATTAACCAGGTTACGACGTTGTTGCTGGACGACGAGGGCTCAATCATAACTGTACCCAATTCGGTCTTCATACGTGAAATATGTGTAAACAAGACATCACTTGCCCCTCAAAGGATAACAATACCTGTTGTTATACCCAGCAAGGTAAGCTTGCCTAAGGCTGAGGCTGAACTTCTAAAACTGGCCTACAAATATAAGAGGCATCTTGATCCCCGCTTTCCACCAGTATTTACCATAAGGAACAGGGGCTCATCGTCTGTTGAGGCTGAGATGGACCTTATTGTGGCAAAGCCCGAGTTGAGGGAAGCCTTGGCATCTGAGCTTGCTTCAAAGTTTAGGGAGGCGCTTGATAAACTAGCCCGCGAGGAGGGAGAGTGAGAGGGCCGCTGCCGAGCTGCCTATTACCGCTATGAGCGGTACTGCGTATATTCCGAGGATTATTACCAGGATGATTAAAGGTGACATGGAGCAGGCCATCGTTATGCTTGCGTCTTTGGCCGCTAGGTTTTTTTCGCCGAAGAAAACAGCCCTAACCATCCTGAGGTAATAGCCTGCGGTTATAGCTGTTGCAAGGACAGCGACGGCTACGAACCATGTCCACCCAGCCTCAACGCCTCCGGCGAAGATCATCCACTCGCTCATGAATCCGCCCAGCGGAGGTGTTCCAGCTATCGACAGCCCGCCTAAGAGCATGGCCGTAGCAGTCAAGGGCATCTTTGATGCGAGGCCTCCAAGCTTCCTAATGTCCCTCTCGTTCAACTCATATATCAATACACCCGCACACATGAAGAGCAGGCCTTTGGCGAAGCCATGGTTTAATACATGGTACAGGCCGCCCTGTATCCCAACCATATTTCCAGTGGCCATGCCGAAAACGATGTAGCCTATCTGGCTGATGCTGCTGTAGGCTAGGAGCCTCTTGACATCGGTCTGTACGAGGGCCATCACACCACCCCATAACATGCTTGCGACTGCTAGGACAGCTATTAGGAGCTGGATGTCAGCAAAGGTAAAGGGCAGTATCCCTAGAATAAGCCTAGCCAGAGCATATACGCCTGTCTTTATCATAACCCCGCTTAGCAACACGCTTATAGGTGTAGGGGCCTCTGCGTGGGCATCGGGCAGCCATGTGTGAAATGGGAAAACGGCCATCTTGACAGCGGCCCCTATAAAGATCAGCACAGCTATAATAGTCAAAACCGTTTTTAACTCGGCTGCCCTGGATGAAGCAAGCTCGGCCAGCTCGAAGATGTTTAGGTTACCGAACAATGCTGCAAGCCAGGCCATTCCAATAAGCAACGAGAGGGCTCCAGCATGTGTGAAGATGAAGTATTTGAAGCCTATCAGCCGCGGTTTCCCAGTTCCCCAGTAGGCTATCAAGGCAAATGAGGGGATCAGCATAAGCTCCCAGAAGATGTAGAAGAGAAAAAGGTTGGTGACAAGTACAACGCCTACCATACCAGCTATAAACAGCATCAACAGCGTGTAGTAGGATGTTAGCCCATGCTCCCGCTCCATGTATTTGACAGAGTAGACACCTGCCAGGAAACCCACAAGAGTTATCAGCAATGCGAATGGGTAGCTCAGGCTGTCTAGCACGAGGCCAACCGTCAAACCCAGCGCAGGTACCCATTGGTACTCCTCGTGGAAAGCACCACCTGCAAAGATGGCTGGGGTGAGATAAAGGATCACGGCCAAAGGTATTAGGAGGGTTGCGTTGCAGAAGACAGCAGCAGACCTCCATGAACCAATATGTCCGACCAAGAAGGTCACAGGCGTTAGAATTATTGGGAGGAAGACGGCGAGGGAGAGAAGGGGAAGGTCAAGCGCCGTACCAGGCAACATCGGAACTGATCTTTATGCTCTATAATTTAATGGTTGAGAAGGGCCCGTGATGTTTTTGGGCTGAAAAAGGTTTTAAAGGATTTTTAGGATGATTTGTTTGGTTTGAAAAAACATAAATAATAAAAAATAGAGTAGTGGTGGATGAATTGATCGGTATGAAGCTGTCATCTGCGCCAACTCGTTGGGCTTTTACATCTGTGCTGGCTACTGCTATGAAGTTTGGCCCTACCCGTGTCACCCGTATAGCCTACGAGCTTGACATACCAGTTGAAACATGCAGATATTACCTGAAGAAGTTTCACAGCATGGGTTTTAGGTTTCTGCCCGTTGTCGATTATAGGGCTTTAGGCCTGTCACCCCATGTGGCTTTTATAAGATTTAGCAAACAGACCGATAGTGTAAAGAGGATGAACTTCCTAAATTGGCTTGACACAATATACGTCGTGTATAGGGCTCAGCTTGGTCAGGAACGCGAGTACATGTTGGAGGTAGTGCCGCCGGAAGGTGATGGAAAAACCTATGAGAAAATGCTCTCACTCC
>FWWM01010814.1_pt1 | contig 15979 bp, 14 predicted proteins | sample 2228351 | NCBI WGS metagenome assembly FWWM01 (sample SAMEA103939774, study PRJEB20133) | metagenome | reverse complement strand
ACCACATTTACACCATCTATATATGCGAAGCCTGATGTTGGTTTGATTATCCCCGTCAAAATTTTTATAGTCGTTGTCTTACCAGCGCCATTTGGACCAATATAACCGCAGATCTCACCCCGCCTAATGCTGAAACTCACATTATCAAGGACAAGTTTTTTATCAAAGTATTTAATTATGTTTATTGCCTCGATCATCTCACGCTTATTATAAAACTTCTTGTTTCACTGATTGAATTTATAATGTTGTCATCCTTTGTGAAAGTTGCGATTTTCCAAAAATAAGTCTTACCGTTGTAAAGCGACGGACCAGAGTAAGCGACAGATATAGTGTCAGAGTAACCCTGTGAATAAATAACCTTCCTCCATATCTCATTCCCAAACCTTGATGTCGAAACTAAAACCACATACCCAGTTGCATTTTCAACTTTTTTCCATTTGAAGATAACATTTGGTTCAATAATAGAATTATCATAAGGAAAGAGAAGTTCAGGGGACTTCAAAATTATATCATCATCCTCGTAACTTGGCTTGCTTTCAAGTCCACCTTTGTCTACAGCGACGATTTTGTAATAATATCGCTGGTTTATCGAAAGATTAAATGTATCCCTATAAAAGTTCACAGGTGAAATTCCAACAAAGTTTGAATCAGCTACAGAAAAGTTCGGAGTTTGGGATCTAAAAATTTTGTAAAACTTTATATCACCATCTGGATTTTTATACCAGCTTAAATCGAAATAAATTCCGTCTGGATCGTTATGTGCGTTGACGGTCAACCCATATGGTCGCTCAGGTGGGTAAATGTTTACCGGTTTTGCGCTTACAATTGAGCTTGGTTCGCTTTCATTTCCTGAATTATCAACTGCTGTTACATAGTAATAATAAGTCGTATCATAATCAAGCCCTTTATCGGTAAACATATTTTCATTTGCTTTGCCTATATATGAAAAATTCAAACTATCAACCCCGCGATAAATTTTGTAAAAAGCCAAATCCGGCTCTCTATTGCTTTGCCAAATCAAAATGACCATCCCATCGCCAGCGAAATAAATATAAAGACCTTGCGGTGGGGACGGCGGATTTGTATCTGGTCCGATGACTTCGTCCATTTCTCTTGAACAACCGAAAATAAAAATGATTACAACGAAAAGAAAAACAATTTTTCGCATCAACCTTCTGGAAGAAGTTTTATTAAAGTTATTTCCGCAGGAGCATTAAATCTTATAGGTGCGAGCGTAAAACCAAGCCCATTGTTAACATTTACCAACATCGAACCAAGTCGATAGTATCCAGAGACATATTTAGTTTCAACTCTTGATGGTATCAATTTAAATCCGAAAAAAGAAAAAACAACCTGTCCACCGTGCGTATGTCCCGCGAGAAAAATTTTATACCCATTTTCATATGCAAAATTCACAAGGTTTTCAGATGGTTGATGTGTAACGAAAATTTTTAAATCAGCGTCGTTTTGCAAGGCAAGTTCATTTAAAATTTCTATTTTCGGTCGAACGCTGTATATGTTCGTCACAAATGTCAACCCAATTTTAGCCCCATCTATTTTCAAAAGTACATTTTCATCGCTGTAAAGTCTCAAGCCATATTTGCTCATTTCATCGTTGATATTTTTGAGCCCAGCCCAATAATCATGATCTCCAACGCATGAATATAAACCAAATTTCGACTTTGCTTTTGAAAGCATTTTGATCGCAACAGGTATATGCTCTGTTCCATAAGTTACAGCGTCACCTGTGAAGATAGTGATGTCGGGCTGAAGAGAATTTAAAAGGTCGATATATTTTGCGAGTTTTTCTTCCCCAGTTCTATTATCCGCTTGGATATCGCTTATATGGGCAATTTTGAAATCTTTTAAAGTTGGTGGAAGATTTTTCACTTTTAAATCTATTGTGTTGACTTTAATTGAATTTGTATCGATGTATATTTTCACCGCAGAATATAAAACGCTCGCAAAAAAGATAATCAAAATCAACCTCGGATATACAAAAGCCATCTTTATTTGAAGTGAATAAACTTTCACAAAAGATAAGATAAGCCTCGTTATGTCAAGAGCAAGAAATAGAAGAAGAGTTTGGACCGCGAAGACAAGTCCAAACCAAAAAGGATAAGTAAAAAATGCATCGAAAATTTTGCTCCCGAATCTAAATTGAGAAATTATCCCTTGTACCCCGAGCAAATAACCGACAAGCCCAAGTATTGGATAAGAGATAAAATAAAGCGGAATTGAAACCCCAAGAAATCTTATTAAACTTCGGTCTGTGATATTAAATACCTGCTTAACTGCACTGGTTATTCTAATCGCCAAATATGCGTAAATTAAAATCAAAAGCCCAAGCAAAAGCAATGTCATCCTCAAAACCCAAGGCAAGGTCTAAATCCTTTTTTATAAAATTTTAAAAATTCCAAAAGATAAAAACAAACTTTCTTATTTCCGCAGTTTTTAATATCTTTTGAAAAAATTTCACAAATAAGTGAGTTATCAAAAAGAATTCGAAATAGCAATCCAAGCGGTCCTTGAAGCAGGTGAGATTTTGGTTGAGTATTTTGAAAAGAAAAACTATAGCGTCAGATATAAAAGCAAATCCGGAAAAGGAAACCCCGTAACTGACGCAGATATAAAATCGAACGAGATTTTAAAAAGCAAAATCGCTTTGAATTTCCCAAACGATGGTTGGCTCTCGGAAGAAACTGTAGATGATAAAACGAGGTTAGAAAAGCAAAGAGTTTGGATCGTCGACCCGCTCGATGGAACGAACGATTTTTTAAAAGGGATACCAGAGTTTTCAATCTCCGTCTCACTCGTTGAAGGCAAAAACCCTGTGCTTGGAATCGTCTATAATCCTGCAACTGGGGAATTATACTACGGGGTCAAAGGAAACGGAGCATATTTAAGAAAAATCAAAACTCAAGAGTTGATAAAACTTGAAGCGAACGAAATTTCAAAGTTAAAAAACACTATCGAAGATGCATCGATAATTGTAAGCAGGAAAGAACTTTTCCAGATTGAGAAACTTGAGATTTTGGCTAAAAAGTTTAAGGAAGTAAAATTTAGAGAAAGCATCGCTTATAAAATTGTAAGCGTCGTAAGCGGATGGGCTGATGCGGTCGTGAGCATATTTGACAAAAGCGAATGGGATTTGGCTGGCGCACATATCATAGCTGAAGAAGCGGGGCTCAAAATTACAGATTTATATGGAAATAAAATTTTCTACAACAATGAAAACGTCAGAAGAAAGGGTGTAATTGTTGCGAATGAAACTTTACATGACGAAATTTTAAAAATTTTAAGGGAAAACTAAAAAGCCCTCCAAAATCAGGAGGGCTTAATATCGATTTTTAATCACCAACAATGCAACCTTAACCTTAATCCCTTTCCAACTCTACCCCATCCGCCAAAACCTAAACCATAGCGATATCCGAACTTTTCCTTCAAAATTTTCCTCTGCTCAGGAGTAAGTACTTGCTGAACATTAAACCAGTAATCTACTCTGTTTTTGAACAGTTCTTTTGTGTAACCAGAGATTTCATCAATTTTTTTGTCAATTGCGGACTTATCCAATTTTTCCGCGGAAAGCAATTCTTGTAATTCGATCCTTGCCTTATTCAATTTCCCAACTATATCTGCTCGATTTTTGCTAAAGTCAAAATATAATTTTTCAAGTTTCGTCTTTTGCTCGTCAGTGAGTTTAAGTTCTTCATAAAGCCTTTGTGGAATTCCCCTTCGCCATCCGCGATCAAATAATGGAACTTCAAATCCGAACCTCTGTGTCATTTGGTCGTAGATACGATCGAGTTCTTCATTGATCCCTGCGAGACTTTCTGCCCAGCTCTGATCAAATGGTGGGGTTTCAAATCCAAATCTTTGTGCAAAAGATACCGAAGTAATTAAGGTTAAAGTGAGCACTGCGATTATTATTTTCACCTTCATGATTTTTCCATGTTTTTGTTTTCTTTATCTTCTTCACTAAATTAGACGTGATTTAAATCACACAGGTTTAATTACGCGCTATGAGAATTTTCTACGCAAAATATATTTATCCCGTGACATCCGAAATAATTGAAAATGGGGCTATAGTCATAAATGAAGGCAAAATTATCGACTTTGGAAATAGAGAAGATCTCGACATGAAATTTCAAGATGTCGAAGAAAGATTTAACTTAAGAAATGCTCTTATAATGCCGGGTTTTGTAAACGCACACACGCACCTTGAGTTTTCGAATGTAAAAATTAAAGAAGTCAAAAATTTTCAAGATTGGCTTTTAAAAATTGTAAGTGAAAGGGATAAAATGCAAAGAAAGAATTGGTTGAAGAAAATAAAATTTTTGGAATCACTTTACGATAAAAGATGGAAAAGATTGATCAAAAAAAGAATTAATGAAATGATAATCTCGGGGACGATCGCAATCGCAGATGTAACGAACACCGCAAAACTTATCACATTGCTTCTTAAAATTCCGTTAAAGGTTCAGATATTTATTGAGTTGATCGCATTTGATGAAGAAAGAGGGAGAAGTTTCTTCGAAGCGATAAAGAAATCAATTGAAAACATCTCTCAAGTAATTAAAAAGCATATGCTTGAAAAAGAATTTAAAATCTCTTTATCTGCGCATGCACCTTATTCGGTTTCTGAAACATTGTTTAGATTGATAAAAAGTTTCAACAAGTCATCGAAAACGAGCGTTCATCTTGCAGAGCCTTTTGAAGAGATTGAATTTATGAAAAATGGAACTGGATTTTTCCGCGACTTTTTAATTAAAAGGGGCGCGTTTACCCCGGGATGGAAACCACCGGGAATATCCTCAGTTAAATATCTTGATAAAATTGGTTTTCTCGATGAAAATACGCTTGCTGTTCATTGTGTAAATGTTGATGATGAAGACATCGAAATTTTAAGTTCGAGAAATGTAAGCGTATGCATATGCCCCAGAAGTAACTTCTTCCTTAAAGTTGGTAAAGCGCCTTTGAGAAAATTTATCGATAATGGAATAAACGTTTGTCTTGGAACAGATAGTATGGCAAGCAATCGTGATTTGAACATTCTTCATGAATTAAAATTCGCAAAGGAGTTTTATCCAAACGTAAGCGATGAAGAACTTATAAAAATCGCCACAATAAATGGGGCGAAAGCACTTGGATTTGAAAATTCGTGTGGTAGCATTGAAAAAGGAAAAGATGCTGATTTAATTTTCTTCCCGATACCTGACAATTTAAAGAAAAGCGACATTTATAATTTCATATTCCAATCAAGCGCGTGCGGAAGATTGAGTTAATTTTTTATACTTGAATTTCCTCAAAAGCCAAAGCCCCAGCTCCTAAGATACCGGCTTTGTTTCCAAGTTCCGCAGGTATGACAATTGCTTTTTCAGCGATTGGTTTTAAAGCCCTTGATTTTACTGTTTCATTCATTGAATCAAAAAGAATTTTTCCAGCCTTTGCAATTCCACCGCCAACTATTGCAACATTTATATCAAATAAATTCATCACAGAAGCAAGCATTACGCCAACATAAAAACCAGCCTTTTTCCAAACATTTATCGCAAATTCATCTCCCTGCTGTGCTGCGATGGAGATTATATACGGTTCTATTTTCGAAAGATCTCCGTTTACAAGTTCAAATATCTTTGAGTTAGAATTTTTTTCGAGTTCTTCCGCAACCCACGCAGATAAATATCTTTGACCGACGTAAGCTTCAACACAGCCATAATTTCCGCAATTACATTTCGGACCATCGAAATTGATTGAGACATGTCCAATTTCACCTGCTCCACCTGTTGGACCTCGATAAATTTTTCCGCCGATTATGATCCCGCCGCCGATCCCCGTCCCAAGCGTGACCATTATAAAGTTTGGATATTTTTTTCCAGCTCCAAATTTTGCTTCGCCGATTGCTGCGACATTTGCGTCGTTATCGACAACTGATTTTAAACCTGTTTTACTTTCAACTTCTTTTGCAAGATAAACGACCGTCCATCCCGGGAAATTTGGAGGATATTTAACGCCACCTTCTGGGTCAACCTGACCTGGGGCACCAATTCCAACACCAATGATTTCATCACCATTAAAATTTTTGCGAAGTTTTTCAACAACTTTCGAAATTTGCTCGATGACATGAGAAGGTCCCTTTTCAGCTTCAGTTGGGATTGAATCCTCAATTAAAATTTTCCCAAAATTGTTGACAACCCCTGCTTTGATATACGTCCCGCCGAGGTCAACTCCGATCACAAGTTTTTTCATTTGCTACTTCTTGTTTTGTTTTCTTTTATGCCATAAACCTTCCAATCGTTCTTTCAAAATTTTTTCTCTGCCAAGTTCGGTTGGCTTATAATAAATTTTGTCTTTGAGTTGATCTGGCAAAAACTGTTGCTCGACGAAATGCTCTGGGAAATCGTGGCTGTATTTATAATCTTTCCCGTAGCCAAGTTCCTCCATCAATTTGGTTGGCGCATTTCTAAGGTGAAGTGGAACGGGAAGGTCGGGATATTTTTGAGCATCTTGAATTGCTTCTTCGATGGCAAGATATGCTGAATTACTTTTGGGACAACTTGCGAGGTAAGTTGCAACTTGTGCGAGGATTATACGCGCCTCTGGCATCCCAACATAATCAACAGCGGTGAAACAACTGGTCGCAAGTGTAAGGGCGTACGGCTCGGCATTCCCGATGTCTTCACTTGCAAGTATTATCATCCTTCTTGCGATAAACTTCGGATCTTCACCAGCGATCAGCATCCGCGCAAGCCAATAAACAGCGCCATCTGGATCGCTTCCTCGAATGCTTTTTATAAAAGCAGAAATCAAATTATAATGTTCTTCACCTGCTTTATCATATTTGAAATGTTTACGCTGAAATGCCTCCAAAATTATATCTTTCGTTAAAAATATCTCACCACTTTCAGATGGTTTTGCAAGTTTTATTGCTATCTCAAGTGCATTAAGCATCACTCGAGCATCTCCCCCTGAATAAAGAAAGAGAATATTTTTATCCTCGATGTGGACTTTAAACTTTGAAATAACTTCGTCTTTAGTTAAAGCTCGTTCAAGTATCTCATTTAGTTCTTTAACTCCAAAAGGTTCAAGCACAAAAATTTGACATCTCGATAAAAGCGGTGAAATTATCTCAAATGATGGATTTTCTGTCGTCGCCCCAATTAGTATGACAGTTCCATTTTCAACGCTGTTTAAAAGAACGCTTTGTTGAGCCTTGTTAAACCTGTGTATCTCATCGATGAACAAAATCGTTCTCCTTGAATAATACTTCAGATTCAACTCCGCTTTTTCAATTATCTCTTTAACTTCCTTTGTCCCAGATAAAACAGCGTTTATTTGGTAAAAATCAGCGTTGACTTTTTCAGCGATGATTTTCGCCAGCGTCGTTTTACCTACACCGGGTGGACCCCAAAGTATCATAGATTGAATTTCACCAGTTTCAAGCATCACTCGCAGAGGTTTCCCAATGCCGACGATATGTTCCTGCCCCACGAACTCATCAAGTGTTTTGGGTCTAATTCTATCCGCAAGCGGTGGGAGAATTTTTTCTGATTTCATTTTAGAAACATCACTTTTCTTTTATATCGAAAACCTCTTCCCCTTCTCTTGCCATTCCATACTTTTCACGGGCAATTTTTTCAATCTCTCTCGGGTTTGTTTCCAATTCATAAATCTTTTGCCTTAAATCCGCATTTTCCTTCTCAAGGATTGAAATTTCTTTTTTCACATTTTTTATCTCGACTTCAAGTTTCATCCGTTTTACAAGACCTCTTTCAGCAAACAAAAGGTAAAGGAAAATCGCAAGCAAGATTCCGGTGAGGATCAGATTCACAGGATTGGAAATAAATTTTTTCATCTCCGAAAGTTTTTAATTTCACTCGTAAAAATATAAAAAAGATTGTAAGAAGTAGCAAATTTTGAAGTTTTGCAGGATTTTAATAATTTCCAATCGGTTGAGAAAAGAAGCGCTTGAAATTTAATGTTTGAGTTTTAACAAAACGGAGTTTTAAAATGAAACTCGTAATAAGCCTTCTAGTTGCTTTTCTCCTTTTACCACAAACCAACATTCAAAAAGGAGGGGTCAAAAAAATGTTTACGATCAAATCAACCGCTTTCAAAGATGGGGAGACCATCCCTAAAAAATTTACATGCGATGGTCAAGATTTTTCTCCTGAACTAATTTGGGAAAACGCTCCCGCTGGAACAAAAAGTTTTGCTTTGATCTGTGAGGATCCTGATGCACCGGGCGGAACATTTATACACTGGGTTATTTATGACATACCAGCAAATGTGACAAAACTTGAGGAAAATGTGAAGAAGGTTGGTCTTGTCGATGAAAAAATTAAGCAGGGTGTAAACGATTTCGGTCGCATTGGCTACGGTGGACCTTGCCCACCGCGTGGACATAAGCCACATCGTTATATTTTCAAACTTTACGCGCTTGATGTTGAAACGTTGGGATTAAACTCCGGCGCAACTGCACAACAAGTTGAAGCGAAAGCAAAAGGACATATACTTGGTGAGGCAAGAATCGTTGGTCTGTATGGTCGTTAATTTTTGAACCTTAAAAGAAATGGTTATGAAACGAATCCTCCTCATCCATACTGGTGGAACTTTTGGAATGGCTTTAAAAGATGGTGTATTTGCGCCGAGCGCTTTCGTGCAAAAAATTCTTGAATTCGTCCCCGAGATAAGACAAATAGCCGAGATCGAATCGCGGATAGTTTCAAACATCGATTCTTCCAACATCGGGATCGAACACTGGATAAAAATCGCGGACACAATCGTTGAAAATTACAAAGAGTTCGATGGCTTTGTGATAACTCATGGAACAGATACATTAACTTATACTGCCTCCGCTTTATCGTTTATCCTTGATGGGCTTTCAAAGCCAGTCATACTTACAGGCTCGCAACGTCCGCTTTCAGAGATAAGAACAGATGCGAGAAATAATTTGATCAACGCAGTTGAACTTGCTACCTATCCGATACCTGAGGTTTGCATCTTTTTCAACAATAAATTATTTCGTGGAAACAGAACGAAGAAAATAGATATTTGGGGATTCGATGCTTTCGATTCGCCTAACTATCCATTGCTTGCAAAGGTAGGAGTTGGAATCGAAGTTTATGAAGAAAATTTTTTAAAAAGAGAGAGGAATGAACTTAAAGTTTCAAAGAAGTTTTCGAACAAAGTTTTCTGTGTGAAAATTTTCCCATCGATCAAGGTTGAATATCTAATGAACTTATTAAACATGGATGTGCAAGGATTTGTGATTGAAGCCTTTGGCTCAGGAAATATTCCAAATATCGAAGAGAGATCGTTAATTCCATTTATCAAAAAAGCAGTTGAAAGGAATAAGATAGTTGCGATTTCGACCCAGGCTGTTTATGGAAGCGTTGACTTAACCCTTTACGAATGTGGTAAAGATGCGCTTGATGCAGGAGCCTTAAGTTGTAAGGATATGACAACTGAGACCGCAATTGTAAAATTGATGTTTTTGCTTGGAAAATATGATGGAGACGTTTCAAGGGTTATCGACGAATTCTATACCCCGATAGCGGGCGAGATAAGTTGAACATCTTGAAATAAAAGATTTTTTGATTTATATTTAAAGCAGAAAAACACTAAACGAACTTTCTATGAAGATAATTGTTAACGACTTGAACATTGAACTTAACCTGAGAAAAATTGCTGACGATAAGTTTGAAGCGGAGTTCGAGGGGGAAAAATTTGAGGTCAACGTTTTAAACATTTCAAATGATAAAATAACTCTTTCCATCGATGGTAAAGTTTTCAATTTTAATTTTACTTTAAACAACGATTCAATTGTCCTTACTGATTCAATTTCAGATTACCATTGTAGAGTTTTAGACAAATACCAAACTCTTATAGATTCCTACCGAAGCACCTCTTTCGGGGAAACAACCAAAAGAGAAAAAATCCTAAAATCACCTATGCCCGGGTTAATTACAAAGATATTTGTAAAACCCGGGACAAAAATCAAAGTCGGCGACAAACTTCTAATCCTTGAAGCGATGAAGATGGAGAACGAGATCCGAAGTGATATCGAAGGTGTGGTTGAGGAAATCCTTATTGACGAAGGGATCGCTGTTGAAAAAGGAGCATCTCTTTTAAAAATCTCTACAAACTAAACAAAATATGGAGGAAAATATGCGCTTACCCTTAGCCTTCCTCACAGTGCTATTAATTTTCTCTACCAGTCTATTTGCCGGTGGCTTCCAAATCAATGAACATGGGGCAAGGGCTACCGGTATGGCTGGAGCTTTTGCGACATCATATGCCCCAATTAGCATCTTTTATAACCCGGCTGGAATAACATATTTAAAGGGAATGAACTTTTCGCTCGGAACAACGCTTATATTCCCATCTGCGAGATTCCGTGGACCTTATCAATTTAATACGACTCAAGAGACGAAAATAGTAAAGCGGGTTTTCTATCCAAGCAATCTTTATCTTACTTACACAACTGAGCAGGGTTTGGCATTTGGAATCGGCGTCTTTAACCCATATGGGCTTGGCTCGAAATGGCCAGAAAATTGGGTTGGGCGTGCGATAACAATCGAATCCGATTTAAAAACATTTTACATCAACCCAACAATTGCTTTTAAACTTTTTACAGATGCTCTTTCATTTGGAGTAGGATTTGATTATGTTTACAGCACTGTGACATTAACAAGAAAGATCACCTCATTTAATCCTGAAGTAGATGTTAAACTTTCTGGAAGTGGGACTGGCGTTGGTTATAATTTTGGATTTTTGTTAAAACTTGATCCTGTATCATTTGGTCTTTCATATCGCTCTGAGGTTAAAGTTAAATACTCTGGTACGGCTGACTTCAAAAAACCATCTTCGCTTGACCCACTGCTTCCGGGTGGAAACATCAAAACAAGTGTAAGAATGCCAGCGATCGTAAACGCCGGGCTTGGATTCTCAACCGAAAACATAACTTTTGAACTTGGCTATCAATTTACGAGATGGTCCTCCTACGACGTTGTCGAGATCGACTTTGAAACTGAAACATCAGCTCAAACCGATCAAAAACTTGAAAGATATTATAAAGATGTTTCGCTCTATAAAGCCGGGCTTGAATATCGATTTGGGAATATAGCATTAAGAGGTGGTATCGCCTACGATCGGAATCCAATCGATGATAAATATGTTGAGCCGTCACTTCCAGACTCAGACAGGTGGGAATTTACACTTGGAGCTGGCTATACATTCGGAAATATAACGGTCGACCTTGGCTATATGTTCGTGAGATTTAAACAAAGGGAAGTTATAGGAACCGTCGTTGGATTTGATGGAGTTTACAATGCAACTGCTCATCTTTTGGGCATAAACTTTTCATACAAAATTTTCTAATTGAAAACTAAAAAGGTTTTATGCCATGAGGAGAAAAATCAAAATTTCGGGAATTTTCACCGTAGCCCTCATCTTTTTATTTGCTTTTATCTTCTATGCATGTGAAGAATTTACAGAAGTTGGAAATCCCCCATCGCTCGGGGTACAAGTTGATTTTTCAAGAGTTGTAGCAATTGGAAATAGCTTAACCGCTGGTTTCCAAGATGGAGCGCTGTTTGAGGGAGCTCAAGAGTATTCGTATGCAAATTTAATTGTGAAGCAAATTAATTCAATTGGTGGAAATGTTAACTTCGTCCAACCGTTGATAAATGAACCTGGAATTGGAACGAGATTGTATTTAAAGTCACTTTCGCCTTTGGTGATTGAACAAAAAACCGTTACAAGTCCACCTAAAAATCCCACACATCCAGCACCTTTCAATAATCTTGCTGTTCCCGGGGCAATTCTTTACGATGTTTTTGATACAACAGATTTCGTAACAAAATCAATACAGCGTCAAAATCCATTCTTCCAAATTGTTCTGAGAAGTAGGGCTTTTGGTCCGACGATGTTTCATCAGGCGAAGGCTTTAAATCCAACATTTGTGATCTTCTGGATGGGCAACAACGATGTTCTCGGCTATGCTTCAAGTGGTGGTACTCGTGGAACCGACCCAACTGGCAAATTGCCAACCCCAGATATTATCTTCTTATCCTTTTTCAGAAGTGCAATTGATTCGCTTCTAAAAATTAACCCAACTGTAAAAATTGCGGTTGCTAATATTCCCGATGTTACTGTGATCCCATACTTCACAACAGTCCCATGGTTTATCGTTGATCCAAGTACTGGCAAACCTGTTCTTGATCAACAAGGCAGACCAATTCCATTAATCGGAGTTAAAGGAGGAACACCTCAGCAATTGACAGCAGGTGACCTTGTATTACTCCCTGCTATGACATTAATTTCCACTGGTTACGGTCTCCCCAATGTTCCACCATTCAATCAACTTCCCAACGCTGGTAAACCACTACCAGACGAAGTTATTCTTGATGCAAGTGAAGTTGCGATAGCGAAATCGGCGATACAGAAGTTTAATTTAATCATCGACACTGTTTTGGCTAATCCTGCAAGGGCTGGGAGAACTGTGAAAGTTGATATTTATTCAAAATTAAACGATGTTAAAGAGCACGGACTTGAAATTGCTGGTGTAAAATTTACAACATCTTATATCACTGGTGGTCTCTTTAGCCTTGATGGCATTCATCCTTCAAGCAGAGGTCATGCTATAGTTGCAAATGAATTTATAAAGGCTATAAACACCAAATTTGGGTCAAACATACCATTTGTCGATGTTATGTCTGTGCCCGGAATTCAATTACCAACCACATCCATTGCGGAGGGGAAATATCAATTGCCGAAGGTTCCTGCCGAAGCATTTAAAAATGTAGTTGAATTATTTACTTCAAGATAAAAATATAAAAAACCTTTTAGCGCGGGCTTGCCCAAGAGGTCTTTCTCTTGGGTTAAAGCCCGTTTTTTTGTATTTATTTAAACTTGATTTTATCCCTCTATTTTTATAAATTATTAAGCGAAAAATGGAGGGTTAGCCTAATTGGTAAGGCGGCGGTCTTGAAAACCGCTGGGCTTCGCGCCCTTGGGGGTTCGAGTCCCTCACCCTCCGCTCCTCTTTTTTAAAACCCACCTACAGAAAAATCCTGACTTAAGTCAATGTTTTTCACCTCGAGTTATTTTTAACTTTATTACCGAAGTTAAAAGCAAAAATATCTACAAAACATAAAAAGGTCCTAAAATGAACCCCAAAACTCTAAAAAAGATAGCGATAATAAGCTTTTTAGTATCTATGGTTGTACTTCTAATAGCAGGATTCTTAGCTATGGATAAAGTCCCACCCTATCCAGAAAAAGTAGTCGATTTAAATGGTAATTTAATCACCACAAGGGGAAAAATTCTCAAGGGACAAAACATTTATCAAAAATATGGACTCATGGATTTCGGAAGCGTATGGGGACACGGAACAGTTAAAGGACCGGATTTTTCCGCTCTCACCTTAAAAATAATTTATGATAAGATAAAAGAATATTATTCAAACGAATTTAGCGGAAATCTTGATGCTTATAAAACCGTCATAGACGAAAAAGTTAAAAACGATATCAAAACGAATAGATATGACCCAAAGTCAAAAACTCTGATTTTAACGGATGCTCAAGTTTACGCTCTCAATTATTTAAGGCAATATTATAACAACCTTTTCAAAGAAGGCGATGTTCATAAAGGAAGTCTTGGTTACGGTTTTCTAAAAGAGACAATAAAAAAAGAGGAAGAAAGGTTAAGCATTGCGGATTTCTTTTTCTGGACAGCATGGGCTTCTTCGGTAAATAGACCTAATTTGCCAATAACTTATACTAATAACTGGCCATATTTTAAAGAAATAGATAATACACTATCTGTTGACGCAATTATCTGGTCAATTGCTGGAATTCTTGCTCTTCTTGGCGGGCTTGGTTTAGTGCTTTATTTAATACACAGATATCAACTTTATTACGATGATACGAATGAAGATAATGTATCAAAAGTTCTAATAAATATGCCTATTACAAATAGTCAAAGGAAGTCCGCAAAGTTTTTCATAATAGTTAATGTTTTGTTTTTGATTCAGATTTTGATGGGTGGTTTATTAGCACATTACACTACAAATCCTGGGCATTTTTATATACCAAAGATTGCGGAGTTAATTCCGTATAATTGGGCAAAAAGTTGGCATCTACAACTAGCTATATTCTGGATAGCAACAGCATGGATAGGATCTTCAATTTATTTGTCACCAATCATCAATGGAAAAGAGAAAAAAGGACAGGGAATTCTTGTTGATATTCTATTTTACGCTCTTATAAGTGTAGTGCTTGGAAGCCTTGTTGGCATAGTTTTTAGCATAAAAGGAAAATTTGAAAATGATAATTGGTTTTGGTTTGGTCATCAAGGATGGGAATATCTTGAACTTGGAAGGTTTTGGCAGATTTTTCTTTTTGTAGGACTTTTAGCATGGCTATTTATAGTGTATCGTGGAATTAAAGATAAAATATCTGGACCTAAAAAAGATAAAAGCGGCCTCGTTGAATTTTATATTTTAAGTATAATAATGCTTGCTATGTTTTTCGCCTTTGCATTTTTTTATGGGAGAAGAACACATCTAACTGTTGCGGATTATTGGCGTTGGTTTGTGGTTCATATATGGGTTGAAGGAATTTTTGAGTTCTTTGCTATAGCGATAATATCCCTGTTTCTCTCCATAATGGGACTTGTTAATAAAGAATCAGCGATAAAAGTCTCTTACTTCTCAGCTATACTCGTTTTCGCAAGTGGGATAATAGGAACAGCACATCATTACTTTTGGTATGGGGGACCAAGCTATTGGATAGCTTTAGGAACAGTATTTTCATCTCTTGAACCGATACCTTTAATACTTCTTGTTGTGAAAGCATGGGATGAATATAAAGGGATCAAAGAACAAGGAATGGATTTTCCATATAAATGGCCTTTTTATTTCCTTATTGCTTCAAGTTTCTGGAACTTTGTTGGCGCTGGAATTTTTGGATTTATTATTAATCTTCCGATGATAAATTACTTTGAGCACGGCACCTACCTTACTACAAACCATGCTCATGCAGCCCTTTTCGGTGTATATGGAATGCTTTCGATATCATTGCTACTATTCGCCTGGAGAGGACTTATAAATAGTCACTACTGGAATAATAAGTTGATTAAATATGTATTTTGGTGCTTAAATGGAGGGCTTGCTCTTATGGTTTTAATGACCCTTTTGCCAGTTGGGATATATCAAACCGTCGTCGCTCTTAAATATGGGTATTGGTTTGCGCGTTCACCGGAGTTTTACAACATACCTATCGTTAAAACTCTTCTTTTATTAAGAATAATACCCGATACAATTGTGATAGTTGGCGCAATATTATTGCTTTATTTCCTTTTGTCAACATACCCCAAAATCAAGAAAGCAAAAATTAAAGATAAAGAACCAATCAAAATAGATAAAGAAATGTTCAGTGAGGCTTTATAAAATCAATTAATTTTTAAAGAGGAGCTGAGGCAAGAACTATGATAAAAAAACCAAGCACCTTAACTTTAAACTCAAACTTCCAACCAACTTTAATTATTTATTTCGCGCCCTTGGGGGTTCGAGTCCCTCACCCTCCGCTCCTCTTTTTTAAAACCCACCTACAGAAAAATCCTGACTTAAGTCAATGTTTTTCATCCAAATCAATTTTTATCTTTATCAAAAAAGGAGATTTTAAAATGACAGCGGTAGAGCAATTAAAAAAGGAACATCAGGCAATACGACTTGCCTTGATCTTGCTCGATACGATCAAAAACAAAATTGAAAAAGAAGGGATTGTTGATATTGAAAAACTTGAAAAATTAAGCGAATTTTTCAGCCTTTTCGCGGACAGATGTCATCACGGAAAAGAAGAAAATATGCTCTTCCCTGAACTTGAAAAAGTTGGAATTCCAAGAGAAGAAGGACCAATCGGAGTAATGCTAACAGAACATGAAATTGGCAGAAACTATTTGCGAATACTTTGTG